>Ga0315294_10002070_pt1 | contig 21954 bp, 18 predicted proteins | sample YL17G13_40_MG_FD_203626 | JGI IMG/M metagenome (GOLD analysis project Ga0315294, IMG submission 203626) | Sediment microbial communities from Yellowstone Lake, YNP, Wyoming, USA - YL17G13_40 | ecosystem: Environmental > Aquatic > Freshwater > Lake > Sediment | place: USA: Wyoming | collected...
GGGCCGATCCGCGCCCCGCACCTCGTCAGTGCCGTTCTCGTAGTGGGCTTTGTCGCGTTTATCCTGTGGCGACGGCTCTATGAGAGGACTACGCCTGGAACCGTTCTCCCAGGTAGAGGCGGCGGGCGAGCGGATCCGCCAGGATCTCGGCCGGAGAGCCCGCAGTGACCACGCGGCCGTCGCTAACGAGGTAGGCATAGTCGGTCACGGAGAGCGTGTCGCGCACATTGTGGTCCGTGATGACGAGTCCGATGCCCCGCGTCTTGAGGCGCACGATCTCCTCCTGAAGCTCGGCCACCGAGATGGGGTCGATCCCGGAGAACGGCTCGTCCAGGAGAAGATACGACGGGAACGTGGCCAGCGACCGGGCGATCTCTAGACGTCTTCGTTCGCCGGACGACAGGGTCCGCGCCAGTCTCCCCCGCAGGTGGGACAGGCGAAACTCGCTCAGGAGGTCTTCGCGGACGTCCCTTCGCTTCGGCGGGGGGCACGACCACTCGAGGACCAGGTCGAGATTCCCTTCGACGCTCGAGCGGGTGAAGACCGACGGCTCCTGCGGCAGGTAGCCGATTCCCCGTCGCGCTCGCTGGTAGAACGGAAGAGACGACACGTCCGCGCCCTCGAGAAGGACCCGGCCCTCCTCGCAGGCCAGGAATCCGATCATCAGGTAGAAGGTCGTCGTCTTGCCGGCTCCGTTCGGCCCGAGGAGGCCAACGACCTGGCCCTTCTTGACCTCAAGCGAGAGACCGTCGACGACGCGGCGACCGCTGTAGCTCTTGGCGAGTCCCCTTGCCTCAAGCACCTCCCGCACCCCCGCCCCTGAAGAAAGGTCCCTCCAGAACGAGGTGAACCGCGCCGGTGGCCGTCGAACCCGCGGACGTCAACGTCACCTCGCGTGCGGAGAGGGTGCCTGCAGAGAACGTGCCCTCGACGCCTCCTGATAGGTACACCCCCTCACTCCCCGGCACGTAGGTGATCTCGCCGCACGAGTAGGTCTCGTTCTCCTGTTTCAGGGACAGCTCGCCGGAGAGGGTGAGGAGTCCGGCCTCCTCGCGTGCGGTCCTGCCCGTCACCTCAAGCGAGGAGTCCCGGCCGATGGTGGCCGCGAACCCCTCTTCGAGCGACCAGTGGCCATCGTCTAAGTCGTAGCGGAACCCCTGCGCCTCGACGCTGATCGTCTCGGAGTTGATGGACACGCGGTTCGCTACGAGATCGTGCGTCGACTCGCTCCACACCAGCTCGTCGGGGATGAGGCGATAGCCGTTGCTGCTCGTGACCTCGACGTTTCCTGCCAACACGGCTTCCTGGCCTGAGTACGTCAGGGTGGCTCCGTGAGCACGGAGCGTCTCTCTCCCTTCCTTGAAGAAGAGGAGCCGGGCGTCGGACAGGGTTCCGATGTCGTCGGCGATCGAGCCCACTTGCGCCTGCACGGTCCAGGCCGGTCGCCCTTCGTTGTCGTAGCCGTTAAGGAGAAGCCCCGTCGTTTCGGTGGTCGCGACGGGGAGCTCCTCTGGCGAAGAGGAGCGCAGCAGGAGCCAGATCGCTCCGCTGATCAAGACGACGGCGCAGAGGACGAGGATCCGTGTTCGAGGCATGCTTGGAGGAATCCGCGGAACAGGGGATGTGGAGAGAGGAAGCGCGAGTTGAACTCGGGGTGAAACTGCACTCCCACGAACCACGGGTGGTCTTCAAGCTCAATGATCTCGACCAGTCGGTCGTCCGGGGAGGTGCCCACGATTCGCATTCCTGCCTTCTCAAACCGCTCCCGATAGGATGGGTTGAACTCATAGCGATGACGGTGCCGTTCCTCGATCCGGTCGACGCCGTAGCAGGCGCGGCTCCTGGATCCTCTCTTGAGAATAGTCGGATACGACCCGAGGCGCATCGTACCTCCCTTCTCCTTGATGTGGGCTTGCTCCTCGAGGAGATCGATCACGGGGTGGGGAGTGTCCGGGGCAAACTCCGAGCTGTTCGCACCAGCGAGCCCCAGACAGTCTCGGGCGAACTCAATCGCAGCGCACTGGAGGCCGAGGCAGAGCCCCAGGAAAGGGGTCTTATTCTCGCGGACGTAGCGGACCGCCTCGACCTTTCCCTCGATCCCGCGGTCTCCAAACCCTCCCGGCACGAGCAGGCCATCCACGCCTTCGAGGTGACGAGCCGGCCCGTCCGTTGCCACGGCCTCCGCGGGAATCCAGTCGACGTTCACTCTAGCGTCCACGGCGACCCCGGCGTGGACAAGGGCCTCAGCGATGCTTATGTAGGAATCCCTTAATTCCACATACTTCCCCACGATGGCGATCCGTACGGCACGTGAGGGCTGACGGAGACGCGAGACAAGCTCCATCCAGCGGGCGACATCCGCTTGTCCCGAGCCGATCCCGAGCCGCTCGGCAATGCGGCGGTCGAATCCCTGGTCCATCAAGACGAGCGGGGCTTCGTAGATCGACGTGAGGTCGGGGTCATCGATGACGTTGCCCGGTTCCACGTCGCAGAACAGAGCGATCTTGCGCTTGACAGACTCCGGAAGAGGGCGTGCGCAACGGGCGACGATCGCATCCGGCTGGATCCCGATCGCCCGCAGCTCCTTCACGCTGTGCTGCGTTGGCTTGGTCTTCAGCTCGTCGGACGTTGACAGGAGCGGCAGGAGCGTGAGGTGAACGAAGAAGGTGTCCTCGGGAGGGAGGTCGTCCTTCAGCTGGCGAAGCGCCTCCAAGAAGGGGAGGCCTTCGATGTCGCCCACGGTCCCGCCCACCTCCACGACGGCGATCTCTGCCTTGTTCTGATCGAGAGGGAGTTGGATCAACCGCTTGATCTCGTCCGTGATGTGTGGGATCACCTGGACGGTCTTTCCGAGGAAGGCCCCGGCCCTCTCCTGGCGGATCACGTTCCAGTAGACCTGCCCCGTTGTGATGTAGTTGGAGGCCGTAAGATTCTCATCGAGGAAGCGCTCGTAGCGGCCGATGTCGAGATCGGTCTCCAGGCCGTCGTGAGTGACAAACACCTCCCCGTGTTCGTACGGATTCATCGTTCCCGCGTCGACGTTGACGTAAGGGTCGATCTTCTGCAGGGTCACTCGGTGCCCGCGGAGCTTGAACAAAAGGCCGATCGAAGCCGCCACGACTCCCTTCCCGAGGCCGGAGAGAACCCCGCCGGTGACGAAGATGAACTTGCGCAACGATCAGCCTCCACGCCCAATACGCCAACGCATACGATATGCACATGGTGCGTTCTCCGCAAGCGAGCTTGGTCGTTGCGGCTGTGGAGCGCGCATGCTATGATGGGCCATTCCCGAAGAACGAGAAAGGATCGATATCGCATGCTCAGGGTGATACTGGAAGTGGTGTTTTTCGTGGACTGTTTTGTATTGATGGGATTGGTATTGTTGCAGATGAGCGAGCATTCGGGGCTTGGGGGAGCGTTTGGGTCGGGGATGTCGAGCACGGTATTTGGGCGTGACGAAGCGCGGGACCCTCGGAGGACGCTGATAGCGGGGCTGGCGGGGGTATTCATGCTAGTAAGTTTTGTGTTATCGATTTTGTAGGGGAGGAGGAATGGCGCGATGCCGCTGATTGAGGTACGGGACCTCAAGACGTACTTCTACACCGAGGACGGGGTCGTGCGAGCCGTGGACGGGGTGGACTTTACGATTGAGGCAGAGAAGACGCTAGGCATCGTGGGGGAGAGCGGGTGTGGGAAGTCGGTGACGGCGCTATCGATCATGGGATTGGTGCAGTCGCCTCCGGGGAGGATTGAGGACGGGGAGATCCTGTACTACCGGAACGGGAAGGTGACGGATCTGGCGGGGCTGGACCCGAAAGGGCGGGAGATGCGCTCGATTCGTGGGAACGAGATTGCGATGATCTTTCAGGAGCCGATGACGTCGTTGAACCCGGTATACACGATTGGGAACCAGATCATGGAAGCGATCATGCTGCACCAGCATCTGAGGAAGAAGGCGGCGCACGGGAAGGCGATAGAGATGCTGCGGGCGGTAGGGATTCCGTTGCCGGAGCAGCGGGTGGGGGAGTATCCGCACCAGCTGTCTGGGGGGATGCGGCAGCGGGCGATGATTGCGATGGCCCTATCGTGCAACCCGTCGTTGTTGATAGCGGACGAACCGACGACGGCGTTGGACGTGACGATTCAGGCGCAGGTGCTGGATCTGATGAACGCGTTGCGGAGGGAGTTCAATGCGGCGATTCAGTTCATCACGCACAACCTGGGTGTGATTGCGGCGATGGCGGACGACGTGGTGGTGATGTATCTGGGGCGGATTGTGGAGGGGGCGAGTGTGGAGGCGGTATTTCACGATCCGAAGCACCCCTACACGCAGGGACTGATGCACTCGATTCCGTCGTTGGCGTCGAGGAAGGAGCGATTGATTCCGATCAAGGGAGTGGTGCCGGACCCGTTTGACGTTCCGGAGGGATGTGGATTTGAACCCCGCTGCCCGCACGCCATGGAGATCTGCAAGACGAAGATGCCGCCGCTGAAGGACGTGGTGGCGAAGCACCAGGCGGCGTGTTGGCTTTACCCATAGAGAGGTGAGAGAGGGTGTCTTCGGACGGCGTTCTGCTTGAAGTCAAGCATCTGAGGAAGTTCTTTCCGGTTCGCAAGGGCGTGTTACGTCGTGTGGTGGCGCAGGTGCAGGCCGTTGACGACGTGGACATGTACATCAAGCACGGGGAGACGCTGGGCTTGGTGGGGGAGAGCGGATGCGGGAAGACGACGGCGGGGCGGACGATCCTGCGTCTGATTGAGCCGACGAGCGGGGAGATTCTCTTTCGCAGCAAGAAGCTGGCGGCGAAGGGGGAAGAGTACAAGGTAGTGGACATTGCCAAAGCGTCGCGGCGGACGCTGAAGACGCTGCGGCGGGACATGCAGATCATCTTTCAGGACCCGTATTCCTCATTGAACCCGCGGATGACGGTGGGGAGCATTGTGGGGGAGCCGTTGTTGGTGCACGGGGTATCGCGTGGTGCGGAACGGGAGAACCGGGTGCGGGAGCTGTTGGGGGCGGTGGGGCTGAAGCCGGACCACATGAAGCGCTACCCGCATGAGTTTTCCGGAGGGCAACGGCAGCGGATTGGGATTGCGCGTGCGCTGGCGTTGGATCCGCAGCTGATTGTGGCGGACGAGCCGGTATCGGCGCTGGACGTATCGATTCAGGCGCAGGTGCTGAATCTCTTGGAGGATCTGCAGAAGGAGTTTGGGCTGACGTATCTGTTCATCGCGCATGACCTCTCGGTGGTGCGGCACATCAGCGACCGGGTGGCGGTGATGTATCTGGGGAAGATTGCGGAGCTGGCGAAGACGGAGGAGCTATTCACGGCCCCGAAGCACCCGTACACGGAGGCGTTGATGTCGGCGGTGCCGGTGCCGGACCCGGACTACACGGTGGAGCGGATCCTGTTGGAAGGGGACGTGCCCAGCCCGGTGAATCCGCCGTCGGGCTGTTACTTCCATCCCCGCTGCCGGTACGTGAAGGGGATTTGTTCCAAGGAAGCGCCGGCGTACCGGGACATTGGCGGGGAGCACTTTGCCACGTGTCACTTGGCCGACTTGCTCGTGCTGCAACCGGTTCGCACCGGGTGAGACTGCTCCTGGCGACGAAGAACGAGGGGAAGCTCAACGAGCTCTGCGCGCTCCTCTCGCAGGTCAAGGGAATCACCCTAGTCACCTTCCACGAACGATCGTTCTCTTCCGTCGAAGAGACAGGGACGACGTTCCTCGAGAACGCTCTTTTGAAGGCGCGTGCGGTCTCACGCGAGACCGGTCTTGCGGTTCTCGCGGAGGACGCGGGGCTCGAAGTGGACGCCCTGGATGGAGCGCCTGGCGTGCGTTCGGCGCGCTTTGGCGGCCTCCCGCCAGACACCGCGCAGAACAACGCCTTGCTTCTGGAACGCTTGAGTGGACGGTCCGATCGCCAGGCGCGCTTCGTCGCCTGGGCCGTCCTGCGGCTTCCTGACGGACGTGAGTTCACAAGCGAAGGAGTCCTGCCCGGGAGGATCGCTCCGGCACCCCGAGGAAGGGCAGGGTTCGGGTACGACCCGCTGTTCGTCCCGGAGGGCGACACGCGGACCCTGGCGGAGATCCCTCTTGAAGAGAAGAACCGGATGAGTCACCGGCGGCGAGCGATCGACGGCTTGAAGGCGATCGTGATGCAGGTCGCCTACGAGTAGTCCTCGGCCGGAGGAAGGGTCTTCTGGAACTCGAGCAAGGTCTTGCGCTGCTCGGAGGACAGACGCGTGGGCACGATGACCTGTACCTCCACGAACTGATCTCCTCGGGTTCCGTCCCCCTGTAGATCGGGCATTCCCTTCCCGCGGAGGCGAGCGATCGTCCCGGGCTGGGTTCCGGTGGGAACCGACAAGGTCTCTTCTCCCCACAGCGTGTTGACCTTCACCTTCGTCCCCACGGCAGCGTCGGCGTAGTGGATCTTGACCGAGGAGCGAATGTCCCGGCCATCGCGCTGGAATCGAGGGTGGGGGATCACCTCGATCACGATGTACAGGTCGCCGGCCGGACCCCCGCCTAGACCGACGTTCCCCTGTCCCTTGAGCCGGAGGCGCGATCCATTGTCCACCCCAGCGGGGACGTTGATCGAGACCCGGCTCATCTCCTTGACGCGGCCGGCCCCGTGACAGCGGCGGCAGGGCTTCTCGATCGTCTCGCCCTCGCCACCGCATTCGGGGCAGGTGCGAATGTTGACGAAACTTCCCAAGAGGCTTTGCTGGCGATGCTCCACCTGGCCGCGGCCGTGACAGGTGGGGCAGGTCTTCTTGGAGCTTCCCGGCTCCATCCGACTCCCCTTGCACTGGGCGCAGGCGACCTGGCGAGGCGCGGTGATCTTCATCCGCGCTCCGCCCGCCGCGTCCTCTAGCGTGATGCGCAGCTTGTACTCGGTATCTTCGCCCTGATGGCTCCGCTCGGAGCGGGTTCCCCCGCGCGTCGCGCCCTGGCGGAAGAAGAGATCAAACAGATCCTCGACTCCGCCAAAACCGAAGTCCGAGTAGGCCTCTCGGGCGCGGCGGAAGTCGGTCGAACTGAAGTCGAACCCCTGGGCGGGTCCGGCGTGGCCGTAGCGGTCGTACTGAGCTTTCTTCTCCGGATCGGAGAGGACCTCGTAGGCCTCGGTCGCTCGCTTGAAGTCTTCCTCGGCCTTCTTGCGATCCTTGGGATTCTTGTCGGGGTGAAGCTCCTTCGCCTTCTGGCGATACGCCTTCTTGACCTCGTCTGGCGGAGCGTCCCGGGCAACTCCGAGGGTCTCGTAGTAATCGCGCTTGGCCACGCCGCTCCTTGAGCTATCTGGTTCTACTTGGAATCATACTCGGCGTCGACGTACCCGCCCTCCCCGCCCTCTCCGGGCTTGGCGTCCTTGGAGGCATTCGCCGCTGGCCCTTCCTCTTCAGAGGCGTGCCGGTATGCCTCCTCACCGAGCTCTTGCGCGCTCTTCCCTAGTTCGTCCATCGCGCGGCGGAGCTCCTCCGTGTCCGCGTTCTGCGAGAGCTTCTCGCGCAGCCGCCGGAGCTGATCCTCGATCTGACCGCGCTTCTGGGCCGAGACCTTGTCACCCAGGTCGGAGAGCGCCTTCTCCGTGGAGTAGACAAGCTGATCCGCCCGGTTCCTGGTCTCTACCTGCTCGGCCTTCTTCCGATCCTCCTCGGCGTGTTCCTCGGCCGCGTGCCGCATGCGCTCGATCTCGCTTTCGTCGAGGCGAGAGGAATCCTTGATCGTGATCGACGAGCTCTTCCCGGTTGCCTTGTCCTTTGCCGTGACGTGTAGGATCCCGTCTGCGTCGATCTTGAACGTGACGTCGATCTGCGGCAGCCCGCGCGGGGCAGGCGGGAGACCGGTCAGCTGGAACTTCCCGAGCGACTTGTTGTCCGCCACCATCTTGCGCTCCCCCTGCACGACGTGGATCTCCACGCTCGGCTGGCTGTCCTCCGCCGTGGTGAAGGTTCTCGTCTTCTCCGTGGGGACCGTCGTATTCCGCTCCACGAGCGGCGTGGCGATGCCGCCCAAGGTCTCGATGGAGAGCGTGAGCGGGGTGACGTCCAACAGGACGATGTCGCTTACCTCGCCCGCCAAGACGGCTCCCTGGATCGCGGCGCCGGCCGCGACGACCTCGTCGGGATTGATCTCCTTGTTGATCTTGCCGGGGATCCGTGCGGCGACCAACTCCTGCACCTTGGGAATACGGGTCGATCCACCCACGAGGACGACCTGGTCGATGTCCTTGGCCTCCTTCTTCGCCGCCTGCAGGGCGGCGTCGACGATCTGGACCGTGCGCTTGAGGTAGTCGTCGATCATCTGCTCGAACTTCGCCCGGGTCAGCTTCTTTTCCAGGTGCTTCGGTCCCGTCGCGTTCGCCGTGACGTAGGGCAGATTGATCGTGGTTTCCATGCGGCTCGAGAGCTCCATCTTCGCGGCCTCCGAGGCGTCCTTCAGGCGCTGCATGGCGCTCGGGTCGCCGGTGAGGTCGATCCCCGTGTCCCTACGGAACTCGTCCACGAGCCAGTCCATGATCCGCCGGTCGAAGTCGTCGCCGCCGAGCTGGGTGTCCCCGTCGGTGGACACGACCTCGAACACCCCGTCTCCGATATCCAGGACAGAGACATCGAACGTGCCTCCTCCCAGGTCGTAAACGAGGATCGTCTCGTCCTCCGATTTGTCCAGGCCGTAGGCGAGCGCGGACGCCGTGGGCTCGTTGATGATGCGCATGACCTCGAGTCCCGCGATCCTTCCGGCGTCCTTCGTCGCCTGGCGTTGCGAGTCGTTGAAGTACGCCGGGACGGTGATCACGGCCTTGGTCACCTTGCCGCCGAGGTGATCCTCGGCGTCCTTCTTCATCTTCTGGAGGATCAAGGCCGAGATCTGTTCGGGCGTGTACTCCGTCGTCTTCCCGTCCTGCTCGATGTGCACGCGATAGTCCGTTCCCATCTTGCGCTTGATGGACGCGATCGTGCGCTTGGGGTTCGTGATCGCCTGCCGCTTGGCGAGGCGCCCCACCAGGCGCTCCCCTGTGTCGGTGAACGCCACCACGGACGGAGTCACCCGCTCCCCTTCGGCGTTGGTGATCACCTCCGGCGAGCCGCCCTCCATGACGGCGACGCAGGAATTGGTCGTTCCTAGGTCAATCCCGATGATCTTCTCTCTCATGATGTCTCCTCCCGGTGAGCCTTCCCTGTGCTCACGCTCACCTTGCTCGGCCGCAACACGCGGCCATTCCGTAGGTATCCCGTCTCGAATTCCTCTAGGATCACGTGGGGTTCCTCGTCGCTTGGGACGCAGAGGAGCGCCTCGTGCGCCGCGGGGTCGAACCGCTCGCCGACCGCTTGGATCGGCGAGACCCCCTTCTGTTTGAGGATCTCTGCGAACTGCGCAAAGATCCGTTCGATCCCCTCCACAAACGCCATCGAGTCGCACTTTCCCGTGTGATTCTGGAATGCTCGCCTCAGGTTGTCGTAGAGCGGCAAGAAGTCGAGGACCTCCTGGTCGGAGATTCGCTCTTCCGCCACACCGGCATCGCGCAGGACGCGCTTCTTGTAGTTCTCAAAATCCGCCTGCAAATGCTGCAGCCGGTCCACGCACGCGCGAAGCTCTTCCTCTTTCCTGGCCAGGAGCTTCTCCGCGTCGACCGACGCTGCTCTACTGTCCTGCTCCACTTCGCCGGAGGGCGCGTCTTCCTTCTCTTCCTGATCGCTTCTCATGTCGTTCCCTCCCCGGGCCGCGTGCACGAGGCGACGAGCAGGGCCTCCAGGCGATTCGCCACGTACGACGTCGCGGAAAGCGCCTTGCCGTAGTCCAGCCAGAGCGGACCGATCACCCCGACCACCCCGGAGTGGGGCCGGTAGTCGCAGGTGACCACGCTGTACTCCTCCAGGCCTTGGTGGGGACAATCCCCGACACAGACCACGAGTCCGTGCCTTTCGCCTCGTGTATTGCGGACGGCGTCGATGAACCCGGCCTCGCCCTCCATGCCGTGGATCAGGCCGACGAACTGATCCAGGGCGCCCTGCGGGTTCACGGCCCGCAAGACGTCGACCAGATTCAAGACCCCCTCGAAGTACAGTCGTTGGCGTATTCTCTTCTCCAATAGCGGCCTCAACACGGAGAGCGCCGCGCGCACGGGCCGGTCGTACCATCCTTCCGGCCCCTCTTCAAGAGCGAGGTTACCCACCTCGCCGAGGCGCATCCCCCGTAGATTCTGGTTGACCACGCTCATCACGCGCTCCGTCTCCTCTTGGGAGAGGTCCTCCTCAAGCGGGATCAAGCCATGCTCGATGACGCCCAAGTCGGAAACGACTACTAGAAGGACCAAACGGGGAGCCATCTTCACGAGGACGACCCGGTCGAGGCGGGTCTCCTCCAGGCGAGGGGCGACGACGAACCCGGCGTACCCCGTGATGTGTCCGAGCAGGAAGGCCGTCTGGCGCATGGTTTCCCCCACTTCAAGACAGCGCATCTGGTAGGCCTCTACGATCTCCACGCGGTCCTGCTTGGCGAGTTCGGACAGATCGAAGAGCCAATCCACGAAGAAGCGGTATCCTTTCTTTGTGGGGACACGGCCGGAGGACGCGTATGGCTTCTCGATGTACCCGCCCTCCTCGAGCGCGTTCATCTCGTTGCGTACGGTGGCCGAGCTCACGGAAAGCCCGTAGTCTTCAAGGATCATCCTCGAAGAGACGGGCTCGTGCTGCCGGACGAACCGGTCCACGATCTCCTTCAGAATCAGTCTTTGCCTTTCTGGAAGCTTCATTTCTTGCTCTTAGCACTCTCTATGGTCGTTTGCTAAAGCATAGCCAGTTCCGTCTCCCTTGTCAATCCCCTTCGTGAGCAGGACCGAGCTTTGCCGTAGCGCCTCTTGACACAGCGATAGATTCCCCCTAAGCTGGCAGCACCATGATCCAAGCGAACGGCACTCAGAGGACCGGGGTTCTGGGCTCTGCGTTGTGCTTCGCGTGGTATTGGTTTAGCACTGGCTTTCCGCGCTCCGTCTAACCTTTAGGTCAGGGCGGACAGGAAAGCCAGGGGACGACTACAGGCAAGGCCTGTGGTCGATTTTTTTTCGGGCGACCAAGGAGGTGTCGGAGCGCATAGGAGAAACAGGAAGAGCGATGGGATCGATACAAGGAACGGTCAGTCGAGTATAGGAGAGTACGGTGAACAAGCTGGTGCGAAGTCTGGTTGTGTGTCTTATGGTCTTGGGCGTGGGCGCGGCGTGTGTCCACGGCGACCCGATCAAGATCGGAATCTGCAAGATCGTTGAGCACCCTGCACTCGACGCGGTCGAGCGTGGGACGATCGACGCGCTGACCGCGGCGGGCTACCGCGAGGGCACGGAGGTCGTGTACATCCTGGCGAGCGCACAGGGCGACCCGAACAACGCCATCCCGATCGCCCAGAACTTCAAGTCGCAGGGCGTCTCGATCGTCGTGGCCATCTCTACCCCGATGGCGCTGGGCGCGGCCCAGGTGTTCAAGGGGACGGAGACCGCGGTGGTCTTCTCGGCGGTCACCGACCCGGTCGCCTACGCCCTGGTGAAGAGCGCGACCGATCCGAGCCAAAACGAGAACATCACCGGAGTCTCGGATCTGATCGACGTGGTGTCAGACCTGAAACTCCTGCGTGACCTCTCCCCGGCGATCCGTCGGGTCGGAATGGTGTACAACCCAGGCGAGGCGAACTCGGACCTCCTCACGACCAGGGCGGAACAGGCCGCGCCAGGCCTCGGGCTGACGATCGTCAGGGCCGTGGCGGATAGCACGGCGAACGTGCCAATTGCGGCACAGTCCCTCATAGGCCGCGTGGACGCGATCTACGTCACGACCGACAACACCGTCGTCTCCGCGATCGACGCCGTCGTCCTAGCGGCGAACGAAGCACGCGTTCCGTTCCTGGTAGCCGATCCCACCAGCCTGAAGTTCGGTCCGGCGCTGGCCACGGGGTTTGACTACTACCGGCACGGCGAGATCACGGCGGGCGTTGTCGCTCAGATCCTGGCCGGGAAGAAGCCAAACCAGATCCCGGTCGTCTACCAGACCGGCGCCAAGGTGGAGCTGAACCTCGACACGGCAGCCAAGATCGGCCTGATCTTCCCCCAGTTGGTGATCGACCAAGCCGCCGCGATCTACTTCGGCGGAACACTCTGGGAGCGCTAGACCGGCGAGTGGCAAAGCAAGACAGGGAGGAACGATGGTTGCGCTCCTGATGCACGCGGCAGAGCAGGGACTCGTCTTTGGGATCGCCGCTCTGGGGGTCTTCATCTCCTACCGCATCCTGCGGTTCCCCGATCTCACCGTGGACGGCAGCTTCGTGACCGGAGCGGCCATCGCCTCCTCCCTGATCGTCGTTCAAGGCCTGGACCCCGCGCTCGCCTTGGCCCTCGCCTTTGCTGCAGGGTGCTTGGCGGGGATGCTCACGGGTTTTCTCCACACGCGCCTGGGTATCACGGATCTCCTGGCCGGCGTCCTCTCGATGATCATGCTCTACTCGATCAACCTGCGGATCATGGGAAAGCCCACCATCTCTCTCTTGCGGGCGGAGACGATCACAAACGTGATCAGCCGGATCCTTGCCCCTGTGGGGAGCGCGGCCATCCTAGTCTTCCTGGCGGGCGTCGCCCTGGTGGTCAAGCTTCTGCTTGATCTCTTCCTCAAGACCGAGGTGGGCCTCGCCCTTCGCGCGACCGGGGACAACGAGGCGATGATCACCGCGCAGGGCGTGAACACCAAGACGATGAAGGTGGCCGGGCTCGCCCTCTCCAACGGCCTAGTTGCCCTCTCTGGCGGACTCGTCGCGCACTACAGCGGGTTCGTCGACATCGGAATGGGAATCGGGACGATCGTCACGGGGCTGGCGGCGGTGATTCTTGGCGGGTCGCTCATCCGTTCGCGCAGGGCGGGATGGATGACGGCGAGCGTGCTCCTGGGGTCGCTCATCTACCGGACCGCGGTCATGTTCGCGCTGCGTTACGGGTATGCCATCGGGTTTCAGGCGAGCGATCTCAAGCTTGTGACCTCCCTCCTGGTCATCGTGGCACTCGTCATCCCGACATTCCGCGATCGGTTCCTACAAAGGAGGAGGCCGTGCTAGAGCTCAAAGGGATTCGCCAGGTGTTTCGCTCCGGTCAGGACCAGGTCGTGGCTCTGGATGGGATCGACCTTCTTCTGGACCGCGGGGACTTCCTAACCATCATCGGGTCAAACGGCGCAGGGAAGAGCACCCTCCTGGACGTGATCGCGGGGGTTCTGGTCCCAACGGCGGGGCGGGTCCTGGTTGGAGGCCTGGACCTCACCGCGACCCCGGCCTGGCGGCGCGCGCGGCGGATCGGTCGAATCGTGCAAAACCCGCTCTCCGGCACGGCGCCCACGATGACGATCGCGGAGAACATGGCCCTAGCCATGAAGCGCTCGGGCCGATCCTTCTTCCCTGCCCTCACGAAGAGACGCCGCCGCCAGTTCGCCCTGGCGCTCAGCACCTTGGGGATGGGCCTCGAGCATCGCCTGGACGTCCCGGCCTTCCTCCTCTCCGGCGGCGAGCGTCAGGCCCTGACCGTGACCATGGCCACCCTGGCGAAGCCGGACATCCTGCTTCTGGACGAACACACAGCCGCTCTCGATCCTGCAAACGGGAAACTCATCGCCGATCTCACGGAGGCGCATGTCAAGAGGACACGCCTGGTGACGCTCGCGGTGACGCACAACATGGAACAGGCTATTCATCTAGGGAATCGCCTGATCATGATGCACCAAGGAGCGATCGTCCTGAGCCTCGAGGGAGAGGAGAAGTCCAAGACGAGCGTCGGCCAATTGGTCGAGCTCTTCTCCCGCCGCCACATCGTGGACGACGCGCTTCTGCTTGAGGCGGCGTCCTAGTCGTTCTCGCCGCAGCAGTTCTTGTACTTCTTCCCCGACCCGCAGGGGCATGGGTCGTTTCGGCCCGGACGCTTGGCCGTCTCCACCGGCCTGCGCTTCTCGGGGTTCGGGCGGACCTGCGTCGAGTCCCCCGCTCCAGGGTGCACGTACTGGACTTGGCGGCTCGGGGCGGCGGCCTGCGGGGCCTCGAGCTTCCTCTTGAGGTTTGGGTCCAGCAAGGCCTGGACGATCCTCCGCGCCGACCGCCCAAGCATGTCCTGGAACAGGACGAACGACTCGCGCTTGAACGCCACGAGCGGGTCGGTTCCCCCGTATGCGTTCAGCCCGATTCCCTCGCGCAGGTCGTCGAGCGTGTACAGGTGATCGAGCCACGACTCGTCGGTGAGAGAAAGGATCACGAAGCGAGCGGCCAGGGGGAACTGGGCGCCGATGGACTCCTTCTGCTTGCGGAGGGCGCTCTCCAGGTGCTCCGTTGCCAATTTGGGGAGCTCCTCTGGGCTCTTCTCCGCCAGGGTGTCCGAGGCGATCGGCAGGAATAAAGAGAGCTCTCTCCCCAGACCCTCGAGGTCCCACTCCTCCTTGGGCCGTGAGCGGTCGACGTGAGAGGCGACGAGACCTGATGAGTATTCCTCGAACAGGCCAAGTAGGTAGTCGTCCAGATTCTCGTCCTCCCCGGTCGGCGTGTCGGCCAGGCCGCGAGGGGGCAAGAGGAACCGATCCCGCAGCGTGTAGATCGCCTCGCGCTGCTTGGCCAGGATCAGGTCGTACTGCACCAGGTGCTTGCGGATCTCAAAGTTCCTTCCTTCCACGCGCTTCTGGGCGCGCCGGATTGCCGAGGTCAGGAGCCCATGCTCGATCGCCTGTCCTTCCTCCATGCCCAACCGGTCCAGGAGCGCACCAAGCCTGTCCCCCCCGAACACCCGCAGGAGATCCTCCTCGAGAGACAGGTAGAACTGGGACGATCCAGGATCACCCTGCCGCCCGGCGCGGCCGAGGAGCTGGTCGTCAATCCGGCGCGCCTCGTGGCGCTGGGAGCCGATCACATGCAGGCCGCCGATCTGGGCGATCCCTTCTCCCAGCCTGATGTCCGTCCCGCGGCCGGCCATGTTCGTGGCCACGGTGATCGCTCCCCTCTGGCCCGCGTCCTTGATGATCTCCGCCTCTCTCTCGTGGTGCTTGGCGTTCAACACCTGGTGGGGAAGGCCGCGCGCCTTGAGGAGTCCGGACAGCCGCTCGGACTTCTCGATCGAGTTCGTTCCGATGAGGACTGGCCGGTCTATCTCGTGGAGCTTCTCGACGTCGTCGGCGATCGCCTCGAACTTGGCCTTCTCCGAGCGGAACATGGCGTCGGGCTTCACCTCGCGGATGAGAGCGCGGTTGGGGGGGATGACGAGGACCCGCAGCCCGTAGATCTCCTTGAACTCGTCCTCTTCCGTCTTTGCCGTGCCGGTCATGCCGCAGATGCCCTTGTACAGGCGGAAGTAGTGCTGGAGCGTGATCTGGGCGAAGGTCTGCGACTCCCGCTGCACCAGGAGGCCTTCCTTGGCCTCGAGAGCCTGGTGAAGGCCGTCGGAGTAGCGGCGGTCGGGCATCAGCCGTCCCGTGAACTCGTCGACGATCATCACCCGGCCATCCTTGACGATGTAGTCCTTCTCCTTCCGGAACATGTGGAGCGCGCGCAGCGCGTTCTCCAGATCGTGCAGAGCCTCCCGCGTGTCCGAGTCGTCTGCGTACAGGTTCTCGATGGACAGCCCTTCCTCTCCCCGCCGAATCCCCTCGTCGCTCAAGGTGAGGCGATGGGTCTCCTCGTCGACCTCGAAATCGCGGTCCTTCTTGAAGGTGCGCCCCAGACTCGCGAACTTGCCGTAGCGGTCGATCGACCCCGACGAGGGACCCGAGATGATGAGCGGGGTGCGCGCCTCGTCAATCAGGATGTTGTCGATCTCGTCGATGATCGCGTAGTCCAGTGGGCCTTGTACCTTCTGATCCTTGGTGAGGACCATGTTGTCTCTCAGGTAGTCGAACCCGAACTGGGTGTTCGTCCCGTAGGTGATGTCGGCCGAATACGCGACCTTCCTGTCCTCCGTGCCCATCTGCTCTTGCAGCAGGCCCACGGAGACCCCGAGGAACTCGTAGATCGGGCCCATCCACTCCCGGTCGCGCCGCGCCAGGTAGTCGTTCACGGTGACCACGTGCACCCTGGCCACGAGGGCGTTCAGGTAGGCGGGTAGGGTGGCGACGAGGGTCTTCCCCTCTCCCGTCTGCATCTCCGCGATGCGCCGGTCGTCCAGGGCGACCGCCCCGACGATCTGGACATCGAAGGGGCGCATGCCCACCGTGCGTTCCGCCGCTTCGCGTGCGACGGCAAACGCCTCGGCGCGAATCCCCAGCCTGGTCTCGCCGCGGGCAAGGCGATCCTTGAACTCCTGCGTCTTTGCGCGCAACGCATCGTCGGTGAGAGCCCGGGTCGGCTCGGCGAGAGCGTTCACCGCGTCGAGGTGCCGGCGGATGCGGCCAAGCTGCTGGTCGTTCGTCTGACCGACCACGTAGTCAAGCGCCTTCTTTACGGATTCAAGGGCCATGGGGATCGTCCGCCAGTATAGGCCGCGCGCAGAGCCCCCGCAAGGAAAGCTCAGGGAGACGTGACCTTCGCCAGGCCTGTCTCTGCGGCCTCCTTCTCCCGAGTCAACAGGTCGACCGCATCGCGCGCCGCGGTGTACTCCTCAACGCGGAGGGTGACGCCCGGCGCGAGCTTCGCCCTGGCCGTCGCAAGCTTGTCCCTGATCAAGGCAAGGGCCTCCCCGTAGTGCTTCCGTGCCTCCGCTCCTAGCCCCCGCGCACGCTCCAGATCTCCCAGGGTGATGAACGCCCGTTCGAAGTCCGGGTGGGCTTGGATGAGAGCCTCAAACTCACTGGATGCCCGGTCGTAGTCCCCTTCCTGGGTAGAGAGCAGGGCCCTCAGGTACTGCGCTTCAATCTCAAGCTCCGGATAGGGGCGCGTCGCCGAGAGGAGATCCAGGTTCCGCCGCGCTCCGGCCGTGTCCTTCAGGTTGTACGCGACGGTGGCCAGGTTGAGGTAGACGTTCTCTGTAGCAAAACGGGTCAGGCACTTCTCCAAGTCCGCCTTGGCCTCTTGATAGCGACCTTCCTTCGCCTCCAGGATGCCCAGCTGGTAGAACGCCTCCGAGGGCGAGAAGTCCAGGGCGACGCTCTTCCTCAGATCCCTCTCGGCGAGACGGGACTCTCCCCTCTGCAGTTCGCTCTTTCCGCGTCCGAGGAGGACGTCGCCCGAGAAGTCGCGCGCCGCGAGAATCGACACAATAAGCCCCAGGACAAACGTCGCCGCGACAGCCCCGACGAGCAGGCGCCCCTTGAGAGAGACCTCGAACTCGGCCCCCTGGCCGTAGGCCCTCGACGAGGCCAGCCCCAGGGTGAGGACGACGACCAGCGAGGCGGCGGGCAGGTGGCCGGGGAAACCGGCCAGAGCCACGACCAGGAACGAGACGACACCGCAGCCCAGGAGGATGAGATCCAGACGGTCGGACTCGTCGCGGCTGCGGCGCAGTCTCCTCCAGAATGTCACCGGGATCACCACGAGAAACGCCACGAGCGCGGCGATCCCGAACGCCCCAAGCTCGGAGGCGACTTGGATGTACTCGTTGTGCGCCTGTGCCGCGCGGGGAATGTAGAAGTCGTAGCCTGCCCCGCGCGGGGTGGTGAGGAACTTCGCCTTGTACGGCAGGAAGTCCACCTTGTAGTTGCCCAGCCCCACTCCAGCGACCGGGTGATCGCGGAGCATCTCCCACCCGATCCACCAGTCCCACGTGCGGGTCTTGGCCGAGCCCTCGCTCACGAGCTTCTCGAGAAACCAGGGCATCTCTGCCGACAGGCCGGCCACGGAGTTGAGAGGCCCGGACGGCGACTCGACGACGAAGGTCACGGCCAAGGTCGCCACGAGTGCCAGAAGCCAGATGCGATTCCGCTTGACCGGCTCGACCGGCCGGAAAATGACGAAGGCCACGAGGAACGCAAAGCTAGCCGCGATGAGGGCGAAGACGGCGCTAGCCTGTTGAACGAGCAGGACCGTGCCGAAGTCAAACGCGACCAGTGCGATCGCCGCGACCCGCAGCAGGCGCGACTTCAAGCGAACGACGAGGATCACGGCCGGGAAGAGGAGGGAGACAAGGAACTCCCCAAGGTAGTTCTTGTTTCCCATCGTGGAGATGATCTCTGGCAGTCCGCTCTGGCCGAACGCGCCTCGCACGACGCCCAGGTACTGCAGAAGGCCGTAGAGCGAGCACAGGAAGGACGAGACGAGAAGCGAGTACAGGATCAGGTTGACATCGCGCTTCTCCTTCACGAACTGTACCACGATGAGATAGAAGAGAAAGAAGAAGAGGACCAAAGTCACGCTCTGGATCACCATGCGGCCGTTCGCGGCGTTGATCAGGGAGAGAAGCGAGGCGGCCACGAAGCCAAGGACGGGCAGGCTGATCCAGGGAACGCGCATCCGCCATTCCTTCTTGAAGAGCGACCACGCGGCCCACAACGCGAAAAGGACGGAGATCCCGATCAGGGCAAGGATCGACTTGGAGTACCCGTACTCCGTGCTCGTCGGCCAGATGAAGAGCGGCAGGGCGAACACGAACAGCGTGACGAGGCCCACCATCACACGCTCGAACGGGATCCCTCTCCTCGCCGGAAGTGGAAGCCTCTTCTGTTTCTTTCCCCCTCTCGACACGGCGACCATTATAGGACCGGCCCTCTCTCCGGGACAACGAGTAGGTCGAGCCATTCCGGGGCGGGCCGCGAAAGAAGAGGCGCCAGGAACGCCGCGAATCGAGGCCAGAGCTCCCGCCGCCGCAGGAACGCCCGCGCCAACTGGCTTGGGTAGTCTAGATCCCCTTCCAGAGCGACGACCTCGAGGACGGAGGGCTCGTCGAGAGCGAGGACGAGGGCATCGATCGCCTCGTCGGTGAGCGAGGTCCGCGCGTGATGGAGGCTAAGTCCGAACCGGAGCTCCTCTCCGAGCGCCTTTCGCCAGCGCCGGTCGTACTCCTCGAGCGTCTGGCGCGTCGCCTGTCCGGCGAGCGCGGCGTAGCCCGCGATCTCCCCGGCAAGAGACGCGCATAGGGAGCCAGTGTAGATCCCTCCGCCCGAGCTCGGCTTCGCCTGCCCCGCAGCGTCGCCTACCAGGAGAACCCCGTCGCCAACGATCAGGGCAGGGACGCCGATGGGGATGAGCCCCCCGCCTCGCGCGATGACACGGCCCGGGAAGCGCCGCGCGAGCAGTCGAGCGAGAAACGGTTCGGGATCGATCTCCGTGGCCACGGCGAGCCCGACGCGGAGCCTCCCCGCCTCCGCGGGGACGCTCCAGGCGAAGAAACCCGGGGCGACCTGGTTTCCCAGGAACACCTCGACGCCGTCCGGCTGTGGCCCTTCTCCTTCGACCACGGCCTGGCTCGCCCGGAGAAACTGGGCCGGCCGCGCGAGATCAAACCAAGATGCGACCGAACTCCTCGGACCGTCCGCGCCGATGACGACGGGAACCTCGATCGACTCCGCGCCCCCCCCGGCCTCCACGCGCACGCTCCCACCACTCGCCCCGACCGCGCGAGCCGGGCATCGGATCTCAACGCCTGCCTCCAGGGCCTTCTCGAAGAGCTCACGCCGGAGCGTCGCCCGATCGAGGACGAGCCCTTTCGTCGTCTGTGAGGCGAGCTCCAGGATCCGTCCCCCCGGGGCGTGGACTCGCGCGCGCCGGATCTCCCGCAGGATCGAGGTCTCTGTGAATCCCAGGATCTCCCGCGTGCGGGGACTGACCAAGCCCGTGCACCGGACATCCCCGCTCGTCCCGTCCTCTTGGTCGACGAGAAGCACCCTCGCCCCGGTTTCTGCGGCGCGACGGGCCGCCACTGCGCCTGCCGACCCTCCACCGACGACCAAGACGTCGACGCGCTTCAAGCGGGTCTCCTAGGTCCCTTCGCGCTTGGGAGAGCGGGTCATGATCTCGTCGACCAGGACGTGCGGATCGGCTCCCCCGTACAGGAGGCGATGAACGGCCGCGGTGATCGGCATGTCGATCCCTTCTTCGCTTGCCATCTCATGCACGACCCTCGTCGCGTAGACCCCCTCGGCGACCATGCGCATACTGGCGAGGATCGCCTCGAGCGTCTCCCCCTTTCCCAAGCGCGCGCCGACGGCGCGATTGCGGCTGTGCTCACTCGTGCACGTGGCGACGAGATCTCCCACCCCGGAGAGGCCGAAGAAGGTCTCCTCTCTTGCCCCGAACGCCTTGCCGAAGCGGACCATCTCGGCCAGGCCCCGGGTGATGAGCGCGCCGCGGCTGTTGTCGCCGTAGCCCAGGCCGTCTGAGGCCCCGGTCGAGAGCGCGATGATGTTCTTCACCGTGGAGCACAGTTCCACCCCACGCAGGTCATCAGACAGGTAGACGCGGAAGCGTGGGGTGGAGAAGGCGATCTGAAGCGCCTCGCCCACCTTGCGGTCCTTTCCAGCGAGGACGACCGCCGTGGGCACGTCGCGACCCACCTCCTCCGCGTGGCACGGGCCGGACAAGGTGAAGGCCGGCTCTCCGGGCATCGCGCGCAGGACGAGCTCAGACATCGTGCTTCGCGTTTTCTGATCGAGCCCCTTGGCCAGGTTGACGAAGACCTTCCTTGAGGTCACCAGGGGGGCGACACTGGCCAACAGGTCGGCCATGGCGAATGACGGAACAGCCAGGACGATCGTCCCGGCGGTCATCGCCTCCGGGAGGGACGACGTGACTAGAAGACCCTCCCGCGGGAGCAGCACTCCGGGAAGGTAGGTCGCGTTCTCTCGCTTGAGGTCGATCGCCGCCGCGCGATCCGGATCGCGGGCCCACAGGACGACGGAGTGTCCCCTTCGCGCGAGCAGCCGGGCGAAAGCGGTTCCCCAGCCGCCCGCGCCGATGACGGAGACGATCACGGGGTGTTTCCGACGATCGGCATCGGCATGCGCGCTCCCAGGTTCGCGTGGATCCAGGAGATCGCGACTACTTTGGGATCGCCGTCGTCGGGGACCACGATGTCCGGCTCAAGTCCCACCCCGTGGACCACGTGCCCCAAGGGGGTGAAGAACTCGCCGACCGTGAGCTTCAGGGCGGCGCCGTCCCCAAATTCAAGCAGGGTCTGCATGACTCCCTTTCCGAAGCTCTTCTGGCCGATCAGGATCCCCATGTTGTTGTCGCGGATGGCCCCGGCCGTGATCTCCGAGGCGCTAGCCGTTCCCCCATTGATGAGGACGGCCAGGGGCAGGTTGGGGATCTGATTCCCCATCGAGGTGTAGGTCTGCGTGCCCACGAGCTTCCCCCGGCTCGAGTAGATCGTTCCGCTATCGACGAAGTGGCTCGACACGCGGATTGCCTCGCTCGTGTAGCCTCCGGGGTCGTTGCGCAGATCGAGGATGAAGCCGTCGAGCGTCTCCAGATTGAAGGTTGAAAGGGCCCGGTCCAGCTCCGCCGAGGCGTTGCTGTCGAACCGCGACAGGCGGATGTAGCCGATCTTGCCATCGTCCACGAGCTCGCTCCGCACCGCGGCGACCGTGATCTGACTGCGCACGACGGGTACCTCTTCCTCCGTGCCATCCTTGTGGCGGATGTCGAGAACGACCGTCGTCCCTTCCGGTCCGCGGATCCTGGTCGAGGCCTGGGTGAGGGACATCCCGTCGGTTGAGGCCCCGTCGATCGTGAGGATCTGATCGCCGGACATCAGTCCGGCCTGCTCTGCCGGCGTCCCTTCCAGCGGCGCGATGATCGTCAGGATGTTGTCCTTGATCGTGATCTCGATCCCGATCCCACTGAACTGCCCCTCGAGGGCATCGTTCCACTGCGTACGTTCCTGAGGGTCGAGGAACTCGCTGTAGGGATCGTTGAGCGTCTCGACCATCCCCTTCATCGCCCCGTAAGAAAGCGTCTGGGTCCCAACGCGGTCCGGCCAGTAGAAGTAACTCTGGATGTACTGATAGAGCTGCGTCACGGGGGAACACAGGTCGGGCGGCGTCTGCAGAGCCCCGCCGACTCCCAGGGCCACGACGA
>Ga0315294_10002071_pt1 | contig 21952 bp, 20 predicted proteins | sample YL17G13_40_MG_FD_203626 | JGI IMG/M metagenome (GOLD analysis project Ga0315294, IMG submission 203626) | Sediment microbial communities from Yellowstone Lake, YNP, Wyoming, USA - YL17G13_40 | ecosystem: Environmental > Aquatic > Freshwater > Lake > Sediment | place: USA: Wyoming | collected...
CACTGGTGTCATTGTTGTATTGATTCGATGCGAACCAAATGGCGATACTATAGTATTTACGCCAACATCATTCGCGGCTGGTAGCGTATACGATATTTTGTAGTAATAATTATTGGGTGCGGCCCAATTACCTCCCGCATCACCTGCCATCACATATAATTCATTTGCTGATGGACGACTAACCATATAATTACAACGAGCTATTATTTGTGGATATGGTACTACAGTTGAAATCGTGTTGCTTGACGGTTCGTATTTCCAGCAATGATTAGTCACGGTTGTGGTAGTGATAAATCCACCTAACCAATAAATATTACCACCGAGCACCGCAGTTCCGGCATCTAAAGTTGGCTGAGGAAATGTCGGTCCTGGAATCCAAGTAATCTGTAATGGATTAGCCGGGTTAATTGCACCTTTGCATAGAATAGACCACCAAAAACTGCTTGAACCTTGCCGATTAACCGCATTAGTGATATAAATAGTATCACCGATAATTGCCGCAGTACCCATATCGGCATTCATCGGCAACGCAGTTCCCACTGACCAAGTATTTGTGAATGGATTATAGATATCAACCGTCGTCGAGCCGGAACCACCACTAACACCATTCCATCCCCCCATCACATAAATCAGCGAATCGCGCCAAACTACTTCCAAATCGCATCCCATCGCAGTTGGTCTTGGTGCCTTTGTCGTCCAGGTATTTAATGCAATGTCATACTCCTCATTGACTGCGGTAACGCCAGCATTACCTAAACCGCCAATAACATAGATTTTCCCTCTTACATATGAACCGTAGACCCAACCTCTTGCAGTGGTCATTGGTTCTCTGTCGGTCCAAATGTTTGTTACCGGGTCATATTGTTGACAGAGTGACTGATATGAACCTGCGGTTCCGGTTGGATTACCACCAATCATATAGATTTTATCATTAATCGGGTCATAAACTGTTGCGTGACATAATCGATCGGCGGTTGTTGTAGGTGCAGCAATTGCGGTCCATTCTTGAAAACTAAGCGAACTTGATGGAGCATAGGCTTCTTCGATTTTAACACTTTCATTTGTTAATGGTGCAGTTAAGTTCGTTGCATCACTAATTCCCTCCACACCCCATGCTAGGTCAAGTAGGGCTAAAATTATTATACTATATTTAGTCATTTATTTTTCCTCCTACTGACTATTTTGTTTTTGTCTCTGTTTATTTTTTTATTGGTCATCCTCGTACGGACTATTGTATATTGCAACCTATTGCTGAACCCCAGCAGAGTTTATACTTTATTGCCAAAAAGTCGCAAGTATAACTTATTCCTGTACAATGCCCTGCGACATAGACATTGCCTCTGCCATCGGTTGCTAACGTCCACACCATATCATCACCACTTACGGGGTCGTCATACCTTCTGATCCAAGCAGTATCAACCTGACCAGATAAAAGTGCCGGGAGTAGAAAACAGAGAGCGGTTAGAAGTATAGATGATTTTAACCTTTCCATATTTTCCTCCTGCTAATTTATTCAGCAAGGTATTTTTATAGTGACGATGCATTATATAATTTAAACTGTGCAATGCAGTCTCTAACTATGAATTAATACTAAAAGCTTTGCATGTTTGGTCGTAAAATTTCCGCATATATTTTAATGATAGCGGTATACATATCAACTCGTACATTATTATCATTCCCGCTAATTGTGCATGCAACTTTTCCTTCCTTAAACACAGAAGTGTTAGTCCAAATTTCTAATTTGTCAAGGACTTTGTTTGGATTAATAAAAAAAAGTTGAAGGTAGGAAATACTGAAATAGATCTTGATAAAGAATCCGATTTAAAAATATAGAATACTTTCTCGTTTTATAGATAGTTAGTCAAAAGAAGCAAAATTGTCTAATTATCACCTGCTCTTACGATTTAAGATATACCTTTGCATCGCATCGAGCAATGAATGGAGTGGATATTAGGACTATTGCAGCTCTTCTTGGGCATAAAACACTACAAATGACAATGCGATATTCACATCTTTCGCCGGGGTATTTACAGGATGCGGTGTCTGTATTGAGTGAAAAGTATCTAAAAAAAGGCGCGAGTATAGAGCAATTAGTGAAGTAAATATGTAAAGCATTTCTTCTGCATAAATTAAAGTGCAAGTTAGATTTTAACCAATTTGTCTAATATTTGCTGAAACAGAACACCTGCAATTCAAGTTGAGAATTGTAGAAATTATGTATATCTTGCTGATGTTCGTTTAAAATATGAAGGCCCGAACTAATCTTTCCGTATTTTTAAATAATGTCATATTTATTCAGCTAATTAACGGTTTTGTCGGAAATTCTGTGCTAATAAAATTTCCAAATTCCTTTACAAAATCTTGAGTTTTGTAAAGAAGCTTACTTAAATTAATAGTATAATTACCAATATAATAAGTTATCAAATCAATGTTCATTTTAAATTCTTTACCAGCGGGATTAATTGAAGGCAAAGTGCATTTTCTAACATAACCAGGTATCACTGTTATCGTCCGAATTCTTTTCGAATCAATTATAATCGCATAACACAGATACCCCAATAGTGGTAATGATTGTACGTAAAGGTTTTCTATTTCACGATTATAATGTTGTATAAAATGCCTCAAATTTTCTACTTCTTTTAATTCATTAAGCATTAATTTTATCCAAGGGCTCTTCTTCTTGATTCTTGGGCAATGAGAAAGTATCCAGTATAGTCTATTATAATTATCAACAATGCTCCATGCTTCAATAATTAAATATTCACTCGCAAAATTTGGTCTACTTGTACTAATCAAGTTGAACAACCTAGAATAGCTTATTTCAAGCATCTTGATTATTGAAATTATTGCTCCAAACCAAAATAATTCTTTTTCATCAATGTTTTTAGTGGGTAAGAAATTTAAAATTGAATCTTTCGGAATAATCATATTTGAGGTAATTTGATCGGGTTTAGGTGGTTCTTCAATAATAATCAATTTTTATATTTTAATATTACCTAAATATACTTCGGACTTACATAAAGTCAAGCTCCTTCTGATCCCCGCATAAGTCATGCATAAATCGGTTAAGGCAGGCAACATGGATTTGAAGTAATTTGATTCACCATCAATTGGTGTGTTAAACAATATAGATTAAAAAAACCATTGACAAGAAGCTGTTGTGTTTCAGGCGATATTGTACAAATTGGTCATTTAGCACTTTGCACTCCCTAAGGTTGTCCCGCATTATTTTCTCCGCGCATATTATATAGTTTCCTGCGCTCTAAAGTCAATCTTTTTTTGTCTGCCCGCTTATGTAGGATCGCTTCCCTCCTACCCGCATAAACATCCCGGGGACTCACGTTGTCTAGAGCGGTATGAGGATGACCGCATAAAACGTGACCGCTTTGTCAACCACCCACTTAAGCCCTTCCAGTAAGATCCGCATCTTTCACAAGAACATTTACACAACGCAGTGAATTTATTGTGTAAAAGTGTATTAAAAAAGGCAGAAATTTGGCAGAATCGGGTGTTGACAATAATGGTGTTTTCTGTAAGATATTGAAACAGTAAGGCGGGTCCGTAGCTCAGTTGGTTAGAGCAGCTGACTCATAATCAGCTGGTCGTAGGTTCAAGTCCTACCGGACCCACATTAATATCAAATCTCAAAGATTAAATATAATGCTCAGCTGGCAGGTTCATCGGGCAAAAGAACACCCTAAAAAAACCTTGTTTGTATCGATAATTCTCGGAGTTTTTGTAATATCGATAACAGTTTTATACGGTTTGCCATGGACAGTTCTGACATTGATTGTTTTATTTGCTTCGCTTAACGCCTATTTTCTGCCAACTACTTATACAATAACCGACACTGAGATAATCATTGATAAGAAAATGTTCAAAAATAAACTCACGTGGTCTCGATTTCGTAAATATTATATCACGACAACCGGTGTTGTGTTGAGCCCGTTCACTAAAAGAAATTTTCTGGATAATTTCCGCGGTGTGCATCTATTACTGCCCAAAGAAAATTCAGAAGCGATAATAAACTTTATAAAAAACAAACTTGACAGAACTCAAGAATTAAAGTAAGATTTGACCAATGGCAAAACCAGACAAGAAAAAAGAAGGTAAAAAAGTTAGTGCCCCGAAATTACCACCGCGTCCCAATATCGTATTTAAACCGAAAAACATCATTCTATTCGTTATCGGACTTGTGATAATTGCTTTGGGGTTTATATCACTTGGCAAAGGTTCAACGGTTTTAGCGCCAATCTTATTAGTTACCGGTTACGTAATTTTAATACCGCTTTCAATTATCATCCGATAATAATGGGGCGTCGAAAACCGAGTGACGACCTTTCAGGAAAAATTACCTATCCTAATTTATTTTATATAGTCCAATATATCCAAAAGAGGTAAAAAGATATGAAACTAAATCATATCATCAAAGCCCAGCAGTTTGACCGAAAATCATTAGACGATATTTTTTTGGTCGCATCCCAGATGGAAGAAATCGCATTAAAGGGTGGTTCAAACATTCTGCATGGCAAGACAATGGCGACAATTTTTTATGAACCGAGCACCCGCACTCGGCTTTCCTTTGAAGCAGCAATATTAAAACTTGGCGGTGAATTAATCTCAACTGAAAATGCCCGCGAGTTTTCATCAACCGCAAAAGGTGAGTCCTTAGAAGATACCATTCGGATCGTCGGCAGTTATGCTGATGTCATTGTGCTGCGTCATTTTGAAAGCGGTGCCGCCGAAAGAGCGGCCAAGGTATCGCCGGTGCCGGTTATCAATGCTGGCGACGGACCCGGTCAACATCCAACCCAGGCGCTGCTCGATATCTATACAATCAAGAAAGAAATCGGGAAATTAGACGGTATTTCAATTGCAATGGTCGGTGATTTAGCTTACAGCCGAACCGTCCGGTCTTTGGCGTATTTACTGACTAAGTATGACAATATCAAGGTTTATTTTGTTGCGCCGGATGTGGTTCGGATGCGCGGCGATATCAAAAACTACCTGACCAAACATAATGTGTTCTTTGCTGAAGAAACCGACCTGCAAAAAGTATCGTCGCAAGTCGATGTAATTTACCAGACGCGAATTCAGAAAGAACGGTTTGGTGAAAATCTCGAGGACTTTGAAAAAGCCAAAGATAAATATATTATTGACAAGGATATTTTAAAGGTAATGAAAAAGAATGCGATTATCATGCACCCCCTGCCCCGAGTTAACGAAATAAGTATAGAAGTCGATAGCGACCCGAGAGCCGCTTATTTCCGTCAAGCCCAGAATGGTCTATATATCCGCATGGCTTTACTCAAGATGATTTTGGTTGGATAAAAAACCACCGAAATACTAAAGAAAATCAGTGAAACTGGTATAATTTATGAATATTAAAAAAGAGTACTTTGATAAATTAATCTTGTGTGGCGGTAAATTAATAATCCCGAATAAACAAATAATCAATAACCCTGGCATCTATATCGAAAATGGTATCATAAAGAATATCAAAAGTGCAAAAAAGAGAACATGCGTATTAAATCTCAATAACACTCAGTATATTTCTCCCGGTTTTATCGACCTGCATTGCCATTTAAGAGAACCGGGCAACCTTGATTCTGAAACAATTAAATCCGGCACATTATCCGCAATCGCCGGCGGTTTTACTTTAATCTGCTGCATGCCTAATACAAATCCGCCAATCGATAATCCCAGACTGGGAAAATACATCTACAATCAGAAAAACAAAGCAGACAACGCGGAAGTTTTAGTGATTGGTTGCGCGACTAAAAAACGTGCGGGAAAAACGATTGCCAATATCGATGCGATGATTTCAGTCGGTATTGTCGCGGTTTCGGACGATGGCTCGCCAATATCAGATAGTGCACTGATGCAAGAAATCCTTGAACAATCGAGAAAACTCGGTATTTTTGTTATCGACCATTGCGAAGTTTTGGAATTATCTAATGCGGGTGTGATTAACAACAGCAGAATAAGCAAGAAACTCGGCTTAAAGGGTGTTGCTGATATATCCGAGTCGATAATGGTGCTCAGAGATATCGTCTTAGCTGATTACACAAAAAGCCGGGTGCACATCGCACACGTATCAACCAAGAAATCAGTCGATTTAATCCGCTGGGCAAAGCGTCGCGGTGTAAAAATTACCGCTGAAACCTGTCCTCACTATTTCACACTTACTGAAAATGATTGTATTGGATTAAATACAAACTTCAAAGTCTCGCCGCCTTTAAGAACTAAAGCTGATAATGAAGCAATAAAACAAGGTCTGGAAGACGGCACGATTGATGCGATTGCCACTGACCACGCACCCTGGCATCATAAGAAAAAACAGGTTAGTTGGGAAAAAGCTAAGTCGGGTATGATTGGATTTGAGACCGCATTCTCTTTAGGTTATCAGGAGCTGGTGTTAAAGAAATATCTGTCGCTCGAAAAATATATCGCATGTTTAACCACTAAACCGGCTCAAATATTAAATCTAAAAAGTGCTGGCAAAATTGCTGAAGGTATCCCTGCTGCAATCTCAATATTTGATTTGAACAAAGTCTGGACACCAAGTGTTAAAAATATTATTTCCAAGTCTAAAAACTCGCCATTTATTGGAAAAAGACTGCATGGTAAGGTTGAAAAAGTCATCATCCAGGACAAACTTTTCATCCCATCCTGATTCCTAGAGTGTTAGTTATAACTAACACTCTTTCAAGACGGATTTTTGCTGTAACCCACTAATCCCTAATAACTAATCCCTAATTCCTATAAATTGAGGGGTAGCGTACCCTCCATATATCACGGGAACAAATATCATTTAACTTATGCGATGAAAATGGTGATTAGAACCATCATAAGATATGATATTGACCTTGGCATATAATCGTGAGTCTGTATGGCTATTTATGCCGATATTAAAATTCAGGTATCAGAGGTTATAAATTAGTGATTATGTCAGAAAGCAGTTGTGTCATCATACCCGCAAATATATAACGATATTAAATAAGACATCAGCCAGTCCACTTGGAAATTGTTATGGTAAAAGAATAATTTTCTTTATAACATTAACTTTATTCGCTTTCAGATTAAGAAAATAAACACCATATGGAAGTTTGATATTATTCTCACATTTTCCATCCCAATTTACTGAATAAATATGAGATGCCTGACATTGAATATTAAATAGCGTTCTTACCAATTTGCCGCTAATGTCATAAATTTCAAGATTAGCGTTACTGTTTATCGGCAGCGAAAAATGAATCATCGTTTGTCGGCTAAATGGATTTGGTATGACATCAAGTGCAAAGTTTCGGATTTTTTGTGTAGATTGTTCTTCTTTTATACCAAGTGGGGTTTTTATACGATGAACAACAATCGGATTCCAGGTTGCCCTGCCCTGTGCGGAATTCTCAAACCCGGCAATTGAATCAATCATATATGCTAGAACCAATGAATCGTCAACAATCCCGCCAAGACAAGGATAACGTTTGGAAGTCGTATTAGGATTTGTAACACGCATTGGTCTGCTCCAGCTTAATCCATTATTGCGCGACTCAGCGATCCAAATATCAGCACGAAGCAAACCAGTTAACGGTTCGTAATTAAGCGAATCAAATGCTTCCCAAGCGGTATAAAGGTAACCATTGTCTACATTTTGTATAAGAGAGGTGCGACAGGCAGATAACGCATTATATCCGACACTCCAACCGATTCCGCCGATTGTATCTGCACCTCGACGGGCAATTCTACTCCAAACCGGATTATTTATTGGTGAATAATGCCATATTTCAGTTGGCCACGCATAATAGGCACTATCATGAGCTGGATGAACTTGTGTGACAATGTGCAGGTTATCGTTAATGTCAAACATCGGATACAATCCAGCAATATGAAACGAAGACAATGTTTCTCCACTAAATGCGGGTGGAAATGGAACCTGCGTCGATGATGACCAGTTTACGCCGCCATCATCAGATAACCGATAATAGCCACGCTCTTGATTTCCACTAACCGGTTCTGACTCTTCCCAGGTAATAACTACTTTATCCGATACCTTTGAAGCACAAATGTTATAACATGGAAAGAACGGACTTGGTGCTGGTGGTGGAACCCTGATGGGCAATGACCACGTGTTCCAGGGTTGGCATCTAGTATACCATAATGAATCTTGGTCAAAATAATTTGCCATTGCCAGATGAATTGCCTGATTATTGGTAACGGCTACTAATGGACCTTGATAATATGTCGGACCTTGACATTGTGTAAAAACACCTGCACCAGGCGAACTATCTTTGACAATGATTGGAACAACACCGCCACTTTGTGCTTGTTGAGTACTTGCGACCATTATACCGGTAATCGGGTCATAATCCATCGAACCATAACCGCTTCTTTGCGAGAAAACTTTGATACCGCTATCTGCCCAGGACCAGGAATGACTTAAATAATCGTAAAAGTTATATCGCTGGTTTCGATTATTATTATTTCCGTCACTCCACAACCAATAGACATGAATATTATGCCTTATATTATCAACTCGGCAGTAAGTATAAACAACTCCGCAAAGCTGTTCGGTTTTTGTCCAGCCCACAACTTCGGTTCGACCAACTGCAAACAAGATTGTCAGATTACAGAAGAAAAGGTTTAACAAGATAAAAAAATTAATGTATTTTCTCATATTCACCTCTTTTTTATCATGTCAAAGTCCTTTAAGACAAAATATAGCATGCGATGAAATATTGTCAATAAGCTAATTTATAATGAGAATGATATTGAATTATACCTTATTTAAAGAACGGGATTTTCTGTAACTGTTTTTCCAGTTTTAACGTCAGATACCCGACACCAACACCGATTATTGCCCCGGCTAAAACATCCGATGGATAATGCTCTCCCAAATAAATCCTTGATAGACCCACTAAAACTCCGGCACCATATAATGGAATTGCATACTTAGGATACTTTGCACTATAAACTGTGGCTAAAGCAAACCAGCTTGAAGTATGACCAGAAGGAAATGATGAGTCCCAGCGTGATTCATGCTGTCCTTCAGGTCGCTGGCGATTAACAATACCTTTTAATAAAAGTGTGGTCGCAGTTACCCCTGCCCATGAAGTTACGGCAAGTTTTGCTACTTTCTGTTCTTTGCCATCGCCAAAATAGAACACTGATAGGTTCCCCAAGGCCAAACCAGTTGGGCTCGATGCATACTCGGTCACTTTCATTATATTGTCCATTGTATGCGATTGCCAATCATTATGAACCGTATTATAAATTGACTGGTCAATGTTTACTGATAGAAATAAAATAAGAATACCGGTTAGAATACAACCTCCACATTCATATTTTTACTCTTTGCTATTTCAATTATTTTTTGCCTTAAATCCGACTCGTATCCATTCGGTGATTTAAGAAAATTCTGGTAATAACTTATCGCTTGCGGATAAACGTCTTTTATGCTTGATAGAATTAAAGGGATTTTTTTATTCAGATAATTCAGTTTATCAACCAGCACCCGTTTCAAGCCAGCTGATTCAAAGGCATCAAATAAAGAATTAATTGACTCGTCGCTATCGGAAAAATATGGCAGAACCGGACCAAAAAATACATTGGTCTCAATCCCCGCAGCTATTAATTTCTTAGCACATGCTAAGCGATTTTCAATCGTATCGGCATTGGGCTCAAAAATCTTTCTGACTTTATCATCAATTGTCGTTATTGATAGCTCGACCGAACAGTTTTTGTAACTTTTTAGTAAATCAATGTCGCGACTTACCAATGACGATTTGGTCAAGATCTCAAACGGATAATTGTTCTCAATTAAAATCTCAACTGTCCTGCGTGTTAATCTTTTTTCGCGCTCGATTGGTTGATAACCGTCAGCCACTGTTCCGATACAGATCCTACCCGGTTTTTTCTTCTTGATTTCTTTGGATAAAACCTCTGGTAAATTTATTTTAACATCAACAAACTCTCCCCATTCTTCGGTGTGTCCTGAGTAATCTCTCATATATGTTGCATAGCAGTAAATACAGCCGTGTGCGCAGCCAGTATAAGGATTAATACAATAACTCGCATTGGGAATGCCGGTTTTATTAAGAATTGATTTCGCTTTAACTTCGCGGATTAATATATTTTCGGGCATATTTACCGATTACATCAAATTCAATATTTGCCCAGTCACTGATTCTTTTATGTTTAAGCGTTGTGTTATTGAATGTAAATGGAATGATATTAACGCCAAACTTTGTTCCTGTGATTTTAGCAATGGTTAAGCTAATCCCGTCAATCGCAATTGAACCTTTTTCAACAATATTTTTCACACCGTCCTTTGACAACTCGATTTCAACTGCTACCGAATCCTGAGTCTTGCGGATATTGGTAATCCTTGCTTTCTCATCAATATGTCCCTGCACAATGTGTCCTTCGAATCTATCGCTTATCAAACGGGCACGTTCCAGATTGACCTGACTACTGGTTTGTATATGAGCAAGGGTGGTCGTTTTTAAGGTCTCAGCTACGGCTTCAACATTGAATGTATCTTTTTGTGTATCGATAACCGTTAGACAACACCCATCAATCGCAATGCTGTCTGACACTTTCAATTCTTTAGCAAGCGACGCCTGAATAGTAAAAATGCGATTACTACCTTTTGTTTCAATTCTCGTAATTTTACCGATTAACTCAATTATTCCGGTGAACATACGCTTCTAAAATAAAATCCTTTCCACAATTAACTATTTTATAATCTTTAAGTCGGATAGCTGATTTGAGTCCGTCTAAACTCAAATAGTCTGAAAACGTTATGCCTTTACCTAAAATCTTCGGCGCGTATATCAGATAAAGTTTATCAACTGCCCCTGCCTGTAAAGCCGAACTTGCCACTTGCGCTCCGCCTTCAATCAGTACTGAAGCAATATTTCTTTTAGCTAATTCTTTTAATATATCATTCCATGAAAGAAAGTCGTTTTTATCACTCTCGACACGAATTATTTCGATATTTTTACCCCGACTTAGAATTGCTGACCGGCTGTTTTTATTCGCAAAAATTAGCGTCGGGCAATTACCTTTCAAAACTTTGGCATGGGGAGGAGTGAGTAAATTAGGGTCTAAAATAACTTTAATTAATACTTTCTTTGAATCAATGCGACAGGTTAATCGCGGGTCGTCTTTTAAAATCGTATTAATACCGACTAAAACCGCGTCTGCTTCTTTTCTTATTCTTTGGACAAATCTACGGCTTTCTGAACTGGTAATCCATTTTGAATCACCTTTACTGGTTGCAATGCGACCATCTAATGATAAACCCAATTTCAGTATTACAAATGGTCTGTTTTTTTTCGAGTATTTAAAATATGCTTCGTTCTGTTGTTCGATTTCTTTTCGCATCACCCCGACTTTGATTTTAATCCCGGCTTTTCTTAAATCCCGAACCCCTTTATTGCAAACTCTGGGATTACAATCCAAAGTCCCAATCACTACTTCTTTGATACCCGCTTCAATGATTGCCGGGACACACGGCGGGGTCTTTTTCTCCAAATAATTGCAGGGTTCGAGCGTCACATAAAGTTTCGCGCCTTTAACTGATGCTTTAGCGTTCTTAAATGCATTAACTTCCGCGTGAGCATCGCCAAACTTTTTATGATAACCTTGACCGATAATTTTATTATTCTTAACAATAACTGCGCCGACTAAAGGATTGGGTGAGACAAAACCACGACCCTTTTCCGCCAAAAGCATTGCCTGGTACATAAAATATTTATCATCAATGGACATTAAACTTAGACGCTGTTTAATTAAGCGTTAGCTGCTTCTTTTGCTCGTTTTGCTTCTTCAATAATCTTCGTCGCGGTTTCTCGCGGCGCTTCCTCGTAATGAGAAAACTTCATCGTAAAGTAACCGCGCCCCTGAGTAAATGAACGGAGTGAATTTGAGTACTTGTACATTTCTGCCTGCGGTACTTTTGCTTTGATGACCTGCAGGCGACCTTCGGTATCAACGCCCATAATCCTGCCCCGTCGGGCATTCAAATCACCCATAATGTCGCCAATATATTGCTCAGGTACGGTCACTTCAACATCACAAATCGGCTCTAAAATAACCAGACTTGCTTTTTCGGCAGCGGCTTTAAATGCTAATTGACCGGCAATCTTGAATGCGATATCGGACGAGTCAACCTCGTGATAAGAACCATCAAAGATTGTCGCTTTCAGGTCAATTACATGATAGCCGGCAAGCACACCATTCGCCATGATTTCGACCACGCCTTTTTCAACTGATGGGATATATTTTGATGGTACTGAACCGCCATAAATTTCATCGGCAAATTCGTAGCCACTGCCACGCACTTTGGGTTCTAATCTCAGCCAGACATCACCATATTGTCCTCGACCGCCGCTCTGCTTCTTGTATTTACCCTGGGCTTCGGCTTTTTTCATAATTGTTTCCCGATACGGGACGCGCGGTTTTTCCAAATCGACTGATACTTCAAACTTTCTCTTCAGCCGACCGATAACAATATCCAGATGCAATTCACCTAAACCAGAAACTATCTGCTGTTTCAATTCACCATCATAGATATAAGTGAAAGTCGGGTCTTCTTCGTGCAGTCGTGAAAGTCCGTTGGACACCTTTTCTTCATCGCCCTTTGACTTAGGTACAATCGCGACTGAAATTGACGGCAAGGGAAAATCGATCTTGGGTAATCGAAGCGGTTCCTGCGGATGCGACAGTGTGTCTGATGTTTTAGTCTGCCTTAGTTTAACTAAAGCACCAATCTCGCCAGTGCGCAGTTTATTGGTCTCGACCCTTTCTTTCCCTTTGACATAATATATCTGGTTAATTTTTTCTTCCCGCTCAACGGTCCCATTCATTAAAGTGCTGCCCGACTCCAGTGTTCCGGATAATACCCGTACATAGCTCATATCACCGATATGGGGCTCAGAAACAGTCTTGAACACAAATACTATTGGGTGTCCTTTTATGTCTGCTTTGAGAGCTTTTTCCTGATTTTTCTTCAGATCGATGCCTTTCATTTCTCTTGTTAAAGCCAAACCCGGCAACATGTCAATTGCAAAATCCAATAGCATATCAATACCGATATTTGCATAAGCATCACCGCACAATACCGGATAAATTTTATGTGATTTTATTCCCTCTTTAACCGCCGGCTTCAATTCTTCGGAAGTTATTTCACCGCCTTCAAGGAATTTATTCATAATCTCTTCGTTAACATCTGAAGCCGCTTCAATAATTTTATCCCGGTAAGTTGCAATCTGGTCTTTAACACTATCTGGCACCGGCACTTCTTTACGCTGTCCGTCTTTGTATGAATATGCCTTATTATCTAAAATACTGACAATACCTTCAAATCCCATCTCTTTACCGATGGGCAGAAACAACGGGCACACACCACTACCCCACTCTTTAATAACCTCATCCAGAATCTTATAGAAATCCGAGTGTTCTCTTTTTAGTTTGTTGATGAAAATCATACGCGGCAATTCTTCTTTATTAATATAACGCCAGACCATTTCGGTTCCGACTTCAATACCCGAGCTCGCATCAATTACAACCACGGCACAATCAACCGCTCTGAGACCAGAGAAAACCTCACCGACAAAATCGGCATAACCTGGCGTATCAACTAAATTAAAATAATGGTCTTTATATTCGCCGTAACCTAAGGCGAGATTGATACTGATTTTTCGGGTTATTTCATCTTCATCATAATTAAATAGCGAAGTGCCTTCATCGACCCGACCTAAGCGGGTATTCTGCTTCAACAAATATAAAATTGCTTCGCCGATTGAGGTTTTACCACAACCGCCATGACCAAAAAATCCCAGATTAATAATCTTATCCGAACTATATTCTTTCACTTACTCCTCCGAAAAATATCAACACTTTTCAAATTCTGTATTGTTAATAATATTGAATTTAAGCTGAAAGTCAAGGAGAAATTATCATGCTTCCGAACAACTCTTGACAGATAGAATCTTGGCATTATTGTTTTAGTACAAGGAAAAAGAATATGCGTGTTAAATATTGGAAAGGCAGAATGAAAAATGTACAAGTCGTTACTATATCACTCTTATTTCCCTTTGTGCTTTTAGCCCAATGGTGGCCAAATGTGAGACTTACCAATGACCCTGCAATATCTCGAACTTCTTATAATAATGCTCGGTGTGTGGCATCTTCTGGTTCATATGTGCATGTGGTCTGGTGGGACTGGCCTTATGGACTGGGTATTCACTACAACCGTTCAACTGATAATGGCGGAACATGGGAAACAGATACAATACCGACCAACACTGTCGTTTCAGGATTTCCTTCAATAGCAGTTTCTGGTGGAAATGTACATCTGGTATGGCAGGACGAGCGTGATGGTAATGATGAAATTTACTACAATCGTTCTTTTGATAACGGCATAAGCTGGGAAACAGATATGAGGCTTACTAATAATATTGCAGCATCGTGCTATCCTTCAATAGCGGTTTGCGGTTCAAATCTGCACGTGGTTTGGTATGACGGACGCGATGGAAATTATGAAATTTACTATAAACGTTCAACCGATAATGGTGCAAACTGGTCAGAAGACATTAGACTCACTAACAATAGTGGATACTCATATTGTCCTTCGATTGCTGTATCTGGTTCTAATGTGCATGTTATATGGTATGACAATCGTGATGGAAACTATGAAATTTACTATAAACGTTCAACCGATAATGGTGCAAACTGGTCAGAAGACATTAGGTTCACTGTCGACACAGCTGGGTCGTGGAATCCTTCAATAGCGGTTTGTGGTTTAAATGTGCATGTGGTTTGGCGTGACGACCGCGATGGAATCCGTGGCGAGATTTACTATAAGAATTCTTTGGATAATGGAATAAGCTGGTCCTTAGATACCAGACTAACTAACAATCCAACTGAGTCACAATATCCTTCAATGTCGGTTTCCGGGTCAAATGTTCATCTAGTGTGGTGTAATTATTATGATGGGAATTATGAGATTCAGTATAAACATTCTTTTGACAACGGCACAATATGGTCTGCCGATACAATGCTCACTAACGATACTGCATGGGCGTGGTGTCCTTCAGTAGCGGTTTCTGGATCATGTGTACATATTGTATGGATGGACAGTTATAATGGAAACAATGGTAATGAAGAGATTTACTATAAACGTAATCCGACAGGTAATTACTGTATTGAAGAAAATAAATCACCGATTTCTGCTCAATTGTTTATATTAAAGATATTTCCCAATCCAGTAAAATCACTAACCGTCATCCGCTATTCGCTTCCCACTGAAGGGAAAATATCCCTACAACTATTTGACATTTCTGGCAGATTGGTAAAGGCTTTAGTCAATCAAGAAAAGAATACAGGTAATTATTCTTTAATCTGGAATGGAACTGATGAGAATAACCGAAAAGTTGGCGAAGGGGTATATTTCTGTATTCTCAAAACCAATGGAAAATGCCTGAAACAGAAGATTTTGATGATAAAATAGCATAGAATTAGAAGGAACGTTCTAAAAACCACAACTTGAAAAAGTCTATTTATATATAGACAAAATTTTAGCCGAAATTTTGTTCTAACTGCTTATCGCATAAAGCGTAATGCGTAAGGTGTGTCAACATACCTGTATGGCGGGGGGTATCAAGTTGGGAAGTTAATATAGCATATAGCAGCAGAGTAAAATAGCGATTTAGTAAGGAGTTTAGTTCGGTTTCTAATAAGGCATTTAATTCGGCAGTAATTTAGCTATTTAGTACAAAGTATCGAGCCATAATAAATACAAAATATATTTCGGTATATGGTGGGAGATTGATCAGGAGATTAAGAAGGGTGATAAAAAGGAGATTGAGCAGGGAATAAACAAGGGGATTAGGGGGTTAAGATAATTAAAAAGTCAAAATTATAAACTCTACATAACTCGTCTTTGCGAACGAAGTGAAGCAATCTCCATTTGCGACAATTTCTACATTTGGGATTGCCACGCTTCTTTCAATCGCTCGCAATGACGACTGGTAATTGTCTCATCGTGCTATCTCTTTGATGTTTAATATATATATTTATTTTTAATATTGAGTAAATTATCAGTGTTGAAATGTAATTTTGGACAATTTCTCTTTGCCCAATCTCGGTTTGGTGCCGAATGGTCCCTGGCGGATTTCTTCAAGTTCTTTGTTAGCGTGTTGAATTATCTCTTGTGCCTTGGGATTTTTGCCATAATGACTTTCATAGGCACTTGCCCCGGCAATCCGACCTTCGAGCATTGCGGTTGATGCTTCTTCAATACCTGAAGCATCACCCGCAACAAAAATTCCCTTTTTTGATGTCTCCATATTTTCATTATGCCAGGCAACATTACCGCCGAGCTCCGGCATATAAATAACATCGCATCCTGCCTGATACAAAAGTTCGGATAACGGAGTTAATCCGACCGCTAAACAAATCATATCAACTTTCAGCCGTCTATCTGTTCCCTTAATCGGTTGAAATTTTTTGTTGACTCTAGCAATTACTGCACCGGTAACAAAATCCTTACCTGTGGCATACTTTATCGTGTGCGAAACAAAAATCGGCACACCCAGCCGTCTCAGTTTTGCCGCGTGAACATTGTATCCGCCAATTTTATCCAAAATCTCAATTAATGCGACAACTTCAATACCTGCCTGCATCATCTGATACGAAACAATCAGCCCGATATTGCCTGAGCCGACCATCAATCCCCGTTTACCTGGTAAAACACCATGCACATTCATTAAGGTCTGAACTGCGCCGGCACCATAAACTCCGGGCAAATCATTATTAGGAAAAGCGATTAAATTCTCTGCGGCACCGGTTGCGAAAATTATCTTTGAAGCATAGAGTTTGATAAACTTATCTTTTTGTAATACTCCAAGAATATTGTCTTCATAATAACCAACTACCGATGCATCTAATAAAAGTGTAATATTCGGATGGCGAACCCCGCACCTATTTTCAAAAGGTGTTAAGGTATCCTTACTTTTTTTATCGTCCTTACATTCCGTTGTAGAAATAGGTGCGGGGTGAATTTTCTTATCCAGAATCTTGGCGATATCAATACCCCGTACACCGCAATAATGACTCTTGGAGCCAAAAAACTTGTGGGTCTGTTTTATCAGCTGACCACCGACAATCGGATTATCGTCAATGATTGCGATCTTAGCGCCAAGCTCAGCTGCGATCGCAGCGGCTGACAATCCAGCTGGTCCGCCACCAACGATTATTATTTCATATTCCGCATTAATGTTCTTCATTTTGCAATTTAAATCAGTTTTCCTCTTCCGATTTGCCTTTCCACTTTCATACCTTCTTTTAACGGTTCAACGCAGACCATAACATTGGGCTTTGAGTCAACCATCATCAAGCATGAAGAGCATTTTCCAACTGCACAGAAAAATCCCCTTGGTCGTTTCATCTTTTCGGTTATCCGAAATACTTTGATGCCATTGGCAATTAAAGCGGCGGCAATTGGCTCGTTTTCATATCCTTCAATTTCCCTGCCTTCAAAATAGAATTTGACCAGTCTCCCCTTGGTAAATGTCAGTATCGGGTGTTGTTCGATACGATTAGAGATTTTTCTTGGCATAATTTACCGCGTTAATAAATATTTTTATTCCGTCCGGTTCCTGTATCTTCTGCGATACGTGAAGCGATGTCACCCAGTTCGGATATTGATAAACGGTTGATGCGCGCTCCGGATGCGGCATCAAACCAAATATCCGACCAGTCGAATCACAGATTCCCGCAATATCTGCGACTGAACCATTTGGATTGTATGGATAATCCGCTTTTTTGCCTTTGTCAGTAACATAAGTGAATACAACCTGCTCCTGTTTAATAAGTTTTGATAAAGTTTCCTTCTTATCAACCACAAACTTACCTTCGGCATGTGCAACCGGGATTGAAATTACTTTATGTATATCTTTCGTAAAAATACACGGACTTTTAAGATTAGGTTTTAGATAAATCCAGCGGCACTCGAACCGGTTTGAATCATTGGTATCCAATGTCACGGTCTGTTTAGAGAAATAGGTCTTTTTAGCTTCCCCATTGGCAAATCCCGGTAAGATGCCGGCTTTGACCAAAACTTGAAAACCATTACATATTCCCAATATAAGCTTACCCTGTTTTATAAACTCGTTTATGCTGTCCGGTAAAATATATTGCAGTTCGTTGGCTAAGATCTTTCCTGCGCTGATATAATCACCATAGGTAAATCCGCCCGGAATTACCAAAATATGATAATCTTTTAAAATATGTTTATTTTTCTTCAGTTTATTCAGATGGATTTTGACCGTTTGAGCCCCGGCTAATTCAAATGCGTATATTGTCTCCTCATCGCAATTTGTCCCGGCAGTAAAAAGCACGGCAGTTTTTACCATAAGACAGAAATATAACCTAAATAAATCTTATGTCAAGAATGAAAGTAAATAAATTGTCGATATCGGGAATTACTAACGGCGCCCTTTGACTTTTGAACCCTTAAGCAGACCTTCATAATGACGCATTACCAGATGCGACTCAATCTGCTGAATCGTATCAAGGGCAACACCGACAATAATTAAAAGGGTTGTACCGCCAAAATAGAACGGCACGCGTAAAGACTTCATTAAAAACGTCGGCAATAAAGCCATAAAGGTTAAAAACAATGCGCCCGGTAATGTAATTAATGAAAGACTGCGGTCAATGAACGATGCAGTATTGGGTCCGGGACGAATACCGGGAATAAACCCGCCGTACCTTTGCATGTTATCCGCCAGGTCTCTCGGATTGAAAACAACCGATGTGTAGAAATATGTAAAGAATATAATAAATACCGCATATAAAATATCATAAACCCAGCCACCCGGTCCGATTGATTGTGCAATACTTTGTATCCATGGTATCTTGATAAATGCCGCAATGGTTGACGGAAAGACGATTAAGCTTTGGGCAAAGATGATAGGAATTACGCCTGCGGTGTTAATTCTTAATGGAATATAGGTTGCCTGACCGCCATACATTTTACGACCGACAACTCGCTTCGGATATTGCACTGGGATTTTACGCATCCCTTGGGTTATTAATACAACACCGGCATAGACACCAAAAATGATTGCCGCTATCAAGAACAGAGCAAACCATGAAATTTCACCTGCCCGCATCATCTGAATGGTTCGACCAAAATCTTGTGGCATGCTATCAATGCACCCGACAAAAATGATAAACGAAATACCATTGCCAATACCTTTATCTGTTATCTGCTCGCCAAGCCACATCACAAAGATTGTACCCGCGGTCATCGTTAATATTGTCAGTAATCTAAAGAAAAACCCACCGCCCGCAACAATTGGTCCAGCTGCGGTCGCGGGCTGAGCCTCTAAGTAAAGCGCGATACTGGATGCCTGAATCACTGCTAAAGCAACCGTTGCATATCGGGTATACTGATTAATCTTTTTTCTACCCTCTTCATCACGCTGCAATTTCTCTAAATAAGGGAAAACCGAACCTAACAACTGGAAAATAATCGATGCCGATATGTAAGGCATGATACCCAGTGCAAAAATTGATGCACGGGATAATGCGCCACCGACAAAAATATCATATAAACCGAAAACCGTGCCGCGCATCTGACCTAATAATAATCCTAACGCTGGCCCGTTAATCCCTGGAATCGGCACATGCGTACCTAAACGGTACACTGCGACTAATCCCAAAGTAAATAAAATCTTTTTCCGTAAATCGGGGATCTTAAATATGTTTGGTACGTTTTGAAGCATCTCTAGACTATTTTCTCAAACTTGCCACCCGCCGCTTCGAGTTTTTTCATTGCCGACTCTGATATTGCATGCGCTTGAATCAAGAGTGGTGCGGTAACTTCGCCATTACCCAGTATCTTTACCGGTAACGATTTCTTTAAAAGTCCACTTTTCTTTAATAATTCGATACTAACTGTGCCGGTTAATTTTACACGACTGATATCGCCTAAATTTACGACTTCGTACGCTACTTTTGTATAATTTGTAAAACCGCGCTTGGGGATTTTGCGATAAAGAGGCATTTGGCCACCCTCAAAACGGGCATCATATTCTTTGCCCTTGCGCGCTCCCGCGCCTTTGTGTCCGCGAGTTGAAGTCTTGCCATGTCCCGAACCCGGGCCACAGCCAATCCGCTTTCGACGGTGTCGGGCACCTTTAGCCGGATGCAAATTAATCAACATTTTCCACCTTCACTAAATGTCTGACTTTGGTAATCATGCCCCGAATCATCGGTGTATCGTTATGAATTCGGGACGCATTGATTCTTCTCAGTCCTAGCGCTCTTACATTCTTTTTATGGACTGGTAGCGTATCAATCGTACTTCTAACTAATGTTACTTTCAGTTTCTTTGTTTGTTTCATCTTTTACTTCTTCTGTTGCTTCTTCTGTTTCTTTAACTTCTTCGACTTTTACTGCACGTCTTTTGTTTGTAACGTGCTCGACCGGTTTATTGCGGATTAACGCAACCTCTTCCGGTGTGCGCAGTTTTTGTAATGCCCGAAGAGTCGCGACCGCTAAATTATAGGGATTAGTAGAACCGAGTGATTTTGTATACAGGTCCTTTAATCCTAAAGCTTCTAATACCGCGCGTACTTGCGAGCAAGCAATTAAACCAGTGCCCTCTGGTGCTGGTTTTATCAGTATTTTACTTGCGCCATATTTACCATTGGTTGCGTGGGGAATCGTGTTGCCGGTAATGGCAATTGATATAAGATTTTTCTTGGCACGGGTCGCTGCTTTTCGAACCGCTAAAGCAACTTCTTCTGACTTACCATGTCCCAGTCCGACCTTGCCCTGCCCATCGCCAACTATCACACCAGCAGACATGCGCATTCTTTTACCGCCTTTGACGACTTTTGATACCCGTTTTAGGTATATAACTCGCTCAATAAATTCTTGAGCGTCTTGAGCAGTATTTTCCCTTAAAATTTTAAGCCTCCCTTTCTTGCACCATCGGCAAGAGCTTTAATTCGTCCGTGGTAACGATAGCCGCCCCGGTCAAAAACTACCGCATTGATACCGAGTGTCTTAGCTTTTTGAGCAATAAAGTATCCGACCTGGTATGCGGTTAATGTTTTACCGGTCATTTTTGCTTTTCCTTTTTCTGCCTGCGGTTCTTCTTTATTTAAATCTTTAGCTAATGAAGATACGGTCATAATCGTTTTATGCTTTAAATCATCAACTAAAACACCATAAACATTCTTATTGCTGCGCTTGACACAAAGCCGTGGCTTCTCGGCAATACCCATGATGTGTTTTCTTATTCTTAAATGACGTCTTTTTAACTGGTCTTTAATCATAATAAGAAAAGATTATAATGAAAAAAAACCCATTGTCAATATTTTTCTTGACATATCTTAAGTTTATTCTTAAAATCAATAAGAATGTATCGGAATATGAAAACAAAATACATTAATGGTTTTACCCTGGTTGAGATGCTGTTGGTGATATTGATAATCGGGATAATACTGTCACTCTCCGTACCAAATTATAGCTTAATCCGTGAAAGGGCCCGCATAACAGCAGAAAAAATGAACATGCATAATGTCGCTCTGGTGATTGAAACCTACTTTTCCGAAACGGGTATATATGCCATCGATTTCGAAGATGATGGTTATGGTGCATACTTTCCTGGTGGCGACCCTTACGCTAATCCTCTAGTTATGGGAAAACTCCCGACCAATCCATGGACCGGAGCGGAAATGGACCCGATGGAATTTAACCCATGGGATTACGATTCTCCGCAGGAAGTAAGCAGCGACTCGGTTGGCGGAGCGAATGATCTTTATGACTATGAACTTGAACCGGGCGAAATGCGTTATGGTACCTGGACGAACAACGTCGGTCGTATAACTCAGTGGGGACTTATCGGGATGGATATACAGGGACAATCAAT
>Ga0315294_10002072_pt1 | contig 21927 bp, 14 predicted proteins | sample YL17G13_40_MG_FD_203626 | JGI IMG/M metagenome (GOLD analysis project Ga0315294, IMG submission 203626) | Sediment microbial communities from Yellowstone Lake, YNP, Wyoming, USA - YL17G13_40 | ecosystem: Environmental > Aquatic > Freshwater > Lake > Sediment | place: USA: Wyoming | collected...
ATGAATAGTAATACCACAAACAATCTCAGAGATGTTTGGGGCAATTCTTCAACTGATGTGTTTGCGGTTGGATTATCGGGCACTATTATACACTACAATGGCAGCACCTGGAGTGTAATGACAAGCCCAACTACTAACGACCTCTGGGGGGTTTGGGGCTCAAACGCATCGGATGTCTTCGCAGTTGGTGATGGCGGTACTATACTGAACTTCAACGGTAGTGAGTGGGTGCAGATGAATAGCAACTCTAGTGAGTCTCTCAGAGGCATATGGGGCGCATCTGGCCAAGACGTGTTCGCCGTTGGCAGCGAATTTCTTATACTCCACTATGATGGCAGTGCCTGGATCGAGATGAACAAAGGTCAAAATGGCGGTATGCTGTGGGATATTGACGGCACTAACTCATCTGACGTATTCACGAGCGGATGCTACGCAAGTATTATGCACTACGACGGCTCAAATTGGAGCACATTGGATAGTCCAGTATTGTGTATAGCAGGTCTTTGGGCTAACAACCATTCAGATGTGTTTGGTGTAGGCACAGGCGGCGGCTTCGGATACTGGGACGGCAGCGCTGTTAATTTTATCGCAACCGGAACTTCCCTCACACTATGGGATGTCTGGGGCACCAGTCACGATGATGTATATATGGTAGGTGAAACTGGCACCATTGAACACTATAATGGTTCGTCCTGTACTGGAATTGAAATTACATCCAGTGAGAATCTATACGGCATCTGGGGTAATGATACCGGCGAGATATTTGTTGTTGGTGACAACGGCACTATCCTCCGTAATATTAAGCCTTGGACCTACATGTTTTACTTGGCTGGTGACAATGATTTAGAGGGATGGATGACTGGTATTATTCTTGCGGGCATGGGGGGGCAATATGGGGCTGATGGATACTACTCTGACGCTAACATTAACGTGGTGGCACAATTGGACCGTAACGGTGGGTACGATCCGGGGTCTGGCAATTTTACTACGTGCAGGAGATACTACATTGCACCTGGGACTATCCCCGATGACGGGAGTGAAATAGAAGACATCGGCGAAGTGAATATGGGAGATCCTGACACGCTGGTTGATTTTATTCAATGGACTGTGGCTAATTATCCAGCGCAACATTACATACTGAATCTAGTAGATCATGGTTCAGTATTTAAGATGTGTTTCGATTTTACAGATGATGACTCCCTATCTATAAATGAACTCCAGGAAGCGCTTATTGAGACAGCGCCCCTGATTGACATAGATATCCTAGAGTTCAATGCGTGCCTAATGAGTTCAACCGAAGTAGCCTATGAGATTAGAAATTACGCGGACGTTATGGTAGGGGATGAGGCTTCAGATTGGTTTTTGACGAACGGCGAGTACTATGTTATTCAAGAAATAAAGTCAAATCCTGATGTATCTTCGTTAGAGCTCGGTATAATTTTGGCCCAAGATCAGGGCAGCCCTTATGGCGGTGCATGGGCTGCTACCAAAACATCAGCTGTTGATGCGGTGGTATCCACAACAGACTCACTCGCTCGATCGCTTAAGTCAAATTGGAACACAAATCCGAGCGCGATTAAAGATGCTGCTCAGTCAGTTATGACTGCTATTAACAACTCTGTTATTGCTATCAATCCCTCTGCGATAGAAGGAGATCATGGCCTTAGTATCTTCTTCCCAAAGACACAAGGTGAATATAACGATATTTCTAATCTGATGAATGTTTCTGATCCGATGAATGCCTATAACAACGCCTTCGACTTTGGAAGAGATACTGCATGGAAAGATTTCTTAGTAGAATACTACAATAACATGTCAAACTCCTGGATTGAAGATGCAAGAGCAACTTCTAACGAGTGGCTTGTCTATCTAATCGACCTATACGACTTCTGTGAAAATCTAGTAGCTACATGCACAGCAACCCTGACTCTACCAAGCACCCTTGGTGGAACAGTCACTACACCCGGTATCGGTAACTATAGTTATGTATGTAATACGAGCGTCCCTATTACAGCTGTTGCTGATCCTTGCTATCACTTTATCAACTGGACAGGTTCCGGCGTAGACGCCGGCAAGGTGGCTAACCCTAACGCTTCTTCCACCACCATACTCATGGACGGCAACTACTCAGTCCAAGCCAATTTCATACCGACTTCAGGCTTCTATGGTGATGCAAGTGGCGATTGCGAAATAGACATCATGGACTATGCTTCAGTCAGACTCATGCTCTTCGGCAAAAAAGCTTTCAATCCTGGCGCAGATGCAAATCCTGACGGCGAGCTAGACATCATGGACTATGCTTCAGTCAGACTCATGCTCTTCGGCAAGAAACCGATCTTAGCAAAATACGAAGTATCATACGACTTCACATCGGGAAATGACTCCAACAAATGGGCTAAGAGCAGCTCTATCTCCGCTCCTCCACCCGCATTGAATAAGACCTTTGAAACCGATACGGGTTGGGTAAATGCTACTGCGACGCAGTACAACAATATCTCCATCACCGACGGCGCTGTTTGGAACATCTCTGGAGCAAGCGGGAAATACGCTGCTTTGCAATGCAAGTTCACTCTGGTAGAAGCCGCCGCAAATATCACCAGCATCGGAATCACACTCAACGGTTCCGCTAAGACAAACGGGGATATATTGAAGCTGTGGGCTTGGAACTTTAGCTCCAGCTCATGGAAACAGTTGGGAATATATGGATCGGGCACAACCAATTTCTCTATGACTACTAACATTGCAACATACAGCGCATGGACTGCCTGGGGCAAGGTGTATTCGAATTTCATCGACAGCAATGGCTACATGTACATACTCGCGAACTTGAACAATGCCAGCGAATACCTGTACGTGGACTACATTAAATTGACAGTAGCCCATCCGTAATTGAATATATGTTCAAAGGAGACAGGATATGAAAACCGCAAAAATCGGCCTAGTACTCCTCATATGCCTTATGTTAATAGCCGGAGTTGCTTGTACACCACAATATACCCTTACCACAAGCTCTACCACAGGCGGCTCAGTAACTTCGCCGGGCCAGCCAGGCCCTTTTACTTACACAGCAGCGACAGTAGTTAACATTGTAGCTACACCCACCGCCGGTTATTATTTCGTTAAGTGGTCAGGCAACACAGCCACCATCGCCAACCCTAACACCTCCTCTACTACAATAACGATGAACGGCAACTACTCCATCATCGCCAACTTCGTCCCTATAATTCGCATCCTCTTAACTTCTTCTTCCGGCGGCGGTTCAGTCACTTCCCCAGGCCAGCCAGGCCCATTCCAATTCAACAACTCCCAAGTGGTCAACATCGTAGCTACACCTAACCCCGGCTACCATTTCGTGAATTGGTCAGGCGACACAGCCACCATAGCCAACCCTAACGCCTCCTCTACTACAATAACGATGAACGGCAACTACTCCATCACCGCCAATTTTGCTATGGAGCCAAATACAGTTTACATTAAGGATATGGCCCCGATATCACGGGGGAACCAATTTACGGCCGTCATCAATATCAGCGAGGTTCAATACCTTACCTATGCTGCCTTCGACATTCAGTTCAATAGCAGCCTTATATCCTATGTATCAATTGCTTCTGGCAATATCTCAGGAATTGCCGCAACCGTCTCCGCAAACACTATGCAACCAGGACTTCTAAGAATAGTGATAGATTTTTCAGACTACGCTAACTCCAACAGCGGAAATGGGATAAACGGCTCAGGATCCCTTTGTTCTGTAACATTCAATGCTGATGCTATAGGAACCAGCAATATTAATTTCTTAGCAGACCAAGGAACACCTCAAGGGGAATTGACCCTGATTAAATTTGTCTCATATTCACAAGCCACTATCAGCAATGTAAATTGGCTCAACAATAAGATTGTGATCACCTCACCATAATGCTGTTAAACGCTGGCAGTACTATTAGAAGATAAAATCAAAATGTCATAACACCGAATCACAAATTACGAGAAGGGAAGAGATTCGTACTCTTCCCTTTTTATTTATGGAGTTTCGAACATCCCCCTGTTGACCTCCTGTATACATACGGTTACTATTCAATTGCATTTTTGCCTTTGACTGGCAACCTGGAGCTTAAGAATCGCATAGTCATGACCTGCGCCCGCTGAGCGCGATACGAAGTTTGCTGATAAATCGATAGTCTAAAAACTCATTTGTAGTCTAACAATCCACTTTTAGTCAATTTGTAATACCCTCGACAACTTGACAAATCTCTACACGCAATTTAGGATTCATACATAACACCACTCCAAATAACAATATACCAATCATCATGATATTAGACTGTAGACCGTTATGAAGAAACCAGAGACTCAAAATTGGCCAAAAAATATTGAAGCGTATAGCGGCCTCCTTCTATTTGCACAGAGTTGGGAAGAAATGTTATTTGATTATACCCTCGACTCCTACAAGCCAAGAAGGTTTAATATTCTTGGCCTGTGTTCTGAATTGATTGAAGCTTTTGACAATTTAGAAAGCAATAATCTACGTGCTAATAGTATTACTCCTATTGTAGAGGAACTATTATATGTCTTAGATGACGATACAATATCGAAGAACGCCCTTGGTACTAAATGCGATCTACTAAAGACGCAAATAAAACAGTGGAATGAAGAAAAACCCAACAAAAAAGTAGCGTACGCCGCGAGTACAATCTATGAAATCATCAGACCAATACTAAAAACTAAGTTATCAGAGGAATTACAGAAGGTAGTTACCGACCCCAGAAAGCCGATAGAAATAAGCGACTTTGCCAGTAGATTATTGACAGAAATTCTCCGTCAAGGGTATTCCCCAAATCACATATACTATTCCGTACAAAACTTCTTTTTTCGCAATAACCCTATTACTAGTCATGAAGATTTAGTTACTTTCCTCAGTTTCTTCAACGGAATTGATCATACTTACGAAGTCACGTTTAAAATGAATAAGGATTGTGAGGTATTAGCGAGAAATTTTGACGATGACTACATAAAGACATCAAGGAAACTGGAACAAAGAGATAAAGGGAATGCATACGAAAAAGCCTTTATCGAATCTATAAAACCAAGTGAAGTGTTTGTTACCATGCCTAAAATAGAAACGAAAGATCGCTATTCAGCTAGGCGTGAAGCAGAACAGCGCGTAGATGTTGCTTCGCTTCTCACAGGATTTTTTAACCACAAGATTTGCGTCGATCTTAACTCAGACGCATTAGTTGTTGAAGAAAATAAGAAACCCTATTTCATAGGACAACCCGTTAAACCTACTATGAAGAGGTCTGACGCTCCAGATAACACGATTGAGCAAGCTATGGGCGAGCTTTTCAAACCCATATTCTCTACCCAAGATCCAGACCTTAATACCATAAGCCGATTGGGTTCTGCACTGCGTGCCCACTCTATTGCAATAGACGCCAAAATCATAGAAAATCAATTTTCCAGCCTTTGGACTGCACTAGAAACTATTACTACTACTGCTGCAACAGGAAATATTATCAAATCAATCATTTCAAGCGCGGTCCCAGTCCTATCTTTGAAATACTTCCTAAAATTGGTTGTCGAATTAAGAAACGACATAAGAAAATGCATTCCGTTGACTTGGACTAGTGTATGCACAAAAAAACAAGCGGGAGAGAGCGAAATCGAATTCTTAGTTCGGTTGCTAAGCGCTGAAGCTGCAAAGCCACTTCGAGAAGAATTGTATTCTGCTTGCAGTAATAATCCGCTACTGCGTCATCGTATATCCAGATTTCATGACTATACGTTTCGATCCCTCCACACAACGCGTACAGTCTTAAACAGTCACGAGAAACGTATTACATGGCATCTACAAAGATTGTATCGTGCCCGTAATACTTTATTGCATGTTGGAGCTGCCTACGAAACACTCGATCTACTAGTCGAGAATCTTCATGATTACTTTGACCATATTATGACGGAAGTAGCCGAGCGCCTTAACCCAAAATCCCGCCACATCACAATCGAACAGGTTTTCTTTGAATATGACATAGAATATAAAGCCTACCTTAAAATGCTACAAGAGTCACAAACTGGATTAACCAGACAAGAGATAGCAAAACTTATCGTATTCGGCAATCTTTAAAATGGGCAAGAATATTCAACCATGACACAGTTCACAACAGTATGATTAAATCGCTTAGTTAGCTCCGCTGTTATACTCTCCCCCTATTGACCTCCTGTGTGCATACGGTTACTATTATCAAACGCATTTAGCCCTTGACCGGCAATATGAAGCTCAAGAACAGGATAGTCATGACCCTGCGCCCCCTGAGCACGATCAGAAGCTTGCTAATGAAGCGATAGTAACTCATTTGTAGACCAGAATCCTATTTTCGGATAACTGAAAATGCCCCAGCAACTTGACAAATTATGAATGTCAATCTACGATTCAAACACAAATTGCTCCAAAATAAAAGTTCGGAGTTAGTAATGAAACGGAAACATGAAGAAATTGTTCTCGGAGTTGATCTGGATGGAGTCTGTGCAGATATGTATGGACGTCTACGTGAAATCGCAGCAGAATGGTTTGAGCGCCCTATCGACGAGCTGCCCAAAGAAGTTACATACGGTTTGAAAGAATGGGGCCTCAAAGGTGAGGATGATTATCAAAGCCTTCACCGATTTGCTGTCACCCAGCGAGATCTATTTAAAAGTGAAAAAATGATACCAGGCACTCGCAAGTACCTACGTAAACTGTCAGATGAGGGATTTAGAATCCGGATTATTACACATCGGCTTTATATTCATTATTTTCATGCCATAGCTGTACAGCAGACAGTAGATTGGCTTGATGAGAATGGTATTCCATATTGGGATCTCTGTTTCATGAGAGAAAAAGATCAAGTTGGAGCCCACATTTACATAGAGGACACTCCTAAGAATATAGAGCTGTTGAGAAATAGAGGGCTATATACTATCTGTTTTGCGAACAGTACTAATACCTATATTGAAGAACCACGTGCAAAAACTTGGGGTCAAGTCTATAAACTAATAAAACAAAGGGAGGAATATCTCAGAAGCAAAACTGAATAAGGATTCTAAAGATGGAAAAGAGAGAACATCTATATAATTTCGTTGTTAATAATGACAATCTTGAGAGCTTAGAGGTAGAGCTTGGGCGCTTCAACCCTTTTAGGGTTTTAAAGATAGAAGACCTCGAAATCAGACATTCAAACGTCCTCGCTTGGTTGTTAAATCCAAAAGGTAACCATAATCTAGGCGACAAAATCCTCAAGAAAATCATTATGCAGGTCATGCTTGAAAATGAGGATATTGCTCCTCACGAGTTTGACTTACAAGAAATCCAACTAGCTGACTTAAATGATGCTATTGTTACGAGAGAGAAAGATAATATTGATATACTTGCAGTATCAGAACGCAACAAGCTAGTTCTACTCATTGAAAACAAAATATACTCCAAAGAATCTAAGAAGCAGCTGGAGAAATATTATTCAATAGTCAAACGTGAGCATCCACAGTTCAAGATATTACCAGTATTTCTTACTTTGCATGGAGATATGCCAATCGGATGGAATTATTGTGTTCTCGAATATGATAGCGTATTTAAAATACTGAATAATATAGCTGAATTATATAAAGAGTACATGCCACAAAAAATATACGACTTTATCAATTTCTATTTGCAAATACTAAGGGAGGCTCTTCAAATGGATGACGACAAGCTCACTAAGCTTTGTAAAGACATTTATAAGGAACATAAAGAAGCATTAGATATGATCTTTAGCATCATTCGTATTGATGACTCCGCATTTGGCCCATCAAAGGAACAATTCTTAACGGTAAATCCGGATACTTCATTAACGTGGGATGGTTCAGATGCATTATGGTTTCTCCCAAAAGCTCTTTCCAAAATACCAAAGGTTGGCAACCCGTCTTGGAATGATGGCTATCCAGTCGGTCTTTGGTTTAAAAAAAATAGCGACGCAATAGGCTTTATCGTCGAAGTAGGCCCTTTCGATGTAGCTGAGCAACGAGTTGAGTTCATGAAACATCTTGAAAAATTCGGCTTCAAAATTAAAGGTGTGGCAAAAACACTGGATTCAAAGTACTCCAGAATTTTTTCGAAGTATTTAAAAGTTAATGACTGGTCTAACCAAGAGCAAATCCTAGAATTAATGAATGATTTATATAGGGACAAAGGTAAAGATGCAGTGAGGAATCTGATCAAAGCAGTTGCAACATTTAGCTGGAAACAGCCTTAATAATTCATCAACGCTGTTAAGACTTTATTCAATACTAAGGGAAACGTTGATGCAATATCCCCCTATTGACCTCCTGTGTGCATACGGTTACCATATCGATGTTATGAGAGTAAAAACAATGTCCAACAATAAAACAGATATATCGGTGAAGAAGCCCATTTTCGATAAGACGAAAACCATCAACGCCGCCTACGCCAGCGGGTCCGACGCGAAAGATAAAACCTTGCAGAAGCAGATGCGCCGCAAGCAGCGCAAGATTGTCCAAGGACAATGGTAATCAATTCAGAAATCCCCTATTGACCTCCTGTGTGCATACAGGTATCATTACCAAATGCAATTTAGCCTTTGCCCGGCAACGGAGGAAATACTATGACACAGCTGAAAAACCTTTTCTCGCCCATAAAGATCGGCAACCTGGAGCTTAAGAATCGCATAGTGATGACCTGCGCCAACGCCTCGGGCGGGGGCGGCGAGCACGTGCTGCAGTACTACGCCGAGCGAGCCCGCGGGGGGTGCGGGCTGCTCATAGTGGGCGGGATGTACACCTACGATACGGGGACGGCCAAGACCTTCTACGGGGGCAGGAACGATGTCACGCCGGAGGAGGACAGGGCCATACGCGAGTTCGCGCTCTACGGCGAGGAGCTGCTGCCGTTCCTTCAGAAGTTCACAAACACGATGCACGATGGCGGAGCTAAAGTCTGCGCGCAGCTGCTGATGACCTACGAGTGGAAGCACGACTGGAAGAAGAAAAAGGACACGCCCACGGAGCTGGTGAGCTCTTGTGACGGGTACAAGCCGGCGCGGCTGGGCACGGCGCGCGGCGTGAGCTCAAAGGAGATAAAGCAGATCGTGGGGGAATACGGGGACGCGGCGCTCATCGCCAAAAAGGCCGGATTTGACGCCATCGAGATACATGCAGGTATAGGCTATTTCATTAATCAATTCCTCTCGCCGCACACCAACACGCGCGGCGACAAGTACGGCGGCGCGATGGAGAACCGCATGCGCATCCTCATGGAGATCATCGAGGACTGCAAGAAGAAGGCCGGCGACGACTATCCCATTATCGCGCGCATCTCGGCCGAGGACTTCATGGAGGGCGGGAACAAGCTCGAGGATACGAAGCCGCTGGCGGTCGAACTGGAGAAGGCCGGCATCGCGGCCATCGACGTGGAAACGGGCTGGCACGAGTCATCGACCCCGATGGTGCAGCAGTGGGTCAAGCCGGGACAATATGTGTACCTGGCCGAGGAGATCAAGAAGGTGGTCAAGGTGCCTGTGATGACCGCCTACCGCATCTGGGACCCCAGGCACGCCGACCGCATCGTAGCCGAGGGCAGGGCTGACCTGGTGGGCATGGCGCGCGCGCTGGTGGCCGACCCGGAGCTGCCCAACAAGGCGCTCAACGATCAATTTTATGATATCAACTACTGCATCGCCTGCTGCCGCTGCCTGGACACGGCCATGAGCCACGAATGCCCCTCCTGCGCCGTGAATGCCAGGGTCGGGCGCGAGGCTGTTTACAATACCAGGATGGCAAAGCAACCAAAGAAGGTGCTGGTCATCGGCGGTGGGCCCGCCGGCATGGAGGCGGCACGGGTTGCGGCGCTGCGCGGCCACATGGTGACGCTGTGCGACCGCAACCGCCAGCTGGGCGGGGCGCTGCTGCTGGCCCAGGTGCTGAACCCGGAGCTGCCCAAGTTTTTAAGATACATGGTGCGCCAGGTGAAAACCCTGCCAATGGAGATCAGGCTCGAGAGGAACGTCGATGCGGACTACGTCGACAAACAGAAGCCCGACGTGGTCATAGTTGCCACTGGTGGTACTCCTCCTAAAATCGAGATACCCGGCGTCGACCTTCCTAACGTGCTCACCAGCCACGACATCCTCGAGGCTATGGTGCGCGCCCCGAAGAAGGGCGGTATTTTTAACCGGACAATGTGGATATTCGGCTCGCGGGCCCTGCGGCGCATGCAGAATCCGGATAAACTGCGCCAGGCCCTGAAGCTGCCATTCCCCTTCCGGAAGAAGGTCGTGATCATCGGCGGCGACTTCTCGGGGTGCGAGCTGGCCGATACGCTGGCCGAGCTGGGCAAGAATGTGACCATACTGGAGGAATCGAAGCGCCTGGGCTACGATATCGGCATCACCACGCGCTGGGTGGCGCTCAAGCGGCTGTCGGAATTCAAGGTACAGATGGAGAAGAACGCCAAAGTCACCGAGATCACCAGGAAGGGCGTGAAGGCCATGGTCGAGGGTAAAGAGAAGTTCTACGATGCCGGGACCGTGGCGCTGACCCTGCCGCTGGCGACCGATGATACGCTGGCAAGCCAGATCGAGGCCAAAGGCTATAAAGTGTACCGCGTCGGCGACTGCTCTGCCAGCGGCGGCCGCATCATGGAGGCCATAGCCGCCGGCTTCAAGTCCGGGTACGAGATATAGAACCGTAGGGGCGATTCATGAATCGCCCTGCTGTCTGGATTGCCCGATCAAGTCGGGCAATGACGGGTGCTGGTGGGGGGACAGCAGGGGGTTGACCTACATTCGACCGAATCACATCTTCCTTTTTATGATATAATCATGCGCAGATGGAGGTCGACCCGGCCGGGCTAAAAAATGAGACGCCCTGCTGAGAGTGATCTCCAGTTTTCATCTTGGAGGAAAGCGGTAAAAGGAAATGGACAGGATTAAAGTAGGAGTTCTCGGAGCCACCGGAATGGTAGGCCAGAACTACCTCCGGCTGCTGGAAAATCACCCCTGGTTTGAGGTTACATACATCGCGGCCTCTCCCAACTCGGCGGGAAAGACCTATGCCGAAGCGGTCAAGGGAAGATGGGTCATGGAGGACCCCATGCCCGAAGCGGTTAAGAAGTTCATCGTCGGCGACGCCAATTTAGTCGATTCGGCCAAGGGCAAGTGCCAGATGGTTTTCTCCGCCATCGAGGCCGACAAGGACACCATCCGCAGGCTCGAGGAAGAGTACGCCAGGAACGACTTCCCCGTGGTCTCCAACAACTCGGCGCACAGGTCGACCGCAGACGTGCCCATGATCATACCGGAGGTCAACTGGGAGCATACCGAGGTTATCAAGGCTCAGCGCAAGAGCAGGGGCTGGAAAAAGGGCCTCATCGCCGTCAAGCCCAACTGCAGCCTGCAGAGCTACGTGACCCCGCTCCACGCCCTGCAGCAGGCCGGCTACCCCATCGAGATGGCCATAATCAGCACCATGCAGGCAGTCTCAGGCGCCGGATTCCCGGGCGTTGCTTCACTGCAGATCATAGATAACGTGATACCGTACATCGGCGGCGAGGAGGAGAAATCCGAGCAGGAGCCGCTCAAGATCTTCGGCAAGATAGTCGACGGCAAGATCGTGCCCACCGACTCGATTAAGATATCGGCGCACTGCAACCGCGTCCCAGTACTCGACGGACACACCGCCTGCGTCAGCCTGAAGTTCGCGGGCAAGGTACCGTCCGTCAAGGACGTCCTGAACATTTTGGGTAAGTTCACCAGCGAGCCGCAGAGGCTGAAGCTGCCCTCCGCTCCTATACCGCCCATCATCCTTCGCGAGGAGCAGGACCGACCGCAGCCGCACTGGGACCGCGATGCGGGCCGGGGCATGGCTGTGAGCGTGGGGCGGGTGCGACCGTGCAACGTCTTCGACATCCGCTTTGTGGGGCTGTCTCACAACACAGTGCGGGGGGCTGCCGGCGGCGCTATCCTCATGGCCGAGCTGCTCAAGGCTCAGGGCTACTTCTAGCTCCGGCGACAATTAAGAATACGGCGTACTGGGGGACATGAATTTGTCCCCCAGTTTTGTTTTACCCCAATAAAAGGGGTGCAGGGGATGGGGAAAATGTCATCATACGGCTTGACCGGATGATCCAGAAGGCTGGATTGCCCGATCAAGTCGGGCAATGACAAGTGACGAACTCCCCCTATCCCCCTCTTTAATAAAGAGGGGGAAGCGACGAAGTCGCAGGGGGCGTTCAAGAAGAGGTGCAGGAGAGCTTCTCCTGCCGGGGTTTTAGGGGTGTCCCACGGGCGTATGGCCATACGCCCCTACATTAATCCCGCTGTAGGGGCGAGGCTCGCCTCGCCCTTGGACTATCAGGGGGTTTGGATAAATACAACTATCACCCCATCATTAAATGCACAGCCCTTGACCCTTCCCTCCCCGACTATTACTATTATCACGAATGAATAAGCAGAGGTGTCCTTCCACGGAAGGATCGGGGTTCTAGCGATGTCCCCCAGTTTTCAATTAATAAAGTCCCCCGAGTACGGGGAGGGGGTTGGACAATAAATCGCCCCGTGCGCCGACGACGAGAGGTGCAGGAGAAATTCTCCTGCCGGGGGCATTGGGGGTGTCCCCCATCTTTTTTAAAAATCCCCCAAGATTGGGGGACAACAGGGGGTTGATTGCATAGAGCTTTTACCTCCTGCTAATATTGTTAAGGAACTAATATCATGACAAAGCTAACTAACCTCTTCCAGCCGTTCCAGATCGGCAACGTTGAACTTAAGAACCGCATCGTGATGCTGTCCATGGACACGGGCTACGGCGACGATGGCTATGCTTCAAAGCGCGACCGCGACTACCTCGTCGCCCGGGCCAAGGGCGGCGCCGGGCTGATAATAACCGGCATGCTCATGCCCGGAAGCACCGGCGTGCCGCTCCCCGGACGGATTTCGATACACGCCGACAGGTTCATCCCCGGATTGAAGGAAGATGCCGACGCGGTGCATGCCGCGGGGGCAAAGATAGCGCCGCAGATCGGCTTGCAGTACTACTGGGCCCGCGCCGACGGAGAGAAGATCGAAGAGATCGGGCCATCGGAGGTCGCCACAAGGAAAAACTCCAAGCCGCGCGCGCTGACCGCGGATGAGATACACCAGATAATCGACGAATACGCCGAGGGCGTCAGGCGCGCGCGCGATGCCGGCTTCGACGCAGTCGAGCTGCACTGCGGCATCGGCTACCTGATAGCGCGTTTCCTGTCGCCGGCGACAAATAAGCGAACCGACGAGTACGGAGGCACTCTCGAAAATAGAATGCGCTTCCTGCTGGAGATACTAGCATCAGCCAAACGCAAGGCGGGCAGCGACTTCCCGATAATCTGCCGCTTCTCCGCCGACGAGTTCATGGATGGGGGCAACAGGCTTGAGGATGGTAAAAGAATTGCGGCGATGATGGAGAGTGCGGGCGTGTCCTGCATCAATGTGGGGGCCGGGTGGCACGAGTGCCGCACGCCGCTCATTTACATGTCCGTGCCGCGCGGCAACTTCGTCTATCTAGCGGAGGAGATAAAGAAGGTGGTGAAGATACCTGTCATCGCCGCCTACCGCATCAACAATCCCATACTGGCCGACTCGATCATCGCGCAAGGCAAGGCCGACCTCGTAGGCATGGGGCGCGCGCTCCTGGCCGACCCGGAGTTGCCAAACAAGGCCATGCAGGAGAGGTTCGACGATATCAGGCCGTGCATCGCCTGCAACTACTGCCTGGACCGCATCATGCTCGGCGCCCCTGTAGTCTGCTCGGTTAATCCTCAGCTCGGCAGAGAGGGAGAAGTCAAATGCGAGCAGTCTGAACAACCCAAGAAAGTATTTATAATCGGCGGAGGACCCGCCGGCATGGAGGCCGCAGTCGACGCGGCCAGGCTGGGACACGACGTCACCCTGTTCGACAAAGGAAATCGACTGGGAGGCAACCTCATACCTGCGGCAGCGCCATCGTACAAGTGGGAAATCAATAATCTCATCGCCTATTACGAAACACAACTTAAGAAGAATAAGGTGAAGATAGAGCTCGACGCCGAGGCGGACGAGAAGACCATCGCTAAAGGCCACCCCGACGCCGTGATAGTAGCTGCTGGTGCCCAGCCCATAGTGCCGCCTGATTGGAGCCGAGATGTACCCAACGTCGTCACCGCCATTCAGGTACTCACAGGCGAGAAAAAGGCCGCGGGAGAGAAGGTCGTGGTCGTGGGCGGCGGCCTGGTGGGCTGCGAGGTGGCGGAGTATCTCGCGGAGCGTGGTAAGAAAGTAACTATTATCGAGATGATGGACCGCATGGGCAACGATATCGGCATTACGATAAGGTGGATAATAATGCAGCGGCTGCATAACGCCGGCGTGAAATGGGTCACAGGCGCCAAAGTGGAGCAGATCACGGAGAGCAGGGTGCGCGCCAACAAGAAATGCACCACTATTTTCTTCGATGCCGATACAGTTGTGCTGGCCATGGGCATGAAGCCGCGCGCAGAGCTGGCCGGGAAGCTGAAACAGAAGTTCGGCGGCAAAATCGACATCAAGAGCGTCGGCGACTGCGTGGAGGCCGGCAAGATAGCGCAGGCCACCGAGGGCGGCTTCCTCGCCGCACAGGAGTTATAGGATAGAATTCGAACTCCCCCTGTCCCCCTCTTTATTAAAGAGGGGGAAATAAATGTAGGGTGGGTTTTAAACCCACCGATAAGTGTTATGGATTCCGGCCTTCGCCGGAATGACGATAAGGGAAGTCCAGAGGGTGATCCCTCTGGCGGGGGAATTGGGGGTGTCCCCCAGATTATTAAAGTCCCCCAACGTATGGGGGACTAACAGGGGGTTCGGATGTTGTGTCCCCCTTTCAAGGGGGACAGCAGGGGGTTGACCAGTGAGTGAAGAGCAAAAAGTGAATACATCTAAAACGAAACTCCCGATAAAAACCAAGATTGCTATGTGGTGGCTTACTGTATGGAGCGTAGCTGCACTAGTAGCCTTGATAATAGTAATATTAATCGACGCAAAGGGTGATTGCTGGACTGAAAGTTGTTTATCTGCCAGGGTCGCCATCGTGGTTACCATCCCTGCAAGTTTAGTGATAGAAATCTTGATTCTTCTTCCTGTCGTTTTCCTTGGTATGAAAAGGGCATGGAGTTGGCCAGTTTCTATAGGCCTTGTTTCCGTTTACGCAACGGCCGCTATTAGCTATGGTCTTTCCGATCCGCCGTCGACTGTCTTGGAAATACTATTGGCACTAGGGATTATGATGCTGGTTCCCTTAATCCTTATAATCCTCGACCGAAAAAACTACTTTAAAATGCTCCGCCAACGGGAATTGAAGTAACCAAATAATGCTAATCGACCTTCATACCCACACCTATCCTCTGTCATACGACAGCGACCTGTCCCCGGACGCCCTCATCATCACAGCTAAGAGCGCCGGGCTCGACGGCATCTGTCTCACCGAGCACGACGCCTTCTGGAGCGAGGCCGACATCGAGGCGCTGCGGCGCAAGCACCAGTTCCCCGTCTTCGCCGGCGCCGAGCTGAATACGGAAGAGGAACACCTAATAGTGTTCGGCATCAAGCAGTGGCTCATCGGCATGAGCCATGCCGAATTCGTCATCGACAAAGTGGAGGAGTTCAAAGGAGCGGTGGTGATAGCGCATCCGTTCCGTCGCAAGATACTGCGGGGCAGCGATGACCCCGGCGATGAGCGTTTCAACCGGGAACTGGACCACGCCTGCGCCAACCCTCTGTTTTCAAGAGTAGACGCCCTCGAAGTGCAGAACGCGCATGCCAACGAGCACGAGAACAAATTCTCAATTGAGCTGGCGCGGCGTCTCGGACAGAGGACTACGGGCGGCACCGACGCTCATGAGGCCGCCGACATCGGGCATGCAGCCACATATTTCGAGAGGCAGATTAAAAATATCGACGACCTGATTGCAGAACTCAAAGCCGGTCGGTTCCGCGCCCTTTCTCCAGACGAGGCCTCACAAAGGCTGAAACCGAGCAAGGCCAAAAGGAAAAGCGAGGAGTGGAAGGAAAAGTTCGAGAAGATGCGGCAATCCGGGCTATACACAGAGTTCGGTGACTAGCAGGTCCAGCGCCAGATCGCCCTTCCATATGCCCTGCTTGATGGAGATGTCGGTCTCAAGAATCTTGCGGTAAATCTGCTCCAGGCGTTCCATGGAATAATTGCGGCTCTGCTCCAGCGCCTTGTTCAATACGAAATCATTCATTATGCCCAGACGTTCCCTGATCTCGTTGCGCGTGCATTTCTGCTGGCTGAGCTCCTTGATCTGCACCAGTAAGCGAACCTGCCTGGTTATCATGAACAGTATGTAAGGAGCGGCGGCGCCTTCATCCAGCATCTGCTGCAGCAGCGGAGCCGCGGTGGCCGAGCGGCCTTCTATCAACGCATCCACCATGGTGAAAACATTGGCTTCACGAGCATAGCTGACCACTTCCTTGATATCCTTTTCCTCGATACGCCGCCCGCCAGTAAAAAGAATCAGTTTATCGATCTCGCTGGCCAGCACCCACAGGTTGTCCCCGGCAAAAGCCGCCAGCATCTTCGCTGCATCGGGCGCTATGCTCCCGCCGCCGCCCTTTATCCTGTTACCTATCCAATCTTTGAGCATATTACCCCTCAATTCGGGGAACTGCCGTACCTGCGCTGACGGCGCGAGCTGCTTTAACAGCAGGTTATCCTTCTTTATCTCACCATCGATAAAAATGAGCACCGTAGTCGGCGGCACCTCGGGCAGTCTCTGCTTCAACTCGCCCCACTCCGCCCGCCAACCCCTCTTGGGCATAACCTTCTCCTGATCCTCATCCGCGCCGTCCGATTCTTTCGAAACCCTGGTGCCCTTCTCAAACCGAGAAAGAAGCCCTTCTACGATCACAAGCCGATGCGTGCCAAGAAATGGCATCGCCTTACAAGCATCCAGAAGCTGACCCGGAACAACCTGCTTGCCATCGAATTCCGTGGTGTTAGTGGCCAGCGCCTCACGATCGCCCAGGCTGTTCTTAATCCGGTTCAGCTCTTCGTGCAAGGAGAACTCGTCGTGGCCGTAGAGAATGTATATCAAATCCGCACCTTCGCTCCCTATTCTACCCCATCACCGATGGTGCGGCTAGACCTGAACGGCAAATGTGGTATCATAGTCACATAAATATAATCGAAGAGACTGCCGAGATTCTTCAGTTCGTTAAAATGACAGGAAACGTCTGGATTGCCTGATCAAGTCAGGCAATGACGAGAGAGAACTCCCCCTAACCTCCTCTTTAATAAAGAGGGGGAATCGGCAAAGCCGCAGGGGACGTTGAAAGAGGTGCAGGAGATTTCTCTCCTGCTGGGGGTTTGGGGGTATCCCCCAATTCTAAAGTCCCCCAAAGTATGGGGGACTAACAGGGGGTTTGGATGTTGTTTCCCCCTTTCAAGGGGGATAGCAGGGGGTTGATTCATTAACTAATAGGAGCTTTTAATGGAAATCGGAATCATCGGGCTTTCTAAAAGCGGTAAAACTACCGCCTTTAACGCACTGACAAAGGGAAAAGCGAACACAGGAACTTACAGCACCGGGCCTAACGTCGGCATCGCCAAGGTGGCCGACCCGCGGCTCGATGTCTTGGACAAGATGTACCACCGCAAGAAAAAGACTCCGGCCGAGGTGAAATATACCGACATCGCCGTGCCGACGAAGGGCGAGCTCAGGGGCGAGCTGCTGACCCAGATCAGCCAGACCGAAGGGCTTCTCCACGTAGTGCGTGCCTTCAAGAACGAGAACGTGCCGCATCCTAATAAAAGCGTAGACCCGGACAGTGATATCAAGACCATGGACATGGAGCTGGCCTTCTCCGACCTTTCTATCATCGAGAAGAGGCTCAAGAAAATCGCGGATACGTTCAAATCGGCCAAACCGCAGGAGCGCGAGGGGTTTGCGCGTGAGCAGGCACTGCTCGGGAAGATTAAACCTGCGCTTGAGAAAGAAACCCCGATCAGGGAGATGGAACTGACCGAGGGTGAACTGAAGGCCATATCCAGCTACCGCTTCCTCAGCGCCAAGCCCATGCTCATCGTATTCAATATAGGCGAGGACATGCTGCCGCGAGCCGATGCGCTGGAGCAGGAATGGCGGGCGAAATATAAGCGGCCTTTTATCGATGTAGCCGCCATATGCGGCGAGATCGAGATGGAGCTGGTGCAGCTCAGCGAAGAGGAGGCAGCGGTGTTCCGCGCCGACATGGGGATAACCGAGGCGGCGCTCAACCGCGTCATCAAACTCTCATATCACCTGCTGGGCATGATCTCCTTCTTCACCGTCGGCCCGGACGAGGTTAAGGCCTGGACGATCCGCAACAACACCCCGGCGGTGCAGGCGGCGGGCAAGATTCACTCCGATATCGAGCGCGGATTCATCAGAGCTGAGATTATTAATTATAATGACTTTATCAAATGCGGCAATATGGTTGAAGGCAAGAAGCAGGGATTGCTGCGCTCCGAGGGAAAAACACACATCGTCAAGGACGGGGAGATCATCAATTTCTTCTTTAACGTGTAAGTGACTTTCACCCTCACCGAGCCTCTCCCCTCAAGGGAGAGGAATTTGGAAAGCGGGGCTCCCGTAGGGGCGAGGTTCATCTCGCTCTATACAACGGGATTGGACGAAATGTAGGGGCGATTCATGAATCGCCCCCTGGATTCCGGCTTCCGCCGGAATGACGGGTTGGTGGGGAAAGAGGTGTCCCGTAGAGACGCAATATGTTGCGTCTCTACACGATGACCGAAATATTGGGGGACCAAGGGGGTTGGACTATTTAATAGCTTGTCATCCTGAGGCGCAAAGCCGCCGAAGGATCTCGACGAGATTCTTCACCATTCCAGGGAAAGGTTCAGAATGACAGGTTTAAAAAGAGGTGCAGGAGATTTCTCTCCTGCCGGGGTTTTAGGGGTGTCCCCTATCTTTTTTAAATGTCCCCCATGATTGGGGGATACAGGGGGTTGATTATCTATGCGCATCTTTGACTTAATCATCGGCGGCTCGACTGCCAGAAAGTCGCCTAAAACAACCATAAAAAGCCCGTACGACGGCGTAGTCGTCGGTAAAGTAGTATTCGGCGAGAAGCACGACTTCGACCGCGCTCTGCAGTCCGCCCACGATTCGTTCAAAATAATATCGACGATGCCCGCGCACGACCGCGCCCGGATGCTGCGCCGGATCTCTGCCATCATGGCCGAGCGCAAGCAGGAGCTGGGCGAGATAATCAGGGACGAAGCGGGCAAGCCGATCACCCTCGCGCTGAGGGAGGTCGACCGCGCGGTGAGCACGTTCGCGCTCGCCGCCGACGAGGCACTGCGCATCGACGGTAGCTGTTTACAGCTCGACAACACAGCCGTCGGAGCCGGGCGCACCGGCCTGTACCGGCGCTTCCCGCTGGGCCCGATACTCGGCATAACGCCTTTCAACTTCCCGCTCAACTTGGTTTGCCACAAGGTAGCTCCGGCCATCGCCGCCGGTAACAGCATCGTCATCAAGCCTTCATCCCAGACGCCGATGAGCTCGCTGACGCTGCAGCAAATCGCTGCCGACGCCGGGCTGCCAGCGGGCGTGCTCAACGTCGTGCCCTGCCCTTCCAGCGTAGCCGGCAAATTCGTCGGCGACCCGCGCATCAAGATGCTCACCTTCACCGGCAGCGCCGAGGTCGGCTGGGGGCTCAAGCAGCGCGCCGCAAAGGCCAGAGTGACCCTCGAACTGGGCGGCAACGCGGCGACAATAGTGGAGCCGGACTGCGACCTGATGGACGCGGCGCGCCGGCTGGCGGTGGGGGCCTTCTCCAACGCCGGGCAGATATGCATCTCGGTGCAGCGCATCTATGTCCATGAATCGGTATTCGATGCTTTCATGGAGCTGTTTTTACAGATCATCGACCATGAGATCAAATATGGTGATCCGGCCGACACCGACGTGATATGCGGGCCGATGATAGACACGGCAAACGCAGACCGCATCGAGGAGTGGATAAAAGAGGCGCGCGACAGCGGGACCAAAGTGCATCGATTCGGCAAGCGTAAAGGAAACGTTGTTCCGCCGACGGTGCTGACCAGGGTCGACCCCAGGCTGCGGATATGCGACTGCGAAGCCTTCGCGCCGGTGGCGATCGTCGACAGCTATAAATCGTTCGATGAGGCCATAGCTAAAGTGAACGACTCAAAATACGGGCTTCAGGCCGGGATATTCACCAGCGACATCGGTAAATTAATGAAGGCTTTCCGTAAATTAGAGGTAGGCGGCATCATCCACAACGATACATCAAACTACCGCAGCGACCCCATGCCGTACGGCGGGACAAAGGATTCAGGGCTGGGACGCGAAGGCCTCAGGTACGCCGTCGAGGAAATGACGGAGCCCAAGCTGCTCATCATCAGAGAATCTTAAAACAGCGGCTATGGCTTATAGAAGGCCAGCAACATACCGGCCACGGTTGCCGATCCGATGACGCCGGCCACGTTTGGGCCCATGGCGTGCGGCAGCAGGAAGTTGCCCGGGTTATAGCGCAGGCCTTCTTTATGTGACACACGCGCGGCCATAGGCACCGCGGAGACCCCGGCAGAGCCGATGAGCGGGTTGATCTTGCCCGGACCCTTAATGAATACGTTCATCAACTTGCCTACCAGAACGCCGCCGGCGGTCCCGAAGGAGAAAGCCACCAGTCCCAAGAACAGCACCTCGAGAGTCTGTGGAGTAAGGAAGTCTTGAGACGTCATCTTGGCCCCCACGCAGACGGTGAGGAATATCGTCACAATGTTCAACAGTTCATTGCCGGCCGTCTTCGCCAGCCTGTCGGTGACGCCGCTCTCGCGCAGTATATTACCCAGCATGAGCATGCCGATGAGCGGAGCGGCGGGCGGCAGCAGCAGGCTCACCACCACGGTCATAAGGATGGGGAACATCAGCAACTCGGTGCGTGAAACCGGGCGCGCCTGCTCCATGACTATAAGCCGTTCCTTCTTTGTGGTGAGCAGCCGCATGATAGGTGGCTGGATGAGAGGCACAAGGGCCATATATGAATAAGCGCAGATTGCGATGATACCTAATATACCATTATCGCCAGGACACAGCATGACGGTAGTGTATATTGCCGTAGGGCCGTCGGCGCCGCCGATGATGCCTATGCTGCCGGCATGCTGTATATCGAAGCCGAAGGCCAGCGCTAAGAAGATAGCTACGAAAATTCCTAACTGCGCGCCGGCGCCCATGAGGAACAGCTTGGGGTTGGCGATAAGCGGGCTGAAGTCCGTGAGGGCCCCGATGCCGAGGAATATGAGCGGCGGGTATATCACCAGACTCACCCCTTGACTGAGGTAATAAAGGACGCCGCCGACGTTCCCATTATCGCTCGAAGGCCCGCTCAACAAACCCGTAAGAGGCAGATTGGCCAGCAAAATACCGAAACCTATGCCGAGGAGCAGGAGCGGTTCGAACTTCCTTCTGATCGCCAGATAAATAATTACCACGGCGACCACGAGCATTAACGCGTTGCCCCACTCAAAATTACCCTCCACCCTACCGAACGCTGTGCTATTTGCGAAATCACCAAGTCGATCTAGCACTATTTATCCCTCGATCACCAGTAAAGGATCCCCCCTCCTCACATGCTGCCCCGCAGAAACGAATATCTCCTTGATGATGCCATCCTGAGGGGAAGGTATATCGCTCTCCATCTTCATCGCTTCAAGGACCAGCAGAACGTCACCCACCTTTACCGTGTCGCCGACCTTGACCTTGACGGAGAACACCATACCCTGCATGGGAGCGGCCATGACTCCCTTACCCGCGACCCTCGGCGCCTGAGGCCTTGCCGCCGGAGCGGCCTGACTGTGTACTTCCGTTCT
>Ga0315294_10002075_pt1 | contig 21919 bp, 16 predicted proteins | sample YL17G13_40_MG_FD_203626 | JGI IMG/M metagenome (GOLD analysis project Ga0315294, IMG submission 203626) | Sediment microbial communities from Yellowstone Lake, YNP, Wyoming, USA - YL17G13_40 | ecosystem: Environmental > Aquatic > Freshwater > Lake > Sediment | place: USA: Wyoming | collected...
GCGAGGTCGGCCTTGAGCCAGGCGAGCACGGCCGGAGACTGCAGGCCGCCGGCCTCCATGGTGTTGAGCCCCACGAAGTGGACGTTGCCCCGGTCGAAGGAATAGCGGAGCGGGCCGTAGAGCTTCTCCCAGAGGGCGGAGGTCTCCGGGCCGGCGGTGTCGTGGTTGCCGGGGACGGGGAAGAAGGGGGCGCCGCAGAGCTTGCTGTCGGAGTAGGCCTGGGCCCACTCCCGGTCCAGGGTGTCGATGGCCGAGCCTTTGATCAGGTCACCGGCGGCGAGCACCAGCTCCGGGCGAAGCAGGGCGATCTCGCGCATGTTCGCCCGCAGCATGACGCTCTCCTCCGGCGTCAGCCCGGCGTGGGTATCCGCCAGCACCACGAACGAGAAGTGATCCCCGGGGTCGGGCTGGGCACGCAGCGCCTGCAGGCTCTCGTCAATGAGATTGGCCTGCGCCATCCCCAGGCAGGCTGCCAGCAAGGCCGCGCAGGTTACCAACCGCACCAGTGTTCTCATCGCACGCTCCCCTCTGTGGTGTCAACCTGTCTCCCTTTTGCACGCGGCAGGCGCCTCCCCCTGCCGCGGCGACGATATCAGGGCAGCCGGCTTGCCTGGTGTGCTGGTGCCAGATTCATGGTGATCGCCCACATGATAATAGACCCGGGAACAGGGGCGAAGGTCGCGCCGGTGCTCCTAGGCGGGCAAAGGCATAGCCGGAGCTCGTCTCCGGCAGTGGAGAAGGCCTGAGGGCACGGAGCGCCGAAGATGACCTGCATGAAAACCTTTGACATTGACCTCGCCAGGTACCGGATCATTGATCTCTCCTACGAGGTGGTGCCTCCGGGCACGCAAGAGCGGCCATTCCGCACCAAGCGCGGGTATCTTGCCGACCGGGCCTTCAAGCACGCGGTGACGACCCACAGCCATGTGGGAACCCATGTGGAGGCCCCCGCCCACTTCTTCGCAGGGGGGAAAGACGTTTGCGAGCTGCCGCTTTCCCAGTTCCTGGGTCGCGCGGTGCTGCTGGATGTTCCCGACGCCAAAGTGGCCATGGCGATTGGCCCCGACTATCTGGAGCGAGCGATCGGGGACATCATGCAGTTTGGGGACATCGTGATTTGCCGCAACCATGACCCCGAAAGCCTGCGCAGTGCCAGGCCGGAGGATAAGCCCTGCTTTGTCCCGGCAGGGGCGCGCTGGCTGGCAGCACGGCAGGTAAAGATGGTGGGTATTGATGGCCACTTCCGGCTGGGCAAGGATATCGAGGACGGCCGGGCCTTCCACGATATCCTGCAGTCGCAGGATGTGTGTCTGGTCGAGTTCCTGGATAATCTCTGTGCGCTCAGCCAGCGCCAGTTCTTCTTCATGGCCCTCCCCTGGAAGGTGAGAAAGCTGGACTCCTCCTGGGCGAGAGCGATCGCCATTGAGGCGAAATAGCCGCGGTCTTCCTCGCCGGAGCACGCTCGGACCGCCGAGAGCAGCGCCGAGCCAGCCAGTGGGCCCCTATCGCTCCTTCTGTCGCCCTCCGAAGCAGGGGTCAGGTGATCGCGCGTGAACGGGGCCACAGGAAGTCCCCGTATCATGGGGAAGGCTGCCACACCTGCGGCAGCGAGAGGGGAGCGAACAGCAAATGGCGGATGTGGCGAACGAGTGCCTGACACAATGGGAGAAGCCGCTCCTGAGCAAGTTCCGGGAGGAGTTCAAGCGGAGGGGAGAGCGTTCCCCGCAGTGGGCGCGGCGTCTACCGAACGGATCACCGATGCCGCCGCCCGTGCCACTTGTCGGGTCGGCCTACACTCCCGGCCGCGGTTTATTGGTCTACGCCTCCGCTGAGAACCTGGCACGGATGGGAAGAGACCACTCTCACCCAGGCTGGGACCTCTTTTCCGACGATGAGGCGTGGGTACGCTATCGGCAGCAGTACTCTAGTCCGATATTGCAGAGCGGCAGACGGGACCGCTTTCCAGTCATCGGCATTCAGCCAGTCACGGACGGCGGCCTGCTTTGTGCGGCCTGGTTCCTGTTGGACCGTTTCGGCATGCCGGCCGGCTCAACGCCCCAAGAGGTGTTGGAGAACATTGCGGTCACGAACTGGTGCAAGTTTGTCGTGGAGGCCAAAGGCAACTGCGACTACGTGGGCGACAGCGAGAAGCTCGGACACTCTCTCCCGTACGTGGAGATCGAGCTGAGGGAACTCCGCCCTTGCCTCGTGCTCCTGCCGCATCGCATCTGGAACAACCAGATGATATGCGACAGAATGAGTAGGAGCGCCCCGAAGGCCTGTTTTGTCCCTGCGCCGCAGTTTAACGCGAGGGTGATCAACACCAACCCCCATCTCAGGTGCTTGGACACACAGGCCCGCAACCTGCAGGGCCGCCATCCGAACAACGACTTGAAGTTTTGGATGTCGCGGGTGGAACGCATGAACCCGGGCAACGCATGGAGGTTCCTTGCTTACCTCGAGCAGCAACTGCGCGACCAGTGTGAACAGTGCCTCAGGGATCGGCGGGCCGGTGCAGGCTAGGTGAGTTGCTAACCCCGAACAGCCCCTGCCGCTTGCCAAGGGCTGCTTGCTTGTTTCGGGTGTCGGAATGCAGGTAGCGGGCGGTGGTTTGCAGACCAGCGTGGCCGAGGAGCTCCTGCGCGGTGCAGTTCACCCCCGGCCGGCAACCGGGTTGCCACCAATGCCGCTGACGAACAGGCGGGGGCGCGGCGGCGTCGAATGATATGGGGCGGAGTCAAGCTGCCATGAGCTTCCCACCCGACAAAGCAAACCGGCCCCAGAGCTCGCCGGCCCCGGATCGCCCCGGCCACTCGCCGGATTTCATCCGCGAGGCGGTGATTGAGGATCTGCGTTCCGGGCGGTTTGACCACGTCCACACCCGCTTCCCTCCGGAGCCCAATGCCTACCTGCATATCGGACATGCCAAGGCCGTCTGGATCAACTACGGCATCGCCCAGGATTTCGGCGGCCTCTTCAACCTGCGCTTCGATGACACCAACCCCACCAAGGAAGACCAGAGATTCGTGGAGGCCATCATCGAGGATGTCCGCTGGCTGGGGGTCAACTGGGAGGACCGGCTGTTCTTCGGCTCCGACTACTTCGAGCAGCAGTACCAATGGGCCCTGGAGCTGATCAAGCAGGGCAAGGCCTATGTTTGCGACCTCTCGCCGGAGGAGCTCGTCCAGACACGGGGCACGCTGACCGAGCCGGGCGTCGCAAGCCCTTATCGCAGCCGCAGCGTGCAGGAGAATCTGGACCTGTTCCAGCGCATGCGCGCTGGCGAGTTCCCGGACGGTGCGCGCACCCTGCGCGCGAAGATAGATATGGCCTCCCCCAACCTGCTCCTACGCGATCCCGTCATGTACCGGATCCGGCATGCGGAGCACCACCGCCAGGGCTCTCGGTGGTGCATCTACCCCATGTACGACTGGGCGCACGGTCTGCAGGACTCCATCGAGGGCATCACGCATTCGCTCTGCTCGCTGGAATATGAGAACCATCGCCCCTTGTACGACTGGTTCCTGGATCAGCTCGGCATCTACCACCCGCGCCAGATCGAGTTCGCGCGGTTGAACATGACATACACGGTCATGAGCAAGCGCCGGTTCATCGAGCTGGTCGAGGGCGGTCATGTCGGGGGGTACGACGATCCGCGGCTGCCCACCCTGGCAGGTCTGCGCCGACGTGGATACACGCCGGAGGCGATCCGCGAGTTCTGCCGCAGGGTCGGCGTCGCCAAAGTCCACAATATCGTGGACGTCGCGGTCTTGGAGGACTGCATCCGTGACGACCTGAATCGGCGCGCGCCCCGTGTGATGGCGGTGCTGAGGCCGGTGAAGGTCGTCCTGACCAACTACCCCGAGGGGCAGGTGGAGGAACTGGAAGTCATCAACAACCCGGAGGATGCCAGCGCCGGATCACGCCAGGTGCCATTCGGGAGGGAGCTCTACCTCGAGCGCGACGACTTCCGCGAGGACCCGCCGCCGAAGTTCTACCGTCTGGCCCCGGGCCGGGAGGTGCGACTGCGGAACGCATACTTCATCAGGTGCGTGGAGGTGGTCAAGGACGCAGAGGGCCGGATCACCGAGCTCCGCTGCACCTACGACCCGGAGACCCGCGGTGGAGACGCGCCCGATGGCCGAAAGGTGAAGGCGACATTGCATTGGGTGTCGGCAGCCCACGCAGTCCCGGCCGAGGCCCGGCTGTACGACCATCTCTTCCTGAAGGCGGACCCGGACGATGTGGATGAGGGGCAGGACTGCATCGCTAATCTGAACCCGAACTCGCTGGAAGTGGTGCCCTGCTGCGTGGAGCCAAGCGTCATCGGTGCTGAGGTCGGTACCCGCTACCAGTTCGAGCGGTTGGGCTACTTCTGCGTGGACAGTGACTCGACTCCAGAGCGGCTGTGCTTCAACCGCACGGCGACCCTTCGCGACTCCTGGGCCAAGATCGAGAAGGCGATGAAGATGGGTTAGGCCTGGTTCGCCCTCGCGCGGTGTTGACACCTGGCGCGGGGCATGGTAGCCTTTTACGGGTATGCCGGATAGCTCAGTTGGCAGAGCGACTGACTCTGGATCAGTAGGTCCTAGGTTCGAGCCCTAGTCCGGCAGCCACCTCGCACCGCCCGTCACAGGTTCCTCACGGGCCGTCTTGCCTACCTCCAGCTTCGCCACCGCCGCTTCGGGTTGACTGCCGCGGGTGCAACTGTCATCTTGCTCGCATGTTCCGGCATGCCCTCCTCGTGATCTGCTCTCCTTGCTGCGTGCTGATGGACGACCCCCGGGCACCACTGCTCTATATCGCCTAAGCCAAGGGGCGCGCCCGCCCATTGCACTGTCGGCCGTAGGCCAAACGGCGGCTTCGGCAAGACGACCCTTATGGTCCTCGGTGGCCCCGGCAGCCTTGCAGGTGAGCCTGGCTGGCAGCCCGAACCTACGAGGGGATGAGTTTTGGGACGCTACAGGCACTATCTGTGTTGCCCAACCGGTGTCCCAAGCGAACTTAACACGCACATCGTGTCTGACCGGCACCCCAGCGCGGCTTCATTGCAGGTGAGCTGTGGGGCGGGTAGGATCAGCAGTCAGGTGACTACTTGGGGGAGGAGTGCGCTGCCATGGAGGCGATGGCTGGGAATCCCATAATAGAGATCTGGAGGGAATCCCTAAGGTCCGGCGGGGGGCTCGATGCGGCCCGGGAAGCTGTCGCAGCGCGCGCCCGCGCGGGTGACATCTCCCGAGAGCATATCAACCAGGTCGGGGCCTTCGTCGAGAGCGAGAAGGCAAAGGCCGACCTTCCTGGAGATGCGCGAATCCTTCTTGCCGCGCTCCTCTTCGAGGCCGCCGAGACCCACCCCTCCCTGGACGATCAGCTTCATTTTGCCACTCGTCTTACCCTGTGGCAAGCCATCCCTGGCGGCCGGCCCGACTTGCTGCGCCTCAACGCGGAGGCGGCCCAGGCCGCGCTTGCCCGCCCGCCCGCAGACCTGCCTGAGGCCGTCAAGGCTTCGCTTCTCGGCGACCTGGGGGCATCGCTGGCCCAACTTGGGGAAAGGCGAGAGGCGGTAGCTTTGCTCCAGCAGGCCCTGGCGATCTATCGGAAGCGGGCGAAGGCAGAGCCGGCGGCCTTTGAGCCCGATGTGGCGGGTACCCTCAACAACCTGGGCAACGTGCTGAGGGCCCTGGGGGATCGGGACGCGGCGCGGCAGGCCTATGAGGAGGCGGTAGCACAGGCGCTAACAGCAGAGCCCTTCCTGCAAGCGCGGGTGAGGGCGAACCTGGCAGGGGCGCTCTACGATGCTGGTGAACGTGGGCGCGGGATCAAATTGGCGCGCACTGCGGTAGAGATGGTGGAGATAGCGCTTTCTGATTCACGACAAGCGGACGTGCGTTACTCGTTCAAGGAGGAGATCGAGGGGGCCTATCGGCTCCTGCTCTGCGATCCAAAGTTGACCCAGGATACGCTGCGCGCTCATCGGGTGGTGGAGGCGCTGCGTGAGGGGGAGACCCTGGCTGGCTTCGGAGGCTGGCGGAGCGGGTTGTTGGCGATTCAACGCAGCCACGATGGGGTAGTCTTTCTCATCAACCTGCCCACTGGTACGCGCTTCGAGACAGGTGATGCGTCGTGGGTGAATGCCGGTCGGCGGCTGTTGGAGGAGGTACTGAAGGCCGAGGAGACGACGCAAGACCGGAGGGTGCAGATCGCAGCAGCAGGCCGGGAGCTCTGGGAAGCGACTCCTGAGTTCGTTCGAGAGGTGCTGGCCTCGCCCCCTGGAGGCGGGGTCGCTCTTTCGCTCGATCCTGTGACAGGATTGCTCCCGCTTGAGATGATGAGCCCGACAGGCAAACCGGAGGACTTCCTATGCGTGGCAAGGGAGATGCCGCGCGCTCCAGGGGAACGGCTCTTTCGAGACTGCCTGGACCGCAGCAGGATGAACTGGCCGGCAGGGGACCGCGCACTGGTGTTCGGAAATCCGCGGCACACGCGGAAGAGCAAAGACGCAGGATACGCGCCGAATCTGCCGGGAGCGCAGAAGGAAGCCTGCGACCTTGCTGTTCGCTTCGCTGACCGCGGGTTCAAATCCGCGGTTAACGGCAGGATGGCCTGGCTCGGGGCAGACGCGTGGAGGGGGAAATTCGTGCAGGGCCTGGAGGCCAGCCCTGGCATCATCCACTTCTCCGGTCATGGCGCCACGATCAACGAGGAAGAATGCCTGCTATTCGCGGGTGATGGCGCCCTGTTTGCCGACGAACTTCTCAACCAAGCAAAGCCGTTATCCCACCACCCCTTCGTCTTCTTGAACTCTTGTCTCTCTGGACGCGCCCGCGCGCGCGGCGGTGCTTTTCGTGGGCTTCCGATTGCATTTCTGAGGCTAGGAGCGGCTGCCGTGGTAGCCAGCGTGTTCATCCTGTTCGACCAACCAGCCGCGTCTTTCGCCCGGATCTTCTATGAGAAGCTCTTCACAGGCGAGACGGCAGGAGATGCGATGCTGCATACACGGCAAGAGTTGTTCAAAGACAATTGTCTCCACTGGGGCCGGCCCATCCTCTACGGGAACCCGCACGCACGGCTGGAGTTGCCCTCGAAGCTGTAAGCGGTGGCTTTGACGGCCCCCGGGCACCGCTGCTCTATATCGCCTAGGCCAGGGGGCGCGCCCGCCCATTGCACTGCCGGCCGTAGGCCAGACGGCCGTTTGGCAAGACGGCCCTCATGATCGGCTCAGTAGCCCCGGCAGCCTCGCAGGTGACCCTGGCTGGCAGGCCGAACCTCCTGGGGATGGTGCCGAATGGCTGAGAGGCAAAGCCAAGCCATGGTCGCCAAAGCACTGCCGCTCGTCAGCCTGGAAACCCGTGCCGACCGCTGGTTGCTGGGGACCTACTTCGCGCTCATGGTGTACCTCATCGTGCCGGCAGCGGCGCTGTTCCACGAGGGAGCGCATGCCCTCGGCTACCTGCTTGCCGGCTACCCGGTGCGCGGGGTCTTCATCTCCCCCTTCATGAGCCAGGTGCTCGGGCTCTACCCGGTGGGGCTCAGCCCCCAGCAGGGCTGGATCTCGGCGGCTGGCCCCCTGGGCGGGTTGCTGTTCGGCTACCTTGCCGCCTGGCTTTGCCTGGGGAAGCGCCGTTCCTGGGGGTTGTGGGGCGACACCGCGTTGGTGATGGCCACCTGGGTGCTGATGGTGGAGCCGGGCTACCTCATCAACGGCAGCCTGGCCAACTTCGGCGACCCGCAGCAGGTAGCGGTGCATCTGGGCATATCGCGCTGGGTGGTCTTCGCGGTCGGGGTGGTGCTGGTACTGGCCAATGCTCGGCTGATCCAGCGGGCCTTCGCCCGCTGGATGGACACGTTTGCCCCCGGCGCGGACCGGCGCCGGCTGCGACCTGTGCTTGGGGTTTTCATCCTGGTCATGGTGTTGATCAGCATCCCCTACTGGATCCCGATCATGTCATACGTAGGGAGGTAGGGATGAGCGAATACGCCACGGGCGAGCAACCGGCGGTCGTCCGCCCGCCCGCCAACATGCGGCGGGCAGTGCTGTGGGCCGCGCTTGCCTTCGTGCTGCTGACCCTGGCCTGCTACGCCGTCTTCGGCACGTTCTGGGACAAGAAGGGCATCTTCTGGGGCGGCATCCACAGTCAGCAGGAATACCAGCAGGCGCTCGCGAGCTACCAGGGAGAGCAGATGGACCCCGTGCGCCAGGTGCACCGGGTTACCCTCGGGGCCGACGGCAAGGCAACCCTGCAGTATGAGATGCAGTATGCCCTGCGGGCGGGAAGGCGGGCGGTGGCCTACAACACCTGGTCGGGCAAGCGCAGTGTTCGCATAACGTACCGGGATGCCCGTGGGCGGGTGATCCCCACTCGGGTCACCCGCTACGACCAGAATAGCGAGGTCTACCTGCTCTTGCTTCCCCCCGAGCTGCACAAAGGCGACCGGGTGCTATCCGGGGGCACGACGGACGCATCCTTCCTGCTCAGGCGGGAGGGGGAGGGCTGGCTGTTCGAGTACCGCCACATGCACGGCGACCCCATCCACTACACCCAAGAGCTGACGCTCCCCGCCGGCGCGCGGCTCACGCAGGCCCAGCCGCCTCCCGTGCGCACGAAGCAGGCCGGCGGCCGACTCACCCTGGTCTATGACCGCCGCCTCGGCAGCAAAGAGTTCTTTCGCTGCCGGGTGAGATACCGGATCGGCCCCACGGGGGCCGGGGCAAACTGAGAGGGCAGGAATGCCCGCGTGGGGTACCAAGAGACAGATCCGTTCCACACGCCGGAGTGTAATCACTCTCTGATGCCGAGAAACCTGCTCAGATGAATTCTGCCACTCCGTGACGCTTCGCTTGAGAGGAGCACGAGGATGACGGAGAATCAGGAACTGATCACGCGTGTGCGGCAAGTGCTCGGCCGACTGCAGGAGGGGTCTGACACTCAGGAGACTCTGCAAGCCCTACTTGTGGTGCTGAGTGAGGTCTCGGGATGTGAGTCCGTCGGGATCCGCTGGAGGGCAGACGAGGACTACCCGTACTACGTAACTCGGGGATTCGGCATTGACTTCGTGGTGCGAGAGGGACCCTTGTGTGCTCGGGACTCGGCTGGGCTGATCCTCCGATTTCGCGATGGGACGACGCAGCTGGCCTGTGTCTGTGGAGCAGTGATCCAAGGGCGGACCGATCCGTCACTGCCGTATTTCACCAAGGCCGGCAGCTTCTGGACGAATGGCACCACGGCGCTGTTGCGGGACTCGCCCCCGAGCGCGGCGGGGATCGAAACACGAAATTACTGCAACGAGGTGGGCTATGAATCGGTTGCGCTTGTTCCACTGCGGGCCAAGGGAGAGCCATACGGTTTGCTCCAGCTGAACAGTCGAATGCCGGGGCGATTCACAAGGGAACAGATGGCCTGGTACGAGCAAGTGGCAGCCGAGATAGCTTTGGCCGCTGCGGATGTGATCGATCAGCACATAGCACGGAGACAGTAGGACGAGGAGGGAATGCCAGAACATGCCAGCAAGATCGCAGTTGCACTCCCGGTAGTCAACCCTAAGCTCGCCGAAACGTAGTACGGCTGCGGCCGCCGGGACGAGCGCTACCAGAACTAACAGCCTTCGCCACATCGCATCTAATTCTGCCCTGCCAGCTGCGCTCGCATCTTTGCCACGGTGACGAAACGGAAGCCCTTCTTCTGACAGGCTTCAATGATCTGGGGCAGCACGTCTATCGTTTGCTGCACGCCGTCGTGAATAAGCACGATGCCGCCATCGGAGATGCGATCGAGCACCCGGGTTTCGATCACCTTATCCCCTGGGCTCGCGTAATCGCCTGGGTCATCCGTCCACAAGACGGTGGTCAAGCCGGTGGTCATTGCTGCCGTGATGACATCGTTGTCGTAGTCGCCGCCGGGCGGACGGCAGAAGTGCATCGTCTTGCCGGTGATGGACTTGACCACATCCTGGCAGGCCTGCCATTCGGTCGCGACCTCCGACAATGGGATTTTTGTGAGGTTGACATGGTGATAGGTGTGGTTGCCCACCGCGTGACCGGCAGCCTGCTCCGCCCGAATCTGCTGGGGGTACTTTTCGGCCATTTCTCCCACCACGAAGAAAGTGGCCTTCACCCCGTATCGCTTCAGAATGGCCAGAATGCGCGGCGTGTAGTGCGGATGAGGGCCGTCGTCAAAAGTTAGCGCCACCGCCTTCACCGCGCTGTCGCCTCGCACCAGCTTGTCATAGTGCAGGCCTTTTCGCAGTTCGCGCGCGTGCTGCGCGGCGAGTTCCTCCGCACTCTTATACACCTCCTGTTTCGCTCTCGCCCAGAAGGCCTCTGCGTGAGTCGAGTCCGGCTGCGCGGCCGCGGCGCGGGCCTTTGGGCTGACAGCCCTGCCACCGGCCTCGCGTGTGCGCCCGCAGCCCGCGAACATCATCATAAGCGCGATGACAACAGGTACGCATATCGGGATCAGTATCCTCTTCATCGCTCCTCCCTGCCCAGCTTCAGCAGCAGTGCAACTGAATCTCCCGTCAAGCCTGCCCAGGCCGGATTCTGAAGTTCCCGTACCACTTCAGCACACCAGGAGGTTCCGGGGGCGTTTCGGGTGTTCTAGCGCTCTCCCCCGACGTTTACTACCCTGCTGAGGTCGGGAATCCTCCAGGGTGGTGCCCACTGCCGTTGTGGTCAGCGGTCGCGAGGCTACCGGCGTGACGTAGCGAGAAGGGCCGTAACGAACCCTGCACATCGAGCAAACAACGAACCGGTCGTAGCGGAGCCGCCGCCAACCGCCATCTTCAGGCTGCCTTTCGATAGGCTTGTGTCGAAGAATAGCCAGGCTGATATGGACAGAATCCGGAGTCACATAGTACGCATCCTCTGCTTGAGTGCTTTCGCGGCACTGGTCGCGGGCTTCTGCCTGGCGCGTCCGTTGTCCCTCCATCCAAGACAGGCGCGCGGCGAAGCCCGGCCGGCAACCAGCGGTTCGAGTCGTTCTCAGGCGCTGCCGCGTTCGGTTGGCGATGTCGTCATACCGAGTGACGAAAGGTACGCCTATCTGAGTGAGCGCTTCCGACAGCTCGTGGCGGAGTCGTATGCTATCGCGGGTGGCGGCAAGCCAGATGGCTTCTATACCTATATGGACAAGGCATGCAGGAGCAGCCCTCATGGGTTGGCAGACAAGGACAACCTGGCTCTGCCGGAACTGCTGAGATCGCGCCGTGCCCAGCTCTCCCACATATCAGACGCGGCGAAGAGGACCCGTTCCGAGATAGCGGCATGCGAATGGCTGCACCATCTCGTGAAGAGTGCGATTCCTCGATTCAGCCTTGACCGGGGGTTCGAGTTCCACAATGTCGTCAGGTTCGGCGAGCGCCAGTGCTTCCTGCAGTCGGTATTGATCGCGGGTCTTCTTCAGGAGACGGGGGTTGACGCCGGCGTGGTTATCGTCTACAGGAACGAGCGGGGCGAAGAAAGCAACAATGGCCACGCGGTCGCACTGGTGAAGCTGTCCGATGGAACGGATGTGATCGTCGACGCCTCCGACCCGGACCCTTTTGCTCCTCATCGAGGCCTGTTCGTCAGGACTTCCGACTACGCGTACGCTGTCCCGGCCTACGAGGCCGGATCGTCCAGGATCGCAGTCTACGTGCTTCCTTCCAACGGACGGCGTCTTGCGCCTGCACAGGTAAGAACCCTCGACTTCGCCTTCCTCCGCTCCCAGTTCTACTACTATCGCGGCGAGAGGGAGCCTGGCGGCATCATGTCCAGTGGCAGGCGCGCCTCCGGGCTGCGGGAATCTGAGCGCTGCCTGCGTACCAGCGTCGAGCTCTGCCCGGCAAATCCCCTGGCTACCTACATGCTCGGCAGGGTCTACCTCGCGGAAGGTAAGGTGGGTCAGGCCAGAACAGCCCTTCAGACCACCTACCGGCTCTACGAACGCTTCGGCTGGGTACCGGAGGGACCCAGACAGTACCTCGCCCAGGCGAACGGCCGGCATCCGTCCTGAAAGCGGAGCGTGACACCCGCCTGCAGGTTATTGCTTCCTGATCTTTAAGGAGTGCGACCAGGTTGAGCTCCTCGGGCTGATCTGCGACGTCCGCGCGGTTGAACCTCTCATCGCGGCAATCGCACTGCATGACGAGAACTTCGGCGTCCGTGCGACGGCCGCAAGGGCGCTTGGAAACATCGGTGACCAGCGCGCGGTCCAAGCGCTCACTGATGCTGCGCTGGATGACCGACGCCCCAGCGTGCGCCGGGCAGCCGAAGAGGCGCTGAGGAAGATCAGCGGTGCGGCAGCGCCTGCGAAGTAACCCTTGTCCGCACCTCCCTGAGACAAGGAAGGGCGGAGCCGTGATGTCCGCTCGTCGTTCGACGAGGGTCAACGGGTAGCTTTAGGAGACTACCATGTCGAACAGCGTCAGGAGTGGGCGCTCCGACCGGCGTCGTCGCGCCCTACGCCTGCCAGTGCGAGCCTTGTGATTCATCAACCGGCAGCAATATCTTCCGGAACAGAGTCTCCCTCCAGAGCCCTGGCCCGGTGGGGCTCGGTTCCCGGGCCGTGCCCCACTCGGAGTGGAAGAAAGAGACTGGGGATGATCCCCAGAGCACATATCCAGGTGGCGACGAGGAAGCAGTCCGAAAAGCCGCTGGCTGCCGCCTCCCGCTGTATCGCCAAACCCAACACGGCGAGCGCCTTCTTGGAAGCAAGAGGCAGCGCGTCCCCGAGCAAGGCGAAATGGCCCTGCATTCGGTGGAGCAGGTCAAGAGCGGAGAGATTGTGCGCCGTTATCGTTTCGGCGTATCTGACAGTGTGGAACAACTGCCGCCGCGCCAGCAGCGTCCCAAAGATGGCGATGCCGAAACTACCCCCAACCTGGCGAATGACGTTTAGCAGGCCTGAAGCTTGGCCGGCCTTCAACCGCGGCACCAGCCCCAGTGCCAGGCTGGTCATGGGCGCGAACATCAGGCCCATGCCCACGCCGCGAAGAAGCAGCCATCCGTAGATGGTCTCGCGGCTGGTTTGGAAGTTGATATGGGAGTTCAAGTACATCGAGAAGGCCATCACCGCGAGCCCGAGCATAACGAGAGGTTTGGCCCCCATGCGGTCAGAAAGACGACCGGCAATGGGAGCGACCACCCCCATCACCAGACCGGCTGGAAGCAAGGTGAGGCCGGCCAGAAGGGCGGGATAGCCCAGCATGTTCTGCAGGAAGATGGGCAGCAGGAAGGTGCTGCCAAACATCCCGACGCCGAAGATAAACGCGATGAGATTCACGATGCTGAAGCCGGCGCTGCGAAACAGAGACAGATCTACCAGCGGCTCGCTCTGCCGGAGTTCCCACCAGACAAAAACCGCGAGACCGGTAACCGCCACGCCTTCGCAGATGTGGATGTAGGTCGAATCCCAACCCTTGGATTGGCCCTGCGCCAGCGCCAGCAGCAGACTGCTCAAGCCGACCGTCATGGTCAGGAAGCCGATCAGATCGAATCGGCCCGCGCGCCGCGCTGGGATATCCCTCAGGACCACCAACACCAAAGCCGTGCCCACGATGCCCACCGGAATATTGACGTAGAAAACCGAGCGCCACCCTATATACTCCACCAGATAGCCGCCAATGGTAGGTCCCATGGTGGCCGAGGCCGCTCCGGCAATCCCCCAGATGCCCAGCGCCTGGCCGCGCTGTTCCGGGGGAAAGATCTGGGCCACTATGGTCATCGCCACCGGCATAATGCATCCTGCCCCCACCCCCTGGATGATTCGCGACAAGATCAGGGCATCTTCGCTCCATGCTAGGCCACAGAGAGCGGACCCTACAGTGAAAAAAACGAGGGCCAGCATATAGGTGCGTTTGTAGCCCAGGCGGTCGGCGATCCAGGAGGACGTCGGCAGCAGCACGGCAAAGGCGAGCATATAGGCCGTCGCCACCCACTCCACCTTTTCCACTTCCACGCCGAACGAAGCCATGATCTTGGCGAGAGCGACATTCACTATGGTGGCGTCAAGCACAGCCATGAAGGTGCCGATCATCAACGCACCCAGCGCCCACCATCGGTAGCCGCTGTGCTCGTGATTCAGCGAGGCAAAGCGGTTCTGCAGATGGCCCCGCAAACGATGGTGGAGACGCATTGCTGCTACCTGCCCCGGAAAGCGGAATCGGTGGCACCAGATGATGCCCCCGTCTTATGGGCCGCGATCGCCGACTTTGTCCAGTAAGGCCGACCCACGTCTATCCTCACCACTGCAGACATGCCGGGCAGCAGCCTGCGACCCTGGTCCGATGCGATTGCGATCTTGACCGGGATACGCTGAGTTACTTTCGTGAAACTGCCGGATGGTTGCTCTGCGGGGATCAAGGAGAATTGGCTCTGCGTCCCTGCCCGAATCTCAGCCACACCTCCCCTGAAGGTCACGCCGGGGTGGGCATCGACCGTAAACTCCACCGGCTGTCCCACCCTTACACCTCGAATCTCAGTTTCCTTAAGGTTAGCCACCACCCACACGCTGTTCTTTCCCGTTTCCTCAGTGAGGCTGAAAAGCGGCTGCCCTACAGCCACCATTTCTCCCGGCTCCGCCAGCTTCTGAGCGACTACCCCGTCTGCCGGGCTTCGAATCTCCGCGTTCTGCAGCGCAATCCGTGCCAGACGGAGAGCTTCCTCTACCTCCTTTGCCTGTGCCTGCGCCGCCTCCAACTGGGCCTGCCGCACTGCTACCTGGAAATGGGCGGCCTCTGCCTCCTGCAAAGCAGCCCGCGCCTGCCGGGCGGACGCCCGCGAGGCCCCGATCTCCTGCCGCTTGATGTCTATTTGTGCGCGCTCCGATTCCGCCAGGGCAACCTCCGCTTGCGCAGCCTCCGCCCTGGCCTCCGCGTTGGCCGCCGCGTTCCTGGCAGCATCGCGCTGCTGAGCCGCCATCGCCCCCTGCGAGAACAGGCTTTCCATCCGGGCCAGATCCGCCTGGGCCTTGGTCAGGTCGGCCCTGGCGGCAGAGAGCGCGGCGCGAGCTTGGCGGAGCTGATTGGTAACGCGTCGCTCCTCCAGAGCGGCCGCCGTCAGCGCTTGCTTGACGCGGAGGTCAGTGCCCTCTACTGCCGCCTCGGCCCCCGCGTTCCGCGAGGCGACCTGCCTGTGTTCGTAGCCCAGAGCGGCCTCGGCCTGGAGCACGTCCTTCCATCCGGCCGCCGCCGCGGCCTCTGCCTTGCGCACGCTCGCTTCCAGCTCCTCTGTCTCCAGGCGGGCCAGAAGCTGGCCCCGTCTGACCCGATCTCCCGTGTCGGCCAGAACCTGGCTGATGCGCCCGCCGACTTTGGGCGCCACCTGCACCATGGTTGCCTGTATGAATGCGTCGTCTGTGCTCACGTGAGAACGGGCCTCGAGCCACCAGCGGATGCCCAGCAGGAGGCCGACTGCTACAATCAGGACTGCGCTGCCCGAGATCCAGAGTTTGGTTCCGCGCGCTGCTCTGTCAGTCTTCTCGAGAGCAGATAACTGGCTACTCACCTCGCTTTCCCTCCTTGCTCGGGCGGTCTTGGCTTTGGGGCATCGAGCGCGCTGTGCAGCAAAACCCGCGCTGTCCGGAAACTCATCTGGCTCCCAGGACGCTCCTGCAGCCCCTATCGTGGTATTCTCGGCGATCGCTGGAACTCCTGTGTTGGGAGGGGCCGAGGATGGGCGAGGATGCTGAGCCGGGGTGCCGGTGATCGCCACCGTGGCGCGCTTGCGGTGCCGGGAGTTGACGCTGCACAACGAGTACCTCCGCCTGGAGAAGCGGATACTCAGGGAGAAGATACCGGGCCGGCTCCGCTTCACAGCTGAGGAGCGCCGAGCGCTGGCTGAAGCCGCGTTGGCGCTGGGCCGGTTGTTGATGAAGGAGGTGGTCAGCATCGTCCAGCCGGAGACGATCCTGGCCTGGCAGCGGCGACTGGAGCGGCAGCAGTGGGATTACCGCGTACGACGTGCTGCCCAGCCGGGTCGCCCCCGGCCCCGGATGACATGGAAGTCCTGGTATGCCGCCTGGCGCGGGAGAACACCTGCGGCTACCAGCGTTGGGCATCACCCGTGCCGAGGGCTGCATTGCCGATATCCTGCGCCGCAACGGGCTGGCCGTCCCCGGACAGTGCCCAGGACACCTCCAGCCGTGAACAGGAAGCTCGAAACGGTACCGGCTGCCACACAGAGCACGATGGCAAAGCATCCCGCAACTCGGTGGTTCATGGTGTCCTCCCTTCGCACACGCTTACCACACAGGAGCGCAGTGCCGTGATCCGCGCGCCGATCGTCCCGGTGAAAAGCCAGCAACACTCCGCCGCGGGCGTCGGCCAGGACTCCGGGTCATGACGGCGGTCCTGCAACCCTATAGCGAGCAGCGGTGCCAGTATAGCGCGCCCAAGCGGCAATGCCCAGCCTCGTCTGCTTACATTCTTGTGGTGCCACACGATTCGCGCCAGCAGGTAGCGGAAATGCCGGCTAACCGCCCTCCTCGGTAGGGAAACAGCATTATTGGGGGGGCACAGGGGTTTTGGTACACTACGCCCAATAATGGGGAAATCCCCTCGCCAAGAAGGCGAAAGCCTGTCGAGCCAGGAAATCCTCGCTAAAGGGAGATACGGATGGAAACGGCTTCGGTCGCGACCCCGCTCGTTTGGGCAGTTGTGGGCATAATTCTCCTTCTGCTTTTGGCGATCCCCTCCATCCGACGCATCGGTCCAAACGAAGTCGGTTTGCTTATCAAGCGGTTTGGATTGCGGAAGCTGACTGGAGATAACCCCATCGCTCTTCAGGGTGAGGCGGGTTATCAGGCGGATCTGCTGATGCCAGGTTGGCGTTTGGCGTTTTGGATCATCTATGCCGTCGAGAAACGTCCTTGGGTTCAAGTGCCTGCGGGAGAGATTGGGGTGGTGATCGCCCAGGTTGGCAAGCCCTTACCGATCGGAGCGAAATCTGCTCGGTTCCAACCCGCATTCGGCAACTTTACCAGTCTCCGGAACTTCATCGTCAACGAGGGCGAGAAAGGGGTGCAGCGGCCAGTTCTTCCACCGGGATCCTTGTTGCCGATCCATCCCATTGGCTTTCTGGTGATCACCAAGCGAAAGGTGTATGGAATCCCGGTTGACCCCGAACTGCAGCGCTTGGCACATCGAGGTTTGACCTGTGAATCGTTCGGTCTGATACCCGAGAATCTTAACGTCACCATCATCACCCCTCTGCAAAGAGGGGAAGGTGAACGCATGAGGGATGTCATCGGCGTCGTCACAACCCTGGAAGGACAGCCGCTGACCGAAAACGATATTGCCGGTCGTCTGGGCGGATTCGCGGATATTGCCAAACTCGAAGCGGGTGGTGCGAATGGTCAGAAGCTTGTCGAAGCGGTCTTAGCCAGCAAGAACGACCAGCATAACAACTATCAAGACCTCCAGGCCTTCCTTGACCATGGAGGCAAGATCGGTCTTCAGCACGATGTTCTCCTCTACGGTGCTTACACCCTTAATCCCTTCCTTGTCCGCGTCGAGATCGTCCCTATGCTCGTCGTCGAGCAAGGTGAGGTCGCGGTTATCAAGGCCTATGTTGGCTTGCCCACGGTCGATGTCTCCGGCGAAACCTTTAAGCATGGCAGCATCGTCAAGCCCGGACACCGGGGCGTCTGGGAAGAGCCGCTGAGAACCGGCAAGTACCCCATCAATCCCCATTGTTATCAGGCCGAGATCGTCCCGACGGCAATCCTGACCCTCAATTGGGCCGAAGCCAGTTCCATGGCCCATGATTTGGACCAACGACTCCAATCCATCGAAGCCAAGAGCAACGAAGGTTTTATCTTCAAGATCGATCTCCAAGTCCAGATTCATGTGCCCGACGTCAAGGCACCCTTTGTCATCTCTAAAGTCAAGACCATGATGAACCTCGTCAGCGAAGTTCTTCAAGCGGCCGTTGGCAACTACTTTCGAGAGAAACTCCAGGGGATGCCAGCTATCCAATTCATCGAAGAACGCCAGCAAGTCCAGGAAATGGCTTTTTCCTACATCAAAGAGCAGCTGGGGAAATATGACGTCGAAATCCCTGGGGTCTTCATCCAAGACGTCGTCTTCCCTGGCCAATTGGTGACGGTGCTCACCAACCGCGCAGTTGCCAAGCAGGAAATCGAGACTTTCCAAATGCAGAAATCGGCTCAGGATGAGCGGATCCAGACCGAGAACGCACGGGGAACCGCTGATATGCAGGCGGACTTGGCCAAGTCCAAAGTCGGGGTCGATATCAATATCAACCGGGCAAACGCGCGTAAGGCCGAAGCAGACGGTGAAGCAACTTTCATTCGAGAAACCGGAACCGCCAAGGGTGCGGAAGTCCGAGCCGTCGGCATGGCGCGCGCTGAAGCCTATAAAGCGCAGGTGGAAGCCCTGGGGCAAGGTCCGACCGCGGTCGTCAATGCCATCCTCGCGCTAAGCGACAGCAAGAATCCGATTGTTCCTCAGGTATTCGCTCCGGGCGAGGGAGGAGTTTTCAATGCCCTCGCGGGCACACTCACCCAGCACTTTCTGCCGAAAGCCTCGGGACAAAAGGAGAGTTCGGCTCAAGCGCAACCTAGTCAGGCAGTTGCTGAGAAGCCGTCAGCCGGACCTGATGTTCCAGGTATGATGTCCACTTAGTGAGTTCCTGCGCTTGCCGATCGTGGTCAGATCACCTCAAGACAGCGCTGGCTGGGCTCAAAACGCTCCTTACGGGCACAGTAGGAGGTCGGAACGCTCCTCATCAGCCGTTTCTGATTGCAGCGCGTCGTCTGCATCATTAAGGCCTGCTTCCGACTGCACCATGGGGTGCGCCGCGCCAGCCGCGCTTTCCAAACGTGAACGCCGGCACTCGCATCGCCACCGATTGCCCCGGCTGCCTGCTGCATCTGCGGCGGGGAGCACGCGAGTACGGTCTCGACGTACCCGTCACCCACACCGCCTGCCTGCTCTGGGCTCCGGGGGCATAGGGTCACTCCTCCCGCTCCAGGTGTCTCCCGACCGGTCATGCGCACATCATGCCCACCCGCAAAAGGCCCTTGACTTAGGTACGTTTAAGTGTTATGGCGGTTATGGTATCCTATCGTACATGTCCGGCCGCCGCCGAGTGTAGGGACTGGGGTTGGCGTGGTCCGTGCCCCGGTCGTCCTGCCCATTCGGGCCCACGCTGCAGAGCACATAGCCCTTGCCTTGCCGGCCGTAGACGGAAAGGCGTCCCCAGGGGTTGGCAACCACCGTGCCAGTGTAACCAGAGCGGCGGCGCGCGACGTCTAACAGGCAAGGAATCGCAACGCAGTCGGGGATGATGGAGAAGCATCACAGCGAGGGCACTCGCCCCATGCGTTGACGCACGGTCGTGCAGAGGGAGGAGTCGATGAGAACGCTGCTGCTCGCCATGGGCCTGGCGCTGGTCGCCGGCGCCGCATTCGCCGCCAGTCCGCCCTACCACCTCAGCCGCGCCACGGCCCTGTTCCGCTCCAACCCCCCGCAGCTCAAGGAGGCCATCGCGGAGGCGCGCCTCTCCATCGCCCAGGAGCTTGCCGACAACCCGCAGGACGTGGCGGGCGCGTGGGCATTCATCGGCAGTCTCTACCAGCGCCTGGGCCAGCCGGCGCAGGCCGAGCAAGCCTATCGCAAAGCCTGGCCCGCCCTGCGCGACACCGAGCGAGGGCGATACGCCGGGCTCCAGCTCGCCCGCCTCTTTTCTGCGCGCAAGGAGTACGACCGCGCGCTCGCCTTGTGCTCCGAGGTGCTGCCGCTTATGAAAAATGAGGTTGAGCTGCACAACTTCAGCAATACCCGCCTCAGCATTTGCCTGGCAGCAGGCCGGCGTGAGCAGGCCGTGCGGCAGTTCGAGTGGGCCGCCTGGCGCAAGCTGGATTCAGCGATGACTTCCCATGCCTGCAGCATCATCTCCCGGCTGGCCGAAACCAAGCCCCCGGACAGCGCGCAGCTGGTGGACCGCATGTTCGCCCGGCTGCCTGCCAAGGCCGTCACCCCGCTGCTCTTCGCAGTGCGGGCCCGATTCGACCGGGCCATCGGCCGGCCGGCGGCGGCCCTGAAATGGCTGGAGCCGGCCCTGGCCAATGCCAAACAGCGGGACTCCTGGCTTTCCGACGCTCACTTTGAGGCCGGCCTGACCTACGAGAGCCTCAAGGACGCGGCCCGGGCTGCCAAGCATTTCAACCAGGTGCTGGCCCTGGCCGAAACGGGCGATCCCTACGCCAAAGCCCTCGTGGACTTCAGCCGCCTGCACATCGCTTACTGCAACCGGGGCATGACCGGGGTGAAGCCGGGGGTGCCGCCCGCGCCCGGCTCCAACCCCCTCGCGGCGGGAGGGGCGAAGGTCCAGTAGGTCCCGGCGCGGGCCCTGCATGTGGCGCTGCCTGGAATATGCAAGCCGGTGTATCCACAGTGGGCGCTTGGTGACCTCCAATGTGAACGGGGGTGGGTGCAAGCATCCCTTTAGGGCAGCCGCCCTCGTTGCATGCGCGGCGGAAGAAGGAGGGGTCGATGAGAACGCTGCTGCTCGCCATGGGCCTGGCGCTGGTCGCCGGCGCCGCATTCGCCGCCAGTCCGCCCTACCACCTCAGCCGCGCCCAGGCCCTGTTCGGCTGCGAGCACCCGCAGGCCAAGGAGGCCATCGCCCAGATGCGCCTGGCCATCGCCCAGGAGATCGGCAGCAACCGCCGGAACCTGGCGATCGCCTGGATCTTCATCGGCGATGCCTACCGGTACCTGGGCCAGCCGGCGCAGGCCGAGCAAGCCTATCGCAAAGCCTGGCCCGCCCTGCGGGACACCGAGCGAGGGCGATACGCCGGGCTCCAGCTCGCCCGCCTCTTTGCTGGGCGCAAGGAGTACGACCGCGCGCTCGCCTTGTGCTCCGAGGTGCTGCCGTTCATGAAACAGGAGTACGAGCTGTGCAACTTCAGCTTTACCCGCCTCACCATTTGCATGGCAGCAGGCCGGCGTGAGCAGGCCGTGCGGCAGTTCGAGTGGGCCATCCAGCGCAAGCTCAGTCCCACCTCGGTGGCCTCCCATGCCTGCCGCATCATCTCCCGGCTGGCCGAGACCAAGCCCCCGGACAGCGCGCAGCTGGTGGACCGCATGTTCGCCCGGCTGCCTGCCGACGCCGTCACCCTGCAACTCTTCGCAGTGCGGGCTCAATTCGACCGGGTCATCGGCCGGCCGGCGGCGGCCCTGAAATGGCTGGAGCCGGCCCTGGCCAAGGCCAAGGAGCGTGACTCCTGGGCCGCCAAAGCCCACTTCCAGGCCGGCCTGACGTACGAGAGCCTCAACGACGCGGCCCGTGCTACCAAGCATTTCAACCAGGTGCTGGCCCTGGCCGCAGCGGGCGACCCCTGTGCCAAAGGCCTTGTGGCCCTCGGCCGCCTGCACGTCGCCTGGTGCAACCGGGAGATGACCGGGGTGAAGCCGGGCCTGCCGCCGCGGCCCACCTGACGGCCGGCCCAGTGGTCCCTCCCGGCGGGAGGGACGAAGGCGCAGTAGGGCCTGTGGGGGGGGCCGGTGGTCTCCGGCCTCAGCATTCGCGGGACAAATCCGGGGGTGAGCTAAGGTACGCTTCAGGTGTCCCTGCCCCTGCGTTTCCACGGCCCAGTACCATCCTCCGGTAGCGCTCCCGCCTGAACAACCAGGGTCCAGATCCAGATCTGGAGCCTCCTTCGCCGGGCGAGAACGGCTTCCCTGCTCCCGGAGTAGGTATGGTCAAGCGACGGCCGCCGGCAGTGACGGCACCGTAACACCGGTTCTGTCGTCGGTCGTGGGCGTTGATGGTCGCTGCATCCACAACAGAACGCTCCTTACGGGCACAGTAGGAGGTCGGAACGCTCCTCATCAGCCGTTTCTGATTGCAGCGCGTCGTCTGCATCATTAAGGCCTGCTTCCGACTGCACCATGGGGTGCGCCGCGCCAGCCGCGC
>Ga0315294_10002076_pt1 | contig 21911 bp, 16 predicted proteins | sample YL17G13_40_MG_FD_203626 | JGI IMG/M metagenome (GOLD analysis project Ga0315294, IMG submission 203626) | Sediment microbial communities from Yellowstone Lake, YNP, Wyoming, USA - YL17G13_40 | ecosystem: Environmental > Aquatic > Freshwater > Lake > Sediment | place: USA: Wyoming | collected...
CGCCTCCTACTAGATTCCCCCCTTTTTCTGTTTGGGGTGAACCCTTATGAGTGAACAAGGTAAAACGGCGTTGGGGTGAGAAAGTGTGCATAGATGAGGAAGAAGAATGGGAAGAAGAAGACACTGAAAGTCTGAAGCCAGTGTTGATGTGGACAAGCCCTCTTGACCCAGGGCACTATGACATCTGGGTCGATATCAATCAGGACGGGGTCTTAGATAATGGGGACATCATTAACGATCAAGCCTTCGGAATAGCTGCTTTCAACGTAGTGCCAGAACCTGGACCAATAGCAGCAATGCTAGTAATGTTTGCAGCTTTCGTTCTGTTCACCCTGAGATCTAAGACTTTCCGAAACAAGTCATGACATCAATCGATCGAACTCTATTTTGGATGCGCAAACGCGCAGGCAACTGGAGTAGCTTAAACCCTTTGTTCCTTTGCATTGTATTGGGCATTTGTTCAACCCTGTCAGGCTCGTTGCGAAGTCTTTGAGATGCGCTGGATACGCGCGCACTAATGTTTATTCAAGGGGTATTCGGAGTCTAACCATTCAGCTTTAGTTTTTCCTCGTTTGATGAAAAATTAGTAGGAGATTGGCGTTTCTTCCGTTATGGGCAACACCTGTTTTAGCTCTTCGAAGGCTTTGACCACGAGTCTACCTCTTTGAGTTATTACACAAACAACTCTTTTTTCCCCAACAGTTCTTTCTTCCACTAGGTCCTGTTTAATCAAAAATTCCAGGTAGTCTTTGAGGACGTTGCAGTTTATGTTGACTTTGTACATCATGTGGGTTAACTTTAACGGTTCGTGATCAGCCAGAACCCGTAGAATGTCGATGTACATCTCGAGTTTAGACCTGGGCATAACCGAACCTCAATATTATTCTTTTAAACTTTTGGTATAAACCCTTTATGCATACAGAATAGCTATGCACTTTAAAGAAGGAAAAACTGAATTAACACTACATTTTACGTTAATTTAAACAAGATAATAAGGTGGAAGCTTCTTTAATCACTCTTTTTCTGATGGGGTGATAGTATGGTTAAGAAAGCCCATATTGTCGTGCGTTTGGTTCCTGAGGCGTCTGAAGTTGCGGATGAAAGCTTAAAGGCTGAGATACAGAGGGAAATCGTGAAAGCAATCTACGTTATTCCATGGGCCGACTAGCTAGAAAGCATCAAAATCCAAGAAGCAAACCAGACTAGGTGAAAAAGAAACTGTTCACTTCCCCTCCCCCTTTTTATGTTGGGGTGTTGCCGTGCGTAAGGCTGAGGCGTTTAAAAGACAGTATAAGATTCCGTTTGAATGCTTAGAGAAGACCCTGTTGGACATGAATTTTCGCAGGACCAAACTACTCCGATGGCGATACATTATAAAAGGGGTGAAGCAACAAGTGGATTACATTAATCCAAAGTGCAAGTAAAAAAATGCGGTGAGGTTCTAGTAGAACGTACTTTTCTTCTATTGGAAGCGAATCCACAGTTTCTAATATCCTGTTATCACCTTTACGATGCTTATGCCATTTACCGTATAGCGGAGGGTATTGTGACTTACTTTTTTTATAAACAAATTCACCTATGGTCACCTGATTTCTTTCGGTTAATGGAAGATTTTTTCTCCGTTCTCTTATGGAAAAGACATCCACATGTTTCTTAGCCTTTACTGCTCCTGTTCGGCTAGGCTTCCTAACAGAAGATTCGGTAGACTTTGAAAGCTGAACCTTTCTTCTATGCGGGTCTTTATCATGTGGGTTGAAAGTTGTTTCTCCCTGAGCATCTGTCTGTTTACTCACTCCGCTCACTATACCTTATTCATGGAGTTTTCAAAAATAAGCGTTTTCCCATTCTTCACGTTAAGAGTAGAGTTTGTAAACCAATCTGTGCACAATATCCACTAAGAACGATTATCCGACGAAAGTTCACATGAACTCCTAATCCGACGAAGACTTCACAGAACCATGGAATACACGTGGTTTTAAGCAGTAGAGCACGGAGGAGAGTGAGGGAAACTGGAAAACGGATTTTGTTGCAAACGGCGGCCGGAGAGGGCGAGATAACCATAGTGAGGCTTCACAGAGACGATTTGTTGACGCATAGGGCGATTGGCCTCAAACCCCTGGAACGTGGCAGGTTCCTTTCAGAGTTAACGTCTCTGGCGAAAAAGCAAAGTCGCTTGAAAACTGGAAAAAGTTGAACTTGTCCTAAACCAATCAAAAACGCTAAGTCCTAAGTTGCCGTCTAAGTATTAATGGTGCTTGCTTAAAGATGATAGACGTACTTGTAGAGCCAAGCACAGCCGAAGCTGAAGGTTTCATTAGAAAAAACATTGGAAAGTGCCTTCTGATAGTGGGAAACTGCTGCGTTGAATATCGTGGTCGAGCAAGTTCAAAGCTTGGTCCAGGCGAAAGGATAATCATCATTAAGGAAGATGGCGCATTGCTTATCCACCATCAATGACAGACTTTTGTTCACAACAATGTTTTCATAACAAGTTCCGTCGCCAATAAAAATAGCATGCCCATTCAGAGTTTCAGGAGCATCTATCGCTTGTTGAATTGACGTGTAATTTAGACCTGTGTTGAGGCTACGGACTGAACAGCCGGCTGAGCCATTGGCTTTAATGAGCCATTGGCTTTAATTGTGCTAGATCTTGGGCAAACAAGAGCGAATAGAAGTAGTAGACTGAGAAGATGTTGTAAATTCTTAGTTTGTTCTGCATTTTCAAAGTCCATCGGTTAGCTACCCATCTGCTACGACGAATATTCCAAGTCCTGCAATGTCCACGACTGGTGTCATAGAGAGAAATAGACTAATCAAATCTTGTTCCATCGGTTTTGTCCTCCGCTTCGAGCTTTGTCTTCTCACTTCGCAACTCAACGCATAGTGCCCTGAGCATCTCATCGTCTACATTTTCGTCATACTCACTCACGTTGACGATTTCCATTTCGCAGGCCAGAGCCACACAGTCAGCGAGTTTTCTGGACGGTTTGTTGTTTTTTCCTCGTGAAAGCAAATAAATAGCTTCAGCTCCCGCTTCAAGGCAGCCCAAAGCATATTGTACATACGGTCCATAACCTTCTCTCCGTAGCTTCTCAGGTTCTGCAATTAAGACGTATGCAACCTTGATTTTCTTTCCAATGTAAGGTTCAGCTTTTCCTAGTTCGCCTCGCTTTCTTGTGGCTAGAACATTTAAATGCTCCACGTATTCCTTGGATTCTACAAGTACATCTTGATTCGGCATAGGATACAACTCAAGTCCCAATTCTCTGAGTTCCTCGAGGTAGACCCTCGTAAACAATCCCCGCTCATCAAGGTTGTTCATAACATTCATGAAATGCTGAACTCCTTCCCTACCGAGTACTTTGTTCAAAACATTGGCGAGAAAATAGTCAAGTGCACTTTTGTCTTTTTCAAGTAGAATCTTTCTAACCATTGTGGAATCAATCGCTATTTGGATTGATTTTTCAATGTATGGTCGTGAGTAAGGAATCATTCCTTTCGTGATGTAGTCAACGACTGCATATGCAACATTTCGGGGATTCTCTTCATGTTCTTTCATCCTGATAACTACTACCTCTTCGTCAGTGTCTAGAAATGATGGTTTGTCAACCCATTCTACTTTTGCAGGATATGGGATTATTCCACTAGCTTCGCTATTGATTTCCTCTTGTGCAGAATTCAGACTTTGTTGGATTTTGAGAGCAACAGCACTCTTCTCTCCTGCTTTCCAGAACGCCAATCCCCGAGCAATCCATGCTCCAACTCCTTGATATGCTGGAACTGAAGTGAGAAGATAGTAAACAAACATGCCTAGTCCAGCAAAACTTCCTCCTGCTCCAATGAGTTGGAGAACAATGTTGAAAGAAAAATAGATGATACTTCCGATACCAGTTAGGATTAGGATTATGGCAGCCATGAAATATGAAGCAGTCTTAAGTTTCATCGGTCTTAGCCTCGCCAACCCCAGATTCCAGCTCATCGCTCTCGCTTCCCGTTCCTTCCACAACTTTCTGTCTCTGAAATCTCTCCGCTATTCATCGCCTCTTTGATTCTAGTTTTAACCTTGTAGAAGCATTCAATATCATCGCAACATAGCTTGGTTTCTCCTTTGTAGATAGTTATGAAACCAATGTTAGCCAGCGTAATTACGCAGTCACATTCGGGGCACTTGATTTCCCCTTTAGTAATCTTGTCCAAGATGTTCAAGTCGATCAAAAACTGTCTGAGGTCTCTGTCGTGAACAGCGTAGATTTTACGCTCCATTATGCCTTTACCCTCAATTCTCACATTCTATGCAGTCATTTCTTCTTAAAACGTTTGTGCTATTCGTTATCGCGCCGCCGACGCAAGACCTATGCAAAAATTAAAAGTTGGAAGATGTATATATTATTTGATTGACCACTGCGGGTCCATCTTGAAAGGTATCAACTAATGAAACAAAAAAGAAAACACAAGCTCCTGCTGATTTCTCCTACGGGACAAACGTATCAAGTTGGCTTCTTAAGTCCATGTAGGAACGGGTTTGTTCTCGGAACTTCCCAAATAGAGCAAGTCGACAGCTCACATCTTACCATTATTCGCAAGAAGGAGAAGCTTTCTGCTCATATCACTGCCCAGAAGCATCCAGAGGAAAGGCGATATTTCCTTCCAATCAGTATCATAGAAGTTACTAAAAGATTTCAGTCACTCATTGAGAACAAAATGGTTTTCCGGCTTTCACCGGAACAATTATCAGAAGAAGTGTTTTACATAACAGAGAAAATGGGTTATTGGTATAATGCTCTCATAAAGGCTTTATACCAAAAGAAAAGGTCAAAAAAAGAAGTCGCCCACATTCTCAACTTCAAAAGGCTCATTGAGCAACTTCCTGGACTCATCGATGAGCTGAAGAAGTCTCCACAATCATTCTTTGGATTGTGTAAGGCTAAAGACATCCTTAAGGACACCTCGATAATCGCTGGGTTTAGCAGGTCTAGAATACTAGTGATATCACTGGAAAATGAGCTCATAGGCATGGATTTTAGGGTTTTCGCAAACTTTGACTTCACTCCATCTATGAATCGTCCTGAGATCAGCAATCCCCTGACTGATATCTACCAAAGTATGGGAATACCTCAATATATCAGGGAGATTCAGGAAAGAAGATTCCTAGAGAAGCTGTTATCTAAGGAAAGTTGATTGACTCCGTTAAAATAGGTTTCGACTTCTGAATTTATTATCAGTCTTTGCTTTTTTAGATTATGTGCATCCAGCATACAATCTCAAGCGTCGAATCGCGTTCTTTGGGCAGTGTCCGCATCTCCTGCTTTGCTACGGTCTCTGTGATCGATTCTGCCTTTTGTTCAGTTTCCGCTATAGGTTGAGGTGTTTCTTCTTGAACTGTTTTCTCCCCAAATGTTTCAGCTAGTTTTTCCAGTTCTTTGATTGCAGCATCTTCTTCGACGAAGTTTATGGTTCGGATTTTTCTTTGAACCGCTGCAGCGTCCCATTTGGCTTGAAGGAATTTGTCTAGGTCGGCTCTTCCTTTGCGTCGAGCTAGGTCGAATGCCTTGCGTATTGGTCCAGTTATTCGTCTGGTTCGTTGCAGGGCTTCTATTGCCATCAATTCTTCTTCTACTTTTAGCCTTGCTTCTTTTAGCCTCTGCATGGAGGGCTCCCCAAATCTGGGCTCAGGTTCATGTAGTCTTGGGAATTGTATTTGTTCGACGATCTGTGTTTTGTTGGTGATTGGGGCGAGCTGGTCGTCTGGGTAGAATCTCCAGATTCGGTCAATTGCTCCGGTGGGTCGGCGCTTTCGGTAAGCTACGAAGAAACCTGTTTTGCGGTTCTTTTGTCCTGGTTCGAGTTCTGTTAGGCTTCCTGCTCCGTCGGGGATTCTTTCTATTTCGTCTTTTGATAATGTTTGTAGGATTGCGAGAAGTTGTTCTTGTGGGTCTAGGCCGACTAGCCCTTCCATTTTCTTTTCGATGTCTATGAGTATTCTTTTGTCGCCTGCTTTTACTCTCTCTATTGTAGCGGCGAAATCTACTGGTAGCGGTTCTTCTCCGAGTAGGCTCCATTCTAGTCCTACTGATCTGTGTACTTGAGCGATTTTGCCGAGCAGTTTTTGCATCAGTCCGAGAATGATTTCAAGTCCTTGTTCGGGAAAGAGGTTATAGATGACTATACTTTTGTAGAGAGAACCAATTCGGTCGATTCGTCCAGCTCTTTGAACTAGTTTCATTGGGTTCCATGGGAAGTCGTAGTTCATTACTTCTCCGGCGTCTTGCAGGTTTATGGCTTCGGAGAGAACGTCGGTTGAGATTAAAATCTGAAGCTCTTTTTCTGTTGTAGGCATGTCATATTCATTGCTTTTTGGTGCGAATAGGTTGATTAATTTTGCACGATTGGTCCCGATTTCCTTGTCGCCATTCCATAGTTTGGCTTCGTCGCCTGTGACCAACCCGATGATCTTGTCTGAGGATTGAAGATGTTTGAAAAGGTATGTTGCGGTGTCCATGAACGAGGTAAAGATGATAATCTTTTGTTTAGTGGCGTCGAGTTTTAGTTTGACCTCTTGGAACTTGTTGTCGATTTCTTTCACCTTTGCTTGATCCGCAGGTATGAGAATGAGAACATCTTCTAGTATTGCTAGGTCAGATTTCAGGTCGGCTTTCATTAGGGCTATGTCGAAGTCTTTTGCTTCTTCGAAGAAGTGATTTTGCGCGAGCTCTATTGTGCTATCATCTTCTTTTGACTGCTCGATTGTTTTTAGGTATTCCCTGAAATTCTCTACAGACATTACTTGACCTTTTTCTAGGTTTTCTAGCGTGGCTCTGAAGAGGTCTAGGATGTTTTGAACTGTGCATCGGAATGCCCAGATGCTGCTCTCAAGTCTTTTGAGAAGTAGTATTCTAAACAGTGTCGAGAGTAGTTCTCCACGGAAGATTTTGGCTTCGTCTTTCAATGTTTTTCTGTAGTTTTCGATTCGATAGGGGACGAGTTTGCAGTCGCTTATGGCGTTAGCTGCAGTGGCATATAGCCCTTTCAGGGATGGGTGCATCTGATATGGGATTCTTTCTAATTCTCTCTCAGGAAAGTTTATTTTGCGTCCTTCTATGGTTGCGTTTGGGTAGTATTCTTTTATGAAGGTTCGGGAACGTCGTACCGCAACTGCCTCAATTAAGTCGTAAAGGTTTCCTTCACCTGTTTCTGAGCTCTCGAAGTATTTTGTTAGGTCTTTGATTCCTTGTCTGAGCGCTATGTTGTCTAGTTCTCTCCCTACGAGAAGCCTTAGCTGCCAGTGGAGGTCCCAAACTGAGTTGTTGACGGGGGTGGCGGTTACGAATACTATCTTGCGGTCAAGTTGTGTTAGTTCTCCTTCAACTTTTACCTCAGGTTTGGGGAGCGCTAGAAGTTGTTGCATCCATATGTAGCGTCCTGCGTCTGGGTTTCTGAAGTGGTGTGATTCGTCGACCAGGATGAATGAGAAGTCTTTGTATTTTTGTGGTGGGATTTCGGGGCATCCATTCTTGACACCACGTCCTAAGACCTCGGTATGGAGTAGCCCTCCAACGGGTATTTTGTATTTTTCTGCGAATCTTCTCCAGATTGGTTCTACTTCGGCTGGGCAGATTATGAGTGCTGGTTCTCGTTTATAGTAGGCGAATTCTTCGAGGAGTTTTCCGCCTATCCATGTTTTGCCTAGGCCTGGTGCGTCTGCAATTAAGACGGCGTTGTATCGGTTTAGGATTCTCATTGCGCTTTTGTATCCTGCTGTTTGGAAGTCTGCTAGTTCTATTGTTGAGCCTGGTTTGCCCTCTTCTGGTCCTGCAAGGTCTTCTTTGTATAGTTCGTATAATGCCTTGGCGTATATCCAGAATGGTGCGAAGGGTTTGTAGTAGCCATGTAGGAGTTTGATGAATTCTTCTTTGATGTCGTTTGAGGTTTGCCATCTTTCCTCGAACCATGTGAGCAATTCTAGTGTGCTTTCGCCTGATGCGTCAAAGAGATTTAGTTCTGCATTTTGGTGTAGCCCGCCATAGGTGAAGTTTGAAGAACCTACGAGTGCTCCTGCGTTGTCAGATTTGCCGATGGATGCTCCTTTATAGATTAGTTGTGTTGGCCTATATCTTTCGGCTTCTTCTACAGTTGTCACATTGTTTTGTTTTTCGAACATAGGTTCTGGATGGTTTAGAATGTAGGTTTTTCCATGGAAGAATGGTCCCGGGTGAAGTCGTATTTCAACATGGTTTTGAGAGAAGAATTTGACTGCTCGTTCAGCCTGTTTTGGAGAATCTCGGATGTCAATGTTTTTCCAAATGTCAAGGATTGCCATCCTTAGTGGGTCGGCGCCTGGTTCTGCGCCTAGGAGTAGTCTGAAGTGTTTGCATTGTTCGAGTTGGTTTGCTACTAATTCAAAGCCTGATACTGTAAAGTAGGCTGATGCCACGGAGCATATTGATTTAGGCTTGATGTAAGAACGTAGAATGGCGGCTACGGTGTTTCCACCTAAATTATCCACTACATAGCGAAATGTGGTCATTGAAACTCCCTCAAATCAGTTTGAATCCTTTTCCTTCCAATCGACTTTGCCACGCTTTCAGGAGCCGTTTTGGGTTTCAAGAGTCGTTCTCGGACTCTCTCGAGAAGCCAAGAATAGATTTCTTTGAGCGCTGCCTCTCGTTCTTCTTTTTCTGTGAAGCCCATGGCTGTAAGAACTGATTCATCCAGCTCTTTTCTGTCCTCTTGCTCAAGTTCAAGAGGTCCCTGCTCAGCAATATTGATAAAACGATAAGCGGTTCTCGATTTGAAGTGTTTCAGTCTTGAGAATTTTTCCGATAACTTGATCATAGGGTGGATGATCGGGCATTGTTTATATTCATAAACCATCATGTGCAATGCTCCAGCGCCCTCTCCTCTTCCGTTTAATTCCATAAATAACCTGAAAATTGACGAATTAAGATACAGCCAGACATCCAACGGGTTGTCTGTATAAAGAAGGTAAAAACTGTCTGCAGCACAAAGTGGTTTTTCGCTCATTGGGATTACATGTCTGTTTTTGACCATTTCTGGTAGGAAAAGCCTGGCTGGGACAATTTCAGATACTTGATACCATAGCCTCCTGGATTTTGTTGTTGGCAGATCAAAAACCCTCACGAGCTTACCGCGGTCTTTCCCTCTTCTCACTCTAACCTTTGACTTTGGATCAGTTTCTGCCCACTCTATATATTTCAAAGCGTATGTTCCTCTCAGTTTTTGTCGCTCTTCTCTGCACATGAAGATATGATAAGAAAGGTTCTTTTCTTCAATTTCATATCTCAAGGTGTCCTCGGGGTCACACACTGCAGGAGGACAAAAATGATCTTCGATACGAGTCTTGTAACCCAATCCATTGATGTAAATACTAAACCCGCCACTTCCGTCACCGCATTTTTTTAGGAAAAAGAAATCGTCAGCCCCGCTGGTTGTTCCTCGCAACACTCTGAATAATTGTTCTATAGGCTTCAACCTGCCAGCAGCTTTTTCCAATATCTGATAATAGACAGGTGGCGCTCTGAGAAACAGGTTACCCCATTTCGAGCCTACATAATCAGTCTTTGTTGCTTCAGGAACTTTTGATGGCTTTGTTCTCAATTCATTCTTGTTATCTTGCGTTGTATCTAAGAATGAAGTGGAACCAATTTCATATAGCGTGCGTTGGCGAATCGTCATTATCCTATAGGACTGAGTCATCAAAGGCGTTCTCCATTCTCGATTAACTGATAGTAAAGACTTGATGGTAGAGCTGTCAACATCCTTATATGAGACTTTAAAATACACGAAGCGTACTAGGTTGTCCAAATTAGGCTCCGCTAATCTGCGCATAATTGTGATTACAGTGTTAACATCGGCCGAGAAAGACCTTTGAGCGGAATCATAGACACAATCTATTGCGCTGTTTCTGATTAGATGCTCTTGCAAGGGAACCCCATATTTAGCATCCAACCATTTACTCGTGGCTATGACCACAGCGGCTCCTCCATCTTTGAGAAGCGAAAGGCATCTCGCGTGGAAATAGATGGAGATGTCAGACTGCTTGTTTGAAGTGAACTTACCATCAGTCAAAATTTTCGAATCCTCTCGAATTTCAGTCTTATAAGATGTAGGATTTTGTCCAGGAAGTTTCCCGATATTTCTTTGCTCTATATAAGGTGGATTCATCAGTATGATGTCGAAACCACCGTTGGCTATAACGTCCGCGAAAAAGTATCGATAAGAGAAGGGAAGAACCTTTGGAGGCTTGATTCCTGTTTCAATTTCCAATAGACTCCGAAGCGCATTTTCCAGCTCCTGTCTCTTAGAATTTTTCTCCTTTCCATGCGCTCTTGAATATTCCTCTCGTGTAGTCGTTATTTGCTTCAACAAGGCATTTCTAATTGCATGGTCAACATTTATTCTGATCTGTCGCAGTTTTTTCTCAAATTCAGGAATCTTTAAACTGTCTCCCTGATGCAGGTTATAGTCAAGGTTCGGCAGAGGACGAATATTTTCGAGCGACTCGTCCACGACCAACGTGAGCCACAACCTAAGCCTTGCAAGCTCCATAGCTTCGTGTTCGATGTCAACTCCAAACAGGTTATTCTCTATAGTTTCAAGTTTCACATCATAGGCTTGTTCCAAAGCGCCAATGATGCCGTTTAATCGTGCTCGCACCTCCAAAATTGTCTGAAGCGCAGCCATCAAGAAGCCGCCAGACCCAACAGCGGGATCCAGAATCTTAATCTGACGAAGAAGGTCCTTAACTTCTCTAGCGACTTTTGGCTCAATCTTCTGCTTTTCGCTCAGTTCCGAACCATAGACGAGATAGAAAACTTGTTCCTGCGTCAAAAGATTCGGAAATCGACTCAAATAGACTCGCAACGCCTCTCGAGCCATGAAAAGCATTTCCTCTTGGTGCGTATAGAATGTTCCTTTATCACCGCGTTCAGCCTCAGGCAACATTGACTCAAAAAGACTACCCAAAAGCTCCGGGTCCACAGCAACCTCTTTGTCAAGCGGAGTACTCTCAGAAATGGTAAAGTTGTATTCGTCAAACACACTCAAAACATCGCGAACAACAGGCGTACAAGCATCCATCAACTTTGCCATTTGGGCATTGGAATAACGCTCTTTTTCAAATAAACTACCATTCAAATATGGAATAACACCTTTAGACTTGTCTTCATACCCTTCTGTGTTTAAAATGTCAAAAAGCTCATAGAGAAACTTAATCAACTTCTTTCCGTCAAGCCCTTGAGTTCTTTTCTTGAGGTAAGCTCTATCCTTATCCAGCCATCCTTTGCGCTGCAGGAAATAAAGAAAGGTTATCCTTCCGAGAAGACGCTGCGCAAACCCATAAGCCTCAGCCGTGGACCCAAACACTTTGCGCAGACGTTTTGATAAAATTTGGAAATGATTATGATATTCTCGGAAGAATGCTTGTCCAACCTTAAGATACGGTAAAGCGTTCCTAAAACAATGTATCATTGTTGTAGGAGTAAACAGTGAATAGAACAATTCAGCAAGAGACTCCACATCAGTCCTCGCAACATTGTCCACATCCACAACCAGCCTCCTCACCTGAACCCTTTCAGGAATAGCCAAACTCTCAGTATAGGCAGAAACAACAAACGACCGACTACTAGGAGCAACAAAAAAGAACAACGCTTGAGCCGAACGCAAACCAAACTTCACAACATACCTAGTAATTTCAAAAGGCCATCTAGATCTGAGAGTCTGCTCATCCACAAGTTCGAAAAGCATCACTGTCGCTTCAACATCAAAAGACTGTCTACTCACAGGATGAACCCATTGAGCCTTCTGCCCAAACAACTTATAACTCCGAACAACCCGCTCACGCATATCCTTCTGTTGAAAGAGCACATCAGAATCCAACAACTGCTCCTTCTCAGAAATAAGAGGATATCCTAGAAAACCCAAAAAATCTTCAACACCCTCTCGTGAAGGAACAGTTTTCTCAAGCCGAGATTTGAGGCTAAGCGTATTAAAACTCATGAAACATGCCTTCCCGCCACAAATGATTCATGTGAATCTAAAGTTTTAAAACTCTTGACAAACTATTTAACTTTTCAGCATCACATAGGGCATAATTGAGCGTGGTTAGTTTGGCAAAATAGCGTTTGTGAAAAAAATGGGAAGCCTTGACCAACTGAAGTATCTTAGGAAGATAAAAGCAAGGGCTAATCACCAATGTAGTCAATGTGGAGAAATCATCTTAATTGGAGAATACTACTACAGAGAGACTATAGAAGATAGATTTCTGCATTCTTTGCATGCCAGAAGTTTTTGCACCAAATGCTACACACAGTCTGGAAATTCATTGTTAACAACAAAGAGCAAGGAAAAGAGAGAGACAACCCAGAATGAGAAAACTGAGACTTGATAGCTTTTGATATAACGTAGAAAAGTGGCGCACACTACGATAGGTCGGGTTCGTTCAAAGAGACTAGAAAGTTGTGCGGGCCCGACGGGATTAGCACCCAAACGGGTTCAGGTCCCATGGCCTACTGCGCATATTTTTAACAAAAGATGGGGAAGTAGGTCAAATATATGTGTCTTTGTTTGTTGGAATTGTCGGTTCAAATCTCTCGTGCCCCATACGCTGCCTTGCACTTTTTTAGGGAATTGTACGATCAGGCAAAGCAGAGACACGAGTTCGAGGTAAGATGGGGTGGGGGGAAGATGCTTAACTTCATCCAGATTCCTTGGATAGAAAAACATTATAGCTTGGCTATGGAGTTACTAATTGAGATGTAGCTTCGAGATGGATCGTACAGAAGCCTTGAGCATTTTTGTCAAGGCCAATCTAAAGTTTATGCTTTCCAAGGAATTTCCGCAGGTACTCTTCAAGAGAGCAAAGCTTGACTTCTTCTTAGAAAAGCGTATAGGCGTACCCAGAGACGAGGAAATAGCAGAACACACAATCCGTTACCTAATTAAGATCGGCACGATTGCCGATGAAAACAAGCTTCAAACGATTTGAGGTAGCTTTCTAATACGTCATGATCTGAGTACTTGGTTTCGGCATCTCTTTTGATCCGCTCGAATACTTGATCTGAGGTCATGTCTGTTTGGATAACGAAAGATATAGGGTATCTCGCCAATTTGTCAATATCTAGAAAGTATTTCTCAAAATTGAAGTCTTGAGTTGCTTGAAAGTATTTCCCGAGCGGTGTAAGAACGTAATCTATCCCACCGTCATTAGCGTTGACGCGTCCCGTGCGAAAAAGAGACAATGGTATTTTCTCAAGCCGTTCTTTGGTCTCACCCATGATTTTGGACTGAGGAGACGCTAATGCGTGACTAAAACTCGTATAAGTCCTATCATTCTTGCTTTTGTGGGTTTAACGAGGCAAAATGACTTTCAATTTCATATTTATCTAGATCCGGATCCTTGACAAGGTTAGCTTCGATCTCTTCTACGAATTCCTGTGTAAACCCTGTTGGCATAGTAACATCTTGGTCGGTTAAGTCCAAGGGAAGAGGCAGCCCTGTTGCTTTATTGCACGTGGCAATGAAAAAGCCTAGAAGATCATTGAGCCCGAAGTCTATTGGAGTTTCAAAACAGAATGGTGCTGCTGGGTAAGCGCATCGAACAAAGTGCCTCGATGTTCTGAAAATTCTTCTAGGGTCGCAAAGAAGATCTCTTCTCACGTTCCTATCGACGTCATCTTTGCATGCCTTGAAGATTGAATCCATGCTTCTCGAACTGTCAGAAGCATACCTATCGTAGGCCAATGCAAGTCGGGTAAAATAGTTAAAAACAATCGGGTCCTTGAAAACGTCTTCATAAGAAAACCAACTCTTCATTTTCATAAGCGAAGTAAGGATCTCTTTATCATTACGATTCAGAACTGGATTGTTGTTTCCGTTTTTGCATATGCCCCAACCGTCTATGGCTGCAGCTTGGACTCGCTTGATTATGCCTACCACTTTCTTGCTTTCAAGAAGCCTGATCGAAGCATCGCGGATATGCTTTACAAGCTCCGCGCCATCCTTGAACCCGCCTTCAGGAACTTGCCGATTGTGTATTATCCGGCATCGTGGTCTAAAACCAAAGAAACTACCATCTACTAACAGCAGGTCGACATCTTTTTCCAAACAAGAAAGGGCAACCTCGCGTTCAAGACAAGTAGCAAGAAGAGACAGCATCTTCTTGCTGGCCTCAGAATCGCCAACCTGCAGGTCGACAACTTGCCCGCTATAATAATCTTCCTCAACGAGCTCTAGTCCTTCATAGATGTGGTACGTCACGCCGTAAGCACCAAAACGTCCACCTACCCTCTCGCTCATCACAGGTGAATCTGACCCATCCACAACACAAACACGCCAGCTCTTCCACTCTTCACTCGTTGGTACATCCTTGAACTTGAGGAGTCTGCCAATCTCAAGCAATTTGGCTTTGTCCTTTAGTAGTCTTGTCTTTGTGCGCAAAGCCTCTTTCTCAGCCAACTCAAAGAACTGGTGCTGCATCCTCTTAGGAATCTTCGTCCATTCAGTAGATTCCTCGTCAATTCTGGCCCCCATAATCGTCACTTCTGATGTGAGTCCTTGTTCTTGTCCGCTTCTGAAATGTCAAAGTGGATGAGAAGAGGAATTGGCGAAGGGTTCATTTTGCCTGCAATATAGAAGTCGCCCACGGGCATTAGTATCAGATATTTTGGATTAATGTCTTGGCCTAACAGCCTTACAGCCTCATCTAAGTCGAGAGGATTCAATTTCCCGATAAACTGAGTGTTCAGATTACGGCGAATAGCCGCATTTATTCCAATCTCACCCGCTATTCCTTGGCTCAACAATATTATAGCTAGGTTATAGCTTCGACCAAGAGCGCACAGCTCAGATATCATCTCGTTTGTCTTATTCTCCATACCTTTAGGCATGAACGGACAGTATTGTGGGCCCTCGTCAATGATGACAGCAAGATTGAGCCGTTCCTTGTTTTCCATGAGCTGTCGAAGACATTTCGCTATTGAAAGAAAGACCGAAAGCTTCTCTTCTTTTCCCCCGGAGCTCACATCAATTACTGCAATGCCATGTTGTCTGGCCGCTTCGACAATTTCAGATGGCCCCATCTTACCCGTAACATTCTCTAATTCCTTGTCCGTAACTTTCGCAAAACACTTCTCAAACTTCCGCACATAGTTCTTGCCATAATAAGAGAGCTTTCCAGCAGAGTCAGTCTGATCACTTACTATCTCTGTGGTCACTCTACTCAATATGTGTTGGCGCAATTCCTCCGTTGTACCTAATGTGCGCCAACTCCCTTCATAGATAACGTTTTCCAAAGCTGCCTTAATCGGGTTCTTTTCAATCATTGAAGCTGCATAATACCCAAAATTATCCATCGCAGAACACAGATATTCAACAACTATGTCATCATCTAATCCTAGATCTGAAATGTCTAGAGTGTGCGGAAAGCAGGGAGCATAATCTGACCCCTTCCAGTCAAAGATAATCACGTCATAGCCGGCAGATTTGATAAATGGAATAATCTGATAACGAGTCAACAAGGATTTTCCAGCACCAGTAGACGCGAAGACGCCCATATGATAACATATGAACTGGGGGTTTATGGGAACCTTCCAATTCGGATGATCCTTATAATATCCGATGCTGTTCGGCGTTGATCCCAGATTAACCATAGGATTGTCACTTTCCTCATAGAGCTCTACATCAGAGCTCGGAGCTATCAGCATCTTGTTCTCTTTCAAAATACCAGTTGACATGTCTCCTATCACGTCAAGACCAAAAGCATAGTATTCCTTAGCATTCGAAGGGTGATGCCCAATACGTGCATACGCTACCCCAGGTGAGTAGGCACCAACCTTAAGATTCTCATTGCTACCTATCCCGCTACGGCATACACCCATTATCTCATTTCCATTCCTGTTTCGAATAATCACTAGGTCCTCAGCCTTCACAAATCTCTCTTCTCCCTCTGCTAGAATCAGTGATGCGCCTAGCTCGGTGCAACCACTCGCAACGATTCCAATCTTTCGCATGCTTTCCACCCGGAGTATTAATCAAGGCTACCATCTAAAAAAGCATTCATCGAAACCGCTATCGCGCGCTGGCATAGACAGGCGGAACCATGTCTGAAACACCTTGTAGTCTTCATAACCACCAAACCTACCAGCCTGAAAATCGCCAACCAAGTTCTCCTCGACATCGACAACTGGTTCAAGGAACCTCTCAGAGACAGTACGTACTTGACCATCTATTGTAACCTTGTATTGATAGCTTCTTGAACTTTTTATTACCTTGTTTAACGTCCCGACTTTGCCTGTTCCCAGGTACCTCACATTCTGCCCTTGAGAAAAACGGGGCAAGATTTCAGACATTATCGATTCACATTAGACAGATACTAAACAGATTTTTTTATGCATTGTTTGTCCTCAATCTCACTGATGCTTCATTCTCAAGAGGCCCTAGGCTTTGCGCGCGATTGTTGAATACGCATTATTAGACTAACTGATCCCATGCATTGAACTTGCGAATAACTTATTACTCGTTAAAGATGATTATGGCTACAAGGCGTCAGTCAAATGACGAACCACTTCACGCTTAGAATGGTCTGGCATGATAACAAGTGGAACGGCAACATATGTCAAGACCCTGAAAACAACTTCTACTGCACGGCAGCACGTTCGGTCCTCTCAGAAAGGATAGCGCGAAAAAAAGAACCCAAGACAGAAGCACCAAACAAAGGCAAAAGACTCGACACATTACTTCCCAACTACTTGCCACCCTGCTATTGGAGCAGTGCTGCTTTCTCACCCGAGACCCACACGGTTATCCATAACCACCCGTTCCAGAGATACGAAGAAACAAAGAAAATCGAAGAGAAGTTAGGCCCGTACTCAAGCTTTTCTTGGCCATTCCGACTGTCATTCACGCATAGCCCATCTAGAAAGAAGGCCATGGGCGATTATCAGAAAGACCTCCCGGAGAGAATCGGTCACTTTATCTCGAAGTTTGAACCACAGGAATCAGTAGTGTTCTTCTACTTGAATTACGACAATCCGATATCGGGAGACGAAGAGAAATATGCCCTTGTAGGCTGTGCGGTTGTTAGCAGAAGACCTGATGTTCCTCCTGATTTTGATTTTCCCGATGACGAATTGGAAAAAATAAGGGACCCACATAGGATGAAGCATTTTCCGACGATGAATTGGGCTATGCAAATCTTTTATGATTTTGAGAAGACTGGAATTAGATTACCATACCATGAATATCTGGAATATGTGCGAGAGCATCCAGAGGAAAGGCAAAAACTTGAAGAAATGAGAGTTCTCATAGAAGAAGATTCATTGGTCTTTGGCTTCAAATACGTGTTGGCGGATATAAACGAAGATCAATGTATATTTTTGTTGACAAAACTCAGAAAGTCTATAGATGTAATCCAAGAGCACGGCATCGTGGATTTCAGCCGTGAACAAAAACTGATAAATCAACTACTGGAAAGAGCTTGGAAGCGAAGAGGACTTTATCCAGGTCTTTCAACAATCCTTGAATACACAATGGAAGACGACTCATGGAAAGCTGAGTCTCTTGTTCGGAAACTGCAGGCGAACACCTCTTCTTCAGAGGATCTATGCAAGAAGACCTTTTCATTGTTACTACACAACAAGGTTCCTAAATACCTGAAGGAATTAGAAGACGAGGTCAGGGAGCTTCAAAAAAACTTCTCCCAGCACACATCAATAATGGATCTTCTAAAGAAACTCAGCCTGTTTTCATTGAAGAAAAAACAAATCGACAACATCATCACTCGAAACAAAGAATCCTTCGCGAGAGAAGTGAACACCCAAGAGATAATTCGGAATCCGTATGTGCTATGTGAAGAGTACCAATACGAACTGACTCAGGAAGATCTTGATAAGGAAGAAATCGACGATGATGCTATCGACCTTTTCAAAATCGACATAGGGATGTTCCCAGAAAAATACGTCAAGGGGAACTCACGTCTGCAAAACCTTGCTCCCGCAAGCGCGGAAAGACTGAGAGCAGTGATTATAGATTACCTGTGCACCGTAGGTGCTCAAGGAGACTGCTACTCAGTTATCGAAGATGTCTACGATAACATCCTAGACAATCCATTGTTTTACAAAAGGGAGCTAAGGCTGACAAAGGATCAGTTGATTTCCGAACCATATGTCAAACACTTCAGCAACAAATTGGCTCTGGTGGAAAACGAAGACAGAAACTACTTCTATTTGAACGAAGTCGTCCGTGCTGAAGAAATAGTAAGAGAAACAGTCACGACCTTACTCGAAAGAGAAGACTACCCAACAGAAATCAAAGAAGTCGAGTCTTTCGTCAGAAATCAAGCAAAAGAGCTGAAGGACAAGGGAGTCAAGTGTTTTGATGAAAAACTCTTCCTAGAAGAGAGGACAAAAGTCCTTCAGAACATCCTCAAAAAATCTTTTTATGTGATTTCAGGGAAACCAGGTACAGGCAAAACGAAGATCTTAGAAAAAATAATTCACGAACTAGGCAACGATCACGAGGAAGTAACAGTAGTCGCGCCTACGGGGAAAGCTTCGCTTCGCCTGAAGCTTGACTCCAAAGCAAAACAAGCCCAGACGATTGACAGGTTCATCTATTCTGACAAGAACGGCTATAGTAAGATACTGGAGAATTTTGCTGCTATTCTGGAAAAAGGAAGAAAGTACGCTCCAATTGAGAACCTCATAATCGACGAGTCTTCAATGATAGATCTTCAGAAACTTGCGACTCTCTTCTCAATGTTGAAGCTTATTGGAGAGAACAAGGTGAAACGTATCATAATGGTAGGTGACGAGAATCAGTTACCCCCAATAGGTTTTGGCCGTCCATTCTACGACATAATCCAGTATGTCAAATTTAAGCCGAAATATCGAGAAAGCAATTACGTCAAGCTCCTTACCAACTGCAGGAACGAGTTAGATCCAAAAATAATAGAGTTTGCTGACATCTTCGCAGGCAAGAACCGCTACTACAATGAGCTTTTGGATAAGATCGTGAAAGGCGAAGGAGACGTCAGCGAAGGTCTCGCTATAGAGAAATGGACTGATCCAGTGGAACTTCAAGAAAAGATCGACAATAGACTCGACAAGATCATTAGGAAAGAGTTGACAGGAATAGACCTTTCTGGATACGACAAACTCGGAAGAATAAACCTCCTGTTCGGACTCTATGACAATGGCTATGTGAAAGAGGGAGAAATGAAGGAAGGAAAGCCCCTAGCGATAGATAACTTCCAAATGATAACACCATACAGAACAGAAAGGCATGGAAGCATGGCCCTCAGCGAATTCTTCAAAGCCAACTACCCAAGAGGACATTGGTCAGATTTATACTTCCGCCGTGCAGTCTTCAACCATTCGGACAAGATCATAAGACTCACCAACGAGTACATCTACGACTACCGCTTGGAAAAAAGAGTCCTGAGGCTGTCAAATGGTTCGATGGGCATCGTAAACAACAAAAAGGACAAAGAGCAACGACGCTACTATCGCAAGTATTTTTTCACAGATCAAGAACATCCCCTGTACAACAAAGGATACGCCTCGCTGAAAGAAGACGAGGATTTTGAACTTGCATATGCTATAACTGTCCACAAATCTCAAGGCAGCGACTTCGGAAACGTATTCCTAATAGTGCCAACCAAACGTTCACTACTTTCCAAAGAATTGCTCTACACAGCACTAACACGTTCAAAACGCTCGACAACGGTCTTCTTACAGAAAGAGAAAGGAAGAGAGATCCTCGAAGACGCGAGAAACCACTCAACAGTCTTGGAAAGGAACACGTCCATATTTGAACCGCCTGAGAATGCGAAAGAGATATTCGAACCAATAAAGGGCAAACACGTCAAGTCAAAGATTGAATACATCCTTTACAAGGCATTAGAAGCAAGTGGCCTGAAGTTTGAATATGAAGAACCACTATTTCTCGAGAAAGGACCTGAAAAGATAAAGCCAGACTTCACAGTTTATGCCAATGGCAGAACCTACTATTGGGAGCACTTGGGAGAACTCGACTTGAAACAGTACTGGAGTGACTGGATGGCCAGAAGAGACTGGTATAAAGCAAACGGGAAATACGAGAGCCTGATTACAACCGATGATCTAGGTGGCGTTAAGCAAGGGAAAATATTGAAAGTATTTGAAGACTTGTCTAAAGGCATACCTGAAGTTACCGCTGGAAGCGAGTTCTCCAATCATCATTACAAACTCTATGACAATTGAAAAGTGGATCGTGCGTTTTGCCAGAAACTCTTCTCCTCGTGCGTACCACATCGAAGTGCGCCCGCTGAACTACGAGACACTCTAAGAAAGTTTCGGAGTCTAGCTGGTCATCTTGAGGGGCCAAAGTAGAAATGGGGCATCCGCTTAGTATGACATTGTGAATAGAATGGTTAAGGTCGCTTTCTATGGCGGGGTCAACGAGATCGGCGGCAACAAGATCCTTGTGCACGATAGAAAGACGAAGGTGTTGTTCGATTTTGGCCAGTCCTTCAATTTTGGTGCAGAATACTTTACGGGGTGGCTTTCGCCGCGTGCAATAAACGGTTTGGGGGACCACTTCGAATTTGGTTTGCTGCCAAAGATTCGAGGGCTCTATGCCAAGGAGAAACTGGCTTCTACCGATATTCCATACTCGGAACCAGAAATTGACGCAATTTTTCTGTCGCACGCTCACTTCGACCATGTGACTCACATTTGCTTCACCGACCCTCAGATTCCGGTGTACCTTGGTGTTGGTGCTAAGCTGTTTCTTGAGTCGATGGAGGAGACGAGCAGCTTCTGCGATTATGGAAACCACGATTACAGGACTTTTCGGACAGGAAAGAAGATTAAAGTGGGCGACATTGAAGTGGAGCCCATCCACGTGGATCACTCGATTCCGGCAGCTTACGGCTTCTTAATACACACTTCTGAAGGGACTGTAGTTTACACTGGCGACCTGAGGATGCATGGTGCAAGAAAGGATTTGACTGACGATTTTGTGCAGAGAGCAAAGGAATCTGAGCCCGCGGCTCTGGTCTGCGAAGGCACAAGAATGGCTTTGAAAGAGAAACGGAAGAACTATTCAGAGGCGCAGGTAGAGCATATGGGCAACGGGACTGTTTCCTCAACAAACAAAATCGTGTTCGTAACACATTACAGTCGAGACATGGACAGGTTCAGAAGTTTCTACAATGTCGCCAAAAAGAACGGAAGGAAAATGGTCATTTCTCCGAAGACGGCGTGTTTGTTGAGCAAGCTTGTCGATGACGAGCGTCTTGACCTGCCCGATCCTTTGAAGGATGAAGACATACTCGTGTACTACAAGCGCAAGAGGTCTGGAACTTTCGACGACACCGACTACTTCGTATGGGAGAGAGAATTCATGACAAAGATGGTGACGCACGAGTTCGTTCACAAGAACCAAAACAAGTTGATTATGGACTTGGATTTCTACCAGTTTGCAGAGCTGGTAGACATAAAGCCAGAGCGGGGCAGTTCCTTCATACACAGTATGAGCGAACCCTTCAGCGAAGAGGACATTGAAGACGAGGTCCTGCACAACTGGCTTGACCATTTTGGAATACAGTTTCACCAGCTGCACGCTTCCGGACATCTGAACAAAGAGCAGATAGCAAATCTCATCAACGAAATAGAACCGAAGAAGGTCTATCCTGTACACACAGAAAATGCCGACTTGTTCAAAAAGATAAGCGACAGGGTTCAGCTCATAGAGTGCGGAAAAGAATACAAAATCACGCCCCCATAGCGCGCGCCATTTATGGTGGTCTTAGGTAGAAGCTTGTTTCTAGGTCCGACCAATTTGTCACTATTTCCAGTATGCCCCAGTCGTGAAGCAACTTTTCCAAAATTGGTTTGACGCGGTTTAGGTAGTCG
>Ga0315294_10002080_pt1 | contig 21885 bp, 18 predicted proteins | sample YL17G13_40_MG_FD_203626 | JGI IMG/M metagenome (GOLD analysis project Ga0315294, IMG submission 203626) | Sediment microbial communities from Yellowstone Lake, YNP, Wyoming, USA - YL17G13_40 | ecosystem: Environmental > Aquatic > Freshwater > Lake > Sediment | place: USA: Wyoming | collected...
TAGATGCCTGGCGGAATACTGCTCTTGAACCTGAAATTATCAAATCTGTTTGCAGAACTTATTATGCAGAGCGCAAAAATTAAATACAATTGGTATAAGATATTTATTGCGAACCGGCGATTTCGACAACAGAACAATCTTCATTCTGACTTACGGGCTTATCTGTCAATAGCTGAAAATATGAAATCTTAACTGGCAGCGACTGGATAAAATTGAGGATTTGTGAGTCCCAGTTTCCCATATAGGCATTTCCAGACCACTTAAAGATGCTTTTTGGGGCAGGAGCCAAAGAGAAGGCGGGAGTATCCGGGACCATAGACAAGTCACTTGTCTCCTTAATCATCCAGACTTTATTGCCAGCTTTTAAGGTTTTCAAGATTTCTGTGAAAAGCGGCTGCAGCGGCAGAGTGGAAGCCATTTTGGCTTTAATTAAATCGTATCGGTGGGTCCTGTGGTCTTCGAGAGGAGGGACAGTAATAAGGGAGGCCTGGCCGCTATAGTATCTTTGAAAACTAATAGACAGATACCAGGGATCAGCTACGAGGAGGTCACCTTTTTGGGCAGATTTTTCAAGCATATAGGCTGCGATGTCAATATTTGTTTGTCTTGTGCGGCATTTGTCCAGAACGCTACTAAACGTTGAGGCCACCACCGCCACCGCCGCGATAATCCGCAAAACTGTTCCTGCCTTTTCTGTCCCCACTATTGCATCGAAACAAATTGCAAATATCGCCATAATCGGAAGATAATACCAGGGCTGGGTGGTAACGCTGACAAGCTTCAAAAAAATGAAAAACAGAATGATCGAAGTAATCATAACAATCGTACAAAATAAGCGGGTGTCTCTTTTTTCTTGCGACACATTTTGTTCTGCCTTAAAAATGCAGGAATAAATCGTCAATCCGATTGAAAGCAGAAAAAATGCTGTCCATACAAAAAAGAGGGGGTCTGCGGTGGCGGCTAACGCAGAATATAATTTTTCCCAAAGCTGCGGTAAACTTACAGGAACTTTTATAATAATTACATAATCCTGTGCCTTTATAATCGGCCAATATGGCAAAAGAGAAAAGGCGGCGAGAATGAGGATGAGAAGTAACAGAAATACTTTTTTCCATTTATGTTTTAGAGCGGTTATTACCATTGCTGCAAAAACAAACGATGTCAAAAAAAAGATGTTTCGATAAAGAGAGTGAACGCAAAGAACGGCAGCAAAAACAGTCTGTATCACATATCTCATCCGAAACTCTTTCATAATCTTCCCTGTCAGTGCCAAAGTCAGAAGTGCAAGCAGGATTCCGACTCCGTGAGGACGAATAGAACTGATATATCTGACAGAAAGAGGGCTAAAGGCAAATAATAACAGCGAAAGCAAAGGTGTGCGTATGCCGAGCATACGAACGTTGAACCACAAAGCTGCCAAGACGGAGATGCTAACGAGAAATCCGAAAAATCTCATGGCTAAATCACTGCTCAGCCCCATATTTGTCCAAAAACGAAGCAGTAAAAAGGTAAAAAGAGGAAAAGGGTCAAACTGGAGGCGATACCAGATTTCAGAAAAAGAAGGCATTGTGGCAATATTTGCACTGTTGGCTTCGTCACGCCATAGGGCCCCGCCGTGCTGCATAAAGGTGTAATTTAAAAAAATAATTATCAGCGTTAGCAGAATCGCTGTTATCAACTCAGCTTTTTGAACTAATGAATCGGAAATTAATGGTTTATTTTCTGCGAGTCTTTTCCACATAGCTTTAAAACTTCTTATTTATAACCAAACCCCCTTACGGGCATTTTTGCATAATTTAAATAAACACTATAAGGTTTTCCTTCAATTTGTTTTCAGTTATGTTAATCGTTTTATTCATTTTCCGGAAAACGGCATTTTCCTGGCCGCCAGAAGTATTGATAAACCGAATGGAAGAGATAAATTATTATTAATAATGAATCTTTCCGATGCGAATATGGTTTCAAGAAGGCGGTTCAGGCCGAATCCGGGAATGGTTAAATCGCCAGGAGAATCGGGCGGAAATATCTTTCTTATTGTTCTTTCGAACAAGGCAAGAGGGAACAAAAAACAATTAATATAGCTTTCTAATATTATCGTAAACTGTGGAAAATATTCGAATAATTTTGAAAGTTGCTCCTTTTGATAACGCCTTTTGTGATGATGAAAATTATCTCTTTTTGTCCAGAGCCACCCATAAGCCGGCACGGTGCAGATTGCTATCCCCCCCGGCTTTAGTATCCTCATTACTTCTGAAAGTACTTTTTGCTCTCCATCGATATGTTCCAGCACGTCTAATAAAGTCACACATTGTATCGAACTGTCTGGTAACGGTATTTTTTGAGTCAATTCTGCACAGAACACTTCTACGTCTCTTTTTCGACAATACTCAATGGCAAGATTATTGGAATCAATCCCGATAGCATTATATCCGGCTTTGGATATTTCTATAAGCATCATCCCGCAACCGCAGCCTAAATCGCAGATGCTTAAATCCTTTTTTTTACCATTTAACGGAAGAAATTTTTGGATAATGGAAAGTACTATTTTTCTTTTCGCACAAAACCACCAATGTTTCTGCTCAAGTTTGAAGATTTCGTCATAGAGGTAATTTTCCATTCAGCTCCGCCTTTTTTAAAAACTTATTCATTGGTTTTATTTATGTGTTCATTGCCTTCGAAAAATGCTTTGGATTTTTCAGAAATTATATATAACGGTCTGTTCTGAGTTTGGCTGTAGACACGCCCCACGTATTCGCCGATTAATCCCATAACAAAAAGCTGCACTCCGCTGAGGAAAAAAATCGCACTTGCCAGCAATGCATAGCCTTTTATGGGCATTGCGAAGAATAATTTTTGAATTATTATTATGCCTAACATAATAATTGAAAACAAGCATACAAGTATGCCGAATATTAGAACAATTCTCAGGGGGACCGTTGAAAATCCCAGGAAAGCATCCATAGCCAGCAACGCTCTTTTAATTAGATTATATTTGGTCTGCCCTGCGAACCTTTCGTTACGGTCATAAGAAACGAAGGCTTGTTTATAGCCGGTCCATGAGATTAAGCCGCGGATAAACCTGTTTTGTTCTCTGCATACAAGAAGTTGGTCTGCAACACACCGGTCAATTAATCTGAAGTCTCCTGTATCAACGGGTATGTTTATATTGCTGATGCTTCTGAATGTCCTGTAGAAAATCCAGGATGTCAGTTTTGTCATCTTTTTTTCGCCCTTCCTGTTTTTTCTCTGAGCGTATACTATTTGATAGCCCTGTTTCCATTTCTGTATCAGTTCAGGGATTAATTCAGGCGGGTCCTGCAGGTCGGCATCGATAATAACTATCGCATTGCCGCTTGCATGGTCGATGCCGGCGGTAGTGGCAGCTTCATGTCCGAAGTTTCGACTGAATGATATATATTTGACATTTGTTTTGGTCTTTTCCAGCGAATGTAAAATTTCAAGAGAATCATCGCTGCTCCCATCGTTTACGAAAATGTATTCAAAACTGTCATCGCCCCCCCCCTTCTAAATTGAAAAGACGAATTGCTAAATCTTTTAAGCATTTAGCCTCGTTATATATAGGAACAACAACAGAAATAATAGCCATGAAATTAGGGACTCCTAAATAAAAAGATTTTGCACTTAGTACGACAAATATTAACCATCTTTAAGAAATATTAAAGGGTAAATCCGGACAAATACAAACACAAATAGGGATAGTCACCTATTTCTGCCTGCCTTTTTCCTTTTTCGGCCTTCTAAGCGGCCTGCTGATTTTGGAGATATTATGCCCACACTTGCCCGCAAAGACAAAGAAAATTTTCCACTTTTTTTGACCTCATCGGCGGCGAGATTCTAGTATCCAACAAAAAGCCACAAATACCATTTCACTCTTTCCCTGCAAACTACCTGCAATAAACCACGAACTCTGAACCCGCCATCCCTGATGGGAAAGTATGTGGAGTACTCATATGGAAATAAAACAACAATCCGACCGCCTCGGCAGAGAAATGATTAACAGCCTCCTCAATGTATCGGGATTCAACACTTTTGCCTTTTTACTTGTACCTTTTACTTTGCGTCATCATCCACCCGTCGCAAACACCTAACTCTTTGTCAAATAATTACTTAAGGAAAAACCAGCCCTAAATCCAGCACAATTCAAGCAATTTGACGCACCATTTTATATATTGTAAGCATCTCATTATAAAGCCTCTTAATTCTCATCCGGCTAATTGACCGGACACTTATCTCAGGTATAATGTTTGTTTTCAATTGCGTTTAGCATATAGAAAAAGAGCTTTTTTATGCAAAAAAACTACCGGAGAACCGGCTGAATATGTCAGCGCTATACCCTGTGGAGACCCAAATACGAAAATCAAATCAGCTACCACGCTTGAACGTACGTCCACCGGAGACAATTGAATGGAACTAAACAAAACACAAGTGAAATTTTCAATTTTCAATTTCCAATCTCCGATTTATAAACAGCCGGCGTGGTGGTTCTGGGCGGCGATTTTCATCGGGTTGGCCATTCGCATATACTTCGTTGTTTTTACTGAAGGCACGTGTGATGTTCTCACCTGGCAGTCTCATGCGGCGGGCATCCAGGAAAAAGGGTTGATTGGCTACTACCGTGCCAATGAAGATATGAACCATCCGCCTTTTATCGGTATAGTAATGTCCTGGCTGCTGAGCATATCTAAAATAAGCGGCGTTCCTTTTCGTATTCTTTTTCGGGGGATTTTCACACTATTGGATGCCGGCACGGCGATACTGCTGTTGTATTCTTTCTGCGAAAGCCGTTACCGCTTTCTGATTGCGGCCGGTTACTGGCTGCATCCGCTGGCAATAATATTCTCCTCTTATCACGGAAATACCGATTCATCAGTGGCCTTTTTCCTTATGCTTTGCGTTTATCTTCTGTCGAAAGAGAAAACGGTTTTGGCCGGTGCGATTTTGGGAATAAGTTTTTGGATTAAACTGCCGGGGATGCTGGCCGCTCCGGCACTGGTATTTTTTCTGCCGCATTGGAAAGAGCGATTAAGATTTTTGCTGACAGCCGGTATCGTGGGTATCTCGACTTATCTGCCGGCATTTTTTTCTGACCCGGCCATTATCTGTAAAAATGTTTTTTTGTATCAGGGGCATATTACTGTTACAACAGCACACACTCCGACGTGGGGAACCCTGATTTTTCTTATGCCTTTCTTCGACAATCTCCCGCTTTACTGGCAAATTAAACTCGGAAAGCCTCTCGTGTTTCTTATGAATAACGGTGTGTGGCCGGCAATGGGGCTGATAGTTTTTCTAAGCTGGCTTCGACGCTCGAAAAGGACCATTCGCGGACTTGGACTGACTATCGCGGTAGCCTATACTATTCTATATGCCTTTTCAAGTTCCTGGTCGTTCCAATATTTCACATGGTCAGTTCCGTTCTGGTTTTTTGCACCTCCCGCCTTTTTGATTGCGGTTACATTTTTGACAAGCGGGTACATCTATTCGCTCTACTGGCTGCTCTGCGGCAATCCCTGGCTGCTGGGCGAGTGGGATTTTCTCGGTCATCCTTACTGGCCGAGATTCCTTGAGATGTTCAGAAACGGCAGCCTGCTGTTTTTTATCTTTAGTGCATTGGTGTTCTTGGCTGCCGGCGTTTACAGCGAGGGCGCCCGATTATACAATCGGCTGCGCAGTTGCTACAGCGGCAAATAAAATGTTAACGGGTCGGCAATGATTGAATGGGAATAAACAAAACGCAGGTGAAATTTCCGATTTTTAATTTCCAGTCTCCAACTTATAAGCAACAAAAGTGGTGGTTTTGGGCGGCGATTTTCGTCGGGCTGGCCATTCGCATATATCTCATTGTCTTTACCGAAGGCACAACCGATGTTGCTGCCTGGCAGTCTCACGCTGCCGGCGTGCTGGAAAAAGGCTTGATTGGCTATTACCACGCCAACGGGGAAATGAACCATCCGCCGTTTATCAGCATCATTATATCCTGGCTGTTGAAACTGTCTGGGGCCAGCGGCGTTCCGTTCCGGATTCTGCTGCGTGCGCCGTTTGCGATGCTTGATGCCGGCACAGCGATATTGCTGATGTATTGTTTCTGCGCCAGCCCTTACCGTTTTTTGATAGCTGCCGGTTACTGGCTGCATCCGCTGGCGATGATATTCTCGGCCTATCACTGCAATACCGATTCATCGGTGGCTTTTTTCCTTATGCTTTGCGTTTATCTTCTGTCGAAAGAGAAAACGGCTTTGGCCGGTGCGATTTTGGGAATAAGTCTCTGGATTAAACTGCCGGGGATACTGGCGGTGCCGGCGATGGTGTTTTTTCTGCCGAACTGGCGTCAGCGATTAAGCTTTCTGCTGGCAGCCGGTATCGTGGGCATCTCGACTTATTTACCGGCACTTTTCAGCGACCCTGCTGTTGTTTTCAAAAATGTTTTTGGCTACGAGGGACGCATCGTCGCCACAACAGAATGGACTTTTATATGGGGGCCGCAGATTTTTATCGTGCCTTTCTTTGACAGCCTGACGCCTCAGCAGCAAATCCGGTTCGACAGCCTCGTCCTGTTTGTCTTAAAATCGGGGTGCGTGGCTGGCTGTGGGACTGATAGTTTTTCTAAGCTGGCAGCGACGCTCAAGAAAAACGATTCGTGACCTCGGAATTACCATTGCAGCAGCGTATACCATCTTATACGGCTTTTCAAATAGTTGGTCATTTCAATATTTTGCCTGGTCGATACCATTTTGGTTTTTTGCTCCTGTGTTGTTTTCGTCTGCGGCCACAGTTCTGACGAGCATATACATCTATTCGCTTTACTGGCTGCTTTGCGGCAATCCCTTTCTGCTGGGTAAATGGGATTTCGTGGGTCATCCTCATTGGCCGGGATTTATTGAAATATTCAGAAACATCGCCTGGCTGTTTTTTTTCTTCAGTGCGTTGGTGTTTTTAGTAGCAGGCCTTTACAGTGAGGCGGCTCGAATATACAATCGAAAAAAACAGCAACGCAATTGATAAGAAATCAGGGAGTATTTCGTAATGAAAAAATCTGACTTAAAGGTGTGCCGGCTGAAAATTTTCTTTGTAAGTATGATTATAGCGGTCAGTTGTGCCGCCCAGGAAAACAAACCGGCCGCCGGTGAGGCCTTTAGCGAGCTTGCAGGCGATATTGTGAACAAACTGCCGGGCGGAATCTGGGAAGGCTCGAAAGAAACGTTTTCGAGAACGGACAATATCACGGCCTTGCTGCTTGCCGGCGGGGCAAGCGTTGTAATGCACAACGACGGCGCCGATAATAAAATTGCAGACAGTTTCGAGCATCACAGACGGTTTAGTGAGGGAATGGACAGAACATTTGACTTCGCCGGCGGTCCCGGCGCTCATTTTGCCGCAACGGGCATCTGGTATATTATCAGCGTGGAAAGCCGGAGCGAGATTAACAAGAGCCGTTCCTGGACTATGATGAAAGCGCTTTCTATAACTGGGCTGACCACATTTGGTCTCAAGGCTGCGCGTAACAACGATACGCTCAACGGCAAGAGTTGGGCCTGGCCGAGCGGACATACATCCAGTTCATTTACGGTCGCATCGGTGCTGGATGAGTTTTACGGCCCGACGGTGGGCATACCGGCTTATGGACTGGCTTCTGTGGTTGCCTGGAGAATGATGGATACAGGAGACCACTGGGCCAGCGACGTTGTGTTCGGTGCAACGCTCGGCTGGGTCGTCGGCCATACCGTTGCAGGCAAGGACAAGAAACTTGAGGTAGCTGGTTTTAATGTGCTGCCTTATGTCGCAAATGACGGCAGACAGGTAGCAGGCATTAACCTGCTCAAAAGGTTTTGAAAGTTTTTTCACTGAAAGTTGAAAGCGAGGGGTTCGGTTATGAGTTTTCGCTTTTATACAAATTTGGTTTCATCAACATCGAGAAGCATTGCCGCAGGAATATTTACCACGGGGCTGGTTCTAATCGGCTTTGGGCTTATGATTTACCTTATGCCCAGACTCTTCGCCGCTATTGCTGCGGCAGTATTTTTTGTTGCTGGGCTGGGCTGTATGATTACCGCAGGCAAAATCTTTTTTGCGCAGAGGCAACTGCATAAAGTGGATTACGAAAACTCGAATGCGCACCGGCAAAATGTGCGAATTCACATAGAGGAAGATTTTGACGCATAGGACAACTTCGTTTAACTGTTCTTGTGAGTGGTGATTCTATTTTTTCTCTGCTCGAGGGCATATTTGAGGACGTCTCTTACGCTGATTATCCCGACGAGTTTTCCATTCGCAGTAACCGGCACCCTTCTGAATATGTTTTTCATCAGGAAGTCACTGACATCGGACAGACTGTCATTCTCATCAAAGTGCATTACGGGTTTCGCCATATAATCCTCTACGGTTCTGTCGTCCTGGAATACATCGCCGTAGAACAACACTGTGGCGTCTTTTTCAGAAAGCATACCCACCAGCGCCATATCGTCGTCGACCACCGGCATCCCTGAAATGTCATTTTTGACCAGCATTTCAATCGCTTCATAAATAGGCGTATTGCTTTTTACGGTTACTACCCGTCTGGTCATTATATCTTTCGCTTTGAGCATTTTCAGTCCTTGCAATAAAAGGAGCGGGGGTATCAGGCACTTTATTTGGATGTCCGAACCGCTTTTCAACTCTATTCGGCTAATCGACCCCAGAGCTTTAGCACATTGAAAGATTTGTGGGGAAAAAATAACAGGCTGATATTTGCAGCTTGTGAATAATTACGTAATGCCTTTATAAACAAAGGCTTATCGCATTTTGAGCGTTGCGAGGGCGACCATCTCACAGGTATACAGAGAAAACTTTCAGATTCGTTTTGAGGAGGACGTATGGCCGTAAATTAAACTCTTTGACGTCCTAATCTGATGTCCGCAGGCCGGTATCACGCCACCCCTGCGTAAAATGTCAGCCAAATGGAGTTCTTAAACAGACCGCCGAATATCTTCCGTCCGAATCAGCCCTTTCGCACTTTTTCCCGAAGTATGTATCCAAGAATGTCCCTTACACTAATGACCCCTGTCACTTTGCCTTTCGATGTTACGGGGACTCTTCTGTAGATGTTCTTCACCAAAAAGTCACACACGCTGACTAAATCCTCGTTCTCATCAAAGCAGGTCGCAGGCTCCGTCATAAAATCACTGACGGTCTTGTTTGTTCCGTCTTCGCTTGCGTAAAACAATATTATCACATCCTTTTCCGACAGGACGCCTACCAGCGACATATCGTCCTCAACTACAGGAACACCCGATATATTGTGCTTTACCATAAGCTCAACAACTTCGTATATCGGCGTGTCTTTCTTAACGGTAATTACTTCTTTGGTCATAATGTCTTTTGCTCTAAGCATTGCAAACCCCTTATATAACAAAAAAACGCTCTATATATTAATCCGAAATCAGCCTCATATAGAAATCTGCTCCACTCTTAACTACAAACAGTGACAATCCCCTGCTTCCCCTTTTCTTATATATTTTTTCGGTCGGTCTGGCTAAAAAACTTTAGAGTTTTTAAAACTCCTGTGACAAATATTGCGTGCTTGTAGCTGGAAAACTTCTGACAAGAACAAAATATATCTCCGACGGCGGTCTGTTACCGGATTTTAAGGGTGGCCAGCGCAACCGCAGCGAAGGCTGCCGCCAGCAGCCAGAATCGCACTACAACCTGCGGCTCACTCCAGCCCATCAGGTGGAAATGATGGTGAATCGGGGCGCATTTGAAAAGCCGTTTCCCCCCGGTGTACCTGAAGTAGCCTATCTGCAAAACCACACTGACTAATTCGAGAATGAACACACCGCCGATGATTAATAGCAGGATTTCATTTCTGGTAACAAGCGCCCCGTAACCCATAGCAGCTCCCAGCGGCAGCGACCCGACATCGCCCATAAAAACCTGTGCGGGATGGCAGTTGTACCACAAAAAGCCCAGCACCGCACCGAGAATGGCTGAATAAAAAATGCTCAGCTCGCCTGCCTGCGGGACGTGCGGCAGCAGCAGGTAACTTGACCAGGTGATAGAACCTGTGCGGGCCATTGTTTCGGACACGACGTAGCACAGGACAATCAGAACCATACTGACCATACCGACACAGCCGGCAGCCAGGCCGTCCATACCGTCGGCGAAATTGACGGCATTGCTGGTGGCGGATATGTAAAGTATTGCTATCAGCACAAAGACCCAGTTTGCCAGCGGCAGGCCGTATTTGTAAAACGGTATCCAGAACAGTTTGCCGTCAGGAATGTTGGTGAAATCGGCGTACAGGAAGAATGCTATCAGTACCGCCCCGCCGATTTGAAATATGAGTTTTTCCCAGGGTTTCAGGCCGTTGCGGCTGCGGTGACGAATATCGCTGGTAAGTTTTAACCAGTCGTCAACGCTGCCCAGCGCACCGAACCAAATCATCAGGATAATCGCCTTCTGGACAAAAGGGTTGTTTAATTTCGACCATAGTATTGTGCCTGCCAGGACCGCAAAAAGTATAATCAGGCCGCCCATCGTCGGCGTGTTGGTTTTTTCCTTGGTCAGCTCGTTAAGAGCAGCGTGGTGAAACTCAGGCCGGTCGCCGATTTTTTTGCACATCAGCCAGCGGATAATGCGGGGACCCATCAAAAGAGCGATTGTAAAACCGGTCAGCACCGCTGCCACCGAGCGAAACATCACGTCCTGATAGGCGTAGAAACCCACTTTGTGGGTGAAAACGTTGCGCAAAAGCCATAACAGGTGGTATATCAATTCAATTAAAACCTTAAAACTAAAAACGTAAAACTGCGAAAACCCCAGAGATTAACTTCCGAAAATCTCTTTGAGTTTTTCGACAACCATCTCAAGGCCGGCCTTCCGCGAGCCTTTGACTAATAGTATATCGTAATCTTGTATGAATTTTTTCAGATTATTACAAGCTAAAAGGGTGTCATCAAAAGATTTTGTCCGTAGTGTATTTTTGGCATATTTGGCGGCTGTGCGGGCCGTTGTTTCAGCCAGTTTGCCGACCGTCAGCAGCAGTTGTATATCAGCCTGAGCGACGGCAATGCCCAAATCGGCGTGCAGCATTTCAGTCTGCCGGCCAAGTTCAGCCATATCCCCGCAGATAAAAACTAATCGCCGTTTTTTGTCCGTGTTGAGATTAGTCAGTATATCCAGTGCGTTTTTCATCGAGGCAGGGTTGGCATTATAGCAGTCGTTCAGCACTGTAAGCGTGCCGATTTGCAAAAACTCGGCCCGCATAGGCACAGGCGGCAATGTCTTTACGGCCTTCGCAAAATCATCAATGGTCAGGCCGATTTGGCGGCAGACAGACCAGGCTGCGACCACATTTTCAACGTTACCGAAACCTGCCAGCGGCAGGAAAACCTCCACGCCTTCAATGGTAAAACGGCTGGAAAGACCATCGCTGGTAACACTGCTGAAACGTATATCGGAATTTTTCGATTTGCCGAAAGTCGCAAATTTCATACCCCTGCTTCGGCAGGTCTCGACCAGCAGGTCTATGTCCCCATTGATTATCAGGACACCGCCCGGACGAAGACCTTCTGAAATTGAAAGTTTCTCATTTGCGATTGCCTGAAGGTCGCCGAGCCCTTCCAGATGGGCCGGCTGCACATTCGTAACAACGGCGATGTCCGGCCAGGCAATTCGGGCGAGAGATGCGATTTCGCCGGGATGGTTGGTGCCGAGTTCTGCAATGATGATTTGGTCTTCGGGCGCTGCGCCGAGCAGCGTCAGCGGCACGCCGATATTGTTATTAAAACTTTTCGGCGACTGGTGGCAGCGAAAATGCTGACTTAAAACGTGATATGTAATATGTCTTGTTGTGGTTTTGCCTACCGAGCCGGTTATCGCAACGACCTTAAAATTCATCTCAATGCGGTAATGTCTCGCAAAATCACCAAGGGCTTTTATAGTATCATCGACTTTAAGCAGGCAGCGACCGCTGGTTTTTTCGGCCTTGTCGACACTGATTACGGCACAGGCTGCGCCTTTCGCAAACGCATCGGCCAAATAATTGTGGCCGTCGAACTTCTCACCGGGGACGGCAAAAAAACAATCACCCGCCTTGGTAGTGCGGGAATCGGTGCTTATGCCGGTGATGACGTTGTCCTCTGTCGGCGGCGCAGCTCTTATTATTTGTGCCAGTTCTGCAACTGTAAATTTTTTCATCTTATTTCTTTGAGAAATCGGCGAGCCGTCTCACTGTCGCTGAAATGGTATTTCTGCTTTCCGATTATCTGATACGGCTCGTGTCCCTTGCCTGCGATAAGCACAATGTCATTTTTTCCGGCGGTATTCATCGCAAGTCCGATGGCCTTTTCCCTGTTCGGCTCAACCATAATCTTCGCAGAATCAGGTTTTTCAAATCCCGCAGCTATTTCGCTTATTATATCTTCAGGTTTTTCCGTCCGGGGATTGTCGCTGGTAACAACCACAACGTCCGCCAGTTGCTCGGTTACTCTCGCCATCCGCGGCCGCTTGGTCCTGTCCCTATCCCCGCCGCAGCCGAAAACCGCTATCAGCTTTCCCTTGCACAAAGGCTTCAACGTCGTCAGGACATTTTTAAGGGCATCATCGGTATGGGCAAAATCCACGAGAACGGTAAAATCACCGCCCCAGTCAACTCTTTCTAATCGGCCGGGTATTGCGGCCAGCGCAGATAAACCTTTTGCTATGGTCGGCAAATCAAGCCCTGCTGCCAGACATAGTCCAGCCGCCGCCAGATGATTGCTGATATTATACCGGCCAAGCAGCGGCGTTTTGACCTTCTGTCTCTGCCCGGCATATTCGAGGGTAAATGCTGTCCCTGTTACATCCATTGATTCGATAGAGGCGGTGATGTCTGCCGGTGAATCGACCGCATACCACAATATCTTCGCAGCAGTTTTTTCGGCAATTTTCGCCGCCTCAGGTGACCCCTTGTTCAAGACCGCTGTTGCATCCGCTGATAATTGTTCAAATAGTTTCGTTTTGGCGGCTAAATACTCCGCCTGCGTCTTATGGTAATCTAAATGGTCGCCTGTCAGATTGGTAAATGCCGCCGCCCTGAAATTGACCCCCGCCAGACGGTTCTGCGAAAGGGCGTGACTGCTGGCCTCTATGACCATATATTTCGCACCGGCTTCGACCATCTCCCGCTGCTTTTCAGCAATGGTCAGGCAGTCGGGCGTGGTCAGCGGCGCATCGAAACAGCTTATGCCGGTATCGTAAATGATTGTGCCGATGAGGCCGCACTTAAATCCGGCGCTGCGTATGCAGGAGCGAACGAGAAAAGTGATTGTGGTCTTGCCGTTTGTCCCCGTGACGGCCAGATTGATTAACCGAGAGGCCGGGTTGCCCATCGCCGCCTGCGATAAGACTCCCGCCGCCCTGGCCGAGTCATCGACAAGTATGATTTCGCCGCCTTTGCAATGACAGGCCTTTTGGCAGACTATATATTTTGCCTCGCCGGCAATCGCCTGCTCGATAAAATCGTGGCCGTCATAATTTGTGCCTTCAACCGCCACAAAAACATCGCCGCCTTTAACAAGGCGGGAGTCTGTGATGATACCGGGGGGATTTTTAGAGGTAACAACTGCCAAAAGCTCATCGAAAGTCATAGCGTCCCCTAATCAAACTGTATATCCGTCAGATTCAACTGGACATTTGTGCTGCCGTTGTAGGTGTTGAGCTGCGGCTGATAGGCGACATTGAAGGATTCGCGTTCGAGCAGTTTTTTCTCGAATGCCCCCATCCCGAAACCGATGCAGCTAACCGAAGCGGTACTGTCGGTTATCGCAAGCTGAAGGTGATTGCTGTTTGCGCCGACTTTTCTCGGCGGCGAGATGAGACGCACGCCCGTTGTCGCCAGCGTCGGTTCAGGATTGCCCTGCCCGAACGGGCCGAGCATCTGAAGCTCCCTGACGGTCTCTCTGCCAAGCTGGTCGAGGGACACCGCTGCGTCGATGTGTAGTTTATCCACTGTGTCATCCTCGGCCAGATTTTGCTTCGCATAGTTTTCAAAATCGGCTGCGAATTGCGGGATTTTGCCGGTCTCAATAGTTACGCCCGCCGCCATTTTGTGTCCGCCGAAGTGAACCAAGTTGTCCCCACAAGCTCTGATTGCGCTTAATATGTCGAAACCTTCCACCGAACGGGCTGAACCCAATGAAACGTCCTTTGTGCTGCTGATTAAAATGGTGGGCCGGCAGAATTTGTCCACTATTCTCGATGCGACAATGCCTATGACTCCGCTGTGCCAGTTCTCTGCCGCAAGAACAATGCTCTTCCGGTCGGGATGATTCAGACCGGATTCGATAATCATTTCGCAGGCCCGCTTGACTATTTTTCGCTCATACTGCTGCCGCAGGCTGTTTTGGTCTTTGAGGTATTCGGCTATCTGCCTTGCACGAACGGGGCTGGCTGTTGTCAGCAATTCTACTGCAAGCCTGGCGTGTCCCAGTCTGCCCGCCGCATTGAGCATAGGCGCAAGTCGAAACCCGATGTGAAAACTGTCAATGTCCTTGCCTGTCAGGCCGGCCGATTCAATCAGCGCCTGAATCCCGCACAGCTTGCACTCCGGCAGCGATTTAAGTCCGTAACTTGTCAGCACCCTGTTCTCGCCCCGCAGGTCCATAATATCGGCGACCGTCCCCATCGCCGCCAGGCTCGTCGCACAAAGCATAAATTCCCGCAGCGCAGGTTGAAGCTTTTTGCCTGCGCTGAACTGGTTGGCTATCGCCCAGGCCAGCTTAAACGCCACCACCGCCCCAGATGAATCCTGATTACCGTAGGATTTTTCCAGTGCAGGGTGAACGACAGCAGCGGCTTTGGGTAAGTCGGCATCGGCCTGGTGATGGTCGGTTATTACTATGTCAAGCCCAAGCTGCTCTGCCAATCGCGCCGGCCCGAATGCGCTTATGCCGCAATCGACCGTGATTATTAGTTTGCTGCCCGCCTCCGCCAAAGACCTGACGGCGTCCTCATTCAGGCCGTAGCCTTCCTCGATGCGGTGCGGGATGTAATAATCCACGTTCGCACCCAGCAGCGTCAAAATCTGCCAGAGTATCGAGACGCCGGTAATGCCATCCACGTCGTAGTCGCCGTAGACAGTGACTTTCTCACCGTTTTTGATTGCGTGATTTACTCTATGAATTGCCGCCTCCATACCGGGCATTTTTTCAGGCTCTATCAGGCCCGTTAGTTTCGGCGCCAAAAATGCCGCACCCGCCTGCGCATCGGTTATCCCGCGATTGATTAAAATCTGTGCCAGAAGCGGCGATACCTTCAGCGACCTGGCAAGCTGAATGGAACGACTATCGGCAGGCTGGATTGTCCACCGTTTCTTTTGCGTCCTTGCAGAAAGCAGCATTTGACCGTGACCTCAACTCCGCTCGTTTATAAATTAAATTCGGCGCATTATAACATCGCGGGAACGTTTGTCAAATTTGTAACGCTGAAAGTTCGATGAAGCAAATGATTAACCGCTGGCGGAGATTGCCTCGAATATCTGGTCTAAATTCGGCGCCTGAACCTCCCAGCTTTTAATCACTGAGCCGTTCTCTATCAGCACAACTAACGGCGTGGTAATATACCACTGTTTGCTCGTATCGAGCCTGCCCTTCAGACAGGATGTGTCCTGCGGAACGGGATTGTCTTCCTGCCGGCCATAAGGCGGAATCTCGATAAACGCAAATCGCATCGAGCCCTCGCCGCCGCCCAATTCACTGCACATCTTGTTATACTTCGGTATCGCCTCGCGGCAGTTGGGGCAGTCCCAGTGATAAAACAGCACAACCACAACGCCGTTCCGCAGCGAATCGGCAACATCGATATGCTTCAGCATCGGCCATTCCTCGGCCTGTCTGGTAATCTTTGGTTGGGCAGCAGGCCGATTCTGGTCAACTGGCTTTGCAACCACTGGCTTGACCGTTACGGTCTCTTTTTTCGTCCACTCCTGCGGCCTTATAACTTCATATTTTTCAGTCTTTTCCGGCGGTTTATTATATATCAGAGCCAGCACCAGCGCTGGCAGCAGAATAAATGTCGGGATTGCGACACCGAAAAAATGCCTTGCACTCGGCCAGGGCGGCGGCAAAAGCTTCTCACCCTTAGGCCGGAAAATCAGCAGCAAAACAAAAAACGGAACGTCCATTACCGAGAAGGTTATCCAGGGATTGACCTGGACCCTGCCGAAACACCCGCACGACTCAGCGCCGGTAAGCCCTTTTTGCAGTGTTACCCCTATAAACAAACCGAAAGCCAATACGCCCAGCAACCACCCCGCTTTCCTGAACAGCCCGCAGACTAACCAGATACCCAGCCCCAGTTCCAGCGGTATCTGAATCACAAAAAATTGCCACGATTCCCAGAAACCTTTGCTGATAATCGGCTCGGTGAGTAATTGATGGCTTTTTAATATAGATGCGATAATGAGCGTCAGACCCGCCGCGGTCATCACGATTTTATTGGCTTTTTCCATAACCTGTCCCGGCTTATTGGGAGCGCTTCATACATACTGCGTATTCGTTATACGTCCGCAGTTACTCTTGGGTTCTGAATTTCCAGATTTTGCTCCAGTTGCTCCAGACGCCATTGTTGTCTCTGGCCCGCACCCGCCAGTAATATGTCCTGTCTTTGACAAGCCAGCCCTGCGGAACGTCCCATTCCGGCTTCGACGAACCAGTAATAAGGTCAAAATTACACGAAATCGGCACCAGCATATCAGGACGAGCGCTTACCTGAATATGATAATCGGCGATACTGCCGTCAGGGTCTTTTGCATCCTGCCAGCTTAATTTGGCCGGCGTTGCCACGCTGACCGTCCCGCCGTCATTCGGCAGAACCGCCTTGGCCGGCGCAAGCGGCGGCTTCGCAGCGGAACTCTCCGTCCACCCGTGCGTAATCTTCACCCGTCTGCTCTGCTTCGACTCATCGCTATAAACCGCATTATTTATGCCCGCCGACAGCGCCGGCAGCGAGGTCGTTGCCAGTTGCACATCGCTCTCGATGCAAAGCTGCGCCATACCGACATCCGCCGGTGCATTTTTAGTCTGCATCTCGAACTTTACATAATAATTATAAATGGCCGACGTCGGCTTCGGATTCAATACATCGTCAAGATTCGCTTCCGTTATGTTTTCGCCCAGCGGTTTTGTAGAGCATACCTCCACCCAGTTGCTGTCGTGAACCGACACGTAGATTTTGCAGCTATCCTCCGCAGATTTTTTGGAAAACTTTGCGCTGACTAATCCCCCGACAATCGGATACGGCGAATCGACCCTGTAAATCATAAAAGCAGGAAAACCGGCAACCTGTGGCTGCAATGCTGCACCGCCGCCTTCAGTTTTGACCGCCTCGATGTTAAGCTCCGATACGATGCCCTTCTGATACACTTCAGCAGGCGCAAGTCTCGGCTGATAAATTATCCTGCCGTTGGCAAACTGATACGGCGGCAAACCTTCAGGGCTTTTCGGCTTGATGTTCCGCCGATTGTCCCCGCAGCGGTATTTGCCGATGTTGTCCCAGCGGTAAGTGATTTTTTCGCCCGGCCTAAGTGTCATTGCCATCGTATGCAGCCAGTTCTCCACCGGCATAATGTGCGGCGGGTATATCGTCTTATACTGATTCGACCTGTCCTTCAGCCCCTTGCTGGCAAAACCGCCGGCATGACCGCGGCTTATCAAAGAAGGATTTTCGTGCAGTCTCTTGAAAGATGCGATATTTGTGCTGTCGCTGTCGAGATAAAACGTCCGCTGGTCGGCGTCAAACAAATGCCAGTCATTATCATACCAGGCCTCCGCAACACAATGACTGCCATACTCGTTCAGCTTGTTGAGCCAGGTCGCACGGGCGGGCAGCCCCGCCTGTCTGCACAGAATCACAAAATTCGACGCCTCATACTGACATCCCCCGCAGTAATAAAAATTCACCGCCTTGACAGGGTCTGCCCGCTCCTTGAACTGGTTGCGGGACGGGTTCGACCAGTCCTCCGGCACTTCCGGGCCGGGTCGCCGGTCGTTCTCGTGTCCCTGGACCTCGTGACTTGCCAAAAATGCGTATATCGCCATCGCTTTTTCACCATCGCCCATACCCGGCTTAAATATGCTGTCCAGAATGTCATCCGCCGAAAACCAGTTGCGCCTGCCGTTAATAATAATACGCGGGTTCACAACGTCCGTCTCGCCGGTGTTTTCTATAATCAGGTATCTGTTCGGCTGAAATTTGCTCTCTAACCGCATATTCTTGTCGTATGTCTCGATGTATTGGGCGGTATTGAACTCATCGAGCGTCCCCCCGACATTGATTTGATACCTGTATTGTCCCTTCGTTATTTCTTTAACACACTCCTTGACAGGACTGTCGGTCTTCGCTGCGGCAACGCCCACGCCGGCAACACTTAAAAAAACCACCTGCAAAATAAGGGATATAACTGAAAAATGGTATAATTTGTCATTCCTGCGAAAGCAGGAATCCATTCTTTTATTTACAGTGTTAATCCGTGTAAATCCGTGTCTAAAAAAAATGTTGTTACATTTGATTAAATTCATTTTTATGCCCTCATATATAAGCCGCCATTGACGGCAATGTATTCGCCGGTGATAAAACCGGCTGCCTCGTTACTCGATAAAAACAAAATCGCCTTCGCCACGTCCTCCGCCGTGCCGTTCCTGCCTAAAGGCGTCTGCTTGGCGATTTCCTCTCTTCGCTCCGCCGTGCTGAACCGCTCGTGAAACCGCGTCTCAATCAGGCCCGGCAGAACGCTGTTAACGCGGATGCCGTAAGGTGCAAACTCCTTTGCCATAGCGATAGTTTCGGTGGCGACCGCCGCCTTTGCGCCGGCGTATATCCCCGCACCGACCGCACCGCCGTGATGACCCGCAATCGAGCCGATATTGACAATACAGCCCTTGCTTTTCTTCAAATATGGCAGCACCGCCCTTGTCGCTAAAAATATGCTGCGGACATTAGTGGCATAAACATCCTCGTGATAATCCAGAGTCGCCGTCTCAAACGGCTGCCTGTCAATAAGCGAGCCTGCGTTATTAACAAGTATATCAATCCCGCCGGCCTCTTTGGCAAATCGCTCGACCATTTTGTTGACCTGCTTTTCGTCTCGCATATCCGCACGAAGCAGGATTCCGTCGCTGTATTTTTTTACTTCTTCCAGCGTCTTTTCCCCGCCCGCTTTTGTCTGGAAATAGTGAACGCCGACAAAGCAGCCCTGCTGCGCAAACATTATCGCCGTCCCCTGCCCAATCCCGCTCGACGACCCAGTCACCAAAACCCTTTTGCCTTTTAAATCTTCGTAAAGCATTTTTTATCTCTCTTGGGGACTAAACCGGCTAAGACCAGAAAAATCTTATGCAATTACAGTCCGTATTGCGACAAGACCTTACGTATAGTCTGATGAACTTTTGATGCTATTTTAATGGCTTTCTTTGCCTCCTGCTTGCTTACTTCTTCGTCTTCGCCGGGATAACGCGCCGTAATTGCATAAGGTGTCAGCTCTTCAGCATCTTTCAGAGCAGCCGCCCAGCCTGCGTCCTTCCCGCACAATTTCAGGAGAGCTTTGATATTATGAGTATAGGGGAAATCAATGCTGTGATAGACCAAATACGCCTTAATACACTTTTCGGCACATTGTTGCGCATGATATGCGATTAACCGATAAGGGCAGGAACTTTTCATATTCAGCCCGTGCGTTGCCAGACGCAAATCTTCGTCGGCGTAGTCAAGCCACTGTTTTACCTTTTCAAGAACCTGCGGGTCAGGATTGCTCATAGATAGTCCTCCCTTGCTGCCAGGCGTATCGGCCTATTGTGCCTGCTATATTGCGGTCGCGCTGGAACTCCTCTGGAGTCAAAATCAATATGTCGAATGCGTAGTCCAACTCGCCCAGGGCCCTGTCCATCTCGACCATCAGTCGCCGGCGTTTCCCTCTAAATGAGCATATAACCAGAATATCAATATCGCTGCGTTCATCGGCAGTTCCTCTCGCCTGTGAGCCAAACAGGATGATTTTGTTTGGATGAAACCTTATTACTAATCTGTCTTTGACCGTATTTAGGATGTTTTCGCTAATCATAACCGAACCTTTACAATACCTATCGTACCGGCATTTCAGATTTGGTCAATCCCAAATTTATCTCCACCACCTGCCCAATCCTGCTGCTCGACCCAGTCACCAAAACCCTTTTGCCTTTAAGGTCTGAGTAAATCATTTTTGCCTGCTTTCCTCCTTTTCTATTCGGCTTGTCTGTTGAACCGGCCAAAAAACATAATCACCATCACCGCCTTCAGCCCACTTTGAATCATGTTTCCCGCCGTCATCATCGAAGTCAGTAGCGAAGCTGTAGAGTGTAAAATTATCGTCGGTTAGCTTGTAAACTAACGGTTTGCCGCTGAAAACATCTATTGGCAGTTCATTAAGGTAGCCTGTCGCAACAAGATGTTGAAGGTCTTTTGGATACCCATCATTATCGGCTTTGTATCGTAAAATGGCAATTGTGGTTATTAGTCCGTCAGTATGAACCTGTATCCGATAAGAGATACGCAATACTTTAGTAAAAGCAGGTGCGAGTATATTCAATAAATAATTATCCTTCAGCATTTCACTTACGGTCTGATTTGGGTCTATTCCTTCGTTATGAAAATACCAAGGCGGTCTATGAGCCGCCCAGCTAAAATATTCATACATTTTATCGGCGAGTTCTGTGGTCTTCCGCCTATCCATTTTCGCCCATTTATGCCATTCACTGCTGTCTGTCTGTGGCGTTAATAACAATCTCAATGAGTAAACAGGGTTCTCGAAAAATCTGGAACCATACATATGACCGTTACCTCGGCCATCATCAGTGAAAAGTCTTTGGAATGCATCATAATTCATCAATTTCTCTGCGGCAAAATCAATGATAAATCTGTTCGGAGAAGAAAGCGATTGAAGCTGCTGCTGAAAATTTTTTAATGAATTCGAAGCAGGTTGTGTGTTATTGAGAATTTGAAAACCGGATTCTACCGCAGCCGCACTAATGGCTATTCCTACCAACTGATGAACTAAGGTCTTGGGGCCACTAAAGTGAGTGCCTATTTTGTATGTATCAACTAATTCTTGAAAAGCCTGTTCTATTTGCCCTTCTTTTGCCATTAGTTTGGCGTGTGAACTAAGACAATATGCCGAAGTACGAAGCTTACTCAACTCCGGTACTGCAATTTCCATCATGAAGTTATTTTTGGCATGCAATGGCATCCAACAATATGGTCTTTGAGCTGCCTGTTTTAGATAATCAATCGCTTGGGAATTTGATTCAACCCAGTTTTTGACCCTTCCGAAATCTCCACTATTCATATCACCGGGCCAAAATTTACGGAGGTCTTTTATATCATTAGGAATACTAACCATAACTTGGAATGCTTTCTCGTAATATGATGCAGCGTTATCATTTGGGTCATAATTGTCCGGCTTTGTCAGTCTGTTATATTCATCCACATAATTTATAGCGATTACAACCCTGTCCTTGGCCAACATATATCCGAAGATTTTTATCGCCTTTATAAACATCGAAATAAAAAATACAATCGAACAAGCAAAAATTAAAATCATAATCATAACGAATAAAATTCTATTAGGCCTCTTTAGCTGCAAAGTAAACTGCTTTTCATTCTGAATTTCTTTAATCACTCTTATCATCTCACGCTGAGACATTAGCGGCAACGGGACACGAAATTTTGCGCCGTCATTGGTAAAGATAATCAGCGGATAAGTTTTAATTTTCGTAATATCGTCCCAAAGTATAAACTTAAACGGCTGGCCTCTTTTAAGTATTGATATTCCATCGTCGCTAACTTGTCCCTCAAAAGCAGATGTCCTCCTCCACAATA
>Ga0315294_10002081_pt1 | contig 21871 bp, 18 predicted proteins | sample YL17G13_40_MG_FD_203626 | JGI IMG/M metagenome (GOLD analysis project Ga0315294, IMG submission 203626) | Sediment microbial communities from Yellowstone Lake, YNP, Wyoming, USA - YL17G13_40 | ecosystem: Environmental > Aquatic > Freshwater > Lake > Sediment | place: USA: Wyoming | collected...
GGCAGGCAGCTCCTGCTCCCTGTTGTTATTTATCATGGCAGAGATGATGATGTGGTTTCCCCTTCATCCGTCCAGGACATCGCCCGGAAGCTTTTCGCAAACCTCGAATATCATCTCGTTGACGACGACCATTCTCTCCATATAACATTCAGCCTCATGAATTGGGATGACCTTCTGGAAACTTCATAAACAGTTTCAGATATGTAGGTATTGCACAGGCAACTAATTCCTTGACAAGATGTCAGCATTCTCTTAACATCGGTCAAAAGATGGGAGTATAAAGAAAAGGTATGTATTCAAAGAAAGTCGTTATCCGGTATGCAGCGGACAATGTGGATCAACCTATTATATGCCAGCTCGTGAAGAGACACGATCTCGAATTCAACATTCTCAAGGCCCAGATCTTACCCAGAAGAGAAGGAATTATTGTCGTTGAACTAAGTGGTACAAAGGAGAATTTTGATCAGGGTATCCGTTTTCTCAAAGAAAAGGGTCTCAAGGTCGAGCCCGTTTCAAAAAATGTGAGCCAGAATATAGATAAATGTGTGCATTGCGGCGCGTGTACCGCTTTCTGTCCGACTGATGCCCTCTCCATGGAAAAAGAATCTATGAAAGTCGTCTTCGATCCGGAAAAATGCAATGGCTGTGAGTTCTGTGTATTAGCCTGTCCCCCAAGGGCCATGGAGGTTAACATTTTCTGAGCGATATCCCTTAATGCCCGATTGAGTGAATTTAATCCGACGATGAGGGCTTTTTCTTCTTGTAGGCTTCTTTGTCCTCTTCCATAACTTTATCAATATAATCAGTCACAGGTTTTCTGCGCTTTTCGAATATCGACATCACGCCGTCATATACGCCCCTGCCCTTTTCCACCATCGTGCGGGTTTCTTCCTTGGCCTTATGCAGAACTTCTTGTATGCTTCTCGGCATTCTATTGGACTCCTTAAAATATGCATATCCAGTAAGTATTATGATGGCCAGAATAAACAATAAGGCAAGTTTGATGAACTTCTTGAAAAGAAAATATATGATCAAGATTGCAACAAAGATGCATACCCCAGCAGTTAATTGATGGGCAGTCAAGTAATCTATGATGCCGTTCATTGTTGAACCTCCATTATGAACATATATTGAGTTTACTCCATTTATCGACAAAAATCCAGTAATCCTTTAACCTTGACAAATAATGCTCCAGGAGCTTAAATTTGAGAACGTAGTATGAATAGAGGCATTGAAATTGATCAGAGTAGCCATATCAACCCTCGGTTGCAAGGTTAACCAGTATGAATCCGCAGGCATTTTGGAGATGCTCGATGAGAGTATCTATGCGTCTGTGCCATTCAATAAGAAGGCTGATTGTTATATAATTAATACATGTACTGTCACGGGCCGGACGGACTACCAGTCAAGAAACCTTATTAGAAGGGCTATCAGGACAAACCCTGAAGCATGCATTATTGTTACAGGTTGTTATGCCCAGGTCGCACCTAATGATCTTGCCATAATTTCCGGTGTAACCCTCATCGCAGGAAATGCAGAAAAGGAGCATATCCCCCGGCTCATCGAGAGCTTGGTAAAAGGAGCCCCACAGTTACTCGTAAGCGACATATGCAAGGCCAGGGAATTTTCCGGCCTCAACCCCCTAAAGTTCGCCGGACACACGCGGGCATTCCTCAAGATCCAGGATGGCTGCGACAGTTTCTGCAGCTACTGTATAGTTCCTTATGCAAGGGGTCCCAGCAGGAGTCTTCCACAAATGGATGTTTTGAAAGAAATCGAAACTCTGGCCCGGTCAGATTACAGAGAGATAGTCCTCACAGGCATTCATCTGGGAGTCTATGGTCAGGACATGGTCCCCCCATCAAATCTCTACGAGATAATGAATTACGTAGAGAAGAGTAAAATGGTGAGAAGATTGCGCCTGAGCTCCATAGAAATCATGGAAATTTCGGATGACATGATGCGGCTCATAGCAGAAGGGACCACGTTATGCAGACACCTGCATATTCCTCTCCAGAGTGGAGATGACGGGATTCTCTCCGCTATGAGACGGAATTACGACTCAGCGTTCTTTAAGAACCGCCTGCAGGAAATCAGGGAGGCCATACCTGATATTGCCATCGGTATTGATGTCATGGTCGGGTTTCCCGGTGAAGGGGAAAAAGAGTTTGACAATACACTCCGCCTGATTGCAGAACTCCCCGTTGCCTACCTCCATGTATTTCCGTATTCAGAACGTCCGGGCACAGTCGCGTCAGCTCTCCCCGGCAGGGTTGACGAAGCAGTCAAAAGGAGGCGAGGTGAGATACTGAGGAAGCTGGGGAAGGAAAAAAGAAATGCCTTCGCCCGGAGGTTTGTAGGAAAGAAGCTGGGAGTTCTTATTGAGCATAAGAAAGACAAAGATACAGGCTTTATGAAAGGATTTTCTGACAACTACATACCCGTCGTCATAGAGAATGGCAACTCTTCACTGGTAAATCGTGTCCTGAATGTGATACCGGATTATGCTCTGGAAGGCAAACTGTACGGAAGGATTACCGCCGATGACCGATGAAAGGCTTGCAAACCTCAAGAATTTTCAGCAGACACTCGATTACCGCTTCAACACTATCGATCTGCTTGATAACGCACTGATACACCGCTCTTTTGTTAACGAGAACCCGGCTTTCGGGAGCAAAGACAACGAGCGGCTCGAATTTCTGGGAGATGCTGTTATCGGGCTTTGCCTCAGCGATTTATTGGTGCGAAAATTCCCCGATTATGCCGAGGGTCAGCTCTCCAAGCTCAGGGCCTACGTTGTAAACGAACAATCACTCGCTGGTCTTGCGCGGAAGCTTAATATCGGCGATTACCTCCTCCTCGGAAGAGGAGAAGAAAGTTCAGGGGGAAGAACAAAGGCATCCATTCTTTCGAACGCCTTCGAAGCGGTTGCAGCTGCTATATATCTCGATAGCGGATTTAAGAAGACATACAAATTCTTGGAAAACATCTTTGAGCCCCTGGTTGAGGAAGGAATTAAAAGTGTCATCTACAGAGATTATAAGACGGCACTCCAGGAAATCTGCCAGAACCGCTTTAAGGAGACGCCGAGATACACGCTGATTAACGAAGTCGGTCCCGACCACGACAAAGTTTTTGAAATAAGTCTGACTGTAGCAGGTATGATCACGACCACAGGCATGGGCAAAAGCAAGAAAGAAGCGGAACAGCGGGCGGCCCGGAGGGCACTGGAGGAGTTTGCCAAACGGCAGGATACCTCCCCTCCTCCGACTGATGAGTGAGGTCAAATAGCAATATATGACACAAATGATCATCCCCTTTTTTATAGTTTATCAAGGTTGTCCGAACCGTTGCATCTACTGTAACGTACATAAGACTGCCGGTAACTTTTCTGAGAGGATTACAGAAAATACTTTCCGGAAAACGGTTCACAAATATATCAATCACCCAAAGAGAAAGGGGAATGGCGCCGAGATCGCATTTTACGGCGGCAATTTTACAGGCATGGCGAAAGATTACCAGGCTGAACTCTTGGGTTTTGCCAGTCCGTTCATTGAAAAAGGGCTCGTGCATGGCGTGAGGATCTCTACGAGACCAGACACCATTAATAAAGAAAACCTGGATATAATGAAACGGTTCCGTGTAACGACTGTTGAAATCGGCGCCCAATCCATGGTGGATGAAGTGCTCTACCTTTCCAACAGAGGGCATGGAGCGTCGGATGTATCTGCCGCCATGGAGATGCTGAAGGAACGAGGGTTCAAAACGGGGATACACCTCATGGCGGGCCTTCCGGGAGACAGTCAGTCGGGATTTGAATATACAATTGAAAAGACTATCGCCCTTAAACCGGACATGGTCAGGATTCATCCCACAGTAGTCCTAGAGGATACAGGCCTGGCAGAGCTTTTCTTAAACGGAACTTATCATCCGCTCAGCATGCCTGAAGCCATTGACATGTGCAAGTATGCTTTGAGAAGATTTGGAGAAGCAAATATCCTTGTGATACGTGTCGGTTTACAAACAACCCGGGAAATGGAGATGACCGGCAGCGTCATCGCTGGCCCGTATCACCCGGCATTCCGTTCACTCGTCGAAGAATCCATATTCTTCGATATGGCATCGGCAATGCTTGCCGACCGAAAGATAAGTGAGCAAGAAGTAATTTTTTCGCTCTCTCCCAAAGATGTCTCATTCTTCCTGGGCCACAAGAATAAAAACATGCAGACCCTGAAAGAGCTTTTTAGACTCATCGGAATAGATGTTTCCGTTGACCCCGTCCAGGAAAGAGGGTCTCTTGCCATGATCGTCGATGGCAGGAAATCAATAACAGGAAGGTCCCGTCATTAATGATATTTTTGGCTAAGACGGGAGATACAATCATCATACGCCACGAAGACTAACGGGGTAGAGAAAGCGCAGATGTTCAAGTCCGGATTTATAGGCATCATTGGCAGACCGAATGTGGGAAAGTCAACGATTCTGAATAAGATCATAGGCGAAAAGATTGCCATAACCAGCCATAAGCCGCAGACTACGAGAAACAGGATCACAGGCATCAAGAATATTGAAAACGGGCAAATGATATTCATCGACACGCCGGGCATCCATAGGGCGACAACACCGTTAAATAAATTCATGGTGACTGCAGCGAAGGATGCCTTTAGAAGCGCTGATATTATCCTCCTGGTTGTGGAGGCCGTAGAAGGCGTTCACAGCGATGATCAGCTCATTATTGAATCCCTCCGGAACATCAGACTGCCTGTTATACTGCTTATCAATAAGATCGACCTTGTCCGAAAGAAAAATATCCTTCCCGTCATAGACCAGTTCCAGCAGTCCTTTTCTTTTTCCGAGATTATCCCGATCTCCGCCCTGACCGGTGACGGTCTCCGCACTCTCATGGAACAAATATGGAAGCTTCTGCCTGAAGGTCCGCGCTACTTCCCTGATGATATGATGACAGACCGGACCGAGCGTTTTATCGCGGCAGAGATCATCAGGGAAAAGATTATCATGCTAACCCATCAGGAAATCCCTTACGCAACAGCGGTTGTTGTGGATTCGTTTAAAGAAGATGAAGATAAAAATTTGCTGGTCATCCAGGCGACGATCAATGTGGCGAAAGATTCGCAAAAGGGGATTGTAATCGGCAAGAGAGGCTCAATGCTTAGGGAAATCGGCAAACGGGCAAGACAGGACATGGAGAAATTCTTTGCCACAAGGATATACCTGGAGTTGTTCGTTAGGGTAAGAAAAGACTGGACTCACGATGCAGGAATGCTCAGAGAATTTGGGTATGCAGAAAAGACATGAAAGCTGTAAGTTATGAGGTAAGAGTCAGGTGAAACCCCTAATCGCTATCATCGGCAGGTCCAACGTCGGGAAATCGACACTATTCAACCGCCTGTCTCAAAAGAACAAGGCTATCGTTATCGCTGAACCCGGTGCTACGAGAGACCGGAACTATGCGGATGCCACATGGTACGGCAAAGATTTTACCCTTATTGATACAGGCGGATTTGAGCCGTCATCCGCGGAAACAATCCTGGCACAGATGAGAGAGCAGGCACATCTGGCCATGGATGAAGCAGACATCATTATCTTCCTCATGGATGGCAGGGAAGGTTTGACTCCTTCAGACAGGGAAATCACGAATATCCTCAGGGGGATTGAAAAACCGGTTTTCTTTGCTGTCAACAAAATAGATGGTCCCAAGCAGGAAGTCCAGGCCTATGAGTTTTATGAACTGGGAACTGAAAAGGTTTACAGCATCTCCGCGCAGCACGGACTCGGTATTCATGAACTCATGGAGGATGTGGCTTTGCATATTGCATCTCCCGCCGAAGAATTCCCCGCGGGGGAAAGGCCAATCAAGATAGCAGTGATCGGAAAACCGAATGTCGGAAAATCCTCGCTCGTTAATAAAATCCTTGGATACGAAAGAACTATCGTCAACCCCATACCGGGCACCACGAGAGATGCCATAGATACGCCCTTCGAATTAAACGGCAAGAAGTATCTGCTCGTTGATACGGCAGGCATCAGGCGGAAAAGCAGAGTCAGTCAGGTCCTTGAAAAATACAGCATTGTCCAGGCCCTCAAGGCCATTAACCGCTGTGATATCGCTTTACTCGTCATTGATGCCGAAGAAGGAATGACCGAACAGGATGCCAAAATAGCGGGGTTGACTGTAGAAAGAGGCGTTGCCTGCATCATCGTTGTGAACAAGTGGGACGCTATAGATAAAGATAACTCTACGGTGGGAGATTATATTAGAAACGTCAGAGAAACTACTAAATTTATGGATTATGCACCGATCATCTTCGTGTCAGCCCTCACCGGGCAGAGAGTAACCAAGATATTTGACATTATCGAAACAGTCTTGATCCAGTACACAAAACGGGTCAGCACTGCCGAGATTAATCGACTTGTCAGGGAAGTACTCGCGTCGAACCCTCCACCCCGGCATCAAAACAGGGCAAATACTTTCAGCTATGTAACCCAGGTATCCTCCGCACCACCCACTTTTGTTTTTTTTGTCCGTGAACCCCGTGCCATTCATTTTTCTTACAGGCGCTTCCTGGTCAACCGGCTCAGAGAGTCTTTCGGGTTTGACCAATCGCCGATCAGGGTTATATTCCGGAAGAAAAGTAGATCAAAAGAGGATTGACAGGCATAAAAAAGGGACATCTATGAATTTGATGTTCACAGAGATCCCCTTCTATCCTTATTCTCGGTAACCGGACGTAAGACGAATTCCTCTCGCTAATCAGGCGCCATCCAAACCTGTGCGCTCCTTCTTTCTGAACCAGGAAACGGGATCGGTCAGGAATTCCTCCGTTTCTTTGAGAGACACGTAGTGTTCGTGTTCTATATTTGCAAGAAGATTAAAAAATGCCTTTTCCTTCGGGTCGGATACTTGTTCACGAAGATTCGCATAATACTCCGCTCCCTTCCCCTCAAATTCTATGGCTACGCGGATGGCTTTCAGGTCATCGGCATCACCCTTTATAGTCTTGGGAGCCTTCTGCACTGCATCCTTCAGGACGCTCTTAATAGCCGTATCTTTAACCTTAAGGGGAACAGTTTCGGGCCACTTCTTGTCTTTTTCCCAGTTCGCATGAAGCTGTTTCAGTCTTTCGTAGTGCTCCAGTTCCTCACCACCTATCTGCTCAAACATGGCCTTACCTACCGGATTCTTGGTCCTCTCGGCGTTCTTAAGGTAGAATTCGTGTTCCTTCATCTCGTTGTTGAGGGCAACCTGAAGTGCATTCAGTCGTTCTTTCATAATCAAACTCCTTATTGAAATTCATATTCTCTGGCTTAATTATTTTAATACCCTGTGAGGCAGAAACTTATTATCTCACATCTTGATTGTCAAGCCAAAAAAAGCAGCGGATCGGGAGAAATTTTTAGTGGCCCCTAAAGGCATAAACGATCAAAAATCTTTCAGTTCATCGACATATTCCGCGACATTTTGACAAAGATCGGATATTCTCTCCAGATGAATTAACATTTCAATAAAGATGGGGCCGGCCTCAGCCTGACAGATCCCTTCGTAATATCTCACGAGGTGTCTTTCCCGCGCCTCTTTCACCTTCACATCAATATCTTCCTCGCGCAGGGAAATATTCTTTATTTTTTCCGCATTGCGCTCTCCGATCAGTGATACGGCATCGCGAAGGTTTTCAGTTGCCCGCTGCTCAATTTCTCCCAGTTCTTTTTTACCCATTTCTGTAAAGCTGACCTCCGCCTGATGCTTATTACTCGCCAGTTTCGCCAGTATGAACGCATGATCACCAATCCGTTCAATGTCGTTTGCCATGGCTGTATACGTGAAGAGTTTTTGTGACAATTCAGGTGACAGTTGCTTACAGGAAATTTTGCGCAAGAAATTCACGATCTCACGCCGCAGGACGTCGACAACAAATTCAACATAGATGATATTTTGCCTCTTCCATTCTTTGTAGTCCTTTATCAGCAGTAAGCTCTCGACAAGTATCTTCTGTACGAGGGTAATCTCCCGTTGCAGCTCTTTTCTCACGGACGCCAGGGCCTTTTCTGGACTTGCAAGATATTTTTCATCCAGAAATTCTGGCCACAACGGCAGGGTCTCTTCCTGGCCGGGTATGATCTTTTCGATCAATCTGGCGTATGGTTTGAGAAGAAAAATGAAGAAGGCGACGATGAAGAAATTAAACACGAAGTGACCGAGGACAATTTGCTGCGCCACATTTGAAGATAGACTTCTCAAAGTGACGATCAGCCACGGAAGGGCAACCATACAGGCAACAGCGCCAAAGCATTTAAAGAGGAGGTGGGAAATTGCACTTCTCTTACCACTGATGTTGGCAATGGAGCTGGCCATAAGAACCGCGACGGTCGTCCCCACATTTGCCCCGAAAACAACAGGAAGAGCGTTCTCAATGGTGATAAGATCCTGTTGCGCCAGAATGGCGAGAATGCTGATGGGAATGACAGAGGCTTGTACTATTCCTGTTAAGAGCATACCAATGCCCAAACCCAGGAGCGGATTTTCTGTTTCCTGAAAGAAGCGGATGACCGCCTGATTGTCTTTCAATGGCGCCGTGGTCATCGCCACCAGACTTAATCCAAAAAATAAAAGGCCGAAATAGAAGATGGCCTCGCCCACATCCTTCCATTTTGCCTTTCCCGTAAGCCAGAGAATGCCGCCTGAGACAACAATAAGGGGAGAAATATCGGTAAATTTCCAGACGACCAGTTGAACAGTGAGTACAGTACCGATGTCCGCGCCCAGGATGAGGCCCAGGGAATGGTAAAAGGTCATCAACCCTGCACTCACCATACCAACGGTCAATAGTGTCGTCGCCGAGCTGCTCTGAAACAGAATTGTTGTTCCTATACCGGTCAACAGTCCATAAACCGGTCTTCTAACTGAATACCTAATATATTCTCTAATCCGTGAAGTAAAAAGCTGTTGCACTCCGGCGCTCAATTTCCTCATGCCGAATAAGAATAAAACGAGACCAGATGCAAAAATCAATACTTCTTTCATGACAGTTATTTTCCCGAATATAAGAAACTCACGCCTCTATAGTCTATCTTACGACGCAGACTGCGCCTTCAACAAAATCTCTAGTACTGGCCCGGAAAATTCGGCTTTCGTTTTTCCTTCTGGGCGAGAATTCCCTCGCGTGCATCCTTACTCCCGAATACAGGCAAACCGATCTCCAGTTCCCTTTTGAAGGCATCAGTAAAGGACATATCCCGTGTTTCCCGGAAACATCTAATTATGCCCTGAACGGCAAGGGGGCCATTACTCGCAATTCTGTCCCCTAATTCCATGACTTTCTTCATGAGGTCCTCCTTTGCCACCACGTGATTGAGAAAACCCCATTCATGCAGAGTTCTTGCGTGGAAGTTGCCTGCTGTCAGAAGGATTTCAAGGGCCCGGCAGGGTGACAGTTGCCGGGGCAGATAAACATTCGAACCGCCGACCGGCATGATTCCCAGACTGGCTTCTCTCATCTGAAAAACTGCATTTTCCGAGGCGATGCGAAGATCAGCTCCCATGACCATCTCAAAGCCCCCTGTCAAGCAGTAACCGTTGATGGCAGCAATTACCGGCTTTTTCACAACGTTCGGTTTCAGCATGGCTTCCCCAACATGCGGTCCCACCTGCACAAGCCATCGTTCTGAGTCGCTCTCAGGTTTCCTGGCCCTCGTGAGTACGGGTATGGCCGTCTTCAGATCCATGCCGGAGCAAAAGATGTCCGGCAGACAGGAATAGAGAATAGCGACGCGCACCTTCTCGTCCTGATTGACATCCATCCACGCGCGATGCAAGTCCATCAAGATTTCGGGATCAAGGGCGTTCCTTTCCTCGGGACGATTTAGACCTATTCTTGCGATGTGCCCCTCTTTCTCATAGACTAGTCCCATAGAGTTCTCCTTTCAAGGTACCATTAAGTGAATCGCGGGGCTTTCCGGCGAGCCCCTCAAGACGGAAACTATATGCAAGAGACGCGGATTCAATATTAAGCCCCCGCCAGTTGCCGTAAATAAGGTGGTTACAAGGGTTATTATCAAATTTACTGGGCAACCTCAAGGCTAATGTATTTTGCTTTCTTGACCTCCCATAGAAGGACAAGCACGATACAATCGACCCGCTTGAAAATGGCCATCATGTCAGGGAAGATTTTTATTCTCTGTAACTCTCGCCGCATTTATGGCATCTACAAGAACACTCAATCGCAACACAGTTTAGATGCTGCGCCATGACTCCTCTTTGTCATTGCGAGCAAACGAAGTGAGCGCGGCAATCTCTATACAATCAACACGGCGAGAGAATGCTTCGGTCGTTTCACTCCCTCGCAACGACGTAATGACACGGTCTCCTGGGAGGATTTTTGGGGCAGCTATAGCGCACGAACATCCTCCGCAAACTTTTGACGAAAGTGTTGGATAAGAAAATATGCTAACCGCCTTGGAGGGTATATTGAAATTATCAGACCGCCAGAACCAAATTAAACGTCGTCTACAGAATGATAATAATTCATACAATACCTAAAATCTTGAGCAGCTTCCCCCGATGTTCTGAGTTCCTCTGTAGAAGTCCATATAAAATTTGACATGGAAGGATCTTTTAGTATATAAATTAGCACTGATTCTTAAACGACTGCCGGAGAAAGGAAAGACTATACGCATCCCCGATAAGCTGAGTGATGTCCTGGAAAAAGCGGTGGTCCTTTGGACGAGTATGCTGTTTAATAAAAGCAGCATCCAGAACGTTTATCGCCAATGTGTTACCATTGCCTCAGATTGAATAATAAATAGAACTTTGGCCATTCGATAAATGGAAGACAAAAAAACCAGGCAACCTATTCTTATTGATATCGGGAAGATAAAAAAGACTCCTGAGGAACCATTCCTGCCTCTGTGGTTTTTTCAGCACGATGATCTGATTGATGCTATCTATTCCGGCAGCCGCATCAAAAAAGAAAATCTGATAAATACTCTAAACCGCATCCATTTTATGGGCGATTCTGTATGCGTTCTATTGCGTCATCCCAAGTATGACGAAGCAATTCTTGTAAAGGCAATTCCGGAGACTATGGAAGGAGATGAATTAACCTGCTCGTGGGATAAGAGTCATGCAAGTTTCGGCCTCGAAAATTTCCAGTTCAGTTACCTGATAGTAATAGATCAACAGACTATCATCCTTATTCCTGCAAAACTTCTGAGTATCGACAGCACAGGACTTACGGCACTGCTGCCGGAAGAGAGCTATGTTATAAGTAAGCGCGAGACAAATCGCTTTCCCTGCCGGGATGTCACTGCGGAGTTGACGCAGAGCGGTTTTCTGGCCAGAGGCAGCCTTATAGATTTCAGCCCGCAGTCTTTCCGCATAAAGGTAAGTCCTGAAATGCCCTCATCATATCACGAGTTCAATCCTGATGCCACGGTTACGATCAGGTTAACGAGCGACGGTAAAATGCTTTTTTCCGGAAACTGCCGCTGTTTAAGACAAAAGCATGAAATTCACGACTGGGAAATCGTTCTTGCTCCCCTTAGTAAACAAATCAAACGCTTTCAGACAAGAACGGTTCGCCATCCGCGACGCCGGATATCCCCCCCGCCGATGGCCGTTTTTGAACATCCATTTTTTAAAAAAAAAGTCCAGCGAGAAATCACAGACATCTCCATTACAGGATTTTCTGTGTATGACGATGCAGTAGATGGCATATTGTTGCCGGGCATGATTATACATGGGCTGTCAATAATTTATGCCGGGGAGTTGAAAATGAACTGTACGGCCCAGGTAATCTACCGCAAGAAGCAGGAGGAAAATAAAGTATGCTGCGGCCTTGCCGTCCTGGATATGGACGTCCACAGCTACAGCCGTTTGAATCGTATCCTCACTTTAAATATGGACCATCATTCTTTTATATCCACGGAAGTGGACATGGATGCCCTCTGGGAATTCTTTTTCGATACCGGTTTTATATATCCCAAGAAGTATAAACTACTCCAGGACCACCGCGAAGATTTCAAAAATACCTACAGAAAGCTCTATCAGGAAAATCCCGAGATCGCCATGCACTTTACGTACGAGGAAAATGGGCGCATTTATGGTCATATGTCCATGCTCAGGGCTTACGAGCGTGCCTGGTTGATACAGCATCACGCGGCGAGGCCGATGCACAATAAGCTGCCCGGCTTCCAGATTCTGAAAAATATGATACTTTTTTTGTACGGCATGTACCATCTCCCTTCCGCAAATATGGACTACGTCATGTGCTTCTTTCGTCCGGAGAACAAATTCCCCGACCGCGTCTTTGGCGGCTTTGCAAGGGAAATGAAGAATCCCCGCATATGTTCGCTTGACCTTTTTTCTTACGTGACATTTCCCGTCGGAACGCCCCAGAGTCAGCTGCCGCGAGGCTGGTCATTACATGAAAGTACCCATTCCGAATTATGGCAGCTCGAACAATTCTTGAAACATTCCTCCGGCGGGTCTTTGTTCGATGTATTGAATTTAGCGAAAAAAGACCCTACCGTAGACTCTCTCGAGAAGGTGTCACAACGACTCGGTTTCACAAGAAAGTGGGAAGTCTACTCACTTGTCAACAGCGGTTGTCTGAAATCCGTATTGATTGTTAATCAGTCTGATGTAGGAGTAAATTTATCCGAGCTCTTAAACGGCATCACAGTGCTGGTGATCGACACGGAAAGTCTGCCATGGGAAGTGCTTTCCCCTGCCGTTGCACAATTGACAGGGGTTTATCACAGTGACAGCATTCCTCTTTTAATTTATCCATCTGTCTATTGTGATGTTAAGAAAATCCCCAGCGAAAAGAAATATCAACTATGGATCACGTATATGCGCCATTCCAATAAATTCCTGGAGTACGTGCGGCGGCATTTTAGAATGAGATATGAGTAGTACAGCGTCAAGACAAAGATGAAAGATACGCCATTATACAACAGCAGAATCATTAAGAACTTTGTTGAATATCTTAACCAGCATATGCCTGACGTCGATGTGGGTTCTATGCTTAACTATGCGGGAATTACAACCTACCAGGTCGAAGATGGAGGCCACTGGTTCAGTCAGAGTCAAATCGATCTTTTCCACGAAATAATGGAACAGCAAATAAGGGTTCCCGATATAGCCCGTGAAGTTGGCCGCAGTGCACCTTTTTCAAAGGCCACTGGCGCAGTGTCACAATATGCACTGGGGTTCATCACACCTTCCGTCGCCTATTCTATGCTCGGAAAGCTCCACGTTTTCTTCAGTCGCGCTGTGACAATTTATACAAGAAGTCTTGGTCCAAACCAGATCGAAATTCTTGCCAGCCCAAATCCCGGTGTCCGAGAAAAACCCTTCCAGTGTGAGAATCGAATAGGAACCTTCGAAGCAATTGCCAAACTGTTCACAACCAAATTCGCCAGTGTCGAACACCCTACCTGCATTCATAAAGGCGGAGATAGTTGCCGCTACATAATAAGCTGGGAGAAAACCCCTTCGTTAGTATGGAAGACCATCCGCAGATACACTATGCTTTCAGCATTCGTGGTCTGTCCGGCCTTATTCTTTATTCTCCATAATACCGAATGGGCGTGGGCAGTCCCTGTTTTGCTTTATGCGCTGTTTGTATTGATTTTCATCTTTTACTCTGAGCGTGTAGAAAAAAAGGAGCTTGCGATAACCCTGAAAAATCAGGGTGATTTAGCCAATACCCTTTTAGATGAGATCAACATTCGCTATAATAATGCCCTGCTTGTTCAGGAGATTGGCCAGGCAACCGCCATGATCTTGGACAGCGAAAAGCTGCTCAAACTGGTTATGGAGGCCATGGAGAAACGACTGGATTTTGATCGTGGTATGATTTTGCTGGCCAACCGGGAGAGGAACCGTCTGATTTATGCTATTGGTTACGGTTACAATCCTGGGTATGAGGAATATCTCACAAGTGTGGAATTTCACCTTGATAGGCCACATTCCAAGGGACCAGCCGTGGAATCTTTTCGCTTGCAGAAACCTATCCTGATTGATGACATATCCCAAATAGAGAACAACCTCTCAAAAAAGAGTCGGGAGTTTGCCCAGATGATGGGAGCAAAGTCATTCATGTGCGTTCCTATTGTTTTCGAAAACGAGTCCCTGGGGGTCTTGATGGTTGATAACATCAAGTCAAAGAGACATCTCAGGCAGAGTGATGTAAGTCTGCTTATGGGGATAGCAACTCAGATCGCCATCAGCATGAATAATGCTATATCCTATCAAAGAGTACTCGAAAGTGAAGAGCGGTTCCGATCCTTGAGTGAGAATGCCCCGGACATTATTTACACCCTTGATGCCAATTGTGCTTTTACTTACATAAATCCCGTCTGGGAAAGAATTCTGGGACATCGCCCCGATGAGGTTATGGGACGATATTTTGTTGACTTCGTCAGGAAGGAGGACTCCCGAGAATATATTCAACTTTTTGAGCAGATAAGGGATGGAAAACTTATTCTAAGGGACAGGGTCGGCACCATACTGCAAAAAGATGGGTCCGAAAAGGTTTTTAATATAAGTGGAGCCCCAAACCTTGATTTGAATGGAAATGTGACTGGTATAGTCGGAATTTTCAAAGACATCTCCGAGCAGAAGAGGCTTGAATCACAGCTGCTCCAGGCCCATAAGATGGAAGCCGTGGGCACCCTTGCCGGAGGTATTGCCCATGACTTCAATAATCTCCTCATGGGCATACAGGGGTATGCCTCTTTAATGTTTCTCGATATGAACATCACTCATCCTCTTTATGATAAACTAAAGGGAATTGAGGACCAGGTGAGAAGCGGCGCGGAGCTGACCAAGCAGCTATTAGGATTTGCCCGTGGCGGCAAATATGAAGTCAGTGTGACCGATTTGAACGACATCATCAACAAGACGTCATCCATGTTCGGGAGGACTAAGAAGGAAATCACTATTCACCGTAACTACGAGGACAATATCTGGACGGTGGAAGTTGATCGCGGGCAGTTGGAGCAGGTGCTTTTGAATATTTACGTAAATGCCTGGCAGGCCATGCCTGACGGCGGGGATTTGTATCTGGAAACGGCTAACGTTTTCCTTGATCAGAAGTCTGTCAGACCGTATAGTGTGAAGCCCGGAAAGTATGTGCGTGTTATGGTGACAGATACGGGTGTAGGGATGGATGAACAGACGAGAAAGAGGATCTTTGAGCCGTTCTTCACGACAAAAGAGATGGGAAGGGGTACGGGCCTCGGGCTTGCGTCTGTTTACGGTATTATCAAAGGCCACAACGGTATAATAGATGTATACAGCGAGAAAGGACACGGGGCGACCTTCACCATCTATCTCCCTGCTTCGGAGAAGGAGCTTGTACGGAAGGAGCAGGTCGCCACAGATATTGTGAGGGGTGAAGGCACTATCCTTCTCGTGGACGATGAGGACGTGATCATCGATGTTGGCAGCGAGATCCTGGAGGTGCTGGGGTACAAGGTTTCTGTAGCGAGGAGTGGTCGGGAAGCTATAGAGATATACAAAGAAAAACAAGATGAAATTGACATGGTGATCCTGGACATGATCATGCCGGAGATGGATGGGGGAGAGACTTTCAAGGTCCTCAAGTCCATCGATCCAGGCGTCAAAGTGATCCTTTCCAGCGGATACAGCGCGGACGCACGTTCAACACGGATGATGGAACAGGGTTGCTATGGCTTTATTCAAAAGCCCTATAGCGTGAATACCCTTTCGCAAAAAGTAAAGGAGGCGTTGGACAAAAAAATATGATAGTGACTTGCTGCATATTATCTGGCTCAGCTGGGCAATGAATCCCGGTTGCGAAAAAAGAACTACAGAAACAAAATGGTGGTCCTCATGGAAAGAAAAAGCAACTTATTCTGCATATCTCAGAAGAGAAACACAAGCCCGCTCTACAAAATCGAAAGAAATAATTTTACTTGCTTAGACAGCAAAACGTGTTATCTCTCAAAGACTGAGTTCCGTTTGGTCATTTTCTTCTCTTCTTAAAGGAAGGCATTTTATGAGATCAGTCTTAGATTATGTGACGTGGGTAAATGACAATAGAGAACATCTGAAAACATTCTCCGATAAACGTGTTTTTGTTACGTACGCAGGCGGAAAGGATGCTTCCGCAATACTCCATTTTCTCATACAGGCAAGAAAGGACTTCAGTTTTGAATTTGAAACACATGCGGCCATGTTTCCGACGCATGTTTATACAAACGACGACGTGCGCAAACTTGATTCATACTGGAAAGCGCGAGATGTGCACATAACCTGGCATCCAATACCCGCGAATGAATCCGCTTTCGAGATAGCCAAGCAAAAGGGGACAAATCCTTGCGAGGTATGTCACGCGGCAAAAAGAAAGAGCTTTCTGGAATACTTGAATCAGACTACCACTGACTGGGATTCTCTTGTCATCATTGTTGGTTGGTCGCTCTGGGATCTTGTCGGCTATTCGCTGGAATATTTATTCGGCGGTGTCTATGCGAATGAAGATAACATGTTCCAGGGGAAAAATATCAATGATAGATATTTCAGGACCGGCCAGCGCTTTTATCCCATGTTGAAGATGAAAGAAGGCTATTCTTTATTCAAACCGTTACTCAGGTACAATGACCAGGACATTAGAAAAGTGATTCATGATAATCAAATACCGATTCTAACCACAGATTGTAAGTATAAGGACTACAGACCCAAACGACTGTTTGCTGACTGTTACATACAGATGGACCTTTATTTCGACTACGATAAGGTATTGAAATTCGCTCGGGAATCGCTTAACCTGCAAGAACCAACTGCATATACCAATATTAACAAAGAGAATTTCATAACATCAATTTTTTGAAGCAACGCGTCACGACTGTGAGAAGCATGCGACACATTAGACCACGCCTTTTATAATTCCCGATTCAATTGGAAACTGGGGGGAAATGCGTTTAACCGCCTTTGCTCCCGCTCGGTCAAGCATCTCCATTATTTCCTCCTCAGAGTAAGATCTGCCGTTTGCCGTTCCTAAAAGCATATTAAGGGAAAAAAGCGCCGGCTGGAGCGGGCCGTCCATGGTGTTGTCAAGGATAAATTCGTGGATCATCAGCAGACCTCCCGGCTCCAGAACTGAAGCCGCTTTCCCGATTATCCTCTGACAATCCTCTGGACCTTCTGCATGGAGAATTTGAGAAAGCCAGGCCACATCATAGCTTCCGGGAATATCTTCTTTCAGGTAATCGCCTGCCACGAAATTAATGCGGTCAGTAAGACCGAACCTTTCGATCGTTTTCCTGGCGTAGGGTCCGGTTGCGGGAAGGTCATAGACAGTCGCCCTGAGCCGGGGATTGTTGAGGCAAAAGTGGATTGCATATGTGCCGGGCCCGCCGCCAAGATCAAGCAGGTGACGCCGGTCAGAGATATCTATTGTATTGACCAGCCGGGGAGCCAGATTCATGGCGATGTTGAACATGCCCATAAGAAAACTTTCCCGACCTTCTTCGTCGCTCCCGGATGACCGCGTCCTCATGGGGCCGCCCGTCCTTACCGCTTCATCCAGCTTCGACCATGATAGAGCAAGATGGTGATGATGCATGATTATATGGCCCATATATTCCGGGGAATTCTTGGAGAGAAAAGATGTACTGGACGGGGTGTTAGAGTATCTGTCGCTTTTTTTTGCAAGAAGATTCATTGCCGCCAAGGCATTGAGCAGCATCACAACGCCTCTTTCCTTCGCATTCAACCTCTGAGCAATATCCTCACCTGTAAGTTCTTCGCTGTCTATTATAGTAAATATCCCGAGTTTAATTGCAGCGTGAAGGGTAAAAGACCTCCAGTAATATCCCGATACCTCCAGCAGTTTATTAGGACTCCATGCTCGTGTGTCCATACATGTCCTCTTCTTATTTGGAATCTTCTCCGTAGTGCTCGTCAATCCACGCCTGGTATTCGCCGCTCCGGATATTTTCAATCCAGGCCCTGTTCTCAAGGTACCAGGTTATCGTTTTTCTGATGCCCGAGGCGAAAGATTCCCGCGGAGCCCAGCTAAGTTCCTTTTGCAGTTTGCTAAAGTCAATGGCATACCTGCGGTCGTGTCCCGGTCTGTCTTTCACAAAAGTGATAAGCTTTCTCCTCGACATCCCGTCAGGGGAAGGAAGTATCTCATCGAGAATATCGCAGATCATTTCCACAATGACGATGTTTTCCATCTCTGAATTGCCGCCTATATTAAACGTCCCTCCCCTTTCGCCGGACTGCATGATTGTCCAGATGGCCTCACAGTGATCTTTGACATACAGCCAGTCACGGACATTCCTGCCATCTCCATAGACGGGCAGAGGCTTACCCTCAACAGCATTGAAGATCATAAGGGGGATGAGTTTCTCCGGAAACTGGTACGGCCCATAATTGTTGGAACAATTGGTAATGACAACAGGGAGACCGTAGGTTTCATGATAGGCACGGACCAGGTGGTCTGAGGCCGCTTTGGCTGCTGAGTAGGGACTATTGGGCCGGTAGGGAGTCTCCTCCGTAAAATATCCCGTCTCGCCGAGGCTGCCAAAGACCTCGTCAGTGCTTACGTGATGAAAGAGCACAAATCTATCCGCCCTGGCCCTGGCAATCTCAAGGAGATTAAAAGTTCCGATAATATTTGTGTAGATGAAACTCTCCGGCCTTTTAATCGACCTGTCGACGTGAGATTCTGCCGCGAAATGACAGACGGCATCAATATCGTAATCACCGAAGATTTTTTCCATCCCATCGGTATTACAGATGTCCATCTTCTGAAAGATGTACCTGCCGCCAAATTGTTCATCTATGCCTCTGAGATTTTCAGGATTCCCAGCATAGGTCAGCTTATCGACATTAATTATTCTACCCGCGAATCCTGTTTCCTTCAGCATATAATGGATGAAGTTACTGCCGATAAATCCGCAACCTCCGGTGACCATCAGATTATTAATATTCACGTTACTCCTTTCCCTCTGATTCTTACATCAATTTTTCGGTAAAGCTACGTTTTTCCTGCCTTGACAGATTGGCATCAACAGCATCCCCCGTGATATCTTCCCCTGCATCTTATCAAATAGCCAGATACGGAAGAAGATATTGAGACACCGTGAGCCCCTATCGCGAGGCTTTCAGCAAACTCATATATATGTCCTCCCCCCGAGATACCTTTTTTTGTAATAGCTTCTCGATAAGTAACCTACGCGAATATTTTTACCTCTGCCCGGCGCATGTATAAATCGGCCGTCTCCGACATATATGCCCACGTGCGCGACCTTGTCTTTGCCGGAAGTGGCAAAAAAAATAAGATCACCTTTCAGAAGGTCGCTCCGCTCAACAGGGGTACCTGTTTCGTACTGCTCCTTGGATGAACGGGGAAGATCGAGACCGTTTAGCTGATAGACAGTCATTGACAAACCGCTGCAATCAAATCCGGTGTTTGGCGAAGAGCCGCCCCAGAGATATGGAACACCGACGAAGCTCTCTGCCGTCTTTATTAGCTCCTCCCTGATATACATGTCGCCATACTTTTGTTGTTTGGCAACAGCATATTCATCGGGGTTGACAATATAAAATTCATCAATCGCCCCCGACGATTTGAGGCTTTCTGCCTTTTGGCGGGCGATTGCCTTTGATGGGTAGTTGCCAAATCGCACCTTGTAAAGCCCTGCGCGTGCCACGAAATAGGTGGCATCCAACCCCCAGGCTTGGAGCTGGTCAGTTAACCGGGCAGCATTTTCGACATCGGAAAAGGCGCCAACCTGAATGGTATAACCCAGACGGGCGAGAGGCTTTTCTATAACCTTTGGTCGACTAGTGTATGCCCGGCGTCCTGCACAACCTGGAAAAAGTAAGATAATTAGAAAAAGGGCGACCGTCACCTTCAGGAAGCATCGCAGTTTTAGATTACTTTCTGTTCCTCTCACATGCCCCTCGGATTCCTTGTCAATCAGTTTTTCAAACGTCTTAAATATCATCCCGGCAACTTATCCGCCCAGTGATCCATGACCAGCCTGCGAGCTTCGTCGGACGTCGCAATTTTCCCGTCGAGCTGCGCATCCTCAACAGCATCAAGGATCTCACCAAAAAGAGGGCTCGGACGAAATCCCATGGCAACAAGATCATCTCCAGTGAGTAACCTCGGAGGACGCAGCTCATCATCCCCCACTTCCGTAAGCTTGCTCCTGCAGAACTCATGGTTATCGAGAAACCCATGGCTCGCAAGGCAGTCCAGTCGATGAAGCTCAAGGTGCAGTTGGAAGTCGGGCATTCTGAGGAAGCGTTTTAACCTGTTCGGTCTCATATCTGTAACATTCATGAAGAGCATATGATAATGAATGAGGGCAAGAATGGTCTCCATGTCTGCACGGGAGAACCTGAGGCGCCGCATCAATGCTTCCGCGATCCTTTCACCTTCACGCACATGACCGTAGAAGTGAATGCCTGAATCATCTACGGAACATGTGCGGGCCTTGCCAACGTCGTGCAATAGGATGCCCCAGGCGAGGCGCGAGTCATTCTCCACGCCTTCTCCCGCAGGCAGCAGGTCAAGCATTCGGAGTGTATGTTCCCATACGTCGCCTTCCGGGTGGAATGCCGGCGGCTGTTCGATACCACGCAGGCAATCGACCTCGGGTAAAATTTCGGCAAGAAGACCGGTTTCCACCATCATTTCCATTCCGCGGCGCGCACCACCGCGCGTGAGAAGCTTCGCCAATTCGTCACGGATGCGCTCGGCGCTGATACGTTTTATCTCGAAAGCATGTCGTTTTATGGCACGGGAAGTATCGGGATCAATTGCGTACCCAAGGTTAGCGGAAAAACGGACAGCGCGAAGCATTCTTAAATGATCCTCGGCAAAGCGCTCGTCAGGATTTCCGATTGTCCGGATTACACAATCCTCTATATCCTTCTTGCCGCCGACATAATCGATGATGTTGCCCGTCATCGGATCCATCAACAAGGCATTGATGGTGAAGTCACGGCGACACACATCATCATATGCGCTGGTAAATTCGACATGAGACGGCCTGCGTCCATCCTCATAGCCACTCTCAGCACGAAATGTGGCGACCTCATAACTGTGGCCTTCCTCAACCACAAGCACGACGCCAAAACTAATACCAACCGGCGCTGTATGAGAAAATAGTGAACAGACTTCCTCGGGCCGCGCTGAGGTAACGATATCATAATCTCCTGGCTCCACGCCGCGCAGGATATCACGGACGCATCCACCCACGAAGTAGGCTTCATGGCCGGCATCTCGTAACCGATGAACAATGCTTATCGCTCTATCGCGAGATGCTTTAAATTTTCCGGAGCGATTAACTAACAAAGATCAGCTTCCCTGTTCATTATCATGATACGCTGAAAGGCGGATGGCCTTCCTATTCATCCGATGAAGCCGGAAAAAAATGCGTTATCAATCTGTATCCTGTGCCGGTACTGTATGAAGTCTTTATGGCCTGAGTTGTATAGGCCTTTGCCCCTTCCACTGCTTCGGATACGCTTCGGCCTTTGGCAAGCAGGGTAGCAATGGCAGCAGAAAAAGTGCACCCTGTGCCATGCGTTTCCTTTTTATCGATTCTTTCGGAGGAAAATTGGCGAAATTTCTTGCCGTCATAGAGGATATCTACGGCATCGCCTGTCAGATGTCCCCCTTTGATTACCACATTCTTCGCACCGAAGCGGTAAATGACCATCGCCGCTTCTTTCATGTCGGAGGTGGAGGTTATCTTCATTTCGGACAGGACCTCGGCCTCAGGTATATTCGGCGTCACGACGAAGGCCAGTGGAAGCAATTCGCTCATCAATGCCTCCCTCGCCTCACCTCGTATCAATGCC
>Ga0315294_10002082_pt1 | contig 21865 bp, 14 predicted proteins | sample YL17G13_40_MG_FD_203626 | JGI IMG/M metagenome (GOLD analysis project Ga0315294, IMG submission 203626) | Sediment microbial communities from Yellowstone Lake, YNP, Wyoming, USA - YL17G13_40 | ecosystem: Environmental > Aquatic > Freshwater > Lake > Sediment | place: USA: Wyoming | collected...
CCCCTCTACCCCTGCAAGTATTTCCGCTATATACCCTGATACTATATCTCCTGCGTGAAAAATATAGTTTACTTTTCGCGCTGCAAAAATCTCTGCCGCCTTGAGCGCATTTCTATGCACATCATGTGTATCGCTTATAATCCCTATTTTCATTTGCCGCTTCTTAAAAGATATTTCCGGATGACTCTACTATAAAAATCTTTCTCTCCCCCGTCAATCCCTGTTAATCCGTCTCTCGCCAACTCAAAACTCTCCACGTCCTTTGTGGCTGATTTTTGTTTTGAATTTCGTATTTTGGTAATTCGAATTTGTCCTTCGACTTTGCTCAGCACTTCGACGATGCTCAGTGTGGTGAGCCTGTCGAACCATCTCGGATTTAGGATTTAGATATTAGGATTTTTGATTGAATTTTGCGCCGCTAGTCGCTAAGGCAAAATTCAATCAAACGCGCAAGGGGGTGTAAAAAACTGCAAAAAATTGCAGAAATTTGCAGAAAAAATACAGCGTTTTGCAAAATTCTGCAAAAAATTGCAGAAAAAAACGCAACTTTGCACAACTTTTTCCCTGACCCTTGCGCATTTGATTGAAAAAAATCTTACCCATCCCCTCATTTGCGCAAAAAAAAAGACTGATGACCACCTCCGGCCATCAGTCTTTCGTTCCTTGCCGACCTGCTTATTACCAGTTTCTGGTTCTGTTGCTAGCCGCTCCAGTAACCGTAAAAGAGCGTCGGCCTTTTAGTATTCAAACTGTACAGCAACGCCTATGCTTCCATCTTTCAGCATATTGCCGCGTTCAACCCTGACCACTTTCCCCATCTTAATTCGGGCAAATCCACCTTTTTCCTGGGCCAGAGTCCTCGTCCGCGGAAAATTCATCTCCACAATATGTCCCGCCCGAACAGGCGTTGTTATTGGAAGCGTAACAAAGGCACCCGTTCTGCTGATATTTGCGCTTCGGCCGTTAAAAAATCTGTTAGCCTCCGGCAGCCAAACACTCACAGGCCAGGCAAGGGCGGCCCGGACATCTCTGCGTTGTTCTACTAACGTCTCCATATTCAAATCTCCTATTTCAAACCTTCGTTCCATCATCGTTCCATCAAGTGTTACATTTATCGGCAATGTTAATTTAGATAAATTAGCGTATCTAGGGAAAATAATGGCGTTTTGGAAGAATTTTTTCTTCCTCCCGTTTTCACAGCAGGCTTGCATTTTTTATTGGACTTTCCGACAAAAAAATTTATCTGGCGGAGCAAACCTTTGCTCATTCCCCCCTGTCTTCCCAGTTTAACACTATTTTGTCTTTGGCAGACAGCCATTCGTGAGCTAATACTGTAAGGAGGGAAAATTACGACTACCTGGTGGATGGGGGGTAACTATCTTGCCAATAGGGGCTGTTTAGTGTATCTTCAAAACCTGATGCAGACAAAAGTTGTAAAAGTCGACGATGCACAAATCGATTCAGCAAAGATCAAAGAAGCAGCCAGCGTAATTGACGCCGGCGGACTGGTAGCTATTCCCACCGAAACCGTCTATGGGATTGCCTGCCGGGTTAGAACAAACTCACTAGCCAGATTAGACAGACTCAAAGGTCGAAGCCCTGAAAAATACTACACATTGCACATTGGCCGGAAAAGCAACTTGCAAAAATACGTGCCTACGGTGGGACTGAAGGCCCAGAAGCTAATTAAGAACACCTGGCCCGGCCCTTTGACCATCGTTTTTGAGCTCGATGCGCAGGACATTGAGAAACAGCGCACCAGCCTTGAAGCGGAGGTCTTTGAAAACCTGTACAAAGATAATTCCATAGGTATTCGCTGCCCCGATAATCCGATAGCTTCGGCGCTGCTGCGGCTGGCGCAGAATCCGGTGGTTGCACCGAGTGCAAATGTAACGGGTCAGCCGCCAGCGGTAAGTCCGGAGCAGGTTCTTGCGCAATTTGCAGGACAAATCGAGCTGCTGCTGGACGGCGGGCCATGTGAATACCAGAAAAGCAGCAGTGTCGTGAAAATAGCCCAAAAAGGCCTGGAGATTTTAAGGCCGGGGGTATATTCGGAAGAAGACCTTGAGGCGTTGTCGGAGGTTAAATTTCTGTTTGTCTGCACCGGTAACACCTGCAGAAGCCCTATGGCGGAGGGAATATTCCGTAAGGGGCTGGCCGAAAAACTGGGCTGCACGATTGACTTTCTTGAAAAAAGAGGTTATAAAACAATATCCGCCGGCGTTATTGGCGGCACTGGTTCGCCAGCCAGTCCGGAAGCAATAGCGGCCTGTGCGGCCAGGGGCATCGACATTACGGCTCACAAGAGCGGGCCTTTGTCCAAACAGCTCATCGAGGAATGTGACGTTATCTTTGCGATGAGCCAAATGCACCTGGATAGAATTGCTGCTGTTGCCCCTGAAGCGGTGAATAAGTGTGTGTTGTTAGCGGAAAATAGGGATATTCCGGACCCTATAGGTCAGTCGCAACAGATTTATGACGACTGTGCCAGGTTGATAGAAGAGTCTATAAGAAAAAGAGTTAGCGAGCTGGTATTATGAAAATAGCAGTTGGAAGCGACCATCGCGGTTTCGAAGCGAAGGAGCAGGTAAAAATCATAATCACCCAGATGGGCCACGAGTTCATTGATGTCGGCACCAGCAACGATAATCCGGTCGATTATCCTGACATCGCCTATCTGGCGGCAACTGGGGTGTCGAAAAAAGAAGCCGACAGAGCTATTCTGGTCTGTGGAACCGGTATCGGAATGAGCATAACGGCAAACAAGATAAAAGGAATCAGGGCGGCTTTGTGCCATGACGAGCTAAGCGCTCAGATTTCGCGCCATCATAATGATGCAAACGTACTTTGCCTATCGGGGGATTTAATCGGAAAAGTGCTGCTGCGAAGAATAGTCGAAGCCTGGCTAACTACGGACTTCAGCGGCGGCAGACACCAAAGACGGGTGAAGAAGATAGCAGCCATCGAAGAAGGCAAAAACCCGAAAGAGATTAAGAACGGCTGACCATTATAAGAAACACGACCAGCCTTCGCTCTTCGAGCTACGGCGTGGCAGGCCCGCCTGAGAAGTCGCTGTGCGACGCTATTCTTTTTCAAAGCATACTCGAAAAGAGTACGAGGAGTTGGTAGTTCGTAGAAAAAATGGAGACAGAAGAAGGGCTGAGAGTGTATCAAACTCTCAGCCCTTGTGTTTTGTCTCGAAATAGCGCCAATTGTTTCGAATTGTTCTGGAATTGCTCTCGAATTGTCTCGAATCGCTCTCGAAATAGCGCTGAATGGTACGCCAAATCGTTTGAATTGTGCTGAATTGAGGGGTTGGTTTTTGTTTTAAGCTCTTGTGCCATAATTAGTTAGAGTCAAAATCAATCAAAAATTCACACAGATTTTTCATAAATTTTTTTTTCATTAAATTTTATTTCATACAACATCGGGATATAGAATCTTCCCATAATTGGGCGGATATGCGCATTCGGGTTGACCCTACTTCGCCCTGCGGGCTACGAAGGGCAGGCAAAAAAGAGATAAGTTGTTATAAAATAAAGAGTAAGGGGATTGTAGGAAATTTTGTTTTTTTCCCATATTTGGCGAAGAGTGGGTGCGTGTTTGGTTGAAAGTCGCTGGTTGCTGGATGCTTGATACTGGATGCTTGATACTGGATACTCGATTCCGCCTACGGCGGACAAGGCTCGTGGCTCGTATATCGTATATCGCATTATAGCGGATGGCGGGAAAGAAAAAGGGCTGAGAGTGTATCAAACTCTCAGCCCTTGTGTTTTGTTTTGTGCAATGTTATTTGGAGCCGGCCTGGTCGTGGGGGACGGTGACGGTTGCGCTACTTACTGAGATATTTCCGGAGGCATCGGCGGCCTGATACGTAATTGTATAAACTCTCCCTGAGCCGGAGCCGCTGCGCTCGGCTCTTAGATATATAGAGCCATCATCGTGTATCTTGATATCGCCAGTGGTATTTCCATCACCTTTATCATCATCTGGTTCATTGCTGGTAATACCTACCAGTGTCACCTGTGATGACTGGTCGCAGTTGTCGGTAAGAGTCCAGGTTGGGGTAATCTTAACCATCTTATGATTTGGCGGCCAGATTACTATCGGCGAGACAGACAGGCTGAACTGCGGCGGGGTTGTATCCTGAACGATGATTGTTGCCATGTCAGAATCAGACCGGCCGGCTTTATCAATAACTTCGAGGATGATAGTGTGTTCGCCAAGCGGCAGGTTGCAATCTATAATCTCGCTGCTTCCAAGAAAAACATCGGTGTTCGGGTCACAGGGATCAAATTGTTCATACCAATCAAAATAGACTATATTGTCATTGGTACTTGGCGTAGAGTCAGTGTCGGTCGAGGCAGAGCCATCGAGGGTAACTTCAGCCATACAATCAAGCCCAGTGTAAACGGTCTGGTCCGGGCCGGCATCGGCAACGGGTGTGCGATTAAACCGCAAGATTACTAACCCACCTTCCCGAGCAGCCACATACTCGTAGTCGCCAGAAACCGCCACATTCAAAGCGACACCTCTGCTATACGCGATGCCGTATGTGCCAACAGAGAACAGGGCGGCAGGGTTCGAGATATCTATTATCTGCGGGCCCCATTCGCCAGCCGCCACATGTGCGTATTTGCCAGAAACAGTCACACCACAGGTGCCTCCGGAACATGTACCCACGCAAACAGGAGCGGCGGGGTTGGATACATCTATTATTTGCAGACCGTTCCACCCATCCTCACAGATACCCGTTAAGTAAACGTAATTTCCTGAAATATCAACGGCGTGGGCATCTATTTGGTTATATCCGCCTACATGTATGGGTAAGTTCGGATTAGAGATGTCTATTATCTGCAGACCCGACGAAGTAGCAACGTAGGCATAGTTGCCTGATACTTGGACGCGATTGGCATACCCGATTGTTTCACATTTGCCTACGAGAAAGGGTAAAGCTGGATTGAGGATATTTACTATCTGCAGCCCACGCGAGCTGTCTGCGATGTATGCGTAGCTACCAGAAATCGTCACGTCTCGAGTCCAGCCAGCGGTGTCATACGCACCTGTACAAACAGGCACGCTCGGATTGGAGATGTCTATTATCTGCAGACCAGAAGAACCATCCGCAACATAGGCGTAGTTGCCTGAAATAGTAACAGCGCAGGCGTAGTCGGGGGTATCGCATCCGGCTAAACCTAAAGGGGAAGTTGGATCTGAGATATCTACTATTTGGAGACCATACAATCCGTCTGCTACGTAAGCGTAGTTGTTGGAAACAGCTACGTCTTGGGCGTTGCCGATGACATAGTATTCTCCCACATGAACACATTTGCTCGAATTGTAGATGTCAATTATCTGCAGGCCGTAATGAGCATCTGCTACATAGGCGTACTTGCCCACTATGGCTACATCATAGGCATACCCCCTTGTATTATATCCGCCCACCCAAACAGGTGAGGTCGGATTAGAGATATCTATTATCTCTAGGCCGAAAAAAACATTAGCAACATACACGTGGTGACCAAAAAAGTATACAGCGAATGGCCAGCCGAGCATATTGTATTCGGCCACCCTTATAGGTTTGGCGGGGTTTGAGACATCTATTATTTGCAGACCACTCCACCATCCATCGGCCACATATGCGTATTTGCCAAAAACGGTTACATTACAGGCTTCTCTGGGGGTATTATATTCGCCTACCCATGCAGGTGCGGCCGGATTGGAGATGTCTATTATCTGCAGACCAGAATAACCATCTGCCACGTAGGCGTAATTGCCAGACACAACCACCCCACTGGCATGATCTTTCGTGTCGTACCCACCCACGCGCTTAGGTTCAGACGGATTGGAGATGTCTATTATCTGCAGACCAGAATAACCATCTGCCACGTAGGCGTAGTTCCCAGAAACAGGTACAGCTACGCAAAAAGCCACCCCCGCGGTAGCAAGTCCACCAACACGAACAGGTGAAGCTGGGTTAGCAATATTAATTATGTGGAGACCAGCATGCTCATCAGCCACGTATAGATAGTTGCCGCGAAGAGTAACACCACAGACGATGTCTGGGAGAATTACTTGGCCGAGCCTAGTTGGATTTGACGGGTGTGATATATCTATGACGAAGAGGGATCGGCCCACCCCTAGATATGCTCGATTCGATCGCACCGCTACTGTAAAACTTGGCCCACCCCACCAACCGGTGCGTTCGAAATAAATATCGGCTTGTGCATATGACGATATAGCTAAAATGACCGTCACTAATATCAACTTGATTAGTTGTATTTTATTCATTTTCAGACCCTTTCATGAAAATATGAAGATGTATTAAGCCTATATAAGCACCGCAGCTATTATACCAGATGCTGGCATTTGCCCAACGTAGATAAGTGCAGGTTGGGTTGGTATTTGTTACAGATTTTTTTAGAAATTTTGCGAATTTTTTCAAAATAGCGGTTAATTGTGTCAAAAACACGGTTTAGAGCTGATAAATTTACCCCTAAAGTAGATTAATTTTCGCCGGAGAGCCTGAACCCTGCCTGCGATGTGCAGTGGGCAGGCCCTACTTCGCTCGGGGAGCTACGAAGGGCAAGCCCCCAACAGAGGGCTTGAGTTGAGGGCAGGCCCTTCGACTGGATTCGACAAGCTCACCATAGGTGCGCTCAGGACAGGCAATGTAGAATGACAAAGAAGCTTTTAGACTTCGGCGGGGGCAGTCCTTCGACTGGATTCGACAGGCTCACCATCTGGTTCGACACTTCGACTCCTTCGACAAGCTCAGGATAAATAAGCTCAGTGCAGGCCTTTCGACAAGCTCAAGACAGGCAAGCTCACCGCAGGCTAAGCTCAGGATGATAAGGTCATTTTTGGGACGGCGGGAATGGCCTCTATGGCTGCCTTTACTCTCTCTGCAGCCGGGGCGGTTTTTCTGCGGAGGATTTCCGCGGCAGAAGCGCCTATCGAGCGCAATTTGGCGTATCTGGCCTGGAGCAGGTCATCGATTTTCATTTGTTTCAGCTCTGCCAGAGTCTTAGTAATATATTTCTCAACATTATAGACGGTATCGTGGACATTACGATGCGCGCCACCGAGCGGCTCAGGGATAACGGCGTCAACAAGCCCAAGGTCATGCAGGTCTTTACTGGTTAATCTGAGCGTCTCGGCGGCGTCGGCGGCCTGTGAGCCATCCCGCCACAAGATTGCGGCGCAGCCCTCAGGGGATATTACCGAGTAATACGCAAACTCGAGCATCGCCAATCTATCGCCCACACCTATTCCCAGGGCGCCGCCGGAACCGCCCTCTCCAATCACGATACAAATTATCGGGACGGTGAGGCGCGACATTTCCAGTAAATTGGCTGCTATTGCCTGGGCCTGGCCTCGTTCCTCAGCGCCGATGCCCGGATAGGCACCGGGTGTATCGATAAGCGTAATGACAGGCATATTAAACTTCTGGGCGAATTTCATCTTGGCCAATGCCTTGCGGTAACCTTCAGGATTGGGACACCCGAAATTGCAGGCAATTTTTTCCTTTGTGTTTCTGCCTTTGTTCTGGCCGATGATCAATACCTTTTCTCTGCCGATTTGACCTAATCCTGTTATGATTGCCCTGTCGTCGCCAAAACACCTATCGCCGTGCAACTCGCGAAAATCCTTTACCATCCGGTTAATATAATCGGTAAGGAGCGGTCTTTTGGGATGGCGTGCGACCTGAACCGTCTGCCATGCGGTCAGCTTTGAGTAGACCCGTTTAAGTTCAGCAACCTGTTCCTGCTGGAGCCGGCGAATCTCAGCGGCATAATCAATGCCCTTTATGGAGCTGAGCCTGCGGAGCTCGTAGGTCTGGCGGTCGAGGTCAGCAACCCTTGCCTCGAATTCCAGATAATCACCATCGCCGATTTTAGTGTTAGTGTCTACCATTTTAGGAATCTCAACGGGCTGTATGCACCGAACACCCCCAAATGCATACAACAAAACCATCCATAAAAACCCGGCCCACACAGCGGACGGGATGTTGTTTTATTTCGCCATGTCCGTTGGCTCTTTTATATTCAGGGTGAGGATAATAACATTTTTAGCACCACAAATCAAAGAAAAAAATTGACATCTCGTGCTCATTGCTATACTTTCTAGCGGTATTTATTTTAACGCGTATTGCTATAAGGCCTTAACTGTGAAAGATTTAAGACAGATAACTGTAATAGGACTGGGTCTTTTAGGCGGGTCAATAACCCTGGCGGTGTTACACTCTTTTTCCGGGGTGAAGGCGGTAGGCTATAGCCACCGCGCTGCTACCCGCCGAAAGGCAAGAAAACTGGCAGTCGCAAGCGAAATAACTGATGACATTAAGGCCAGCGTAGCCAATGCAGACCTTGTTATCCTGGCCACACCCATTTGCACATTTGAGGAAATATTCGGCCAAATCAGCGATGCACTGCCGGCCGGCTGCATTGTCACCGACGTCGGGTCAACAAAAGTTCTGCCTCACCGCTGGGCAGCAAAAAAACTCCCCGACAGCGTTTACTATGTGGGCTCTCATCCAATTGCCGGGTCGGAACAAAGAGGTGTTGAATTTGCCAGAGATGATTTGTTTGAACAAACCACCTGCATTCTGACAACGACCAAAAAAACCAGCCCCCAAGGGGTGCAGACCCTTAAGAAATTCTGGTCAGACCTTGGGTGCTTTGTAAAATTAATGACACCGGCTGAGCATGACAGAATCCTGGCAAATGTAAGCCATCTGCCACATCTGACAGCAGCAGCTTTGATAAATGCCAACGACGACGAAGATTTGAAATTTGCCGGCAAAGGTTTTATCGACACATCAAGAATTGCATCGGGACCGGCCAACATCTGGGCTGATATCCTGTCAACAAATTCAGGAAACATTACCAAAAGCATTGACAAAATCACGACTGAGCTATTGAAATTAAAGAAGGCGATTAAAAGCGGAAACAAAAAACAAGTTGAGAACCTGCTTGATGCGGCAAGAAGCAAGCGAGCTACACTGATAAACTACAAAATCAAGAAGAAGGAAATAATATCGTGAAGCAATGGCGATTTGAGGTTTTTAATCGGCCCGGCTTCTCCGATGTTCACGGTAACAGGATACTGGAGGAAATAAAAGAAATCGGCATCAGTTCGGTCGAAGCGGTCCAGTCGGCGAGAGTTTTTCTGATTGAGGCCGACTTCGACAAGGATTTTGCCGGACGGCTGGGCAAGGAACTGCTGATAGACCCTGTTACTGAAGAATATTACACAGGCAGAAGCGGTGCACCAGCGGGCCTGGCAAAAGCGACGCTAATCGAGGTGCATTTAAAAAGCGGCGTCACCGACCCTGTGGCAGAATCGGTAATGACCGCAATAGCGGATATGGGGGTGGAAGCCCACAATGTTCGAACTGCGCGAAAATACGTCCTGCTGGGTGAGGTCAGCTCAAAGCAGGCTGAAATTATCGCAAAGAAAATACTGGCAAACGACTGCATCGAAGAAGTGATAATCGGCAATGAGGCAGAACCGCCGAGTTCCCATCTAAAACCATACAAGCTGCAGATAGAACACCTGCCTATACGCAAGCTTGACGACGAAGGACTGGTCGCACTGAGCAAAAAAAGAGACCTATTTCTCAATCTGGTTGAGATGCAGACCATCCAGAAATACTACAGAGAACTCGGCAGAGAGCCTACCGACGTCGAACTGGAAACACTGGCGCAAACCTGGAGCGAGCACTGCGTCCACAAAACGCTCAAAAGCTCGATTGATATATCCATCAACGGCCAACAGGTGCATTTCGACAACCTGTTAAAGGAAACCGTCTTCAGAGCGACCAAGGAACTCAACAAAAACTGGTGCATATCAGTCTTTGCGGATAATGCAGGGGTGGTGGAATTCGACGATGAGTCAGCGGTATGCTTTAAGGTTGAAACACACAATCACCCTTCAGCTCTTGACCCTTACGGCGGAGCAGCAACGGGAATCGGAGGGGTAATTCGCGACCCAATGGGGACAGGTCTTGGCGCGAAACCCATCGCCAATACAGATATATTCTGCTTCGGTGAGCCGGATATAAAACTGGAAGATGTCCCCAAGGGGGTTCTGCATCCGAGAAGAATCATGAAAGGTGTTGTGGCCGGCGTCCGCGACTACGGCAACAGAATGGGAATACCAACGGTCAACGGCGCAATTTACTTCGACAAAAGATACATGGCTAACCCGCTGGTCTTCTGCGGCAATATCGGTCTGATGGACAAAAACAAGTGCTTCAAGAATCCGCAGAGCGGAAACATGGTCATGGTGGTCGGCGGTCGCACAGGCAGAGACGGAATACACGGGGCGACTTTTTCGAGCGGACAGATGACGCACGAACACGAAACAATCTTTTCACACGCTGTCCAAATTGGAAACGCAATAACTGAAAAGAAAATGCTAGACGTACTTCTCCAGGCAAGGGACGCAGGATTATATGAGGCAATTACCGATTGCGGGGCAGGAGGTCTGAGCAGTGCGGTAGGTGAAATGGGGCAAGAACTCGGAGCTGAAGTCGACCTGGAAAAAGTCCCTTTAAAGTATGGAGGGCTAAACTACACAGAAATCTGGATCAGCGAAGCCCAGGAGAGAATGGTCATAGCGGTCAAGCCGGAAAACCTCGACGCGATAAAGAAAATCTTCGACGATGAAAATGTCCAGTCAACAGTTATAGGCAAATTCACCGACAATAAAAAACTGCTCCTGCGGTACAACGGCCAGCAGGTGGGCGAACTGGATATGGAGTTTATGCATGAGGGAGTGCCGCGATACCTGCGCAGGGCAATCTGGACAAATCCCAAGCCAGCTGAACCGAATATCCCCGAAAAAAATAACTACAATGATGAGCTTTTGCAGATTCTGGCCTCTTACAACGTGGCCAGCAAGGAATGGGTAATACGTCAATATGACCATGAAGTCCAGGGCGGTTCTGTTGTAAAACCTTTGACAGGGGTAAAAAACGACGGCCCAAGCGACGCAGCAGTCATAAGGCCAAAGTTCGATTCGGACAAAGGCCTAGCGATAAGCTGCGGAATGAATCCGCTGTACGGTGACATCGACCCGTATTGGATGGCACTTGCTGGGATTGATGAGGCGGTCAGGAATCTGGTATGTGTGGGCGGTCGATTAGATAGAATTGCCCTGTTGGATAACTTCTGCTGGGGCAACTGCACAAGGCCGGAGACGCTGGGGACACTGGTGAGGGCGGCACAAGCTTGCTATGATGGAGCGATTGCATATCAGACACCATTTATCTCCGGCAAGGATTCGCTGAACAACGAATTTGCCTGCGAAGACGGGACGCTAATCTCCATACCATCGACACTTTTGATAAGTGCGATATCAATAGTCGATGATGTCAGTAAATGCGTGACAATGGATGCGAAAAAAACGGGGAATCTGCTTTTTATAGTCGGCGAAACCAAAAATGAACTTGGCGGCTCACACTATTACAAAATCAAGGGGCAACTCGGCGCCAATGTCCCCAAGGTGGACCTTGAAATAAGCCCTAAAATTGCCAGCAAAATCTGCGCGGCAATAACCGAGGGTCTGGTTGTAAGCTGTCATGACTGCTCAGAAGGCGGAGTGGCGGCGGCACTTGCAGAAATGGCCTTTGCAGGCGGGCTGGGAATAGAAGCGGATTTGCGCGGTTTGCCAAAAAGTGATGATTGTTCACGGATAGATGCACAACTATTCAGCGAATCAAACTCCAGATACGTCGTGGAAGTTGAGCCGAAAAATTACAGTGCATTTGTAAAAATGATGCTGAACATGCCATTCGGCCAAATCGGAAAGGTGACGGAGAAAAAAACACTTACGATAAAAGCACAGGACAGCAAAACTGCAATAGAGCTGGACCTTGATTCACTGAAATGGGCCTGGCAAAAGACGTTCAGGTGGTAATAAATAAGTAAATAGGTAAAAGTAAGGAATGAAGCAGGTAAAGGCGATAGTTTTAAGGGCAGCAGGAATAAACTGCGATATGGAGACTGAATACGCGCTGCAGTTGGCAGGTGCGGAAGCTGTGAGGGTGCATACAAACAGGATAATTGAGGACAAAAAGCTCCTTGAGCAATTCCAAATAATAGTTTTTCCGGGCGGCTTCAGTTACGGTGATGACGTGGCGGCAGGGAAAATACTGGCAAATCAAATCGTGCATCACTTATCGGAGGCCCTGCGGAAATTTATCGATGATGGTAAATTGGTTCTCGGAATCTGCAACGGCTTCCAGGTGCTGGTCAAGATGGGGATTTTGCCATTTAACGCTATAGGCCCGCAGGATACCGTTACGATAACCAATAACGACTGCGGGAAGTTCGAGGACAGATGGGTATATCTTGCGCCACAAACCGAAAAATGTATCTTCATTGAGCCGGGCAGACAAATCTATCTGCCAATTGCGCACGGCGAAGGCAAGGTCGTTACAAAAGACGATGCCACATTAGAGCAATTAAAATCAGGGGGACATATTGCGTTCAAATACGTTGATGAAAACGGCAAAGAAGGCGGCTTCCCAATAAATCCTAACGGCTCGGTAGATTCAATAGCGGGCTTGACGGATACTACCGGGCGGGTATTGGGCCTTATGCCGCATCCGGAAAGATTTGTCAGGCCGACGCAGCATCCACGCTGGACAAGACCCCAAACAAATCCAGACGCAGATGGAGTGACAATATTCAACAACGCTGTCAGATATATAAAAGAAAACTTCTGACAGCAGCGACCACCCCCAAAACAAAGTTTAAATACTCCTGGATTCCTGCTCCTTCGGCTATGCTCCCTACTTCGCCGAAATTGGCTACGCAGGGCAAGCAGGACAGGTTTCGCAGGAATAACAAGCCGAGCTACAGTTTTTCGAACGTAAATTTGTGCTGGTCGGCGTCGATTTTAATTTTGTCGCCGTCAGTAAATTGGCCTTCCAATAACTCGGTGGCCAGGGGATTTTCCAGTCGCTGCTGAATGGTGCGCTTTAAAGGTCTGGCACCGAAAACGGGGTCGTAGCCCTCGTCCATAATCAGCGTGCGGGCGTTGTCTGTAATTTCGATTTCAATTTTGCGGGCCTTGAGACGGTCACTGAGATAACGGAGCTGGATATCAACGATTTTTTTCAAGTCGTCCCTAGTGAGCATATGGAAAACAATGGTCTCGTCAATACGGTTCAAAAACTCAGGTTTGAAATATTTTTTAAGCGCATCTTTGACATGGGCCTCAATTTCCCAGTCGGCGCCAGATTCCTCGGTGAGCTGCTGAATCTGCTGGCTGGCGATGTTGCTGGTCATAATGATAACGGTATTTTTGAAATCCACCGTTCGGCCTTTTCCATCGGTCAGCCGGCCGTCATCGAAGACCTGCAGCAGGATATTGAAGACATCAGGATGAGCTTTTTCGACCTCATCGAGGAGAATCACCGAATATGGTTTGCGCCGGACAGCCTCGGTTAATCTGCCGCCCTCTTCGTAGCCGACATAGCCGGGCGGTGCGCCGATAAGGCGGGCGACAGAATGCTGCTCCATAAACTCACTCATATCGATTCGAATCATGGCGTTTGGGTCGTTAAACAGAAAATCGGCAAGGGCCTTGGAAAGCTCGGTCTTGCCGACGCCGGTTGGGCCGAGGAACAGGAATGTCCCTATCGGGCGATTCGGGTCGCCTAATCCTGCGCGACTTCTTCGGACGGCGTTGCAAAGAGCTGTAACCGCTTCATCCTGTCCAACGACACGTGTTCGAATGGCGTCTTCCATTTTCAGGAGCCGCTGGCGCTCACCGCTTAATAATCTGGCCACGGGAATGCCGGTCCACTTGGAAACAACCTGAGCGATGTACTCTTCACCGACTTCGTTCTGGATTACGGCTTTGTCAGACCTGGAAAGCTGGGTCTCTTTTTCCTGGAGCTGTTTTTTCAATTCGGCAATTGTGCCATATTTCAGTCGGGCGGCGGTTTCGAGGTCGCCTTTACGCTGGGCATTTTCGAACTGGTTTTGAACATCCTCGATTTTCTGTTTGAGCTGCTTTATCTGGTCGATATTGCCTCTATCATTTTCCCACTGGGCGGTAATGTCTTTATCCTGCCGCTGTAACTGGTCCAACTGCTTTTCCGTATTTTTCAATCGCTCTTTACTTGCTCTATCAGTTTCTTTTTTCAAAGCCTCTCGCTCAATTTGCATCTGGACAATCTTTCTGCGAATAGTATCCAGCTCGGCAGGCAGCGAATCATTTTCAATTCGCACCTTTGAGGCGGCCTCATCGACCAGGTCTATTGCTTTATCCGGCAGCCAACGGTCGGGAATGTATCGATTTGACAAAGTGGCAGCTGCAACAAGTGCAGAATCGGAGATGCGAACACCATGATGGGCATCATAGCGGTCTTTCAATCCACGGAGAATTGCTATGGTTTCCTCAACAGTCGGTGGGTTAACCATAATCGGCTGGAAACGTCTCTCAAGCGCTGCATCTTTTTCGACATATTTTCGATAATCATCAATGGTAGTTGCGCCGATGCAGCGCAGCTCACCTCTGGCAAGCGATGGTTTTAACAAATTGCCGGCGTCAACAGAACCTTCGGCCCTGCCTGCTCCTACGACGGTGTGAAGCTCATCGATGAAAAGTATTATTTGCCCCTGCGCACCTACAACTTCTTTCAGCACGGCCTTGAATCGCTCTTCAAATTCGCCCCTGAATTTTGTTCCGGCAATGAGAGCACCCATATCCAGAGCGATGATTCTTTTATCCTTCAGGCCTGTGGGGACATCGCCGGCAACTATTCGCTGGGCAAGCCCTTCGACAATTGCGGTTTTGCCGACGCCTGGTTCACCAATCAGTACGGGATTGTTTTTTGTGCGTCGATTGAGGACCTGCATACATCGGCGGATTTCTTCATCTCTGCCGATAACAGGGTCGAGCTTTCCCTTCCGTGCCATCTCCAAAAGGTCAATCCCATAGCGTTCCAGTGCCTTGTATTTATCTTCCGGGGTCTGGTCGGTTATCTTTGCGCCGCCACGAATTTCCTTCAAAGCAACTTCAATTTGTTCGGGCGCGACAGAGTTAAGCCGTAAAATCTCCCTTGCATCGCTTTGGACTGAAGCAAGCGAGAGGAACAGGTGCTCGACGCTCAGGTATTCATCCCCCATTGCATCGGCTCTGTTTTGGGCATCGAGAACGATTTGATTCAAGGCGGGGTCGGGCATAAGCTGATTGCTTGGGCTACCTTGTGGAAGCCGCGCAAGCTCACTATTGACCACGTCTTTAATCCGCGAGATGTTGGCACCGACTTTCTTTAGAACCATAACTACAACACCAGTATCATCATCACAGACAGCACTTAATAAATGCAGCGGTGAAAGAACAGTATGTGATTTAGCCATCGCAATCTGCTGAGCAGTTGCCAAAGCCTCCTGGGCTTTGAGAGTGAATTTGTCGAATTTCATGGCAAACCCCTTCAAATACAAATCGTCAGACATATCAACAAAAGAGCAAACAGTGTGCCTGGACACCTAAAATCTATAACTTATTCTTCGACAAGCACTTAGGGTTATCTTTAACTTGTAAATAGATGCCAGTTTGGCAGTTATTGGGCTTATGTGGTTGGTGTATTGTTGCAAACAAAAGCACCAGCGGTCTTTTATCTGTTTGCGATACCCAATCGGCCTGCCCCGAAGATTTGCTTCAGCAGCCCTAACAATCAAGTAACAGGTTGGCCTTTAATAGGTTTTCGAAAAGACAAAAAAACAATCGTCCAGGATAAAACTGTTATTTTTTCGTAAGTACTTCTAATTACACGAATTAGGTCGTTTGAGATTTAAGTCCCATAAAAAAATTTGAAAAATCTTTGAAAAAATTTTGTTTGAGTGTTGACTTGGTGGTAAGCAGTGGTATGATTTCCCATCGTAGGTCTATTGAGTGGGATAAATACCATGCTTTTATTAACAGGTGAATACCGGCACGTTGTCGACTCAAAAAGCAGAGTTTTGATTTCGAACAAGCTGAGAAATCAAATCGACGCAGAAGAACATGGCAGCAATTTTTATCTTGTTCTCGGTGCGAACGGGATACTGTGTTTGTATCCTGAGAAATATTTTGAGCAAATAGTACTTTCGGTTGCACCGCAGACCACCGCGCCGGATGAGGCAGTGGCGTTCGAGCGAATGAGCTTTGCTCTGACCAGCAAGGTGGAACTGGACAACCAGGGCCGACTGCTTTTGAACGAAAATCTGCGAAAGAGAGCGGGATTGAAAGACCAAATTACACTTGTTGGCGTAAGAGACCATATTGAACTGTGGAACAAAGAGAGCTGGGAACAATATCTTTCAGACCACATGGGGCAATATCAGAAACAGATGCTGCAGGCACGACAGACTGTCCTGCAGAGGCAAGGTGAAGACATTTAACTTTTGGGACGGAGGCAAAATGATTGGAACGGACTCGAATCACTGGCAGATTGTAAGAAACAGCCTCAGCGGCGAAAGAGCAGTCGACGAACAGACGTATGCTTCACTGGCAATTCTCGCCGAAAGACTTGAGCGGCTGAAAGACCTTGATAGTATTTTTTCCAAGGTTACACTTTCGTCCGCTGTTAAGAAGCTGCTAAGGCAGAAAAACGCAATAGCAGTAAGCTAAAGGCTTATAGTTGGAAGTTGATGGTTTGGCAATAGAACATATACCGGTTCTTGCAACAACGCTGGCCGAACAGATAAGACTACCACTGGACGGAGTGATGGTCGATACGACCATAGGACACGGAGGTCACAGTTACCTGTTCGGCGAAACCTTGGGCCCTGCGGGAGTAATCATTGGCCTGGACGCCGATCAAAATTCTATCCAAAGGGCCCAATTGAAATTAAAGGGTCTTGCTTGCAAGGTTATCCTGATTCACTCGAATTTTTCTCAAATCAGCAAGCAAGTCCATAAACAGGGTATAGATAAGGTTGATTTTATTCTGGCAGACCTTGGCGTCTGCTCGTCGCAATTGGCCGATGTCGAGATGGGACTTAGCTTTCAGACAAACATGCCGCTGGACATGAGAATTGACAAAAGCCTAAAGACCACCGCTGCCGATATAGTTAATAAGACGGAAGAAAAGAATTTAGCTGATTTGATTTACGGATTTGGCGAGGACAGGGCATCCAGGCGGATTGCACGATTCATAGTAGAGCATCGCGAGAAACAGCCTATAACAACAACGGGTCAGCTGGCAAGAGTGGTTTGCAAGGCGCTGGGACAGCCGGGTCGAGGACGAAGAAGCAAGATACATCCGGCAACAAGGACGTTTCAGGCATTGAGAATTGCGGTTAACAACGAGCTAGGGAATTTGGAAAAGCTTCTTGGTTCGGCCCCGGAGTTGCTAAAGAAGAATGGTCGCATAGCCGTCATCAGCTTTCACAGTCTGGAAGATAGATTGGTTAAGAACAATTTTTTGCAAAACCAAAAGGAGAAGATTTACGCAATTATTACCAAAAAACCGATCGTGCCAACACGGGCGGAAATCGAGGTAAATCCACGAGCAAGAAGCGCGAAGTTAAGAATCTCGCAAAAACAATAGAACTAAAGAAAATGGAGTTTCAGTTATGACTTCCGACGCAAAAATTGGGCTGCTGTTAGGTTTGGTCTTTATATTTATAATTGCATTTTTGGTCAACGGGTTGCCGAACTTTCATAAAGATAAAAATGTAAACAACAATGAGCTGACGACCAACATAGTGAGTTTGGAGAATAATCCGCCGGCAATTGCAGCCAAAGAACACAAAGCTCAGCAAGAGTTCGAGCAGACAGCACCTGCGCAAAAGCAGGATGAAAAGGTTGAGATTCTTTCCATAGCCGGCGACAGTACTCAGTCGGCGACAGGGACTGAACAAGCCCCCGAAGTCGGCGCAGGTACGTCTTCGCAGCCTTTACCTGCAACAGCACAGGAACAGATTCAACAATCCCAGTTGACCCAGACGGTCGGGGTTCAAAAATATGTTGTCCGCGAAGGGGACAACCTGATGATAATAGCCCAGAAGATTTATGGTCAGAAGGAAGGAAGCAAGAACATAAATATCACCAAAATATTTGAGGCTAATCGCAAACTTTTAAGGTCGGCCGATGAGATTTATGTGGGGCAAGAACTAATCATACCACCGCTGGCGAGTCCAACAGCAGACAAGAACAAGACAAGCAACGCATTTTCCTCCAAAATGTTTGAGAAAGTTGAATCTATAGGCCAAAAACATCTCGCAACCGACAGCCAGGAAGCAAAGCAAATTATATCTGACAGCAAAATCGCGCCCCGGGGTCGGGAATATGCTGTGCAGGAAGGCGATTGTTTATGGGGAATTGCTCTGAAGCAACTTGGAAACAGCAACCGCTATACCGAGATTATCAAACTGAACAGAGATATTTTGGACGACGAAAATAATCTAGCTGTCGGAATGCGTTTGAAAATACCGGTTCGATAAGACAACTGGTTACTTATTCTGGATTCGAATCGGTTTCTAATCAGGTATTTCTCCCATTGGTTGAGATATGAGATTGCGGTTTCGTTTTATTTTTGTTGTTTTCTGCTTTACGGCTGTCCTAATTTTCACTGTTTCTCTGCGTAGCGCCAACAATCATATTTTCTACAAGCTTTATACAGTCAAGACCGAACAGAATCGACTAAAACAAGAGCTTTGGCAGAAACAACTGCAATTGGAAAGCTTAATAAATCCGGCTGCGATTTCACATTACCTTGACCACTAGAACTGAAGATTAAATGAAAAATTGAGAAGCATTCGCGTAATCATCCTGCTCTTAGCCTTTGTGATTGTGGCATTTCTGTCACTTGTGGGACGGTGTTTCTACCTTCAGTTTCTCAAGAGCGACTATTACTATTCTGCCTGCATGAAACAGCAACAGCGGCGAGAGCCTCAACAACCCCAGCGCGGTGCGGTTCTTGATTGTCGAGGTCGAGTGCTTGCCGCAAGCGATAAAATTCAAATCGTCTTTGCCGAGCCGCGAGCCATAATCGACGCTAAAAAGGTGTCAAACAAACTTCAACCAATACTGGACATGAGCGCACAGAAAATCTGCAAACTTATCACGGAAAGCAGAAATCCTGGTTTTGTAAAAATCAAGACAGGTACCGCGGTAGATGAGTATAGTGCCTTAACTGGAATTTACGGAATAGGCATTCAATCCGAATGGCAAAGACATTACCCTGCAGGGCCATTAGCTGCGCATGTTGTGGGCTTTACAAGCGTTGACAACCGAGGTCTGGGCGGAGTGGAGCTACGATGCGATAAGGAACTGGCAGGTTCGCCGGCCCAAAGCATTTTCTTTGCTGACGCACCACCATATCGTCGGCCAATTCGGCTAAAAGAGCAAAGCGGTGTTTTGCGCGACGGATTTGGCATCATCCTTACGCTCGATGCCACAATCCAGCAGTTTGCACGGGCCGAGCTCATGAAGCAATACAAAAGCTACGAAGCAGAGTCCGCTGTGGCGATCGTGGTTGAGCCAAAAACCGGGGCGATTTTGGCGATGGTTTCACTGCCAGATTTCGACCCCAACAACATTCAATCCGCCAATCCGAATAATCTCTGTAATCGGGCGATAACCGAGCAGTTCGAGCCTGGCAGTGTGCTCAAGCCAATTATCGCTGCGATTGCGATTGACGCCGGCGCCGTGGGACTGAGTGAAAAAATATTCTGCGAGTACGGCAGCTACCACGGCAAAGGGTTTGGACAAATCGGCGAGTACGAAGGCCACCGCTTCGGAGAGCTGACGGTGCGGGAAATTCTGGTTAATTCCAGTAACATAGGAATGGCCAAGATTGGGCAAAAACTGGGTAAGGACAAGCTCCATGAAGGGCTGAAAGTTTTTGGTTTTGGCCAAAAGACAGGAATTGATTTGCCCGGGGAGGCAGAAGGGCTGCTCTGGCCTGTGCAGAAATGGACAGGGTATAGTGTGACTCGAATACCCTTTGGGCAGGAGATTTCCGTAACTGCGATTCAGCTGATTCGGGCATTCTGCGTACTTGCCAACGGCGGACATGCCATCCAGCCATACGTGGTCAAAGTAATGGTTGGGAACAACGGGGAGATTATTAAATTGAAACAACCGACACCTGCGGTTGGTTTTGTCATCAAGCCTGAAGTTGCCCAATGGGTTGTCACTAATGCCCTGGCGGGTGTTGTGGAAGAGGGGACAGGAAAGAGCGCCAAGCTTGAAAGGTGGAAAGTATTCGGCAAAACCGGGACTGCCAACATTGCCAGAAGTGACCAAAGGGGCTACGCTGAGGACTACATTGCCTCTTTTGTGGGAGGAGCACCAGCTGAGGAACCAAGGGTGGTGGTCCTAGTTTCAATCCGCAAACCCAATAAGAGACTGGGCAAAGGTTATACCGGCGGAATGGTGGCCGCTCCAGTAGTTGGTGCAATACTTGAAAAAACCCTAAACTATCTGGAACGGCACGATACAGCTTACAGCCGGCAATAACCGGGGAATTTCCCCCAGGAACATTAAAGCTGAAGCAAAAGCGTCGGCTTAATCAATCACCTCGAAGCAGGTTTCTGTTTGACCCCATCCGCAGCCGGACCTATGTATTTTGCTTCGATGCAGAACTGGATAATATCGCGGGCCAAAGGTGCGGCATCGCTAGCGCCATGCTGGCCGCCCTCAACCATCACTGCAATTACAACACTTCGGCTCATCTGGTCTTCAGCAAAACCTGCAAACCAGGCGTTGTTCGGATTCTCCGTTGAGCCGGTTTTACCGTAAACTCTCACGCCCTGCTGGGAGAAACCCGTATAAGCAAATTCGTTATAAGCTGTGCCGCCCTCCTCACCGACGACAGCACTCATACCATCCCGAACAACATCCAGTGTTTGACGCGATATGTTGAGCGCAACTGAGTCAAATTCCGGGCCGTCCTGCTCAATGAAGAGCTTAGGTAATTTATACAATCCACCGCGCGCGACAGCAGCCATTGCATTTGCCACCTGCAGAGGAGAGGCCCGTAAATTACCCTGGCCTATGCCGAAATATCTTCTTTCCCCTTTGTCAAGAGGTGGTAATTGCTCAGGACCTGCAATTGTACTTTCGGGTGGATAGTTTGAGATTTGCCCTGATACCTGCCTGAAGTTGCGATACGGTACAGATAAGCTGACAGCGGCGGGAGCAAACAGAGCTGCGCGACCGTAGCCAAACATGAACAGCCACTGCTGGAGGACCGAAGGCTCGATTCTATCGGCAAGACGCGAGAAATAAATGTTGCAACTGCCCTTAACGGCATTGCGTGCGTTATTGGTCCACTTATCATCGTGGCCCACTGAGCGGTATTTGTTATATAACCAGCAACTAGGCCAACCTTTTGGAGCAGGCTGAGCCGGGCAGCTTATAGTCTCGGCGGGAGCGATTTTGCCGGATTCGAGACCGGCAATGAGAATTAGCGGTTTAACAACCGAGCCTGGGGGATATTGTTCATTTACGGCTCGATTCACCAGCGGTCTAGCTGAGTCGCCGGCAATACGGGCGTAATCATATCTGACGCGATTCAAATCGAAAGGCGGCATTGAAACCAATGCCAGAATGTCACCTGTAGCGGCCTCAATAACAACTACCGCCATCGGTGCTTTACAATTTCTGTTGCGAGTACAGTCGGCCAGATAATCTTCTATTTTCTTTTGAAGCTCAATATCGAGCGTTAATGAAACATCTTGACCAAACTTAGTTTCTGTTCGGCTTATGACCTGGCCGTCTATATCATATACAACTTCCCCCCGTCTGCCGCGAAGCAGAGCTTCACAAACATACTCTGTTCCATCCTCCCTTCCACAGACTTCGTCATCCAAATAAGTTGACAATTTGTCGTCTGCGAAAAGTTGTCCAT
>Ga0315294_10002084_pt1 | contig 21851 bp, 14 predicted proteins | sample YL17G13_40_MG_FD_203626 | JGI IMG/M metagenome (GOLD analysis project Ga0315294, IMG submission 203626) | Sediment microbial communities from Yellowstone Lake, YNP, Wyoming, USA - YL17G13_40 | ecosystem: Environmental > Aquatic > Freshwater > Lake > Sediment | place: USA: Wyoming | collected...
GCCCGGCCATTCATGGTTTGGACTGCGATTGAAATTGCTTTTCGATAGCCCGGCCATTTATGGCCGGGAACGGCGACCGCCTAAAACCCTTGCTGCGGCCCGGGCCGCGGCCCGGGCCGCAGCGGCAGGGGGCGCGGCCGGGTTCCCCGGCGCTGAAGCGCCGGGCTATCGAAACCCGAACTCCCGATCAAATTATTTGGTTAATGACCATAAGCGCTTGGCTATCAGGCTCAACCTTAAATTAGCGCCATTCGGGTCTGACCCCAGAATTCGAGGCCAGACCCCCGAGGCTTGACCCCCTGAAATTTCGGCCTGACCCGCGGCATTTTCAAAAAGTGGGGGTGGGCAGGAGGCTTGGCCTTTTTCCGCGATTATGCGCTAAAATAGAATCGGGAAAATGGGTCGGGGAATGATTATGATATTATCCCGGGCGAATAGAGGCGGGCTAATTTGAGCAACGGCATACTTTTTGATTCGGTGAAGTGCATTGGCTGCGGGACCTGCTGCGAGGCTTGCAAAGGGGAGCACAGCCTGGGCGGGGATGCCAACCCCGATGACCTCGGAGCTGATACCTTGACCGTGGTGAAAGAGATCGACGGCGTCATGATCCGCAAGTTGTGCCGGCATTGCCTGCAGCCCGCCTGCGTTTCTGTCTGCCCGGTCGGGGCACTCCTCAAACTCCCCAACGGGCCGGTGATCTACAACACCGCGCGCTGCATCGGCTGCAGGTACTGCTTCGTGGCCTGCCCGTACAGCATCCCGCGCTACGAGTGGCGCTCCAGTTCCCCGCGCGTGCGCAAGTGCGACATGTGCGCGGCGCGCCTGTCGCGGGGCGAGCCCACGGCCTGCGCCGAGGTCTGCCCCCGGCAGGCAACCCTGTCCGGGGACCGCGACGAATTATTGACCGCGGCCAGGGCCAGGATCAAGAGCAGTCCTGACCCTTACTTTCCCCATGTCTTCGGCGAGTTCGAAGCAGGCGGAAGTTCGGTGCTGTTCATCGCCTCCAGGGACATCTCGCAAATCGGCATGAAGATGGCGAGGTCGGAGAAGCCCTGGCCGGCGTTGACCGACCTGGGCATGAAGAGCGTGCCGCCGGTGGGAATTTTCACCGGCACCGCGCTCTTCGGCCTGTGGTGGACTTTCAAGCGCAGGAAACAAGTGAAGGCTTTGGAATGCCGGGAGAGGAAGCCCCATGACAAATAATTCCGCGAGGACGCGCTTTTCCGCGGGGAACATCATCACCTGGTCAATTCTCGCCGCAATCATAGTCGTGGGAATATATGCCAGCTTCCTCAGATTCTCCAAGGGACTGGGAGCCACCACTCACCTCTCCGACGCCGTGCCCTGGGGGCTCTGGATCTGGTTCACCTTGAGCCGGGTGGCGCTCAGCGCCGGGGGCTTCATCCTCTGCGCCCTGTTTTTCATTTTCGGGGTTGAGAAATTTCATCCGGTGCTCCGCGCCGCGGTGCTGACCGCGTTCGTGGGCTACGCCCTGGTGGGAGTGGAATTGATTTATGACCTGGGCCAGCCGCTCCATTTCTGGCACCCGCTGATCTTCTGGAACTGGCGTTCGCCCATGCTCGAGACCTCCTGGTGCATCGGGACCTACATGGCCGTGCTCGGCCTGGAAGTAAGCATACCCTTCACCGAGGGCATCGGCTGGAAAAGGCTTTCGGACCTGCTCAAAAAATTCTGCGTGGCCTTTGCCCTTGCCGGCGCAGTGCTCTCAACCCTCCACCAGTCATCCATCGGAACCATTTTCCTCATCAGCTCCGAAAAACTCTCGCCCGTATGGTACTCCTCTTGGTTGCCCGTGCTCTTCTTCTTCTCCGCGCTCGGCGGCGGGATCGCGTTCCTCATCCTCGAACTGTTCCTCGCCCAAAAATTTCTCAACTGGAATTTTCCGCCCGAACTGGTCAAGAGTTTCGGAAGGCTCCTGCTCGGCGCGCTTGCGATTTACCTTGCGGCCTTTGCGGTTGACTTTATCCGCCTGGAAAAGTGGAGTCTGCTGGTCCGGGATATGAATGCCCTTGCCTGGCTTTCCGCGGAGCTCGGCCTGGGGGTTATCCTGCCCATGGTCTTGCTTTCCATCCGGGACGTGCGCGAGTCCGCGCTCGGGCTCAGGCTCAGCGCGGTGCTGGCCGTGGCCGGCCTGTTCTTGAACCGTCTGAACGTGACCGTGGTCGGGTTCCTGCTCGAAAGCAAGGCCCGCTATTTCCCGACCTGGCAGGAGGTTTCCATCACGCTCATGATCCTGGCCATCGGCGTGGCCGTGTTCATCACCGCGGCCAAGGTCCTGCCGATTTTTCAAAGCCGCGAATAAGGCCCTCTACGGTCGGCTGGAAGGTAGTAAACTATTAAATGAACATGGCCGATCTTGCGTTGCATCAGCCCGGCCATTCATGGCTTGCTCTGTGAATTTGGAATTTGTCTTCGATAGCCCGGCCATTCATGGCCGGGAAAACCCCTTGGCTGCGGCCCGCGCCCGCGCGGGCCGCAGCCACAAGGGGGCGCCCCGGTTCCCCGGCGCTGAAGCGCCGGGCTATCGAAAAACTCGCCTCTCGGTCAAATTATTTGGTTGATGGTCATAAGCGCCGGGCTATCGCAATCCTTTTATAGATGTCAAACTATTTTGTTTGTGACCATCAAGCCGCCCTGAAGCGGCCCTCACTTCTGCTTTTGCTCTTTGCTTGCCCCGGGCCTAAAATCCGGAAAGTGGCTTCCGGCCCAAAGATCGTCGCCGCGGCCGTGCAGATGGACGGCCGGATCGGCGAAGTCGCCCAAAACATCGCCAAGGCGGAAGGCCTGGCGCGGCGGGCTTTTGCACAAGGCGCGCAATGGGTGATGCTCCCGGAATTTTTCACCAGCCCGGTCGGGTTCCATCCCGCGCTTAAAAACGTTGCGCTCCCGCCGGACGGGCCCGCGCTCAAAATGATGATGGGCCTCGCGGCCAAATTCAAAGGCTACCTGGCCGGCTCGTTCATTGTCGCGGACAAGGGCGATGCCTATAACCGCTGCTTCCTGTGCGGACCCGAGGGAGTGCTCGGCGCGCACGACAAGGACCAGCCCACCATGTGGGAAAACGCGTATTACATCGGGGGCAAAGACGACGGAATCATCCCAACCCCGCTCGGCCCGGTCGGGGCCGCGGTCTGCTGGGAATTGATCCGCACGCGCACGGCAAAAAGACTGGCCGGCAAAATCAAAATGCTGCTCAGCGGGTCCTGCTGGTGGGCGCCTCCGCCCGTGCCGCTCTTGAATCTTTTCGTGCGCACGGCCGACCGCCAAAACCGGAAGATCGTGGCCGAGACCCCGGCCCGCTTCGCCCGGCTTCTGGGCGCGCCCGTCATTCACGCCGGCCACTGCGCGAGGTTCTCCTGCGCCACCCCGTATGTCCCCTGGCGCCCGTTCAATTCATATTATCTCGGCGAAACCCAGATCGTGGCCGCGGACGGAACGATTTTAGCGCGCCGGACTTTTGAACAAGGCGAAGGAATCGTCATTGCCGAAGTCAGCTTAGGCGATCCGGAGCCGCTTGATCCCCTGCCCCGTGGCTTCTGGATCCCGGACCTGCCGCTCTGGATGCGCGCCGCATGGACCTATCAGAACTTCCACGGAAAAAGAGCCTATCGCCGCATGAAGCAAGCCCAAGAATTCGGCTGGCAAAAGTAGGGGCACAGCGCGCTGTGCCCACAAGAAAAATTCTGATGGTCGCCGCGTCAATTACTTTTCGAACAAGCCAAGTTGCGGGGACTTGGGCTTGGCCGCGAACGGCTCGGGCTTGAGCTTGTCCAAAAGCCCGCGGCTGATCCTGGCGAGGAACCGGCTGGGGGTAGTTTCCGCGACGGCCCCGCGCGAGGCGCGTTTTTTGGCGCGGGAAAGATAGAGCAGGCTTTTGGCCCGGGTCAGGGCAACGTAGAACAGGCGGCGCTCTTCTTCGATCTCGCTCTCGGTCCTGGCGGAAATGTGCGGGATGATTCCTTCCTCGCAGCCCACCACAAAGACCACCTCAAACTCCAAACCCTTGGCAGAGTGGATGGTCAACAGCGAGACCCGGTCCGCATTCGGGTCATAAAAATCCTGGGCAGACGCAAAGGCCAGCGCCTGCATGACCTGCTCCGGAGTCTTGATCCCTTCCTGCCCAGCTTTTCTCTTGACCAGCTCCAGCGCGAACTCCCGCGCCATTTCCTTTTCCGCGGATTCTCCCTCGGCGCAGGCCGCCAGCGCAAACGCCTGGCCGCAAATCTCCAGGGCGCTCAATTCCGCGGACCGGTCCATCAGCTTGAGCAAAATCTTCGCGCGGCTGTCTTCGCTCCCGGCCAGCCACTTTTTCAACCGGGCCGGCTCCGCCGGGACATCGCCCTCGGGGAAAATTTCCTTCAGAGCAATGCGCAAGAGCAGCGGGCTCGCCCCGCCGGCGATCATCCTCAAAACGCGCAGCCCGGCCTTCCAGAACCGGCTCAAAAGCGGCGATTCCGAGAGCAGGCCATAGGGAATCCCGCTCCGGGAAAACGCCTCGACCAGCGAGGGTATTTGCGAGCTTGCCCGGAACAGCACGCCGATGTCGCCGAAGCTCACCGCATTAGTTTGCCCTTGGTCCCGCACGCGGGCGCTATCGAAGGAAAAGAATCCGGTGCCCCCGACCAGTTTTTCAATTTCATGGACCACGAACTCGGCCTCGGCGCGCTCGCTTGCAAGCTCGATGATCCTGAGCTTTGACCCGTTGATCCCTGAACAAAGTTTTTCCGACGGCTGCTCCAGGGCCTGGGCCGAGGCCTCCAGAATCTGCTCGCTGGAGCGGAAGCTCCGTTTAAGCTCCATTATCTTCGCGTCCGGAAAGTCCTCTTGAAACCGGTTGAAAAATTCCGCGCTCGCTCCCCGGAACCCGTAGATGGCCTGGTGCGGGTCGCCGATCACGCAGAGGCTCCCGCTTTTTCCGGCCAGGAGTTTGACCATCTGGTATTGCGCGAAATCCAGGTCCTGGTATTCGTCCACGAAAATCCATTTGAACTTTGCGCTTTCTTTCTTGAGAATCTGCCCGGCCAGAAAAATCAAGTCGTCAAAGTCAAAACAATTTTCGGCCCGGAGCTTCTCCTGGTAATGCCGGTACACCCGGGGCAGCCAGTCCGGAAAGTCCGAATTTTTCTTGACCGCCTCCGGGTCAAGCAAAAACATTTTGGCGCGCCGGATCAGTTCCGCGGCTTTTTTCAATTGAGACTTGCTCAGTCCGGGTTCCGCTTCCGCGAGCAAAGCCCGCCGCAAGTCCTCATCGATGATCGAGGCCTCCGCGGCCTTGCCGCCGCTTTCCCGGATCAGCTTCCAGGCGAAGCCGTGGAAGGTCCCGGTGAAAATTCCGCGGGCGACCTCGCCCACCAGCTCAAGCAGCCTCGAGCGCATCTCCTGGCCGGCCTGGTTCGTGAAAGTGAGCGCGAGCATTTCCCCGGGAAGCGCCTCGCCCGAGGCAATGACCCGCGCGATCCGGCGCGTGAGCGTCCGGGTCTTGCCCGTGCCCGGCCCGGCCTTGATCAAGAGCGCCCTCGCCCGGCATTCAACCGCATCCTCCTGCGCCGGCTCAAGACCCGGTGCTTGTTCCGGGCTTCCATCAGCCTCCGGAAAAAACGCAAATTTTTTCTCCGGACCCAAGTCCCGAGCCGCAGGGGCCGGAGGCTCTTCCAGTTCATCCCGCGCGGGCTTTTTCCGCGCAGGCTCGGCAAAAAATCCGGCCTGGCCGCGTTGAAGTTTCTTCAGTTCCGATTCCTCAAACACCCGGATAATGCCGTACTCGCCGTCATACCCGGCCTTCACGATCACCCTGCCCTCGCGCATCCTCCGAACCGCCTCGCCCAGGACCGGGAACTCCTTTTCAATTTCAGCCTCCGGGATTTCCATCAGGATGTCGGTCTCGGGCCCCAGCTTCTTGACCAGCCGGAAATATTCCCGCTCCACCGACTTGCTCTGAGCCCCGCAGCCCAGGATTTCCCCGATCACCTCGCGAAGCGGGATCAGACTCTTGAACCCCGGCGCAGAAGCAGGCTGCTCCGGCGCCGGCCGGTCCGCAAGCGCCTCCACCCGGCTCATCACCCCCACCGTCACCGGCTTGCCGCAGACCGGACACAGACCCTTGCGCTCCCTCGTCTCCTCCGGCGCCAGCCGAACCTCGCACTTGCGGTGACCGTCAAAATGGTACTTGCCCTCTTCCGGAAAAAACTCCACCGTGCCCAGAAAGCCCTGCTCCGGGAAACGCAGCGCCGCGATCATTTGGTTGTAATCCAGCTCACAATTGAACAGGTTGCCCTCGCGCGCCAGGTTCTTGGCGGAGTGGGCGTCGGAGTTGGATACCAGGCTGAAGCGGTCGAGCGCGCTGAGCCGCCGGTTCATGGCCGGGTCCGAGCTGAGTCCGGTTTCCAGCGCGAAGATTTCTTTTTCCAGGTCCTCAAAGCATTCCCTGACCGAATCGAACCCGCTCATGGACCCGAACAGGGAGAACCAGGGGGTCCAGACGTGGGCCGGGATGAGCACCGAGCCCGCGCCGTGTTCCAGGACGATCTCGAGCAGGTTTTTGCTGTCCAGGCCGAGGATGGGCCTTCCGTCCGAGGCGAGATTTCCGATCCGGGAAAGCTTTTTGCTGACGGCTTCCGCTGCCTCCAGCCCGGGCGAGAGGATCAGGTGGTGGAGCTTCCGGACCGCGCCGGCTTTTTTGTAAATGCAACTGATCTCGGCGCTGAGCATGAACCTCACCGGCCGGGGCTCCGGGGGCAGCACCCGATCCTTGATCGCCAAATTTTCCTTCAAACGGTACAACCCGTTTTCCGCGGGCTCCAGTTTTTCCTTGAGTTCGGAAAACCATCCGGGGTGCGTGAAGTCTCCGGCGCCAACCACGCTCAATCCCTTGAGCCGCGCCCAGTAGTCAAGCTCTTCCGGGCAAAGCTCCCGGCTGGTCGCGCGCGAAAAGCGGGAATGGATATGGAAGTCGGCAATGAATTTCATCAACGGCTGGGACTATTCTAGTAAAGCGGCAAGCGAAGTCAATTGCAGCCGGAAGCGCGGCTCACTGCTTGACCCATTTGAGCGGGGCGATGGAGAGGACTCCGCGTTTGGCGCCTTTGGCCGGCTTGAATTCGCGGAATCCGCAGGAGGTCAGGCGCCAGTTGCCTTCCTGGTCGCGGATGTATTCGGAGGCGTGCGAAGCCATGGTGGTGACGTATTCCGCGGTCTGTCCCTTTCCGCCCTGGGCGAAAACCCCGAAGTCCAGGGGATTCTTGGAGCGGATGATCACGGTGTTGTTATAGGAGCTGGGCTTGAGCGCGGAGGTCAGGCAGACTGAGAGGTAATAGTAACCGTGGTAATAAATGACAAAGGGCGACTCGCAGGCCGAAATGTTTAGCCAGGCCGGATACACCGGCGCGGGCTTCTTCGCCTTGAACGCGGCGCCCTTGCGCGACCAGCGGTTGAGGTCCGCGGATTCAAAGACCGCGATGGAATTGTCCCTGTCCGTGGCGTACATCAGCCACTGGCTGTCGCCGATTTTCAAGACCATGGTGTCGCGCAAGTGCGGCCAGCCGGTATCGATCACGATGCCTTTGAATTCCCAGTCAATGCCGTCCCGGGAAAGGTAGTGCCGGATTTTGCCCGGGCCGGCGTAAAGATGATAAATGCCCTGGTCCACGATGACGTGCGGAGCGTATTTGCGGCCGCGGTCCGGGTATGCCCCGAAGAGCGGCGCCAGTTCGTCCATCTGCTTTTCCAGGGATCTGGTCACTCCGTGCGCGAACCAGGGAGTGTCCAGGATGTTTATTCCGGTGACCAGGATTCCGATCATTCGCCAATCGCCTTGGGCGTCCTGGAAAATGGTATGGTCGTTGACCGCCTTTCCGCGCTTCTCGGGCTGGAAAAGCACGCGGTAAGGGCCGGCAATCACCGGCGAAAATTTCTCCTGAGCAGCCGCGCCAAAGCCGGCCGCGAAAATTAGCGCGAACAATATTCCTCGGACTTCAACCTTCATGTCCGCGTAAAATTCTATCCCTGCCGTTGGAATTGTTCAAGCCGCATGAAAGTCAGCATGGGGTCAGGCCGATCAGGTAATTCTCGGGGTCAGGCCTTAACGACGGCGCCCGAACTGCGAAGTTAAGGCCTGACCCCAACCTGATCCCGCCATCGAAAAAAAGTCGGGGACGAGCTGGGCAGAACCCGTCCCCGCAATTAGGAGAGGTCTAGAGAACGATTCTTTTTTGCAAATCTTTTTTTATGTCCTCGGGCACGGTCCCGTACCCGTCGGTCAATTCAATTGAGGGCGCTCCTCCCCAGATTTCGAACGCGCGGTGCAGGGTGGGGTCGTTGTAAATATTATCGGTGTCGAATTTTTTCAGGGTTTCGGTTTTGATCGCCTCTGCGATTCCGCCAAGCAAAAAGACCAGTCCGCCGTTGAGTATGGAAATGACCGAGGTGTTGGTTGAATAGGGGTCGCGCATCCCTGTCTTTTCGCTCTCAGGCGTTGACTCCCGGCAGTGGTTGAGCCAGGCCATCGCAATCAGGTCATGGGCCACGATCGACTCCGAGCCGAACACCAGCCCGAGCTCCGGCTCAAGAGCAAAGCCCTCGTCCGGGCCGAAGGTGGTCTGCGCCTTGGTGGCCACAGAGAGCGTGAGCCGGAGCCGGTCCTGCAGGCTGGGCGTGGAGTTGATCTCGGTGTGTTTTTCGAAAAAGCTGGAGGCGTCGCGGTGGTATTCCAGCCGGGAGTCGAACCGGATGTATCCCACCGCGGCCTTGAGCCCGAGCGTGGCCCCTCCCAGCGGGTGCCGGCTCAGACGCGGCATCAAGACCACGTGCTCGATCTCTTTCAAGATTTTGGGAAGGTAGATGCCGTTTTTCCAGTGCGAACCCGAGACCGGACTGTCCTCAAAAAAAGCGTCCCAGCCGGACTCTTCGGGGAAAAACAATTCCGCTCCCGCGGACTCCGCGGCCTGGGCCATGCCGTTTTTTTTCATGCACTCCCTGGTGCTCCCGCAGAGGGTGTCGGGGGTGAGCCTGACGTGCTCGATGCCGGCCATGTCGCTTACCATTACCTTGCCCGCGCCCTTGTCCTTGAGCAGCTTCACCATCGCCCTGATCCCCGCGGGGCTGGTGGTCGCGGGATATTTTTGCGCGGAATTGCACGCGGGCTTGACCAGCACCCGGTCGCCCTTGTTGAGCCAGGAAAAATCCGTGGCGTTCTCCGCGGCGTTGCGCACGGCCTTTTCAACGGCCTGTTCGGAGGATCCTCCGGGCACGCCCTCGAGGGCGACCTTTCTTTGCGGGCCGATCTCCGGGACCGGTCCTTGCGCGCCTTTCTCCCGCCAGCCCAGCACCGCGGCGTTTAAGTCAATGAACCCGTAGCGCAGCCAGTTGAACCGGTCAACAAAGAAACATTGGTACGAGTAATTGTGTCCCCTCATTTTGCGCCCTTGGTTCAGTGCATTCCACCGAACATTTCAAAATATGGGCATTCAATATCGGCTTGTCAATGGATTATTTGCGGAATATTTTGCGGCCGGCCAAAAAAGCCGCGGCAACATCGCGGGTCGGCTCAGAAAGCGACCATGCCCGAAAGCTTATCCTTTAAAGCCCTGGGCGTGGATAAGTGCGGGTCAATTATTTCGATTTCCGGCGTCCCTTTGAAAACCTTGAAGGCGTGATTGAGCACCGGCTCGTCCCAAACGGAATTCAATTCAAAAGGCCTTATCCTCTCCGTCCGGACCGCCTGGGCCGGTCCGCCGAGCAGGACCACCACCGCGGGATTTGTGAGATAGCTCACAGCCGCGGGGTCGCGGAGCGCGCGCCTGGCCGAGGCCGGCAGGGACTCGCGGTTCAAAATGAGCCAGGCGAGCGAGACCATGTCATGGGCTAGGATCGAACCGGAGGCGAAGAGAATTCCGGTCTCGGGCTCGCTGATGTATCCGTTGTCCGGTCCCATGACCGCGAGCACCTTGGTGGCCGCGGTAAGCGCGAGCCGGAGCTTGTTTTTGAGGCACAGGAGCAGGTTGGCCTCCGCGGTTTTTTCATAAATGGACGCGGCGTCGCGGTGGTATTCCAGGCGCGAGTCAAAACGCATGTACCCGACCACCGCTTTCATCCCCAGGGTGACGCCGGCGATCATGTGCCGGCTGGTGCGCGGCATGAGCACGACGTGGTCGACCTCCTTGAGCAGCTTGGGCACGAAAATCCCATTCTTCCAGTGCGCGCCCGCGGGACCGTCTTCGAAGAAATCGTCCCAGCCGTGCTCTTCGGGGAAATACAGTTCCGCGCCGGCGGAGAGCGCGGCCTGTTCCAGGCCGTTGTTGCGCATGAGCTTGCGGGTGGAGCCCCGGACCCCGTCCGGGCTGAGCTTCACCCATTGGATGCCGGCCATGTCCGAGACGATCACCTTGCCCGCTCCTTTTTTGCGCAGCAACTCGGCCATGGCCTTAAGCCCCGCGGGGCAGGTGGTTGCGGGATAGAGGTTGCCGGAGTTGCACACGGGCTTGATCAGCACGCGGTCGCCTTTGGAAAGCCAGGAAAAATCCGTGGCCGCGTCCGCCAGTTGCCTTACCGCCCGGGCGATGGCCTCGTCGGCCGCGCCCTTGGGCAATGCTTCGAGGAAAACTTTTTCTTTGGGACCGATGGTTTGTTTTGCCAAACCTGCGGGCATGGTCTTTGCAGCCGCGGCCCCGGTCGCGGCTGCCAGGACCGCCTTGCTGAATTGACGGCGGTTAATCATTTGTCATCTTCGCTTGAGGCTGAAGCCTTTTGCGCATGTCCTTCCAGCGCTCTCCCTTGGGGCAGGCCTTGATGCACTCGATGCAGAAGTCCACGTCGGTCATGTAGGTTTGTCCGAGTTCAATGAACCAATCGCGCCTCTGGTTGTTCTGAAGCAGCATTCGGAGGTATCCGGGCCAGTCGGAGAGCTTTTGAGGCTTGCGCTTTTCAAACCCGAGGGACCAGTGGTGGAAACAGGCGTCCACGTCGAAATGCCGGTCCTTGAGCGCGCCGACCGGGCAGGCCTTTGCGCACTTCCCGCAATCGTCGCAGAGTTTCAGTTCCCTGCGCGGGTCCGGCGCCAGCTCAAGCTCGGTCACGATTGCAGCCAGCCGCTGATGCGGCCCGAACTCGGGGGTGAGCAAGAGGTTGGAAGCGCCGATCTCGCCCAGGCCCGCGCTCATTGCGGCGTGCTTGAGCGAGAGCTGGCCCGCGACCCGGGTGTGCGGGAATTTTTTGCCGGTCCCGGGTTCGCGCTTGAAGATTTCCACGGGCTTGTCCGCGGAGATGGGGATGCTCAGGAACCCTTCGCGCTCAATCATCCGGGCGATGCTTTCCGCGGTCTGGTCCAGGAGCCGCGAGGTCTGCATCTTGTTCCGGGTCCAGAGATGGATGCTGCCGGAAAAAGCCGCGGCAAAGCTGTGGGCGATTGCCATGACGATCACGCTCCTGGCCGTGGGCAGGAGCGCGGTTGCGGGCCGGGGCGGGGTGGAGAGGATTAACTGACGCGCGTCCGCGATCGCGACCAGGTCGATGCCCTTTTCCGAAATAAGCCTTTTTATTTTTTCAGAATCGGGTTTCAAACTTTGCCCTTTCTAGGAACTATTTTCTGGGGTCAGGCCTCTTCGCCGAAGCCCGGACTTCGATGATGAGGCCAGACCCCATTCGTCATTCGCTCTTGTACAACGCTTCAATTTCCGAGGCAAACCTTTTGTAAATGTTCCTGCGCTTGAGCTTCTGGGTGGGCGTGAGTTCGCCGCCCTGCTCGGTGAAGACCACGGGCAGCAGCCGGAATTTTTTCAACTGCTCGTAGCGCGCCAGCCTGGCATTGACCTTGTCAACCTTTTCCTGATAAAAATTCACCACCTCGGGATGCCTGACCAGGTCCTCCCGGCTGGAGAAGCTCAAGCCTTTGTCTCGGGCCCATTTCTCCAGCAGCTCGAATTGGGGCACGAGCAGGGCGGAGATATATTTTTTGGCGTCGCCGATCACGCAGGCCTGCTCAATGAAGTTATCCAGCGTCAGCGCCAACTCAATCGGGTGGGGCGCAACGTTTTTCCCGCCCGCGGTCACCAGCAGCTCTTTCTTCCGGTCGGTGATGACCAGATATCCGTCCTCGTCAAAGTGCCCGATGTCGCCGGTCCGGAAAAAGCCGTCTTCCGTGAAACACTCGGCGTTAAGCTCCGCCCGGTTAAGGTATGCGCGGTCTTTGGCGAAGATTTGCGGGCCCCGAGCCAGGATTTCGCCGTCCTCGGCGATCTTGATCTCCGTGCCCTTGCATGGCCTGCCCACGGTGCCGGGTTTCTGGACCAGTTTGGGGAGGACGGTTGCGGAGGCGACCGTGAGCTTGATTATTCCGACCGGGTGGGCGAAGGGGTTCTTGCCCTGGCTCTGCATGACCACGATGGTGTCAATCAGCCATTCCAGTCCGAGCCGGTAAATCCATTTGTCCGGGAGCGGCTCCAGGAATTCCACCGCGTTCCAGGTAACCGCGGAGGTTGTCTCGGTCAGGCCGTAACCTTCCACAACCTGCACGTTCATGGCCCGGAAAAAGCGGTTGGTCTCCTTGGAGAGCGCGCCGCCGCCGCTGGCGGCAAAGACCACCCGGTCGAGTCCCGCGGCCTGCTTGATCTGCTGGAAGACAAAAGAGGTTGCCAGCCCGAATTGCAGCGCGGTGAGGGTGGGCAGTTTGCGGCCGGTGGATATGTAATCGACCACCTCGTTTCCGACCCGGAAGGCCCAGTCAAACATCTTCCGCCGGAAACCCGTGAGCCTGCTCCCCTGCACGTTCACCATTTCGTAAACTTTTTCGTAGAGCCTGGGGATGGTGACCAGCATCTGCGGCCGGACCTCGCGAAGGTTCTCCGGGACCTTCTGGTAACCTTCCGCGAAATAAATCCGGCCGGCCATTGCGATCTGGACGTGATAGTCGCTGGTGCGTCCGTAGATGTGGCAGAGCGGGAGGTGGCACAGGCTGATCAGGCGGATGCCCCGGTCAATCATCTTTTTGGTGATGGTGCTGTCCAGGAGCATGTCAAGGTCGGCCATGAAATTCGCCTGGGTGAGCACCGCGCCCTTGGGCTCGCCGGTGGTGCCCGAGGTGTAAATGATCGCGGCAACGTCTTCGCCCCTGAGCGACTTGCGGCGCGAATCGAATTCCGCCCCGGCTTTTTCCGACTTTGACCCCCGGCCGGCAACTTCGTCAAAAGTAATCACGCCCGGCGCCTTCACCGGGGTCATGCTGATGATGAACTCCAGCCCCGGCAACCGGCCCTTGAGCGCGGCCACCTGGCGGGTCAATTTTTCATCCCCGGAGAACACCGCACGCGCCTTGCAGTCGTTCAGGATGTAAGTCAACTGCTCGTCGGTGCTGGTGGAATAGATGGGCACACCCCAGGCGAGAGCGCCCTGGATGGCCTGGTCCGCAATGGCCCAGCGCGGGCGGTTCTCCGCGAAGATAGCTATCCGGTCGCCCTTGTTGATGCCCAGCTCGATCAGACCCGCGCCAAGGTTCTTCACCTCTTCCGCGACCTGCGACCAGCTCAGGCCCACCCAGCGCTCAACCGCAACTCCATTTTCGAACTTGCCGAACAGGAACGGGTCTTTGGAAAATTTTTCCGCCTGGGCGAAAAACAGTCCGCTGAGCGTTTTCTCGGTCTGGAAAACGTGAGCCATGCCCAACTCCTTTCAAATCCCGGGGTCCGGCCCCGCCACTTTCATATTTTCAGCAATAAAATTTTTTTCTTTCCTTGTCCATCTTCTCAAAAGCCGCCGCAGCCTCTTCCGGCGGGAGAGCGTATAACGACCCGTCCGGCCGCTGGAGCACGCAGCCGGATTTGTGCAGGAGTTTGAGATTCCTGGCCGTCTCTTCCTTGTCCCCGGAGCAGACGATCTGGCAATTGCCGCAGGTCATGTATTGCCTGATGCCTCCTGCCGCAGGGTGCGTGTATCCCCCGGGCATGGCCGGCCGACGGTTGTAAAAGCTGACAGCCCGCAGCAATTCCTTGAGCAACTCGTCTTCCTTTTCCGGGACCTTGAACCTGCCCGGCGACCAGGTCGACCACTTGCCCGACTTGTGAAGTCCGGTGAACCCCCCGCAGCAGAACTGGCAGAGCAAATAACTCCGGCGCGCCGCGTAAGTGAAACTAATCCCTCCCAGCGTGACCGAGGTTTCCCTGTCCTTCTCAAACATCCCCACCGCGCAGGCCGAGACGCACAGCTTGCACTTGTCGCAGAAGCCGTCTTTTTCGGAGAGCGGGTCGGTCGGGACAAGTTCGGCCTGGGTCAGGCAGGTTCCGAGGATGATCGCGGCGCCGAACCCCTTGATCCCCACGTTGCCCGACCAGCCGAACGAGCCCACGCCCGAGCGCGCCGCAATGTAGCGGTGGCTGACGTCCGGGGGCATGGTGATCTCCCAGCCCGGAACCTCCTTGCGGTATTTCAGGTTGGACGATAGTCCCCGCGACTCAAATCCGGACTTCTTGATGAACTCGGCGATTTCCCAGGAAAGATCGGTGGCGGAGAGATTGGTCTGGATGTTGTCCAGCTCATGGGCGGAGCGGTCTTTTTTGGAAAGGAAAGCGCGGATGTGGTTCTTGTTGAACGGCAGTGCAAAGCTGATGGCGGAGCGCGCTCCCGTTAGTTTATAGTTGAGGTCTATGCTGGGCGGCCCGCCGGCAAGAGTATCGACCGTGGCAATGCCCACCGCAATAGCGCCCTTGCTCAGCACAAGGTCCTTGATGTCTTCGCTTAAGCCCAATTCCCCTGTCTCCCCGTTCGATTATAGAGTTTTTGAGTTAAGGTCTCAACTCCGAAGGCCCTCAAATCACCGGCCTGCCTCGATCAGTTCCCACTGCGCTTTTTTGCCGGCGGTGAACGCGAGCGGGAACTTGACGCCGGCCTCGGTCTCCTGGAACGCGCTTTCCTTGCCGTCGATTCTGAGCAGGAGATTCTTGCCCAGGCCGGGCGGAATTTTAACCGTGACCATCATCCCTTCCGAGGAATCGAACTTGAAGTATCCCGCGAGCCTTCCCGGAGATTTTTCCATGCCGAGCGTGCCGGTATCGAGCCGGTAACTCTCCAGCGGGATCATGGGATTGATTTCAAAACCCTCGGCGTTGGGATGGAAACCCGCGAGTTTCGCCAGCGCGTACATGAGTTGCGAATGCGAGTGGTTGTTCTGGATGGGCCACTGGGAGGGTCCGCCGGTGATGTCCGAGGCATACCATGTGCCTCCGGGGTTTTTCGAGAAAACGGAATTGAAGGAATCCGGCCCGGACCAGACCCCGAACCAGAGTTCCGGGTACTGCTGCGCGTGCCAGTGGAGCGTGTTCTTCTTGAGCTCGTCCCAGCCCATGGCCGGGTCATACTTGGCGAGCGCGACCGCGCCCGGACCGTTGATCGCAAACCATATTCCTCCCCGCTCCTGCTCGCCCGGCCGCGCGAAGAGCGCTCCCCTGGTCGCGTTGCTGATCAGCATTCCCAGCCTGGAAGGCTTGCGCAATTTCGCTTCGATGTTATCCAGGAGTTGAATCCGCTGGTCCTGGCTGAGCAGGTCATCACTGAGCAGGGCCCAGACCTGCGGCTCAAGATACATTTCCTTCTTGCCGAAACTCTTGCCCAGCGCGGAATAAGCGCGCGGGAGCCACCCGGCCGGGAGCCATTGTTTTTGCAGCGCGGACTTGAGACCGCGGTGGAAATTGTCCACCTTCTCCGCATCTCCGCCCTCGCCCGCGGACTTGAGCAACTGCGAATACATGGGCAGGATATAGCAGGCCATGGCGGTGTTGAGCGTGCTCTCGCCGTCAAAATAGGTGATGAGGAAATCCAGCGGGTCATTCTTGGTGACCAGCAAAGTCATCTGGTCGTTCCAGTCGCTCATTTTGAGTTTGATCAGCCCCCGAGCTCCTGTGCCCACTCCGTGCTCCAGGTGGCTGTATGCCCGGTTCAAGTGATCGAGCACGGTTCCCGTTTCGTGCTTCTCTTTGGGCCAGTAGGGCAGTTCCTTTTTCAGAAAACCAAAATCGCGCGTGGCGAAAACGTATTCGGTCGCGGCCCAGAGCGTCCAGAGCGAAAGGTCGCTGGGCCGGAACGGCACCGAGTAGCGCCGGCCATATCCTTCAAAATCATAGAACAACCGGCCCGAGGTTTCCTGATTTTCCAGGCAGAGCTCAATCATCTCGCGCGCAAGCTCGGGATGATAATAGATCAGCGTGAGTATATACGCGGAAAGGTCGCGGTCCGCGCCGTTCACGCCCGCGACGTATAAATAATGCCCGCCCTGGGGGGCGAAGTGACGTTGGTAGTAGGCGTCATAGACGAAGCTGGAGACCAGGTAGTAATTGTCCCACTCGAGTTCCCGGGCCAGGAACTGGTCCTGGTCCGTAACCAGGCCTGGCCGCGAACCCTTCCAGAAATCGACCGTGTCCTGGAACGCCTTTTCCGGGTCGCCGATTTTGGCAACCACCTGCTCCGGCTTTTCCGCCTTGGCGTAGCCATAGGCAAAATGCAAAAGCTTTTCTTCGCCGGGCTTAAGCGAAACCTCGACCACACCCATCATCCCGAACGAATTCGCGGCATCCTTCTGGAGCAAACCTTCGGGATTGGAAACGACCTCCTTCAACGCTTGCGCTCCGCGCCAGCCTGTGGCCGTAAAGAGCCGGCGGTCATTTATCGCGATCAGTTTTGCCTTGGCGCCGAGTGTTGCGAAAAACACGTCGGGCAATTCCTGATCCCGTGCCACGGCCCTGGGCGGAAACCCGCCGTCTTTGCTCCAGATTTTCTTGCTCGCCGCCACAACCATGGACTCGCTCGCCATGGGCGTCAGTTTGATCGACTTGCTCGCGGCTTTATTCACGGCCCGTCCCTGAAACGGCCTCAGTTCAAACGGGCTGACGTTGAAATAAGGAAAATAGTAAATATCTTTTTTCGCTCCCGAAATATTTTTTATGCCCGCCCTCATCACCAGCGCGGAAACGTCGCCCGCGGGCGCGAAGACCGTCTCGCTCACCACCATGCCGTTTTGCTCAACTTCCTTCTCAAAGTATCCCTGGCCGAAAATGCGCTTCATGGCCGTGTCCCTGGGCTGGAATGGGTAATAGGTTGAAAACGCGGTATCGCCCTCAAGCACGAACCCGAACCCGCCCGCGTAATTGAGGTTTTCGGGATCAAAGGAATTGATCCATCTTTGCGCGCTGTCGTTGTAGAACAGCTGGACAAAGCCGTGGTTGGCGCCGATGGCGTTGACGTGCAGATTTCCGATCTGGTGCCAGTGAAGGTTGGAGACGCTTTTGCCGCGCGGCCAGGCTGCCCGGGGATCGGACCGCTCGTCCATCTCGTACTGATACGCGACCAGGCCGTAGCGGTCAATGATCCATTTGCCGAAAACGCCGGACCCGCCCGAGTCGGTGCCTGCAAAACAAATCGACAAAAAAATCAGAACCGGCAGAGCAATCCGCTTCATATTCATCCTTTCGCGGCATCATAACCCGGAGCCGCGAGAGGAGCAAGAAAAAAATTGACCGCGGCACTTTCGGACAAAACCCCGGCCGCTTCGAAAAAGGAAAGCCCTCCCGCAATGGGAGGGCTTTCAGGATCAGTCTATCTATTACAGATCGAACATTCCGACCAGGCCCACGGCCAGGTTGAAACCGGAAATGTCAAGATCATCCAGGCTGTCCATCGAATAATTGAGCTTGCCAATGATGCCCAGGTTGGGCTTGATCGTGTAGTTGCATCCGCCGCCGATGACAAAAAACCAGCCGTTTTCGCTCTCCTCGTCGCCCCCGATGTCAAATTTGGCTTGCTCAAGCCCGAAAGCTGCGTCAACAAAGGGATAGAATTTCGAGTCCGCAAAATTGTCAAAAGCATAAAGCACGTGCGGCCCGATCTTGAGCTCGCTCTCGTCGCCGTCGTCAGTGTCAATGCTGGCGTAGCCCAGAAGCCCGCCCACGCCCAGATGATCGATGATGAAATAATCCCCGGCGGCGGCCAGGGCAAAGGTGTTCACGTCTACTTCATCAAAGTCCTCATAATCGTAGGTGAGGCTGGAGTACGAGAAGGTCCCGTCAACCCACAGTCCGCCTTGGGATATCGCGTTTTTCGCGGCCGGAGCAGCCTTGGCCTTGGGAGCCGCTTTGGGCGCGGCCTTTTGCTGAGCGAATACCGGAGCCGCCAGCACCGTTGCAAGCGCAACGACCAATAGACACCTAAGCAAAGTTTTCATTTTCCCCCTCCTCCGAGAATTTCAATATATATTAACATTATATATTTCCTTGTCAAACAGTCTCAGACTTTCACCTGCCGAGCCCTGGGAAACTGCGTTTGACATACCTGGCCCGGATTGTTAGATTCAACGCGCATGTCCGGGCAAAAGAAAAATCCGCTGGTAGTCGGCATCGGGTTCAGTCCGAGGAAGGACGGGAACTCGGACACTTTGCTCAGGTGGGCTCTGGCCGGTGCGCGGGAAGCCGGGGCGCGGACCAAGAGCCTTTTCGTACGCGACTTTAAGGTCAACCCCTGCAAGAACTGCGGCGGGTGCGAGGACACCGGAGAGTGCAGCCAGCATGACGACTTTATGGAACTGGCCTCGGAGCTTGAGGCCGCGGACGCCGCAATTATTGCAACCCCGGTCTATTTCATGTCCGTTCCGGCCCAGGGCAAGGCTTTCATCGACCGCCACCAGTATTTCTGGGCCCGCAAATATGTTTTCGGCATCCGGCCCGTGCGCGAAAACCGACCCGCGCTCCTGCTCATGACCGCAGGGTCAGACAGGCCCGACATCTTCGCCTGCGCCAAATCCCCGGTCAGCTCCATGCTTATCACCGCGGGGTTCAGACTCAAGCTGATTGAGCCGGTGGCCGGCGTGGACGAAAAAGGCGCGGTCAAAAAAATTCCGGGCCTGGAGCGGAAAATTCAAAACGCGGGAAAGAAACTGGTGCGCCTGGCCGGCGAGAACGCGAGATCTTGATTCGCGAATAGATTCGCTTTCGGACACACCCCCAGCGTTCCATTTTCCGCATGGCTGCACTTCGGATGACAGACACTCTCCTGGGCTGCTTTCGGCCATGAGCTCAAGCCGAATGGAGCTTGCCGAATGCCTTGTCTGTCAATTGCGTTGCGTAGTCAAGGTCCGGCGGAAACCAATCCAATTCCGCGTCGTCCCGCCTTAAAGCGGGATTCAGCAAAATGCCCGCCAGCTCGTCCTACGAAGTCGCCCCTTGCTTGAACCCTCATGGGACGAAGTAGGATCACGGTTATCCCTTTATCTAGATCAGGGCCGGAAATAAGGCAGGCCCGGCCTTGCGCGGACCCCGGGGTCTGGCCCGAGGGGTCTGGCCGAAATCCCGAATTCGCGGGGTCAGGCCTTAACAACGAAGCTCGAACTCCGAAGTTAAGGCCTGACCCCAGGGGATTTCGGCCTGACCCCATGAATTCGGGCCTGACCCCATGATTGTCCGCGCATCGAACAATGAAAAACCGCACCCGAACCTGTAAGGCTCCCAAATTCAATGTTTCTGGTTCCTTGTTTCTGGTTTCTGGTTGAAATTAAAACAAGAAACTTAGAAACGTAGAAACTCAGGAACTATTTTGTAGCTCCAGTGCGGCGTAACAATGCGCTGTCAAAGAACAATCATAATCGCTGTCATCCGATGTGCAGGCCGCAAACAAATCCTGGGGTCAGGCCTCTTCGCTGAAGCCCGGGCGATGTTGCTGAGGCCAGACCCCTCATATGCGGCACAGATGCGGGAGAGAACTGCGGCGGTCAAATGTCGTGGCAGAGGAAGCGCGAGGCGGCTCTGCGATAGAGCGCTGTTCAACTCGCCGTCCGGCGGGGGACGCCGAACGCCCGGGTGAGTCTTGACATCCCCGGACTCCTCCTCCCCGTTCCTTCATGCCTGATCAGTGCGGAGCTGTTCCATCATGCGAAGCGGACCGGGGGGTCTGGCCGAAATCGCCTGGGGTCAGGCCCGGAGGGGTCTGGCCTTATCATCGCAGTTTAGACTCCTGCGAAAAGGCCTGACCCCATGAATTTGGGCCTGACCCCGCGAATTCGGGATTTCGGCCTGACCCCAGAATTTTAGGTCCGCGTAGCAGGAGACCATTCAACAAACGGGCAAAGATGGGGTCAGGCCTTTTCGCGGATGTTTGACTGCGATGATAAGGCCAGACCCCGGCCCGTTTGTTGAACCGGCTCTCTGCACTGCCGTTCGTCCTGTCGATAATCGACAGGACTTCTCCTCCCTCTATTAATAGCAAAAAATGTTCACGAGAATCGCGATTGAAATCGCTCGCACAGAATTGAAGTTGAAAGAGAATCTCCGTTTTCGGGCAAATTGGCCGAATTTCAATCCGGCTAAACGAATCTTTTCTGCCTTTGGAATCATCAACTTGCGGGCAGGTTCCGAAGGCTCAAAAACGCGAAAAAACAGGGGTCTGATAGAACCGAGGGGCGGCTTTCTAAGGTGAGGATTGTCTCTTGACTTGGGCTTTAATAAATACCCCCCATTTCAAAATCTTGCAAAATCTCACTTTATGGAACATAGATCCCGCCGCTGCATAAACTATCTCCGTTGCTCCCGCCCCAGATGATCATCTCATTACCAGTCCAAATTGAAGAGTATGAATGCCTTGCTATTGGCACATTGTCGGCGGTAGAGGTTGGCGTCCAAGAATCGGTTTCAGGATCATATCTGCCGCCAGTATTCAAATCTCCGCCGCCAACGCCGCCCCATATAAACATCAATTCTCCGGTCCAAAATGAAGTATGGAGACACTTTGCCGCAGGCACATTGGCGCCGGTGGAGGTTGGCGTCCAGGAATCCAAGCCAGGATCGTATCTTCCGCCGTCATTATAGATATGGGTGGTGCCGTCATAAAAATCCCCGCCCCAGACGACCATCTCGGTTCCGGTCCAGACTGCGGTGTGATCATCCCTGACCGAAGGCACATTGGCGCCAATGGAGGTTGGCGTCCAGGAATCCAAGGAAGGATCGTATCTGCCGCCGGTGTTGAAATAATGACGCGTCCCGTCATAAAAAGATCCGCCCCAGACAATCATCTCGGTTCCAGTCCATACCGCGGTGTGGTAATTTCTGGGTTCTGGCGCGTTGGTGGTTGAGGTTGGTATCCAGCTGTCCGTGGACGGTGAATATTTGCCGCCGTTATTGTAATGATAGTAGATTGAACCATCATAATACCTTCCGCCCCAGACGATCATAAAACCGTCGGCCCAGATCGCGGTATGAGAGGCCCTCGGGGAAGGGACATTTTCAGCGGTTGAAGTTGGCGTCCAGGAATCAATAACCGGATCGTAGATGCCTCCGCTATTTTCAAAAATCCATCCGCCACTATAGTGAGATCCTCCCCAAATAATCATCTCCTGGCCGGTCCAAATGGCGGTATGATATGACCTGGCCGAAGGCACATCGATGCCCGTGGAGGTGGCAGTCCACGAATCCGTTGCCGGATCATATCTGTTGCCGGTGTTCACATTGCCGCTTTGGCTATTTCCGCCACCCCAGACAATCATTTCGGTTCCGGTCCAGACTGCGGTATGCTCTAGCCGGCCAACAGCGCCCCCGGCGCAGGTTGAAGTAGGCGTCCATGAATCAAGGGATGGATCATACCGGCCACCGCTATTAGATCTTTCCCCCCAAACGATCATCTCCGTTTCGGTCCAAACCGCAGTGTGGTAATAACGGGCCGAGGGAACATTAGCGCCTATTGATGTTGGAACCCTCTGTGCCAACATGACTGGGACACTCCCCCTATGTTAAATTAATGTAGATGGGCGGGGGAGGAAAGAAGATGGAAACACTATCAGGAACGACGGGGATCATGGGCAGTTCGGGTGAAACGGA
>Ga0315294_10002085_pt1 | contig 21848 bp, 15 predicted proteins | sample YL17G13_40_MG_FD_203626 | JGI IMG/M metagenome (GOLD analysis project Ga0315294, IMG submission 203626) | Sediment microbial communities from Yellowstone Lake, YNP, Wyoming, USA - YL17G13_40 | ecosystem: Environmental > Aquatic > Freshwater > Lake > Sediment | place: USA: Wyoming | collected...
CTGTAACATTAACATTTCCTAAACCGCGCCCACCGCCAGCGCCTCGCGGACCGGTTTTGGCAATATTACCCATGAAGCTACAACCGATAAACTCAGGATTGCAACCTGTCCCGGCATAAATCGCGCCACCAAGCCCACTGCCCACGCTTAGGCCAGCGTCTCCACCACCACCTTCCAGGCCCTGGTCATAATCCGGCGGATCTGCAGCATTGCCGCCCCTTCCTCCGTTACCGCCGCGGCCTCCCTGGGCCGAGTTGTTTATAAAACGACAATTACTTATCAAGGGGCTGCTGGAACCACTGATCGCAATCGCGCCGCCATAACCGTTACCCCAACCCATACCACCGCTGGCGCCACCCTGGCCATTGGTACTGTCTTCCGTCTCGGCATCTTCTAATAATTGCTGATAACCTGGACTTGGTTCCCAGTTGAAATCCGCCCAGGTATAATAACTCCATGTGCCTGACTGCCCGTCCGCGCCTTTGCCGCCTTGAGCGCCGGTAACCGTGCAGTTCTCAATAACACAATATGATATAGTTGGAGAACTACTGTTCTCACAACGTATTCCACCTCCGTACCCATCGCCGGTAGCACCATCGCCCGGAAGTGCAGCCGGCGGCAATGTACATGGGTCAGTATCTGGCGGGAGTGTTTCAAAAGGCGGAGAGGTCTCCCACGGGTGGTCAAACATCGGGTCAGGATAATGCAGCCATTGATCGCCGTCAAATCCAAACTCACCCTCAGCGCCCAGCGGACCTCGTGCATAACCGTTCCTGATGGTAAAACCGATTACCTGGCTGTCTCTTGACTCGCCCCTGAAAAAATGAAAGGCCCTGTTTGCGTTGCCGCTGTCACCACGAGGGTCACTGTAAGGTAGTCCACAGCAGTCGATTATCGTTGAATTGATAATATCCCAGTTCGGATTATTGGGGTTGATCCGGCTCCTGACCGTAATGTTCTTCGCCCCCACCTTTCCAAAGTCGAGGTTCACATTGTTGGGACCGCTATATACCCCCGGGTAAACTTCGACGGTATCTCCATCGTCGGCCGCGTTAATGCCCGCTTGTATAGTCCGATACTGCCTACTACTCGGATAAACCTGAATAACCTTTGCGGTAGCCACCACCTGAACCAATAACAGCAGTGACACACAAAAAACAACCTTGCTTTTCATAGCCATCCTCGCATAATTATATTTTGCGGCACTGTCGCCATACGTCTATCCTGCATATATTGTCCATGAGGGGCGGGGTTTGTTACACATTTTTTACGATTTTTTAAAAAAATCGTAAAATTCCGCTCTCTTGTTTTACTCCGGGATTACACCTTTATTACTGACCCTCCATAGCCGCAATGGCCTCCGCGTCTGCCTCCTCCTGCAGGATGATTGTCGGTTTAACAAGAATCAGCAGAACTTTCTGGTCGGCAATCTTGCTGCGATTAGTAAATGCTCTTCCGATAATCGGAATTTTGCTGAGCACGGGCACGCCTACTTCTTTCTCTGCTGAAGCCGTTTGTTTCAACCCGCCGAGCAGCAGCGTCCCGCCATCAGGCACGCTGACTCTCGTTTTGACTCTGGAGCGTTCCGTCTGAGGCAGTGATACGTTGTATTCATATATCCCGGCAGGCCCTGTGGCGTTAACTATTGGCGTCTGAACATGAGAGACGTCATAGCCCAGGAAATCCCACAGTTCGGCAACTATATTAAGCAACACGTGCTTTCTGTCGGGGGTGATAGTCGGAGTAATATTAAGAGTGGGCCCCGTGGGTATTTCGCCGTATTGTGGCGTTAATTGGGAGCCGCCGCCGAGAGCGCCGCCGCCGCCAACGCCGCCGCCGCCAGTACCTATAGTGCTGACGCTGACTATCGGCGGCAAAGCAAAGCGAATAGTGCGCCTTACCTGTAGTGTGGCGGACTCTCCGCTGAGCACCGTAACTTTCGGAGCGACCAGCGACTCGGAATCGCGGTGCGCCTGGGTTGCCCTGATAAGAAAGTTTGCCTCAAGGCCATCGAGTATGCCGCCGAACCTGCCGCCGAAGAAGCCCATCAGAGCGCCGCTGGATATGAACTGCGGATTTTCCGGAGTAGGATAGTCGGGCGGGAATTGAACGGTGCTTTTGCTGATATCAAAACTGCCGGATATACCAGTCGCCTCGGGCGCGGCCATTCCAAAGGAATCCGAACGCCACTGGGACATGCCGAAATTTTTACCGAGATATAGATTGCCCCAGGCATCGAGACCGATTTCCTCAAGGAAGTTCTCGCCGACTACCAGGAATCTGGCCTCAATGGAAACCTGATGACCGAGCGCTTTACGCATTTCCTGCAGCAACTTGACTATTTCACGATGATTCTCAGGCGTCTGCAGAACAACGAGTTTTTTGCTTTCGTAAGCGGTAATGGTTGCCTCTCCGCCGGCATCGTACCAGCTCTGCGGGGCAACTGTATCCTGAATAAGAGTAATAAGACTATCCATCCGTTGAAGGGCCTCGTCACGGAGGGTTTCCCTATCGAGTTCCTCCTCAGTTTCCTGAAAATATTCATAATAGTAGCCGCCGCCTTGCCCGCCGCCACCGCCGCCGCCACCGCCGCCACCGCCGCCGCCACCGCCGCCACCGCCGCCGCCGCCTTGCCCGCCGCCGCCAGCAGCACTGACGTAGTAATCGGCCGGGCGACCTACGAGTATTGTGACATCGTAAACTCGGGCTTCCATTCTGGTTGGCAACGACTGCTGAGTTGCGATGTTAACAACGCCATCCCTGACAACGTACCCCAGCCGAGCAACGCCGGCTGAGACGGACTGCAGCAAAAGGTCCAACGCCGTGCGCAGGCGAATGCTTGTCTGCGGGTCCATATTTATCGGCGTTGTCTGGTCTATGTTGGCATTGTTGTACAAATCGCCCCAGTTCACCGCTATGTCAAGGGGAGGCGAAACAGAATTTTTTATCAAACTTATAGCTTCACGCAGCGGCATCTCGGGCGAAAACCCCGGCAGGTTAATGATTTCGTCAAGTTGTTTTTCGACAGCAGCATTGGCAGGGTCCTGGCCTACTACCTCTTCCGGCTGACGCGTCGGCTTGGCGATAATCTCACGCCAGTTTTTGGGGTGAGTCATCTCTTCGGCATAAGGTATCGCCGCCTCACTCGTCTTCATCATTATGTTGACTTTTTCCTTGCCCCTTTCCTTTTCAATCTCGAGCTGCTTGCGGAAACTGACCATATCCTCAAGCGTCTGCTTGAGTATAAGCGCCTGATTGTTCTGCGGGTCTATTGCGAGAAGCATTTCAAGCTGACCAATCGCTTCTTCGTATCGCTGCTGCTTCTGGAAGCTCAGCGTATTTTGGAACAGGTCGTTGATTCGCTTTTCGCGTTCGGCCGTCATCTGCTCTTTATGTTCCTGCTGCGACTGCTCGGCCTTCATCCGTTTTTCGTCCTCTTTTTGCTGGGCCTGCTTCTTCTGCCCGTCCGCTATTCTTTCCGACAGTTGCTTCAACTGCCCGGAGTATTGATTAAACAGATAATCACCAAGCTGCTGCTGATTTTCGTAAACAACCCTCTCGGCAACCTCTACGGCTTCCCTGGCCTTGTCGAACTGGCCCTGACCGATAAAGCCCTCCGCTTTGGCCGTGGAATCATTAACAACGGCCTTGACCCGGCTGCGAATTATGCTTGTCCGCCGGTTAATAACGCCTATGTAGCCCTGCTCCTGTTCCGGCTGGGCTGCCGGGGTTGTCACCGCAACTGTCGGCGGCGCCTCGACTATCGGCGCAGGTTCAGCGACCTTGTTAACCTCGACTACAACTTGTTCTTTCGGCTGCTCAACAGCCGGCTTACTTTCGGGTTGCTGCACAGCGGGTTCGCTGACATTCTGCTTTGTGGCCGACACGGCTTCCTGCTCAACCGCCGCCTTATGCGCCATCTGCAAGCTCTCGTTGAGCTTGGCTCTCTCTTCGGCAGTCAGGGATTCCTCGTAATCCTTTGCTCGCATGAAGGATTTCTCCGCCGCGGCGTAGAATCCTCGCTTGTACTGTTCGGTCCCTATCTGAATCCAGTTGTCAACTATCTGACGGACCACTTTGTCTTTGTCCCCCTTAGCCGTCTTCGGGGCATCTTCCGCCAACGCCGTTGTCACCATCAGAATCGATGTTAGCAGGACTAATATGAGGGTCTTTACGAGTCGCCTTGTCGGTAGTATTAGCGTGTTCAAAGTTGAACCTCCTCCAAAAATCTGTTCGTTCACAGGAATATCTGCTTCATAAAAATCACTGTACACCCCGCCGCTTCAGGAAAGGTTATACCTCTCATAGTGAGTTTATACGAAAATGCCCCTTTTTGCAAGCAAAAAATCTTCCCTGGCGTTTACCACGCGGCCTCAATGCCATATAATCACTTAAAGTCCTATATTGTCCCACACCGCAATACTAAAATCAAGCATTATTGTCGAAATATCAATTTGGGCAATATAGCATAAATGGAAAGTTTTTGTCAATGGGTGACAAGTCAAAATGGGGGCTTTGGCTTGTCGGCAGGTAAACAAACTATCCTGGATAGCGCGACGGTCGATTGACCGACGTTTTGAGCTATACTCTTCGGCAAAAACGGTAACCAGCCGCCGCCAAGTTTCACGACGCCTTGCGAACCTGAATAATCCTGTCGGCAAGCTGCTTGAGGCGAACGCTGTACCGGGCAAACAACTCGTCTCCAATCAAGGAGCGGTTTTCTTTAACGGTCTGGGTTGCCGTGCGAACTACCGCAACCGCCTTATCTAACTCACCCCGGCTGATATGATATTCCACCTTGGCGGCGGCGTCCTCGACAACTGCCTTGGTATAGGTGCGAATAATTTTTACCCTCGCGTCCTTGTCCGGTGCGGTTTCGACCTTGTGTTCGGGTGTAACCCCCTGTGCGCCGGCGGAGGACGTATCGGTCTGCGACGGCGGTTCAGCCACTGCGGTTACATCGGCCGTCTCTTCCTGCATTTGACGCGCCTCCGGTTTCCTGTCCCCTTGCTTTTCGACGGGCGGCTTATCGGGACCGGGCTTCAAAAGCACCACCTCGACTTCAGGCGGCGTTGGCTGATTTGCGTTCTTCGGCCTGGTGTCTTCTTTCGCTGACGGCATTGCGACCGACGACCTCGGCGGCAGCGACGCATTCGCGTCCGACGTGCCTTTAAGCTGTTCGGTAAGAATGCTGTCTATTTGAATCAGATAATCCTCGGCCGTCTGGCCTTGAGGGACGACAAGCAGGCCATATCGGGCAACTTCCACAAAACCGTCTCTCGCCTTTTCTATCTCGCCCGCACGGTAAAGCTGCACACTGCGATTGTACAACTCGGTGATTTCCTTCCTCTGCTTGTCAAAATTACCATCGACGTTTTTAATTTCCTGGTCGATTTGCTTTCGTTCCTGCTCGGTCAGATAAGGGCTTTTGCGCACCTTCTCATAATGCGCCCTCGCCTTAACCGGCTGCCCCTGGATAAGAAGCTCTCTGGCCTTTTTTATATGTTCGAGGACGGGTTGTCTTTCTACCAAGGCCTGATGCGCCTCCGCGAGGTTCTTTTCGAGCTGCTTATGCTCCTCGGCGGTCAGATACTCCTGATACTCCCTCGCGGCAAGGAACGATTTCTCGGCCTGCTCATAAAGACCCTTTTTAGATTGTGAAATACCAACCTGTATCCAGTTCTGCGCGGTTTCCCGCAAAACTGCGGTTTTTTCCTTCTCGCTCTGCAAGTTCGGCTCAGCGGCAAAACAAGCCGCCGTCGAAAGCAGAACAATCTGAACAGTTATAAACCTCAACCAGTTCACTTTGCCCCCTTTATTCAAAATCCAATTAAATTATTATTCCAAACTTTGGCCCAACGCTTCAGGGCAATTCTACCACTTGGAAGATTATACGGCAACTCTTGCTTAAGGGGGTATTTGAGCCACACTCCAGCTTTCGATATCAGGTGAGACCGCTTATCAGCTTTCGCCTTCGGGGCAAGTCATCACGTAATCCATAATATCGTCGAGATTAGCGATTGCGACGGCAACCGAACAGTCGGCGGCGCCGTAATAAAGGCGAAGCTCTCTGGTCTTCTTATCAACAACCGCCCCGGTTGGGAACACCACGTCGCCCACGTCGCCAACCCGTTCATAAGTCGCCTGCGGGCCAAGAATCCATTCGTCGCTTCTTCGCAGCACCTTCCAGGGTTCGTTGAGGTCCAGCAATGCCAACCCGACGCGGTATATGGCGCCGGCGGCGGTAACGCGCACGCCGTGGTAGAAAATCAGCCAGCCCTGTTCGGTCTCAATCGGCTGGCAGCCAAGCCCGACACGATGGCAATCCCAGTAGGCCGAGCGGGTCATAATCAAGGCGCGGTGGTCGCCCCAGTGTTTGAGGTCGGGCGAAAAGCTAATCCACATATGCGCTTCACCCCTGACAATGGGTCGGTGAATCAATGCAAATCGGCCTTTGAATCTTCTGGGGAAAAGGCAGGCGTCCTTGTCCTCTGGCGGCAGCAGCGCCCCAAGGCGGGCAAAGGTCTTGAAATTTTTCGTAATAGCAAGCGAGACCACGGGGCCGCCTTCGCTAAAAGAGGTATAGGTGATTGCATACTGCTTTTGCTCCTCCAGCCAGATGATGCGCGGGTCCTCGACTCCCCATCTTTCCTCCCGCAAATCGTGGTCTGCTTCGAACGTCGGCGCCGGGTCAACCTTCCATTTGGTCAGACCGTCGTTACTGCGGGCAACGGTCAGGTGTGAAAAGCCCCGCATATCCTCGCACCTAATCAGCAAAAGCGTCTCGTTGTCTATCCTGACTGAGCCAGGATTAAAAACAGCGTTGACGGCGTATGGCCAGTCGTGCGTCGTCAATATGGGATTGCCCGCGTATCGTTTGAAAAGCCCATACGCCTTTTTTTGTCGTTCGAGGTTTATCATATTCTTAACCCTACTAAAACAGCATCAACAAACCACAGGCCCATTATGATGGCCGCATACACTTAATCGACAATATACCAACTTTTTCAACAGCCCCGCCAATCCATTCTGCGACAGCGGGCGATATTCCGCGGCAAGATGATTCTATGCTCCACCCAATTGCGTTTCATACAAGCTCTGATAAAGCCGGCATGTCCGCATCAGCTCTTCGTGCTGGCCCTGTGCGACAATCCGGCCGTTATTCATAACAACTATCACGTCAGCGGCGACTATCGTGCTGAACCGATGCGCGATTACAATACTTGTCCTGTCGTGCATAATTTCTTCGATGGCCCTGTGAATCTTGGCCTCGCTGTCGGCGTCAACCTGGCTGGTCGCCTCATCGAAAATCAGAATCGCAGGGTTTTTCAAAATCGCCCTGGCGATGACAATCCTCTGCAACTGCCCGCCGGATAGTCCTGAACCCTGTTCGCCGATGATGGAATCGTAACCCTGCGGGAGCGGCTCGATAAATTCGTGCGCAAAGGCACGTTTGGCCGCCTGGATAATCTCTTCCCTGCTCGCGCCGTGTTTGCCGTAACCGATGTTCGCCGCTATCGTGTCGTTGAATGTTACGACGTTTTGCGTAACCATCGCAATCTGGCCCCGCAAACTTTGCAGAGTCGCCTCGCGAATGTCAATGCCATCTACCAGAATCTGTCCGCTGTCCGGGTCGTAAAATCTCGGTATCAGGTTCGCCAGTGTTGTCTTCCCTGAGCCGTTAGGTCCCACAATGGCCACCCTGTGCCCCGCCAAAACAGAAAGGTTGATTCCGTTCAACGCGGGTATCTCCGAGCCGGGATATGTGAAAATGACATCCCTGAACTCCAGCTTTGTTTTCAACGTCGATAATTCAGCCGCATCTGCGTGCTGGGGCTCAAGCGGCTCATCCATCATCCCGAAAACTCTTTCCGCAGCGGCGTTTGCTTCCTGAATTTTGTTCCAGACATCGCTGGTTTTTCGCGCCGACGCCGCCGCGCCGCCCAGGAGTCCCAAAAGCACCATAAACTCGGCGCCATCCATCTTTTTGCCAGTAACCCAGCTTGCCCCGAGGACTATCGCCACCGAGAAGGCCAGCATTCCGAGAACCTCCAGTGTGGGGGCAGTCGCCGCGTCGGTCCGCGATATCTTCAATAATTGTTTCAACAACCGATTGTTGATGTCCCTGAACATGGCCTGCTCGTATTGCTGCTGGTTGTAAACCTTGACAACCTTAAGCCCGGTCATTGTTTCCTGCAGTTTCGCAAGCATCTGCGACCAGGCAATCAGGAATTTTTTCGAGGCCCGCTTCATTTTTTTGCCAAGCGATACAACCATCCAGAGCGTAGGCGGGGCACCGCCTAAAAACACGAGCGTCAACTGCCAGTTCAGTAACGCCGCCATTCCAAGCAGAAATATTGTGTTCAGGGGTTCCTGCAGGGCCTTGCCAAGCATAATCTTGATGCCGTTGCCCATCGCGCCGGTATCTCGAATAAGCCGGCTTACCGAATCGCTTGGCCGTTCTTTGGCAAAAAAAGCAATCGGCATATTTATAACGTGCGCAAAGGCGTCTTCTCGCAAATTATTTAATCCGACCTGAACCACTTTTTCCGCAATGTACTGCTGGTAATATCTCGCTATACATCGAATAACGGTAAGAATGGTTATGAAGAGCATTATAAAAATAACCGCCTTTGTTTTGGCGGCATTGGTTTGCACTCTGGGGACAAAATCGAGAGCTCGCTGCGCCAAATTAACCACTATGGCTTTTAAGCCGGTATTATGTATGTCGGCCAGATGCAGGATATTCTTCTCGTTGGTCCTTATGATATGCAGAGTAACGCCGTCTTTGCCGGCCATGGCAATATCTTCGAGCAACTCGGCAAAAGACGTCCGGCCCGTCTGCGGCTGGTCGCCGACACCGACAATGCGGTCTCCGCCCAAAAGCTCGGCGTTCTCGCCGGAGCTTTTCTTCTTAATGGATACAACAAGCAGCGAGTTCGCATAATCAGCACTTTTGTCGCGGGCAAAGTCCACACTTTCGGGGACGTAAAAATCTATGCCGTATCGCAACAGGCATACCTTCCTGTCCGCCCAGCCGCGTAACCCTTCCTGCCCCGTCATAACCTTAAGCAGGGGGATAACAGTAACTATACTTCCCGACAACAGCGTGGAAACAATAATCGCGCTTATCACAACAACAACAATTCGCGGCCATTGCGGCCAGATATACTTGAATATGCGGGAAAACTCTTTCACTTAACGCCTCTCAACCAAGATTGATAATTGATTATTGATATTTGACAATTGATGATTGTAGCTGCCATTGTCGAATAATCAATCATCAATTATCAATCATCATTACTTACGGGGCAAGATTGACGGCCACAACTGCGGCTGTTATCCTGTCGAGTCATTTAAGGATAAGACAAATGAAAGTTGACCGGCTGGTACTGGGGGAATTTGAGAACAACTGCTACATCGTGAGAAACAACGATTCGGCAGCCGAATGTCTGGTTATCGACACGGCGCTCGACGTTCGGGAATTGCCGGCATTTCTCGACCAGCATAAGCTGGCGCCGGCAGCGGTGATTCTCACCCACGGGCACATCGACCACATCGCGGGCGTTAATGCCCTGCGGAAAAAATTCCCGTCGATTTTGATTTATATCCACAAGCTCGATGCTGAAATGCTGGACGACGCGGCCGGGAATTTGTCGCTTATGGCCGGCTCTTCATTCACCGCCGGCAAAGCGGACCGCCTTATTGATGAGGGAGATACAATCGACAAGGCGGGTATCCAGTTGCGGGTCATTCACACGCCCGGCCACACGCCCGGCGGAATCTGCCTTTATTCTGAAAAAGACGGCATCATCTTTGTTGGCGATACCTTGTTTGCCGGCTCCATAGGCAGAACTGATTTCCCCAACGGCGATATGCGACAACTGATAGAAGGCATAAAACACAAACTGTTCGTGCTGCCCGACGACACCGTTGTTTATCCAGGCCACGGTCCCGAAACCACAATCGGTCGAGAAAAGGCCGACAATCCCTTTTTGAGTTAACCACCGCGATGAACAAATCAACTCCACGTCTCCTGATTTCGCTGGCCGCCCTGAGTTGCATAGGGACACTTATATGCTGGTCGAGCGCGCCGCTTTTCATTAAGTACCTGACCGGCTACCTCGACTTATGGACACAGAATCTGCTCCGTTACGTTGCGGCGTGTCTTTTCTGGCTGCCCGTTCTGCTTATCGCCGCGAAAAAAGGGCAACTGCACAGAGCTGTCTGGAAACGCGCGTTGCTGCCCTTCATACCAAATATCATTATGCAAAATCTCTGGGCGGCCGCGTTTTATTACATCGACCCGGGTTTTGCGTCGCTATTGTCAACAACTGCGTTTCTGTGGGCCATAATATTATCCGTTATATTTTTCGCTGACGAAAGGCGGCATCTCAGCAACCGGCTTTTCCGGCTGAGTATCATCCTGTCGCTTGTCGGCCTGATGGGAGTTATGTTCTTTCATCCCGCCTTTACGCACTCATACACAATCATAGGCATCGCGATAATTATGGTCTATGGTCTTATCTGGGGGCTTTATGCAATCGCGGTGAAAGTGGCGTTTCGCGGCATTGATTCGCGAATCGGTTTTTCCGTCGTCAGCATTTATACCGTTATCGCGTTGAGCATACTGACAATGTTTATGGGGCAGCCGAGTAAATGCCTTGAGATGCCGTTTAATGGCTGGGCCGCAATCGTTATTTCCGGAGTTACAGGCATAGCATTGGGTCACGTGCTTTATTACATATCGCTTCGCCGGCTTGGCGCTACCACGCCGTCGCTTGTCCAGCTTGCCCAACCGTTTATTGTTGTGGTCATTTCATACTTCGTTTTTAGTGAGAAGTTGAGTGTATCGCAACTGATATTCGGCGTGGTATTGGTGGCCGGCTCAGCATTGGCGATTTTAGCTAAAAAGGACACGGCGACGCCGACAACCTGACAGCCCCCGCGTCCTATAACTACTCGAACCTTGCAGGGAAACCTGTAACAAAAACCGCAACAGTAAACATTTGAGGTCTCCAATGCCTTTTTATATCGTTGTTCGCCATCAATCTTCTTTCCCAAATAATCCGCCCCGCAATATACGCCGATGTATTACCTAAATGTGGACGCTGTTATCACGATGGGGCTGTTATAAGGGGTGCGGCCGAAAGGTCGCCACTTTCGCACCAGTTTTGGGGAAGCCGATTATGCACACCACAGAAAGTTCCGCCGGCAAAAGAGCCGCACTCATTGCCGCTGTTCTGCTGGCCGTGGGTCTGCCGTGTTTTGCGGAGCAGGACGATAAAAAGCATCTGAACGACCTATTCAACATGCCTCTCGAAGAGCTTTCGCAGCAGTCCTATGTGGTTTATGGTGCGTCCAGGTTCGGGCAGACACTCTCCGAGGCCCCTTCGTCGGTTACGATTATTACGGCAGATGAAATCCGCAAGTACGGCTATCGCTCTTATGGCGATATCATACGCAGCGTAGCCGGCTTTTTCACGACCTACGACAGACAATATATCTATCTGGGTGTGCGTGGTTTCGGCCGGCCAGGCGACTACGACAGCAGAGTCCTGCGATTGGTTGACGGGCAAAAAGTCAACGACAATATCTATAACTCTCCGGAAATAGATGGCGCATTCCCTGATATTGACCTGATTGACCACGTTGAGATTATTCGCGGGCCCGGCTCGTCACTTTACGGCAGCAATGCGTTCTTCGCGGTGATAAATGTGGTCACCAAAAACGGCCGGGACTACAAGGGGACCGAGCTTTCAAGCGAGGCAGCCAGTCATGAGACCTATAAGGGCAGAGCCACATACGGCAATAAATTCGACAACGGCCTGGAAATGCTGTTTTCCGGGTCATACCTTGACAGTAAGGGGCAAAATATATTTTTCAAGGAATTTGACGACCCGGCCACAAACAACGGCGTCGCGGAAGATTGTGACTATGAAACCGTAGGCAATGTGTTTGGCAAAATAGCATTTGGGGACTTTACGTTCGAAGGCACAAGCATGTCGAGACGCAAAGGAGCTCCGACTGCCGCATGGGGTACTATCTTTAACGATAAACGCAACGACGCTCACGATTACATCGGATTTTTAAACTTAAAATACGAGCATGACTTCGACGAGCTGATGGTTATGAGCCGAGTGTATTACGAGAGCTTCGAAAACAAGGAACACTATTCATACCCAGACCCATCCGGCTTAGATGAATATAATGCGTACGGCAGATGGTTTGGCGGCGAGCTGCAGTTTGCCAAGCAAATATTCAAGAAACACAAACTTATTTGGGGCGTCGAATATCAGAAAGACACAAAACAGTCACTGGATGAGTCCAACGATGAAGGCACGTACCTGGACGTTAAAAGCGACTCGCAGCGGTGGGGCATTTATATCCAGGACGAGATTAAAATGCTCGATAACCTGATTTTCAACCTCGGCGTTCGCCGCGACGAGTACACCAAGTTCGGCGGCTCCACAAGCCCTCGTCTGGGTCTGATTTATAATCCTTTCGAGCGGACGACCGTGAAGCTGCTTTACGGCCGGGCATTCCGCATTCCTTCGCCTTATGAGCTTTACTTTGAGGATGGAGTGGGCATTAAAGCCAATCCGGACCTTGAACCTGAGACAATCGATACATACGAACTGGTGCTGGAGCAGCAGCTTAATTCGGCGATTCGAGCAAGTGTGTCAGGTTTTATTTATCAGATGCATGACGCGATTGACTCGCAACCATACGGCCCCGACCCGAATTTTTCCATACTCAAAAACGCCGGCGGAATAACAGCCAAGGGGCTTGAGTTTAGCTTGAACGGCAAATGGGATAATGGCTGGCAGGGCAGATTCAGTTACTCTTTTGTGAAATCAGAAAACGACTCTACTGGTGAAAAGCTGACCCATACGCCGGAGCAGATGGTCAAGGGAAATCTTATTGTGCCGTTGATAGAGAAAAAACTGTTCGCCGGCATCGAGGCACAGTACGAAAGCGGGCGCAAGACGCTTATGGGCAATCGAACCGACGATTTTGTAGTAACAAACCTCACACTGACCTACCTGGATATTCTCAGGGGTCTGGATATCTCCGCCAGTGTGTATAATCTGTTTGATACAAAATATGGAAACCCGGGCTTCCCAGAACACAGGGAGGATATTATCGAGCAGGACGGCAGAAGTTTCAGAGTTAAGCTAACATACAGATTCTGACAAATAATGAAAATTAGAGTTTACAGTTTGATGTTGCTCTTATTAATGTTAGCGACTGTCGTCTGCGCAGATGATGAGCAGATACAAAGCAGAGAACGCCAGATAAAAGCGGCGTTCCTGTATAATTTCATAAAGTTTACCGAATGGCCCGAAGGGAAAGTCGCCGAACAAAATACTATTACCATTGGCCTGCTTGGTGAGAATCAATTTGGCAATGCCTTCGACCCCGTCAAAGACAAAACCGTTAAGAATAAACGGCTAATCATCAAGAACCTCGGCATGTTCCGCCAATCATTCCCGCAGTCCCGTGAGGGACACCAAACGGTGGATGACGCCGGCAAATTACAATTTGCCAACTATATCGAACAGCTAAGGAAGTGTCATGTGCTGTTTATCTGCGGCTCGGAACGCGAGAATTTCAAGGCAATCATCGACGCGGTAAAGGGCTACGGCGTGCTGACGGTCGGCGAAACCGCGGACTTTCTCGATGTAAACGGAATCATCACCTTCATACCGGGAACCGAGAAAGCGGTTTTTGAGGTTAATCAAACGGTCTGCGAGCAGGAAGGATTAAAAATCAGCTCCAAAGTTCTGCGGCTGGCAAGAAAAGTCATTACGGATAAAGACCCTGCCGTTGACAAAGACAAATAACTGCACTACTCAAAATTGCTGTAATATTCCGGCCTGCCATCGTCACTGTCGTATCGCGTGGCATCGTCGCCTTCGGCGTTGATTCTGATTCGCTCGATACGCTCGGCCTTTTTGGTGGAGCTATCCACCGTAACTAATATGCCGTTCATTTTTACGTCTTCGGTGGCGACCTCAAACGGAACCGGCATCCGCGTCCTGAACGATTTGAGCACGCTTTCCGTGACTCTTCCAATCACCGAATCGTGCGAACCGGTCATACCGATGTCGGTTATATACGCGGTTCCCTTCGGCATTATTTTTTCGTCGGCTGTCGGGACGTGGGTGTGAGTCCCAAAGACGCAGCTCACACGCCCGTCCAGATGATAACCCATCGCCACCTTTTCGCTCGTGGCCTCCGCGTGAAAATCGATAAAAATAATCTCCGCCTGCTGCTGCACTTTAGGCAGCAGTTTATCGATTGCGTTATAGGGACAATCGGCGGGCTTCATAAACAGCCGGCCAATCAGCGGTATCGCCGCGACAACGGGGCCTTTGCCCGTCTTGTAAATCGCCACGCATCTGCCCGCCGCCTGCTCCGACCAGTTGACGGGCCGGGCGATATTCTCCTGCGTCTCAAGCGTCCCGACTATCTCTTTTTTGCGGTAGGTATGGTCGCCAAGCGTTACCAGGTTTACGCCATAGCGCAAAAGCTTGTCGTATATTTGGGGCGTAAGGCCCGAGCCGCCCGCGGCGTTCTCGGCATTGGCTATCACACAATCAATCTCTCGCTCGATTACAAGCTGTTTGAGCTTGTCCGCCAGCACACGCCTGCCCGGTCTGCCGACTATATCGCCGATACATAAGATGTTCAGTTTCATAAATCTGTACGCTATACGCTAAACGCTGTCCGCTGTTATCTTGCGTATTCGATGCAGCGAAGCTCTCGCAGCAGCGTTACCTGTATTTCGCCCGGGTAAGTCATTTCGGCCTCGACCTTCTTGGCAATGTCGCGCGCAACCTTCGCCGCCGTCTCATCAGGGACTTTTTCGGCGTTGACGATTACGCGAATCTCCCGGCCCGCCTGAATCGCGTACGCGTTCTCAACGCCCGGGAAGCCGTTGGCGATTTCTTCGAGTTTCTCAAGCCGTTTGATGTACCTTTCAAGCGTTTCTCTCCTGGCGCCGGGCCGCGAAGCGCTTATGGCGTCGGCAGCGGAAACCAGAGGAGTATATGGATTGTCGGGCGGTATGTCCCCGTGATGGCCTTCTACTGCGTTTAGCACCACCTGCGGCTCATTGAACCTCCGCAGGAAATTGGCGCCTATAACGGGGTGACTGCCTTCAATCTCGTGGTCGAGGGCCTTGCCGATATCGTGCAGCAACCCAGCCCTGCGAGCGATTGAGCCGTCCAGACCAAGCTCATCTGCCATAACCTGTGCCAGGAACGCGACCTCGACACTGTGTCGAAGCACGCTCTGGCCATAGCTTGTCCGGTAATTCAACGCGCCAAGGGTGCTAAGCACCCGGTTACTCAAGCCTCGAATGTTTGTCTCCACCGCCGCGTCCTTGCCTATCTGCAGGACCTTGGCGTTAATTTCCTTTTTCACCTGCGCAACAAGCTCTTCGATTCGCGACGGGTGGATTCGCCCATCCTGAATCAGCCGTTCCATCGACAGACGAGCGACCTCGCGCCTGACGGGGTCAAAGCCGCTGACCACAATCATCCCGGGCGTATCATCCACAATCACGTCCACGCCCGTTGCCTTTTCAAACGCTCTTATGTTGCGTCCTTCTCTGCCTATGACCCGGCCCTTCATATCGTCGTTGGGAATCTCAACCGTCGAAACCGTCGCCTCGCAGGTCTGCTCGGCAACGTACCTTTGAATCGCCGTGGTGATTATCTCCCTGCTTTTATCACCGGCGGTTTCAGCGGCCTCCTCGACCTTGCGCTGAATCAGGGCGGACATCTCAAGCTCGCACTCGTCCTCCAGCCGTTTGAGAAGCATTTCCCTGGCGTCCTCGACGCTCATAGCGGACATTTTCAAAAGCTGGTTTTTCTGCTGAGCGACAACCGCTGCAAGCTGTTTATCTTTCAGGTCGATATTACTAATCCGGCGTTCGACTTCTTTGTTCTGCTCTTCAAGGGTTTTTTCCTTCTGGCGAATCTGCTCGACCTGTTTATCCAGGGCATCTTCGCGCTTGGTGAGTCGAAGCTCCGTTTCGCGCAACTCTACGCGAACCTGGTTGGCTTCGCTGGCAAACTGTTCTTTTTTCTTGATGGTCTCGGACGCAGCTTCTATCTGTGCGGCCCTGATTATATTCTCCGATTCCTTTTTTGCGCCGTCCAACTGCCGGTCAATATCTTCGTGAAAGGTCTTGTCCTTGGCCTTGTTGATAACCCACACAACAATCCATGTAATAGAAACCCCAATAAAAATGCCGGCAAGTACGGCTAAGATAGCTTCGACGTCAACTTGCATCAGTATCGCTTCCATATCTTTCGCCTTCCTGTACTCGATTGTACAATGTTAGAACACCATCTTCAGGCGAACCCAATCGTGGGGTAAAAGGCAGGAAAGCTACGACTCGACTTAACCAGTCGCGGTCCAGGAAATGCAATCACGGAGAAAAAACGCTGTCGCTTCAGCGTAAAACTACCCGCCATTCGGCAGGCAGGAAATGTCAAAAATCAAATATCAAAATCACAGTCAAACCTGCCGCCGCGCCGCGATTCCATCTGCACGGTGCGGCAATTGCAAATTTCGATATGTCGTTGCGATTTTTGCATTCTGAATTTCAATATACGCCTGGGCGAAACGTCAATTTCTTATTTCTTCTCCGCACTATTGCTCTTCTGACCCCGATGTTATCGGAGCTAAATGTAGCTTAACTACCTTTCGGGCAGGCACCTAAGCCCGCCTCTCGCCACCCTGCTAAAACATCAAAAGCTGCTTTCTCTACTAAGTTTACAGGGCGAACCACAATAAGGTTCTCTACTCGTGCTGCGTAGCAACCTTTCCGCTGTCCGCCACGACCGCCGTGGCAGGCCACAGAGGAGAGATGCTGCTTCGCACTGTAGCATCGGCAAACTCGAACAGATGATAAACTTCTTTTGGTATCTACGTCAACAAAAAACATCCAAAAAACCCGGGCCGGAAGCAAAATTTCGTCCATTTAAGGGTCGGCAGCCCCGTCACAGCCGCCGATTAGCCGGATTTAGGGTTAAAAACAAAAAATCTGCCGATTAATCGGCTGTTATGCTAAACTTGGGGGATGGGCAACAAAAAATTCGACTGCGAACCGTGCCCGTCCGGCAGGCGGACGGCTGGTCTATATGTGCATATCCCCTTCTGCGAGGCAAAGTGCCGATATTGCGGTTTTTACTCCGAACCGATAAAAAACCACGCCCCGGAGCGCTTAGTTTCGGCAATTATCGCCGAACTTAGCGAAAAAAGGGGTCAGGCCCCTTTTTCCCCCCATCAAACGATTTATATCGGCGGGGGAAGTCCGAGTTGCCTGCCGGCAGAACAATTGCTGAGGTTAATCAAGGAAATCACCTCGTGGCACGGGCTTCAAGCCCGTGAAAGCACGGCCAAGATGGCCGTGCTACACCCAAAACCGGAGGAATTTACAATCGAGGTTAATCCCGGTCAAGTCAGTAAAGATATTTTAAGCCGGTTACGCACCGCAGGCGTTACCCGCATTTCACTCGGGGCGCAATCCTTTAATCCAGACGAGTTGGCCTTCCTCGGCAGAAGACATTCGGCCGGCGAAACACGCTTGGCGGTCGAGATGGCAAGGCAGGCGGGCTTTGAAAACATCGGACTGGATTTGATTTTCGCAATCCCTCACTCGACATTGGAATCGTGGAAATACAGTTTACGTTCAGCGATTGATTTGGGCGTTCAGCATATCTCCGCCTACGCACTTACCTACGAAGAAGGAACGCCTCTGCAAAAGGCGGTTGAAACAGGCGAAGTTGTGCCGGCTGATGAGGAAACCGACCGGCAGATGTATGAAATGACAATCGACGAACTCGAAAAGGCCGGATTCAAACAATATGAGATATCAAACTTCGCAAAGCCCGGCTTTGAGTGCAAACACAATCTCAATTACTGGGCGAATAAACCTTACATCGGCGTCGGTCCCGCAGCCGGAGCATACTGGAACGGAAAGCGAACTCTTAACATCGCCGACATAAAAAAATATATCGAGGCGATTGAGCAGGGAACGACCGTAACCGCGGAAAGCGAAACTCCTGATAATACTCAGATTGCCTGTGAAACAGCGGTTTTGAATCTTCGCAGACGATGCGGAATAATCCTCGATGAATTCAAAAAACAAACCGGCTACGACGTGATGAAACTGTTCGCTGAGCCAATTAGCAGATACAGAGAACTTGGTCTTATTGAAGCAACTGACGGCCGATTGTTTCTTACACGCGGCGCACTGCCAATCGCCGATTCCGTCCTGTGCGATTTTTCAACTACTACCTTATAACATTTGATTTTGTATTGTCATTCCCGCGCAATAGCGTAAGCCATCCCCAAGGGAGCGGGAATCCAAGCTGTCATATCTATATACTGGATACCTGCTTTCGCAGGTATGACAAATCTTTTAACCGCTTGAGCACCTATAAATTCAAATGTTACGAGGTACTACCTGATAAGGGTGTCTTTTTCTGCCCGCCTATGCTATATTAAGTGGCTTATGAGCACGGAGCTAATACGAAATTTTTCTATAATTGCGCACATCGACCACGGCAAAAGCACGCTGGCCGACCGCATAATGGAAATCACCGGCGCGGTGAGCGACCGTGAGAAGAAGGACCAGCTTCTCGATGATATGGACATCGAGCGAGAGCGAGGCATTACAATCAAGGCCTCGGCGGTAACGATGAATTACGAGCACGGCGGCAAAACCTATATGCTGAATCTCATCGACACGCCGGGTCACGTCGATTTTCATTACGAGGTCTCGCGTGCCCTTACGGCCTGCGAAGGCGCGCTTTTAGTAGTTGACGCGACGCAGGGCGTGCAGGCACAGACCGTTGCCAACGCGTACCTTGCGACCGAATCGGGTGCGGAGATTATCGGCGTAATCAACAAGGTTGACCTGCCATCGGCGCAGCCCGATATCACCGCCGAGGAAATCGAGCACGTCCTCGGCATAAGAAAACAGGATTGTTTCCACATCAGCGCAAAATCCGGCATGGGCGTCCGCGAGCTTCTTGACGCGGTAGTAACATTGCTCCCGCCGCCTCCGGACGACGGCGATAAGCCGACTGCGGCGCTTGTCTTCGACAGCGAATGCGACGATTATCGAGGCGTTATCTGCTACGTCAGGGTCTTCTCAGGTGAATTGAAGGTAAAACAGAAAATCAGGTTTATGGGCGTAGGCAGGACGCACCTTATAACGGAGCTTGGAAAGTTCACGCCGAAGATGTCCCCTGTTGACCGGCTCAGCGCCGGCGAGGTGGGCTACGTCATCGCCAACGTCCGCCGGTTATCGGATGTCACCATAGGCGACACGATTACGGACGATTCAAAACCCGCCGAAAAGCCGCTGCCCGGTTATGTCCCGCCTATGCAGATGGTCTTCTCGGATTTTTATCCCGGCAATAATACGGATTATCCAAACCTGCGTTTGGCCTTTGAGAAACTCGCACTCAACGACGCGAGCTTTTCATTCATACCCCAGAATTCGCCGGCGCTTGGATTCGGTTTCAGATGCGGCTTCCTGGGCCTTCTGCATATGGAAATCGTCCAGGAACGCCTCGAACGCGAAAACGATATCGACGTCGTTCAAACCGCGCCGACCGTCAGCTATGAAGTCATTACAACCGACGGCAAGACCCTGAAAATCGATTCGCCCGCCGACCTGCCGGATGTCACCCAGATAGAGGAGCTGCGCGAGCCGTTTGTCCGGCTGGAAGTTATCACCGGCACTGATTCAATCGGCGGGATTATGAAGTTGGCCGAGAGCCGGCGATGCAAACTGCTCAAAACCGATTACCTCAGCCAGAACCGCGTGATACTCGAATACAAGGCGCCGTTAGCCGAGATAGTTTACGACTTCTACGATTTGCTCAAGGGCGTCAGTCACGGTTACGCGACGATGGATTACGAATTCACCGGCTTTGAGGTCGGCGACTTAGTCAAGATAAACATCTTAGTCAACAAAATCCAGGTCGATGCCCTGTCGCTGATTGTCCATCGAAGCAACGCCGAAGCCAGAGGGCGAAAAATGTTAGTTCGCCTGCGTAAAGCCATACCCCGTCATCAGTTTGAAATTCCGCTTCAGGTCGCCATCGGCGGGAAAATCATCGCAAGAGAGTCAATCAAGCCATTCAGAAAAGATGTCACCGCGAAACTATACGGCGGCGACGTTACCAGAAAAATGAAGGTGCTCAAGAGACAAAGGGAAGGCAAGAAGCGGATGAAAAACATCGGCTCCGTGCAAATCCCTCAGGAGGCCTTTATGAGCATCCTCGACAGCTCCGATTGACGGCTTACGGAACCAAAATCTTTTACCACTCAAACCGCTTTATGGCTTAGCCATTAACCTGTTGCAACCCGGTCATCCCGATTATAATCTGAATTATAGTGCCCTATTAGCGAAAAATGGCTTAAAAAGCAATGTTTTGCCTGTTTTTTCCTTGCTCGCAGCCATGAAACAGGTATGGTAAAGAGGCTGGCGCCCTTTTTGGTGCGTCGGAAAATACAAACGATTTTTTAAGGAGAGAGAGCAATGCCGATTGTCATATGGAAGAACGGTGCCATACTAATCTACAAGAAGGCAAAAATTATCGTACCCATAATCATTGCCGGCATTGGTTACCTCGTGGCAAAATTGCACGAGAGGTGGAAAAGGGGTAAAGGCGAAAAGGTACAGACCCCGCCGAATCCAGAGGGAAAGAGCACCTAATATGAACCTGATAGACAGAGATAAACAGATGATCAAAGATTACATCGCGACGGCGAAGGTCTCCACGGCTTTGTTTACACCATTCCCGAACCCGCCTCCGCTTTATTTATTGGCGCAGGTTTATTGTTCGCACGTTTAAGACGCAGACAGAGTTAAAAACATGGATTAGAAATGCTACGGCGGGCAGGCCCTGCACGCTTTTACTTCTCAGCTTTGGTGCGGCGATGGTCAAAAGCACAAGAAGATAATTCTGAAAGGAAGGAAATCAGAAAATGATGAAGGTGTATGTCAATTACCCAAATTCAAAATTCAGCATCCACCATAACCCATTCCCATTGTGCGAAGAAGTGTGCAAGAAGAGAAAGCCAGGTCAAAGACATATCCGCATAGATACAGATAGCGCCTCCACTGAACTCCAACGCTTTGCAAACAAGGAGCACACTTTTGGTTCAAACGCTGAGTCAAATGATATGTGGCTTGACATCGAATTTAAGGATGCTGACCGTGAAATGTCGGTACTGAACTGCGTTCATCAGTTGATAGGGAAGCGTTACGCTCGTTTGGGGAGAGTTGAACCTACGATTCACTGTTGACGGTGCATACCTTTCCTCAGATTTGGTGCGGTGATGGTAGCCAGAAAGCGGTAAATCTCTCCGTTTTTCCTTGCCTATCCAGCTGTAAAGAGTATAATGAAAATCGCCTTTGCTGGGGGGCAAAAGGCTAAAGAAGAAGGAGAAGAGTATGAGAAGTCAAACATATCTAAAGTCAATCGCAATTTGTGCGGTGATAGTGCTGTTCGGTTCTGTTTATGCTATGGCGGGAACTTGGACTACAATCGACAAGCCTGGGGCGGCCACATGCGTATATGGCGTCGACGGCAGCAATCTTGTGGGTCATTACGATGAGGGGACGCTGAACGGTTTTCTATACAACATGACAACCAAAAGCTGGACCACTATCACCAACTCTACTAGTATTCTGTCACCTCTAAAATTGTGGATATAATCTTTTAAGCTTAACTCTGGCATTCTCACATGTAAATTGCCAATCCACCGATTTCTGTTTTATATTTCGTTTTTTATACCACGCCTGAGCC
>Ga0315294_10002088_pt1 | contig 21845 bp, 8 predicted proteins | sample YL17G13_40_MG_FD_203626 | JGI IMG/M metagenome (GOLD analysis project Ga0315294, IMG submission 203626) | Sediment microbial communities from Yellowstone Lake, YNP, Wyoming, USA - YL17G13_40 | ecosystem: Environmental > Aquatic > Freshwater > Lake > Sediment | place: USA: Wyoming | collected...
CGGCGTTATGTACAGTGTCAGGGTCTGAGAAAATACTAATCCGCCCACGACAGCCAGACCCAAAGGTCTGCGTGATTCGGCGCCGGCGCCCATGCCCATCGCAATCGGCAAACCGGCCATAAGTGCAGCCATAGTTGTCATCATAATGGGACGGAATCTTATAAGGCAGGCCTGCAGAATGGCATCGTGGGGATTTTTGCCCTCAAGTCTCTGGGCTTCAATGGCAAAGTCAATCATCATAATTCCGTTTTTCTTGACAAGTCCTACGAGCATAATGATTCCGACGAAGGCGTACATTGAAAGTTCGGTGCGGAAAATAAGCAGCGTAAGTAATGCGCCGAAGCCGGCAAAAGGAAGTGCCGATAGAATGGTAATGGGGTGTATGAAACTTTCGTAAAGGATGCCGAGCACCATATAAATGACCAGAATCGCCAGGACAAGCAAAACTCCAAGTCCCTGCAGGGATGAACGGAACGCCTGAGCAGTACCCTGGAAGCTGGTGTTTATTGTAGCTGGCATGGTAGTCAGGGCCAGTTTATCAATGGCATTGACTGCATCACCGAGTGATGCGCCGGGCTTTAGGTTAAAGGATATTGTTACCGCCGGCAGTTGTCCCTGATGGTTGATTGTAAGAGGGCCGACATCGTTGGTAAAATTCGCCACGGCATTGAGAGGTACAAGTTGGTCATTGGTGGAGTGGATGTAGAGCATACTTAAGGCAGAGGGGTCTAACTGATATTGCGGCATCAATTCCATGATAACCTGGTACTCGTTATTAGGCGCCAGAATCGTGGATATCTGGCGTGAGCCATAAGCACTATATAACGCATCCTCAATCTGCGCGGCGGTAACACCCAAACTCGAGGCCTTGTCCCGCTGGATTTCAACATTTACCTGCGGATTCTTGATTTGCAAATCGCTGGTGACATCCTGTAATCCTGGTATATCCCCGAACTTTTTTTCCATTATGGCGGCATACTTGTTGAGTTCCTCGATGTCAGGGCCTTGCAGGGTATACTGATATTGGCTTTTGCTCAATCTGCCGCCTATAGGCAGTGTTGGCAGATTCTGCAGATAAACCCTCATGCCGGGGACGGAGTTTAGACTCGGCCGCCATTGTTGAATAAGCTGGTCGGCGGAGAGCTTACGCTGCGATTTGGGTTTGAGACGGATAAGTACGATACCGTTATTGCTGCTCGTGCCGAACCGAGCGCCGGAAGTTGACATAAATGAATCAATTTCGGGCTTGTTCTGCAGGACAGAACTGACGGCCTGCTGGTGTTCAAGCATGGATTTATAAGAGATGCCTTCTATGGCTTCGGTAAAGCCGAAAATCATTGAACGGTCTTCGTTCGGGATGAAACCCTTTGGTATGAAGGCGAATAATAAAACAAGTCCAACGAGGATGACGGCGGAAAAAACCATTGAGCTTCGTTTGTTTACAAGCACCCATTTGAGTGTTCGTTCGTAAAATTCCAATGAACGATTATAAATCCTTTCGGAGAATGCGTATGCCTTGCCGTGATGAATATCTTCTGGTTTTCTAAGGAATCTGCTTGCAAGCATGGGAGTAAGCGTCAAGGCGACAAAACCCGAGACAAGCACCGCAACGCCGATGGAGACGGCGAATTCGCGGAAGAGTCTGCCGATGAGGCCACCCATAAAGATAATGGGAATGAACACAGCGGCAAGAGAGATAGTCATGCTGACGATGGTGAAACTTATTTCCTTGGCGCCGTCGATGGATGCTTTGAGGGCATTTTTACCCATTTCCATGTGCCGGACGATATTTTCGAGCATTACGATGGCGTCATCGACGACAAAGCCCACTGATAGTGTTATCGCCATCAGCGAGAGGTTATCCAGACTGTAGCCGAGTGCATACATTACCGCAAAGGTACCAACAATCGACATAGGCAGTGCCAGACTTGGGATAATGGTTGCCGATAGATTGCGAAGAAACAGGAATATTACCATCACAACAAGAGCCAGGGTCAGCATAAGCGTAAATTCGACATCATTGACGGAATTTCTTATTGAGTCCGAACGGTCGAACAGCATATGCACGGAAACCGAAGCCGGCAGTTGGTGGCGAAAGGTCGGCAGCAGTTTTTTGACATCATCTGCGACCTGCACCGTATTTGTTCCCGGCTGGCGCTGGATTGCAAGTATAACCGCTCTGCTTTGTGAGGATGGATTGACATACCATGCAGCGACCTTGTTGTTTTCGACGCTGTCTAAGATGTGGGCGATTTCATTGAGGCGTACGGGCGAGCCGTTGCGGTATGCGACAATCAGCGGTCTATATGCCGATGCATCGTTGAGTTGGCCTGTCGCCTGGATTGTAAACGCCCGCTGCGGTCCATACAAAATACCGGTGGGCAGATTTACATTTCCACCCTGAATGGCCAGGACCACCTGGTCGATACCGATTCCCTGGCTGGCCAAAGCCATTGGGTCAAGCTGAATCCGAACAGCATACTTTTGCGAACCAAATACCTGCACTTGGGCAACTCCGCTGACTGTTGAAATTCTCTGGGCTATTAGCGTTTGGCCATATTCATCAAGTGTGGACAACGGCAATGTCGGGCTTGTCAGGGCAATATATAGAATCGGTTGGTCGGCAGGGTTGACCTTCTGGTAAGTCGGCGGATTGGGCATATCCTGCGGTAATTGCCTTTGTGCCTGTGCGATGGCGGCCTGAACATCCTGAGCGGCAGCATCAATATCGCGGGTGAGGTTGAACTGCAGGGTTATCTGTGTGCTGCCAAGAGCACTTGTTGAGGTCATGGAATCTATGCCGGCAATGGTGGAGAACTGCTTTTCGAGCGGCGTTGCCACAGCAGCAGCCATTGTCTCCGGGCTTGCGCCGGGCAGAGCGGCGGAAACCTGAATTGTCGGGAAGTCAACGTTAGGCAAATCGCTGACAGGAAGCATTCGAAAGGCCGCTATGCCGAAAATCAGGATGGCTGACATTACAAGTGTTGTCATCACCGGCCGATTAATAAATAGAGCCGTAAAATTCATTGGTGTTTTTGCCTTATTTTACTTTTGGTTGCCGTTTTTTATCTGCACCTTTACACCCGGTGCAAGCCGAAGCTGGCCGTCTGTAACAACGGTTTCACCCGGCGTTACCCCTTCGAGAACAGTGTGATTATTTATGGTTCTTTTGACGGTGACAGGCCTTAATTCGACTGTCTGGTCCGGCTTAAGGACATATACAAATTGTCCGGTTTGGCTGGTTTGAACGGCTGCGGACGGAACAATAATTGCGTTTGGCTCATTAGTAAGGATAACAGTTACATTGACGAACTGACCAGGCCAAAGACTTCTGGTTTCATTTGCAAACGTTGCACGCAGGCGAATGGTTCCGGTGCTGGTATCAACAGCATTATCTACAAAAGACAGAAATCCTCGTACCTTCTGCTGTTTATCTGATGGTATTGTTACGGTAACATCCAGTTTGCCGGCAGACATGTATTCCTGTATGTCCGGCAGATATTGCTGTGACACCGAAAAGCTGACATAAACAGGTACTATTTGTTTAATGGTGGCAACCGAAATGTCATTTGCCTTAACCAGATTCCCACGATTAACAAGCAGACTGCCGATACGTCCGGTTACCGGCGAACGGATTGAACAGTACTCAAGCTGCAGCATTGCATTTTCAACTGCGGCCTTATCTGCGCCGACAGCGGCACGAAATGCTTCTGCGACAGTCACACCGTTATCATGCTCATCCTGCGAGGTAAAACCTTTACCGAGCAAATCCTTCTGACGGGCGACTTCCTTTTCGGCGTTTTTGAGCTGGACTTCGTTTTTGGCCAGATTTGCCTGCGCCACTTTAAGATCTGCCTCAGATGGGCGGGGGTCGATAGATAAAAGAAGGTCTCCTTCATTTACATCCTGACCTTCGGTGAAATGAACAGCGTTAAGAATACCTGTAACCTGAGTTTTGATTGCGATGCTCGAATATGCCTCGACCGTACCAAAACTGGTAAGTTCAATAGGAACGGTTTTCTGCTCAACCGCCGCAATGACCACCGGCACTGCCTGCTCCTGGCCGATGTTTTGGGATGATTTCCTTGAGCAGGAAAGCCAGATAAGCACAATGAGAATAACAACAGCAATAATGACCTTGCGCCTGGTTATATTAAAAGAGATTATTTTGTCTATAACCGCTTTTATCAGCTCATTCATAAAGTACCCTTAATTAAATATCTGCCGGGGAACGGTGCCTTAATTTTTACAGTCCGGGCATATCGGATAATTTAACCGGTTCTCTGCCTGGACTTGCTACCCCTCTGCGTTCAAGCAGGGACCCTTCAAGTCGATAAAGTTCCACGAATGCCTTGATATAGTTTGCCACAGACTGAGTTGCTGTAATCTGACTTGAAAGCAAATCTCGCTGTGCCGCAGCAACAAGAAGGGAGGTTGATTTGCCTACGCGGAATTTTTCGGTTTCGGCTCTGAGTTTTTCTTCCTGCAGCTTTCGCGTAGCTGCTGTTGCGGCTACCTGCTCCTTTGTTCGTACGATTTCAAGGTACGCAGTTCTGACATCCACTTCAACAAGCTGCGAGAGATTCTTTATTGACTCCATCGCCTGGTCACGAGTCAGGATTGCACGGAGATTGCGGGCTTGTGCGGAGCGGTTGATGGGCGGATATTCAAAGCTGATGCCTGCTGTGGTATTGAAGTTGTCGTGGTGCATATCCTTAAACGAACCTTCGAATGATTCGGAATATCCGGTCTTGCCCAGCGTGATGAACAAGTCCAGTTTGGGAAGCAATCCGTTCTTTGTTTTAACAACTTCCAAATCGTCCCGCTGCCACTGAAGTTTGGCCTGGTTCAAATCGGATCGCATCTTCAATGCAAGGGCAACATGTGGTTCAACTCCGTCAAGTTCTATTAATGGGATTTCTGGTTTGGTTTCAAGAACAATGTCCCTGTCCCATAGATTCGCCCAGGGAGGATTAATAAGCTGAAGAAGATTCAATTTGACCTTGGCAAGGGTGCTGCGTGCATTGATAAGGTCTTCGTGCCGAAGTGCTACTTCAGCTTCGGCTGCCGCAAGTTCACTTTGCGCCAGTTTTCCGACATTGATGCGTTCCTGTGTTTCCTGCTGCTGCTTGACTGCAACGTCAAGAGATTGGTTGAATATTTCTATCTGACGTAGAGCCAGTGCGTAATCCCAGTATGTTTCCTCAATTTGAGATACAAGGGTAATTACAAATCCTCGCAGTTCATATTGAGATGACTTTGTATCAATCCGGGCCTGATTGACCGATGCCAGGTTAACCGCTGTACCGAATCCCCGCAGCAGCGACTGCGTTAATCCGAACTGCAATTGTGATGTGTAGCGGTCATTTTCTGTGTTTAGATTTTGATTGGTGCTGCCGATAAAATCAAGCGTTGTACCCGTGGGCAAAAATTCCTGGATTCCGACTGACGCTGTGTTGGACCTGCTTGTTGATTTTAACGGCCCGGTAGTTGTCTTGCTTTGTCGATTGGCCAGGTCAATAGTCAGGTCAGGGTCAAAGGCCGCAAGCTGATCCTGTTCTGTAGTACGCTTAAGCTGAGGATTATACCGCTGAACGACAAGCGATTTATTGTTCTCTAAACCGATTAGTGTTGCGTTGGTGATGGTGATTTTCAAAGGTTCCGGCGGCGTTGTCGGCGCAGCAGGTATAGCCGAAGGTGCTATATTGGCTTCGGTTAAAAGTTTTGGCATTATATTCGGTTCCGTCTGCAAAGTTCCCGGTATATTGGGTTCTGATTTCGCCGGCCCGATATAATCTTCAGGACTCGTTACGTCCATCTTTGAACATGAGCAAAAAAGGCAGCTGACCAAACACAGCAATAATATGACTGTTTGCTTGAGATTTAGCAGTTTTATAGGCATTTGTTTCCTTTTCATATTGTTATTCATACCTTAAAGCCTCCACCGGGTCAAGACTTGCGGCCCGGCGGGCAGGATACCAGCCGAAAAATATCCCTACCATTCCGGAAAACGAGATAGCTATAATAACACTCTGTACCTGTATTTCTGTCGCGAACGTAGAGAAAGTTGCAATGGCCTTTGCAGCGGCAATGCCGGCACCTGCACCGATAAGCCCCCCGAGGCCGCTGATTATTATTGATTCGATAAGGAATTGAAGAAGGATATTCCGCTCCTTGGCGCCGATGGCCTTTCTTATTCCTATTTCACGCGTTCTTTCCGTAACTGTCACGAGCATGATATTCATAATGCCGATTCCGCCGACCAGTAAAGAGATGCTGGCGATACTGCCCAAAAGCATTGTGAAAGTCTTACTGACCTGACTTACGGTTTGGATGATGTCAGCCTGGTTGCGGATTTCGAAATCATCCGGAGCTGTCGCTTCAATGCGGTGATATTTGCGGAGTACCTGCCTTATTTCCTCCTGGACTTTAGTCAAATCACTGCCGTCCTGCGCCTGGGTATCTATTTCACGGAAATAGTCCACACCCTGGAGCTGTTTCATCGCTGTGGTGTAAGGCACAATCGCCTGGTCATCGGGATTGGACCAGCCCTGGTCGCCTTTTGATTTTAAGACTCCCACCACCGTGAAGTTGATTCCCTTAATCTTGACAGTTTCACCAATCGGGTCATTTTTTTCGAACAGGTTCGTGACGGTTACAGGGCCTAAGATTGTGACCCTGGCCATGCCTTCGACCTCCGATTCGGTAAAGGTTCTGCCGCGTTCAACATTGAAATCACGTATCGGCAGATAGGTGACTGACGTGCCGATTACATTGCAGCGGGTATTCTTGCTGAGGTATTTGAGCTGATAGGAACTGCTGACCACCGGAGCAAGCCTGCGTATCCCTGCAGCTTCTTTCAATATCGCCTGCGCATCGGTCAACTTAAGGTTTTGATGAGAACCGGAAGTGACACCGTGTGAACCGCTCTGGCCAGGACGAATAATCAGCAGATTTGTCCCCATAGAGGAAATACGGTCCATAATCTGCTTTTTTGCACCGGCGCCGATTGCGAGCATAGAAATCACCGCTCCCACGCCGATAATAATTCCGAGCATCGCCAGAATCGAACGCAGTTTATTGGCCAGGAGGCTTTTTATACAAAGTTTTACAATCGTCCAAAATAACATTTTTATCCTTAATTATTATCTATTCGTCCATCGCGAAGGTGTATCTGCCTGCTGCATTTTGCAGCGATGTCCGACTCATGTGTAACAACGATTATTGTTCTTCCCGAATCATTGAGTGAGTGGAATAATGCTATAATTTCTTCGCCGGTTTTGCTGTCTAAATTCCCGGTCGGCTCATCGGCAAGAATAATAGCAGGGTCGTTTATAAGTGCTCGTGCAATCGCTACGCGCTGCCGCTGACCGCCTGAAAGCTGGCTCGGTTCGTGATGTATCCGGTCGGACAATTCCACCATCGCAAGGGCCTTGGCGGCCATGTCCTTTGCACCGGCGTGACCGGCATAAAGCAGCGGTAATTCGACATTCTCAAGGGCTGTCATTCGAGGCAGCAGGTTAAACGTCTGGAAAACAAAACCTATGCGGCGGTTGCGGATTTCTGCCAGCTTGTCTTTGTCTAATTGCGAGACATCTTCGCCGGCTATCATATACCTGCCGCTGTCCGGGCGGTCTAAGCAGCCCATAATGTGCATTAGGGTACTCTTGCCGCTGCCGGATGAACCGGTTATGGCGACCATTTCTCCCTGTTCGACGTTGAGACTTACACCGTCCAGTGCACGTACTATTGTGCCGCCGACATCGTAAATCTTAACAAGCGATATTGCCTCGATAATCATAACCTGCCACCCCTTCTCGGTTGGCCTAACATCATCCCGCCTGCCGGCGGACGAGCCTGCTGGCCTGCGTTCCAGCGGCTTTGTGCATCACTTTTATAAACAACGACACTTTCCCCTTCCTTTAATCCGCTGATTATCTCGGTTTTATTAAGGTCGTCGCTGATGCCCACTTCAACCGGCCTGTTCTGTATCGAGCCGTCTGATTCAGTTACATTAACAATATATTTGCCGTCCTGCCTCAAAACAGCACCTACAGGCGCATAAAGTACATTATCTTTTTGCGCCGTAATTATATCCACATTTGTCGTCATTTCCGGTTTGAGCAGGTTTCGTTCTTCCCCGAGTACTTCAATTTTCACTTCGAATGTTACAACATTTGAGACATTAACTCCACGAGTCGCTATCCGTACAACTTTTCCTCCAAATTTTTTTCCCTGATAAGCATCAGCTGTTATCTTTGCTGTTTGGCCGACCTGAACATCGCCTATGTCAGTTTCATCAATAGAGGCAAGAACAAAAATATGTGAAAGGTCTGAAAGAGTCAGCACTGTTGTGCCGCCGCCTACGTTGCTGACTCCGGAAGAAATAATCTGACCTGTCTGCACGTTGCGGGCGGTAACAACGCCGTCCATCGGCGCCATGACCCTTGTGTCCCTGAGGCGGTCTTTAGCCACGTCCAGATCTACCTTATCCATGTCAACCTGTGCCTGAGCCAGAATTACATCTTGGTGCTTGAGTTCAATAGCAAGTTCCTGCGTCTTAAGCTCTTCAATCCTGACCTGTGCATTTTTCAGGGCGGAATCGGTCTGAATCGCTGCCGTCTGGGCGGTATCATACTCTTCCTGGCTGCTAAGTTTCTTTTCGAGCAGCTGGCGTACCCTTTCCGCTTTGGCAAGCGTATCTTTGGCCTGCACCTGTGCCGACTGGAGGTCAGATTCGGCCTTTTGCCTGTCAGTAGTCAGAGTCCGTTGTGCGATATCGAGGTTCTTGCGGGCGATTTCAAGCTGGGCCTGTGAAGCGGAAAACGAAACCTCTGCTTTGGTAAGAACCCGGTTCTGGTCATTCGGGTCAAGTTCGAGCAGCAACTCATCTTTTTTCGCGGCATCACTGATGTCGAATGGCAATTTGGTCACTTCGCCGCTGGCTTTGCATTTGATATCAACGTCCAGATTAGAGACCACCCGGCCGGTTGATTTAACGGTTTGCCGAATCGATCCCTGCTCGATCTTTGCAACAGTAGTCTGGCTGGCAGTGTCGGCAGGCTTTGTTTTTCCTCTCAGGGCCAGATATATGCCGGCGGCAACTAATAGCACAATTACTAAAATAATCACAAACTTTTTCATAACCCCTTCCTATTGTTATATGTTTTACACATAAAGCACGTATGATTCCCAAATAAGCAAAGACGCTGAAAACTGCTTTTTTATTTCAACTTCACATCGGTATTTCCTTTTTATTGTTACTGAACGCACCATTGCAGAACAAATCGATGATAATTGTATGGCTGCACATATTTTCTGCTGCCCCTCCGAGGTCCATCGACCTGGTTCTCAACATTCCGAGCAGAAACGCAGCCAGAACTTCCGACTCAATATCATCACGGATATGGCCTTCCTCTACGCCCCTTTTTATTATGACTGTTACGGCAATCAGGAGAAGTCGGCGTTTTTTCAACCAGCGTTCGCGATTGCTGCCTTTCGCAAAACACAGCCGAAAATTTTCATCGTTCATCATCCTGAACAATTGGTGTCTTTTCTCAAAGAAATCGGTTATCTGCGTGCATGCCGTTAGGAGTTTTTCTCGAAAATTTACTGCATGAGGGGCGTTTTGCAGCAGTTGGCACAATTCCTCAAAGCCGCTTGTGGCGGTCTGGAAAAAAAGGTCGTCCTTATTCTCGAAATAAAGGTAAATCGTGCCTTTGCCAACCTTGGCTTTATGGGCGATATCTTCGAGCTTTATTTCGTGAAATCTGCGGGTTGTGAAAAGTTTTTCAGCCGCCAGCATAATATGTTGTCTTTTGTCTGATTTTAACATAATAGTTTATCCTGTAATAACTTATCAATACTGACCAGTCAGTATTATACGATTATTTACTCCCCATGTCAAGTAAAAGTTCGTTTAATAGCGGGATAGTCAGGGAACCCCAAGGTTGAAGGAAGTGTAAAAATTAAAGTGTAATCCGCCTTCGCGTAAAGCTTCGGCGTGACAAGAATTCAAAATTGCGGACAGCCTTCGGCTGAGCTGTTTTATAAAAACTGATTGTGTGATGTGTATGTAAGTCCTTATTTGGTAAAATGGGCAAGAATTTGGTGTAAAATTGTCGTTAGTCGTTAGCAGATAAGTAGTTAGGATGAATTTTTGGGCTTGCAAAAAGTGACAAAAACTGACACGAATTGAGCATTTTTTGACAAAAATCGTTCACTTTCTGACACTTTTTTACACTTTTTTACAAAAAAAGATGCTTTTTTGACATGGTCGTTAGAAAAAGACCACCTGTGTTAACATGTTAAAATGGGGAAAATGGAAAAGGAGAAACTCGAAATCCGAAGCTCGAAATCCGAATCCCTCGACTGGCTCGGGACAGGCCAAATTCAAATGACCAAAAACCAAAATTCGAAACTACAAACAGATTTTAGACAGGATTGTTTCCCGCCAAGGCGCCAAGGCGCAAAGTGAAGATGAGGGAAAAATCTGAACCACTAATAAACACAAATGAGCACGAATTTTTTGGACGGGAATTATTTCGTATCTCGTGGCTGGTATCTCGTATCTCGTGGTTGGACGGTGAAACGGTTGGACGGTAATAAAAGGATTGCCAAATTCCGATTTCCAACTGCCAATTTAAGATGAAGATGCGGAGTTATTTCGTAGCTCGTGAAGCGTATCTCGTATCTCGTCGAAAAAGAGAAGAGACGGAAAAGGGTTGACAAAAGAGGGGGTTTGAGGGACAATCAATTTTGCATAGCTACTATTATGGTTATTAGGAGATTAAAGTGGCGGAGAAATTGCCGGGTAATGCACTCTATAAAAACAAGAGAGGAAATAAGGAATGGTAAAGAATTAGCAGGTAAAAACACGGATGTTTTGAAATTTACAGGATGAGGCTATTGGATGGCAAAAAAAGTAAAAGGTGAATTATTATTTCCCGAGTTTAATAAGGCGAGGTATGGAGAAGGTCGCCGAACTCGTCCACTTTTTCTTCCCAATATCCTCCGGCAGGAAACTCGCAGTAAACATCATGAATGGGGAAACCTGGATCGTGCTTATGAGATAATCCAAAAATGGGCAGGAATGGAATCTGCCGGTAAACTCAACCCCAGAAAAGAAACCGCTCTTGAGTCAGAATTTATAGTTGAAGTTTTCGGCGAGGCACTTGGCTATACGCTCTTTTCTGAAGATAAGGAACAGTGGAATCTTGAACCGAAATTTTCAGTTAATGGCGGTACCGCCGATGCGGCGATTGGAGTTTTTGACCACAAACAAAAACGCATACCTCTTGCGGTCGTAGAACTAAAAGACCCTACAGTAAATGTTGACAAAGAACGTTTCGATGGGCGCACTGCCGTGCAGCAGTGCTGGGATTATCTCAATGCACTCCCTGAATGTCCGTGGGGAATTGTATGCAATTACGTAAGTTTCCGATTGTATTATCGTAATAATACTCCAAAGGTTTATGAAATCTTTACGCTGCAGGAACTTCGTAACAAAGATACCTTCGAGCAGTTTTATTTCCTATTTCAAAAACAAGGCCTTATCCCTGAATACGGTAAATTATCTCGCAGCGATTCTCTGCTTAAACAAAGCACTAATCGCCAGCGTGAAGTCGGCGACGAACTTTATCAATATTATCATGACAATCGACATGCACTTATTCAATGTCTTCTTAATCAGCCATACAACAAGTCGCTCGACGATGCTATACGAATTGCACAAAAACTTATCGACCGAATTATTTTTGTAGCCTTCTGCGAAGACAGAGAACTCCTTCCACCTAATTCCATTGGAAAGGCGTGGGAGCAGTTACCTCCTTTCTACCGTGTTACAAACCCAAAATGGCAAAATTTCCTTAACCTATTTCACAGCATCGATGAAGGAAACGAAAACAATGGAATTCCGCCTTATGACGGCGGTTTATTTAGCCATGATGAGGATGTCGATAATCTGCAACTTGAAGACGAATGGACAGATTTCTTTAAAAATATAGGTAGATATGATTTTAGATTTGAAGTCAACGTAGATATTCTCGGCCGATTGTTTGAAAAATCCATAAACGATATTGAAAAGGTTCGTCTCACGGGATTTTTTGACTCGAAGGATATAGATGCACCCCGGCCCAAGATGATAAAATCGGCAGAACGGAAAAAAGAAGGCGTTTATTATACACCTCCTGAATTTACGGAAAGAATTGCTTTTAACACCGTCGGCAAACTAATAGAGCAGCGATTAGACCCAATAGCGGTCAAATACGGTATAAATCCTGATGACCCATCAAGTAGCAAAGATACTACCGCAATTATCAAATATGCAATTGAATCCATCGAAACCCTGCGCCAGATTAAAATCGTTGACCCCGCCTGCGGTTCAGGGGCATTTCTTATACAAGCATATCAGGTCTTTGAGGAAAAGTATCTTGACCTTGCTTACTTTATGGCATTATCTGACGAAAAAGAGGCAGCCGAATTTAAAAACCAGATACCGGATTTTATACTTCACGATAATATTTTTGGTGTTGACCTTTCACCTGCGGCTGTTGAAATAGCACAGCTTTCTCTCTGGCTTCGTTCCGCCCATAAAGGCAAAACCCTTGCACAACTTGCTAAAAATATTGTCTGCGGAAATTCCCTCGTATCCGACACGAACATAACTGTTCACTCTATGGACTGGCAAAAAACTTTCCCTGAAGTTTTCTCTCGTTCAAATCCCGGTTTTGACTGTGTTATTGGCAATCCGCCTTGGGAGCGGTTTACGATTAAAAACCGTGAGTTTTTCGACACTTCCGCACCTGATGTGCTCAATGCTGCAACAGCCGCTGAGAGCAGGCAACTTATTGAAAAGCTTAAGAAGAAAAATCCATCCCTATATGAACATTATGTTCAAGCAAAAGATTCGGTAGATAAAACTATGGACTATATTCGCCAATGCGGGAATTATCCATTAACCAGCAAAGGCGATATCAATACATACGCAGTTTTTGCCGAACTTGCAAAATCAATCGTTTCCCCTATAGGCCGTGTCGGCCTGTTGGTTCCATCCGGCATAGCAACTGACAATACTACAAAAGAATTCTTTGCTGATTTAACGAATTCAAATTCTCTTATTGCCTTATATGATTTTGAAAATCGAAAAAAGATTTTTCCTGATGTAGATGGACGCGCTAAATTTTGCATCTTTCTTTTCGGCGGCTCTAAAATTAAAGCCAAGTCTGCTGATTTCTTTTTCTTTGCTCATACTATAAACGACCTCGAAGATAAAAAACGGCGTATATCTTTATCTTCTGATGATTTTAAACTCCTTAATCCTAATACTCGTACCTGCCCAGTATTTCGCACGAAATTAGATGCTGAACTTACAAAAATGATTTATCGCCGAGTTCCTATTTTGATTGATGAAAATAGAAAAGAAGGCGGAAACCCTTGGAATATCGACTACATGCGTATGTTCGACCAAAGTACCGATGCTGAACTTTTTCATACTAGCGAACAATTAAAAAATGATGGGCTCAAACGCGATGGACAACTCTGGAAAAAACGCAAGCAGGTTTTTCTTCCTCTCTATGAAGCAAAAATGATTCAGATGTTTGACCACCGCGCCGCAAGTGTCGTCGTGAATGAAGAAAACTGGATGCGGCAAGGCCAAACAGATGAAACTTCTTCTGTCCAGCACCAAAACCCTGAATTCGCTGTTGAGCCAAGATGGTGGGTCAATGAAGCCGATGTTCAAAGAGTTCTGGATAACCGCAATACAAATAAAATAATCGCTTTTAAAAATGTTACCAGTCCAACAAACGAACGCACAATGATTGCTGCATTTATACCATATTCCGGCGTAGTTCATTCAGCGCCCCTTATTTTCACCGGCCTCGATATTAGCGTTCATCTTACTGCCTGTTTACTCGGCAACCTCAACTCCTTTGCCTACGACTATATTTGCCGGCAGAAAATTGGTGGCAATAACCTGAGCTATTTTATCATTAACCAAATTCCGACTTTCCATCCTGATTTCTACGAAGAAAAATGTCCGTGGGATAAAAAACAAACGCTTGAAAAGTGGATTTCCGAGCGTGTGTTGAAATTGACCTGCACGAGCAATGATATGATACCTTTGGCCGAAGCTGCGGGATTTGAAGGGAAAGTTTATAAATGGAAAATGGATGACCGTAATAAACTTATGGCGGAATTAGATGCAGCTTATTTTATTCTTTACGGCATAAAAAGAAACGATGTGGTATATATTTTATCAACGTTCCAAGGAATTCAAAAAGAAGGAACTCTGGGTAATAATACACAAAGCAGTATTCTCGAATATTATGATAACTTTATGAAAAAATAAAATAAAAATGAAAGCACTATATCGGCATAAAACCCAGTTAGATAGCTGAAAGCGCACCCCGATGAGATAGTAAACAACACATCTCACGGGGCAGGTCAAACGGGTCAGGGATATATTTGCGATAGAGACGGATGCAAAGGGGAATGTAATTTCGACATCTGTGCCGCTACTTACGAAAGATTTAGACCCGAATGAGCTTGATTACGATAATTATTTCACTGATGAAATTAAAGAAAGAATAGAAGATTTTGTTTTGGTGACGAAAGAGGATTATCTTGAAATCCTGCGGAAAAACGGTTTTTACTCCCAAACCGTGCAGAAGCATTTATTTTAAAAGACGGAAGGCGGGGGAAAAACAATTTCAGATTTAAGATTTAATATTTGAGAATTTGGATTGAAGGAAAAAACACAGGCACAAAACCCCGAAGCAGGCTTCGGGGCTAACCGATAAGGAACTGAAGAGTGTTTTTATAACCCGCGTAATAAGACCGCAAGAAGCAACCCCGTCATCCACCTTCGTTAGGAACTACGGAGGACAGGCACGCCTTCGGCGACGATTTTATAGAGTGGATACATAGTTTACAGATGTTCGCCCCTACAAGAAACATATAAAAAAGAAGGTGCGACGGCGGCAAGCCGTCACACCTTCCATCAGTTAATATGCACTTTGCTATGGCTTGATAGCGATGCTCATCATACCCTTGGATGCAGATGTCGCAAGTGTAACAGCAGTGTTGCCGTAAGCCCCGGCTGTCGCCTTAATACCTGTGGCTACACCGAGACCGCCGCCATTGCCCGCGGTTACGGTATTGTCGGTACGCTCGGTTACACTTGTCAGGTTGCCGTTTGTCCAACTCGAGAAGTTTGCCGTGCCACTCGCGTCAGGGAGACTGGTGGCAATGGCAGTTACGACAAGAGTATTAGCAACCGTTGTAGTCGCTCCTGGAATGGAGCCGCTGGTATCGGCTGTAGCCTCAACACCGCCTGCTGTAACGTCCCAGGGGTTACCGGAGGCAGCGGCGCCACGAATAGCTATAATCCTGCCAAGCTGATGGTTGCCTGAGTCAGATGCGGTTGGAGCACCCTGGGTACCGTTATATCTGGACCAGAAGGCCGTAAGTCTGGTAGCACTGGTGCCACCGGCTGTTCCGGTTCCCTGCGGTGAATTAGTAACCGCCGTCCATGTCCCACCGTTCTGGTTAGAAATCGAGATGGCCTCATTAGCGGTCTCAAGAAACAGCAACAAGATGTCGTTTGTGGCGATACCCGCAGGAAGCGCTGGTGTGATCGCCCCCGTGCCGGATGAGACGGCACCGGCCGCGACGAATGTGGGTGTTGCGCCGCCAGATGTAGCCGTTACCGTGGTCTTACCGGCATTTGGGGTGTTGTAGCTTACATTCACCGTACCTGCGCCACCGTAAGCGGTAATCCAGTTGCTACTGATGTATCCATTGATAGTCGAGGTGACATCACCGTTTACTATAAGTGTGCCTGTGGTGATATCCATCGCACCGCCGCTTGTCATATTGAACGAGCCGCAGGTAATAGTGCCGCCATCGAGGAATACGTCTCCTGTACTGCCGGTCAGCTGGGCAATCCCGAATGTACCTGTGACGGTAATCGCGCCGCCTGTAATAGTCAGGGTACCTATGCCGCTATTTCCAACATACAGGGTGCTGCCGATATTTGCGGTGCCTGCACTGACAGTAAATGTCCCGCGATTAGTCGCACCGTAGCCTAATGTAAACCAGTCGTTTGTCGTAAGAGTTCCACCAGTCATATCAATGGTATCATTGGTGCTCGACCAGTCTCCAACGACTATCTGGTTAGCCACGGCAGTTGTGCCCGCATTGATAATTGGGCCGCTGATTGCCGAGTTCCTGATTGCGGCTTTATCGAGGTTTGTGGGAACGACACCGCCGCTCCAATTTGCGGCAGTACTCCAGAGACGATTACCGTTGCCATTGGTCCAATCTCTATCTACGCCAGTTGACCCTCGTGCTGGTCTGGTTTGATTGACGGGTATCTCACCGCGAAGGCCTCGTCCAGCCTGTCCAACGAGCCACAGATATTCGTCACTGGGCAAACCCTCGTAAGTTACAAACAAAGTAGCGCCGCCCGGTTTAGGTGGGTCGTTAGTAACCTTGAAAATGGCAGTTCCTTCATCCACTTCGTCAAACATGGCCACATAAAACATGTTGGCGCCCACAGTAGAAAAGTCAGCTTTAACCTGGTCCCAGAGGAACTGGCCGCCAACTCGCGGAATCTGATTCAATGGGTCGCCTGGATACATGTTGTGCCAGCTAAAGCCCGGGAACATAACAGGCATATAGTCCTTGCCGTTACTAACGCACCAGTTCTTATCAGGCACACCCTTGGAGCTTGCCCAGTTGTTAACGCCGCTGGTGTTGGAATATGCGCCGACAAGCCATGGCAAGATAATGTCGGCCAATTGGAACGTTTGCTGCACGTATGTATCCGTAACTGTGCGCCAATTCTGATAACACCCGATGAGCACGGTATTGCCGCCATAGGTCGGGTCATTCTTTAAGAAGTCGATTAAATTCCGGACTTCCTGATGCGAATATGCACGGCCACTATAGGCTACGCCGTAAACGGCGACCACGGGCTTACCCTTGTAGAAAATGTAGGCGGGGTCATAACTTGGATTTTTACTTACTTTTCCGTTATCGACAAGGTATTTCCAGTCGTCAATGACCTTTTGCGTTTGTCCAGAACCGAGTCCTGAAAGGTCATACATAACGGCATATTTTCTGCCGTAGAGATTCGCACCGTCTTTGCAGTATGCCAGGACATCATTTCTGTGGTTGAACGGAGCGCTTCCCGGCGTCAGCTCGATTGCGAACCGCTGCAAAAATACACCGTCTATGCCGTAGGTCTGCATCCACTGGAAATGCCTCAGTACGGTATCGTGATTATGTGAGCTAAAGACGTATCGATTTTTGCCGTCGTTAAATGAGCTTGCGAGGAATTTTTCGCCCGTTGCCAAATCATCAGTATCCGGCCACAAATCGACTTTAAGTGTGCTCGGGGTAAAGGAAGAGGTGCTTGTGCTCCAGTGTATCCAGCCGCGGCTTGTTCCGTCGCTTGGGCAGTTAAACCAGCCCTGATAGCCGCACATAACCTTTCCGAGAAGAGTATAGTTGCTGTCTGCGATTGTTCTAAAGCTCCAGACATCGCCGGTGGTTGTGCCGACAACATTCTTTTCATCTATTCGCCAGTAGTAAACGGTATTGCTGTTGAGAACACCCGGGTTATACGTTACGCCCGCCTGATTTCCGCGGAATGTACCCGGACTGGCTGTGCCGAAGTACACATCGTGTGAGGCTGCGCCCGAACCGGCTGAACATGTTAGTGTCGGAAGTATCGATACTCCTGTCGCGCTATTCGGAGGGTTCGGATTTGTAGCTTTTGTCGGCGGACTGGTGGGCATGGAGCCTGTTAACGTGGTTTTCAAGGGATTGGTAACGTTGTAGTCCACGTTCACGGCACCTGAGCCGCTATAAGCGATAATCCAGCCGTTGCCGATGTATCCATTGATAGTCGCCGTGACATCGCCATCCAGTATCAGTGTGCCAGCGCCGATGTCTATCGTGGCGCCGGTTGCCATATTTAACGCACCGGTCGTAATAGTGCCGCCATCGAGGTATACATGGCCTGTACTGCCGGTCAGTTGGGCAATGCCGAGCGTACCAATGACTGTAATCGTGCCGCCGGTAATATTTATAGTACCTGCGCCGCCAAATCCAACAAACAGGTCACCGCTGACATTGACAGTGCCGGCACTGACAGTAAATGTCCCGCTATTGTTAATGTCGTAGGCTAATATAACCCACTGGTTTACTGTAAGACTTCCACCAGTCATATTAATGGTATCATTGGTGCTCGACCAGTCTCCAACGACTATCTGGTTAGCATCCGCACTTGTGCTCGCATCGATAATTGGGCCGCTGATGGCATCGTTCCTGATAGCAGCTTTGTCGACGCTGGTGGGAACGGCACCACCGCTCCAGTTGGCGGCAGTGCGCCACAGGCGGTCGTTGCTGTCATTGGTCCAATTTCTATCCACACCAGCCCCAGGAGCTACCGTTGTGAAGCTCCAGACATCGCCGGTGGTTGTGCCGCTTGCATTCTTCTCATTAATACGCCAGTAATAGGTCGTACTGTTGGTCATCGTGCCGGTATCATACGTCGTTGCCGTCTGGTTGCCACGCAATGTGCCGGGGCTTGTGGTGCCGAAGTACACATCATGCGATGTAGCACCCGAGCCGGCTGACCAGCTCAAATCGTTCGTTGTGCCTACGCCGCTTGCGCCATTCGCCGGATTTGGAGTTGTAGCTTTTCCCGGCGGAGATACGGCTGCCGTTGTGAAGCTCCAGACAACGCCCTGGGTTGTGCCGTTCGCGTTCTTCTCATCAATACGCCAGTAATAGGTCGTACTGTTGGCCATTGTCCCAGTATCATACGTCGTTGCCGTCTGGTTACCACGCAATGTGCCGGGGCTTGTGGTGCCGAAGTACACATCATGCGATGTAGCACCCGAGCCGGCTGACCAGCTCAAATCGTTCGTTGTGCCTACGCCGGTTGCGCCATTCGCAGGATTTGGATTGGCAGCTTGTCCCGGAGGCGGAGCGGCTGCCGTTGTGAAGCTCCAGACAACGCCGGTGGTTGTGCCGCCTGCATTCTGCTCATCAATACGCCAGTAATAGGTCGTACTGTTGACCATTGTTCCGGTATCATACGTCGTTGCCGTCTGGTTACCCCGCGATGTGCCGGGGCTTGTGGTGCCGAAGTACACATTATGCGAAGTTGCGCCCGAGCCGGCCGCCCAGCTCAAATCGTTCGTTATGCCTATGCCGGTTGCGCCATTCGCAGGGCTTGGACTTGCAGCTTGTCCCGGCGGTGCGACTACTGTAGTGAAGCTCCAGACAACGCCAGTGGTTGTGCCGTTTGCATTCTGCTCATCAATACGCCAGTAATAGGTCGTACTGTAAGCCATTGTCCCAGTATCGAAAGTTGTAGCCGTCTGGTTGCCCTGGGACGTACCAGGACTTGTCGTGCCGAAGTACACATTATGCGAAGTTGCGCCCGAGCCGGCCGCCCAGCTCAAATCGTTCGTTATGCCTATGCCGGTTGCGCCAGTCGCCGGATTTGGAGTTGCAGCCTGTCCCGGCGGTGCGACTACTGTTGTAAAGCTCCAGACAACGCCGGTGGTTGTGCCGTTTGCATTCTGCTCATCAATACGCCAGTAATAGGTCGTAGTGTTGACCATTGTTCCGGTATCATACGTCGTTGCCGTCTGGTTACCCCGCAATGTGCCGGGGCTTGTGGTGCCGAAGTACACATTATGCGAAGTTGCGCCCGAGCCGGCCGCCCAGCTCAAATCGTTCGTTATGCCTATGCCGGTTGCGGCATTCGCCGGATTTGGAGTCGTAGCTTGTCCCGGCGGACTGCCAGACGAGGCTGTTACGGTGGTCTTACCAACATTAGGGGTGTTGTAGCTTACATTCACCGTACCAGTGCCGCCGTAAGCGGTAATCCAGCCGTTAGTTATATAGGTGTTGATGAGCGTTGTGACATCGCCGTTTACTATCAGTGTGCCGGTGGTGATGTCCAGTCCGCCGCCGCTTGTCATATTGAACGTGCCGCACGTAATAGTGCCGCCATACAGGTTTACGTCGGCTATACTGCCGGTGTTTTGGGCAATCCCGAATACAAGCCCGACCGTAATTGTGCCGCCGGTCATCTGCAGGTAGCCTTTACCGCCGAATCCAACATAGAAGTTGTCGCCAAAAGTTGCGGTGCCGCCACTCACAGTAAATGTCCCTTTATTAGCCGCGCCGTAGCCTAATATAACCCAGCAGCTTGTTCCGCTTGTTGTAAGACTTCCGCCGGTCATAGTAATGGTATCATTGGTGCTTGACCAGTCTCCAACGACTATCTGGTTAGCCACCGCTGTAATACCCGACTGAATAATCGGGCCGCTGATTGCCGAGTTCCTGATTGCAGCCTTGTCGGCGCTGGTGGGAATGACGCTGCCGCTCCAATTGGCTGCGGTACTCCAGAGACGGTTGCCGTTGGCATTGGTCCAATTTCTATCCGCCGCCGACACATTACCGACCATGCCCAGCAGGAAGACAAGGGAAATTAAACATACACATTTCTTATACATACACATACAATTTCTCCTTCAAATTTTAAGTTATACGCACTTCCTCTATATTAGTATACAAAATACACCGTAAACACTTTTACTTGTCCTGCCTTTCTGCCTCCTTTCTTTTTTGCCGAGGACAAGATTAAGGTTCAGTTTCGGTTACCGGAGCGGCTCCACCCGACTCCACGATATATGAAAGACCGACCGGGCCTTTAAAAAGAAGGTGTGACGGCGGCAAGCCGCCACGCCTTCCATCAGTTAATATGTACTTTGCTATGGCTTGATAGCGATGCTCATCATACCCTTGACCGCTGATACCGCGGTGGTAACCGTCGTATTGCCGTAAGCACCGGCTGTCGCCTTAATACCTGTGGCTATACCAAGACCGCCGCCGTTTCCTGATTTCGAAGTATTGTCGGTGCGCTCGGTAACACTTGTCAGGTTGCTGTTGGCCCATGCCGAGAAGTTTGCCGTACCAGTTGCGTCAGGTAGATCCGTGGCAATGGCTGCTACGACAAGAGTATTACCAACCGTTGTGGTCGCTCCCGGAATGGAGCCGCTGGTATCTGATACAGCCTCAACACCGCCTGCTGTAACATCCCAGGGGTTGCCGGAGGCAACAGCGCCACGAATAGCTATAATCCTGCCAAGCTGATGGTCGCCTGAGTCAGAGGTGGTTGGAGCACCCTGGGTCCCGTTATACCTCGACCAGAAGACCGTAAGTCTGGTAGCGCCGGTTCCCTGCGGCGAATTAGTAACCTCAGCCCACGTCCCGCCGTTCTGGTTAGAAATCGAGATGGCCTGATTGGCCGTCTCAAGAGACAGCAGCAAAATATCGTTCGCTGCTATACCCGATGGAAGCGCTGGTGTGATAGCCACCGTGTTAGTTGCGACTGCGCCGGCCGCGACGAATGTGGGTGCTGCAACTATAGAGGTTGTTGTAAAGCTCCAGACATCGCCGGTTGTTGTGCCGGTGGCGTTCTTCTCATCGATACGCCAGTAATATGTGGTAGACGTCGCAAGAGTACCAGGATTATACGTTGTTGCAGTCTGGTTGCCCTTGAACGTACCCGGACTGGTCGTGCCGAAGTACACATCGTGTGAGGTTGCATCAGAGCCAGCCGTCCAGCTCAGTGTTGCATTTGTTGCGACATTCGCAGCGCCGTTTGCCGGGCTCGGACTGGTTGCCTTACCGGGCAGCGGCAGTGTGCCGCCAAGGGTAAACGTATCAAGCACTGCGCCGCTATTCGATACAGTGGTGTACGTAAGCGTATCTCCCTGAATGTCAACCTTGCAGAACTCAAGTGTGTTCGCCGT
>Ga0315294_10002089_pt1 | contig 21834 bp, 28 predicted proteins | sample YL17G13_40_MG_FD_203626 | JGI IMG/M metagenome (GOLD analysis project Ga0315294, IMG submission 203626) | Sediment microbial communities from Yellowstone Lake, YNP, Wyoming, USA - YL17G13_40 | ecosystem: Environmental > Aquatic > Freshwater > Lake > Sediment | place: USA: Wyoming | collected...
GATGACGCTGACGTAGTGGTACGGCTGTCTCAGGCTCGCGAGCAATTGAAAGATTGCCTGCTACGCGGGCTTGTACCAATCGGATACTGGCAGGTTCAGATTCACGACGACGCCCTCGCCCTCATCGCATCTCAGGCAGCGGAGATAAAGACGCTGAAGGAGCAGTTACGCATCGAGCGCAACAAGACTGAGTTTTGGAAGTATCCGGGCGGACGTTGCCACATATGCGGACTCAAACATGGTGGGCTCCAATGTCCAAATTTGACGCCAATGAGCAGCGGAGACACACCATGACTGACAGAGCAGAGAAGGTGCTTACTCGATACCGAGTATGGGACGACAAGTGGCGGGCTGCCCCGGACGGTGAGTGGGTTGATGCGGATAGTGCGTTTGAACTAATCACCGCACAGGCAGCGGAGATCGCTGCGCTACGGGAGCAGATACGCGAGGGCTTGCGCGATACCCAGACAAGCACCTTGAGGAGCAACCATGACTGACAAAGCAATACTGCCATACGAAGAAGATCGTGGACGCACACACTATGAGGGCTGCCACATTTGGCATGGGCACCATAACTGCGCGGTTGCCAAGATTTATTCTCAGGCAGCGGAGATCGAGAGGCTGACGCAGGAAGCGCAAGGCTGGGCGCAGGAAGCGCGAACGCACAAGGCAACAGTCCACGAAATCTATCAACTCGTGACGGGTGCTACCGGAGAACCGGGAAATTGGCACGGAGCCGAACCGGTACGAACCAAACTCGCATCACAGGCAGCGGAGATAGAGCGTCTGCGCGAACAGTTGCGCCCGTCTGCCCCCTTTACTGATGAGGACGGCTGTATCCATGTTAGGGAGACACCCACACACGTCTGCGGGCTAACCGGATATAACAGGATGATCGACCCGCCCTGCCCGGCGTGTGAGGAGCCGGAAGCGGGAGACACACCATGACTGAATTCGAATACTGGCCGAACGCTGTTTGATTCGTTCTTTGATGGCGGCTTCAAAATGCTGACGCAACAATGAAACTCGTACGATTTGCGTATCTGCCGACAGGAACGTTGGGGCGACTGTATTCGGCGCTTCCAGGGGGCGTCCAGTTGTTTACTGTTGAACGTCCTTGGTCTGGGAATGCACCATATGTGTCGTGTATACCTGAGGGTCAATACGCACTGAGACCCCACTCCTCGCCTCATTGGCCTGAGGTCTTGGAAGTGGTCTCCGTACCCGGCCGCACTGCGATTTTGATTCACCCCGCTAACGCCCCAGCTGAGCTGCAGGGGTGTATCGCACCTAACATGGAATTAGACCTGACGTTGGTGCGGGGTCAACGAAGCAAAGAAGCTTTCAAAGTTGTGATGAGTTGGTATCGCCGAGGAGACAGCCAGATCACCGTCATCGGGGTCCGGACAAATGGGGGGGAAGGCTCAGGTGCCTCGTAAGCGGCGGGCAGTAACGTGCCCTGATTGCAAAGAATCGCGTGTCGTACGCAAAGCGTATCGTGACTCAACAGATTTGTGCATGAGCTGTTCAAAGATCCGAAGCTGGGAGCGTCGGCGGAACGAAAAGAAAGCACGGAAGCTTCAACGATGATTCATCAATGATTGGAGAAAATCCGTGAGTTTCACTATCACTATCAGTCCTGTCTCTGAGTCTCAGCTGGGTCCCCTAATTGCAAATTTAAAGTTGGCCAAAGGAATGAATCTCGGGGTTATTCATCAGGTGCCCAACGAGCAGGTAAAGGGGAAGACCAAGAGTCCTGCTAGGTTCACCGCAGACACTATCCTGCACATGAGTGGTCGTTCCCCTAAAAAGTCTGAAGCACTGAGGGAAGCGCTGGTCATCTTCGAGAAGCTCGAAAAGTTTCAGGGGATCGGGACCGTTACTGTGGGGAATTTCCAGCAAGCCCTAATTCAACGTCACAAAGCAAAGTCTCTATACACCCGGCTGCGCAATGAGGGTTACTTAGACGTTGATGCTCAGGGTGGCTAGACGGTGGCCTCATCTGTCGTTAGTATCTGGCTCGCATGAGAGGTGGACGCCTTGCAAAACCTCTATCGACCTCATGCACCTAAGGGGATGCGACAGGGAGGTCCGTCCCCCCCATTGTTGGCAGCAACTCGCAGGAGTTGGACCATGGCACAAACTCTCCCGAACCCCCGCTGATGGACGGTCCCTTCTACGTCACGTTTGAGATTTCTCGGCAGTATCGTAGGGTTGCTACCCCTGATCACGAACGCTGGACGTTAGACGATATCAAGGATGGTTTTTGGATAACGGCTCATTATGTATTGTGCCGTGAGAGCCAGGGGCAGTATTGGGTGCCCCCCAGTAAGATCGTTATCGTTGAAAAGCGGAGAGGCTGACGTTGGAAGAAGCAGATCCGAAGATTGTGGCGGCGATCAACGCGATGCCACAGCAGGATATGGCTCGTTTGTGGCGGTTCGCGCCAGCGGGGCACCCGTACTTTGATACCAATCTCCCCTACTTCAAAATTTTTCAAGCGAGGTTCAAGGGCTTCACGCCGAGCATTTCTAAAAGTCTCGGTTGGGGGCCTGATGAAACCTGAGCGCTGGAGCCTGTTTAAGTTTGTCGTGCTTCTGCTTGTAGTTTTTACCTTGTATGCTGTTATGCACGCACAGGGAGGTACGCTTATGAAGTGAACACATCACCGTGATCCAACAATCCCTTATCTTTTAGGGGCGCTGCTCTGCCGGGTATCGCTCCTTTTTTATGTCGGCCTCAGCTCAGGATGCGTATGTGGCCCCTAGCTAACGATCTGGTTTAGTATGAGTCGTCCGAAGTCGCCGAAGATCCTCGTCACCGAGGGGACTCGACAGAAGATCATCGATGCCCAATGGATGTACGGATCGAAGGGGCCAACGGGACTTGATGTGCTCTGGCCTCAGTACGGGGAGCCGATGATCGTAAGCAAGCGAAAGGATCACGCCAATGCACCCAAGCGCTCTTTTCCTTCTACTCACCCTGTCCGGGTGCGTAAGTGACTCGATCGTCTACGACCCGTCGACTCACACACTCAATGCCCACCGCACAGCCGTGTTCACCAACATCGGTGGCCTTCATGTGAACGTCGCACGCCAGGCTGATGGCTCGGTGACTGCTCTAGTCGAAGAAACGAATGTCGATCAAACCACAGCTGTTGCCAATGCTCTGGCTGCGGCTGCTCAACTCGCTTTGAAAGCTGCCACACCTGTACCCACACCCTGAGGATTAATGATGCGTGTATTCTCCCTCCTGTTCGTCGCGGCCTACGCTCTCCTGGTGTCTACCCCGACACTGGCCGATATCGCCTCTGGCACACCTCTATTTCGCTGGATACCGCCTACTAGCGATGTCGGCGATCCGACAGCTGTCCCACCTGTCCCACCGAAGCCCTTACCCGTCACTGGGCCGGGTTCACTTGAGAGTTATCGTATCCTCTGCGGGGATGGGGTAAATCCTAAGGTAGAGGTCAAGATGGTGTTGCATCCGACTCTTACTTGGCAATCACCTGCGGGTAAGTTCGGGGGTGGTAATCATAGCTGCTCCGTAACCGCTAAGCTGGTTGGCGGAGGTTATTCTTTGGAGTCGAACACCGTGAACTTCGTGATCGTCAGTCTTCCCCAACCCCCCACTAATCTGACGGTGCAATGACATGCTGGTGATCAATGATATCGCTCGAATTTGCCATGAGGCGAACCGGGCGCTGTGTAAAGCATTGGGCGATCGGGTGTTGCCTGAATGGGATGCACTCGATAACGAGACTCAGGGTATTACCATTCGTGGGGTGCGCTATGTCTTAGAGCCCTTCACCGAACGATCCCTGCATGAGATGCATGAGCGGTGGAGGGTAGACAAGATCATGCATGGTTGGACCTACGGTGAGGTCACCGACGATTTGAAGAAGACACACAAGAACATGGTTTCCTACGCTGATCTCCCGATTGAGCAGAAGGGCAAGGACGCCCTGTTCCTCAACGTTGTGGTTACCCTCGAAGGGTTGATGTGATGGCTGCCAATAAGGGGGGCCGCGTCAAGAGCGATCGGGGAGAGCAGGAGTGGTTCAAGAAGCGAAGGAAAGTAAATCGACGACGCACTCAGCTTCAGAAGAATTCCCGGAAAAAGAATCGTGGCAAGTAATTGACGGTTGTTCGGACTTTGTAAGCGCTCGCACCCCGCGTACTCTCGTTTTGCCCCTCAGCTAAGTTGTTGATTCTTTCGCCCCCCAATTAATCCGTCAGATCTCGTTTGATATAATAGCGCTACCGTGCAAATGCATGGCTGTTGTTTCACATGGGAGATTGAGATGAGAGAACGAAGAGATCTTCGTGAGGCGTATGAGCGCGTGATGGGAAAGGCTTGGAGTACGCACGACACGGGATGGTCATCGCGAATGCAGCCAGTAGACATAAAGCTGATGAGATCAGCGGTCAAAGGAATCTGGCGACGGCTGCTAGGCAAGCCCTGCCCTTATCCGGTCATGCAGACTAATCGAGGCGGGATGCGTCGGAGATATAACGGTAAGAAGCAGCGCTGGGAGATCCTGGTCAATCCCAAGCAGGGTTGGTACTCCACTGTTCATGACTTGGGGCACTTCTTGTATTCGCGGAAGTATGTTGGGGGCAAACCGCACTGCGATCGGCACTTGGAGATGGAGCGACTCGCGGCCGAGTATGTGGTCAAACGCTTCTTGCAAGCGTAGGCTGCACCCGTCATTCCTGTGAATGGGGGGTGACAGCGGCAAGTCCTGCTCTTCCCTGGGGCTCCTAGCGAGCCCCCTTTTTTTGGGGTACGCTCCCGTTGCTTGCAATGATAGGGACCGGATCATTGGATTGGTGGGACCTTTGAATGGCGTTAGTGTCTGTCAACTTCGGTCTTGTGCACCAACCCCCCGAGTTCGACTACAACTTTGACTTCGATGATCTCAGTGATGAGATCAGGACGCAGCTTCCGGATAACACTGCTCAGGTGCTGCGGCTCTTCAGCGCTGAGGAGCTGTTGTTTCTACGTTGGCAGATTTGTTGGCGGCGCATGGCACGACGTAAGCAGCTGCCGCCTGCTGCGTTCGAAGCGATGGAGAAGACGGTCTGGCTGATTCGCTCAGGCCGGGGCTTCGGTAAGACCCTCACGGGGGCTAATTGGTTAGCGGGTGAAGCTTGTATGTACCCGAGCTTCTACGCTGTCGTTAGCCCGACGCATGACGATGTGCGTTATACCTGCTTCGAGGGGCCTACCGGGCTGCTTTCGATACTACCCCCCAAGCTGGTCAAGGAGCGTAACCAGGCGTTGCCGTCGATCACGCTATGGAATGGATCCATCATTCGGGGCTTTGCAGGAGACACCCCTGAACGTCTGCGAGGCCCGCAGCATGCAGCGCTGTGGTGCGATGAGATTGCGTCATGGAAGTATCCCCAAGAGGCCTGGGACAACATTGCGTTTGGTTTGCGTCTCGGGAATCGGCCGCGCATTTGCGTGACAGGTACACCGAAGCCCACCCCTTTTGTGCGTCGTCTGCAGCTCGACAAGCGCACGGTGGATGTCGTGGGCGCAACGTATGAGAACCGTGAGAACCTGACCGACTACTTCTTTGAGTCGATCGCCAAGTACGAAGGCACGCGTGTTGGTCGCCAAGAGATTCATGGTGAGGTGTTAGATCCGGAAGAAGAGGGATTCGTACAACGCAGCCAGTGGAAGGTCTGGCCTCACGACAAGCCGTTGCCGAAGTTCACGTTCATCGTGCTGTCGCTGGATCCATCGTTCACTGAACGTAACTTCGACAAGCGTCTACAGAAAAACGATCCCACAGCCTGCAGTGTGTGGGGTGTTTTCATGCAACCGAGACAGAACAAGCCACCACTGCCCCACGTGTGTTTGCTCGATGCCTGGGAGGATTGGCTCGGTTTCCCGGATCTGGTTAAGCGTGTCAAGAAGGAGAAGGACTACACGTACGGAGATGCCGACGAACCCATTCTCAAGCCTAGAATTTTGCCGCAAGCGTTACGTGCCAAGCATCAGGGGCGTAAGCCTGATTTGATCCTGATCGAAGAGAAGGCGTCAGGTATCTCGCTGCGTCAGCAGCTTGCGGATGAGAACATCTTGACTCACGGGTACAATCCGGGTAATGACGACAAGCTAGCGCGATTACACTACGTGTCGCCAATGTTTCCCGCAGGCCGAGTTTGGGCAGTTGAATCGGAGATCAACCCTGGGCAATTCAAATCTTGGGCCGATCCCCTTATCACGCAAGTATGTAGTTACGTGGGTCCTGGCTCAATTGAACGAGACGATCTTCTCGACAGTGCTACGCAAGGTCTTCGCTTGCTCATGGATCGTTTCTTTGGTCCCTTCACGCTTGTTGAAGACAGTGAAGATCGGGAACGCGCACGTGCACGCGAGATTGCCGAGCGTCGGGCGAAGAAGCATAAAAACCCCTATGACTGAGGTCTCTCATGACAGATATCGTTGAAGACTCTCCCGTAAATTTAGAGTTACCTCAGCGCCCTTTTGAAATTAAATGGTGCGCGCCCCACTGGGCCGAGTTGATTTTCGCATTGCAGGATCGGGGGCTTGCAGCGCAGATGGCACCTGATGATGAGGTTCTGACGCAAAAACTCATCAATGGAGAGTCAGATCCCTGCTGGGAAGCTTGCAGCAGAATTAACATAGGCGCGATGGAGATCTTCGGCCCTAACAAGATCGTTGAGGAGCACCACGGCTGTCCGGTGTGCGCATTCACCAAAATTATCAGTCACGTCACGGACGGGCTGATCGATGTTTACGGGAGCATACACTGATGGCCGAAAGCGCCGCAGTTGAAGATAGTGTCGAAGAGTTCGATGCTTCTCCGGATGACGTTACTCCCACCGATGACGGTGGAGCCATCGTCAAGTTAGATGACGACGAAGCTGAAGCTGAGGCCTCAGTGAACCGTGAATGGTACGAAAACATCGCGGAAGATTTTGACGATGCGACGCTGAATGATTTGTACGTTCGGCTCGAACAGGATATTGATCGTGATCGCAAATCACGCGAGAAGCGGGATAAGGATTACGAAGAGGCAATCAAGCGCACGGGTCTAGGTAAAGAAACACCGGGGGGTGCTGATTTTGAGGGTGCCAGTAAAGCGGTGCACCCCATGCTCACGGAAGCAACTATTGACTTCGCGTCCCGTGCGATCAAAGAGCTGATGCCACCTAACGGCCCCGTTAAGGTGTTCGTGGCCGGAAAGAACCCGGAAATGTATCGGTTTCAGAAAGGCGAGCGTGTCAAGAACTACATGAATTGGCAGTTCCTGCAGCAGATGCCGGACTTTCGTTCTGAGCTAGAACAGCTGCTGACTCAGTTGCCCTTGGGCGGATCGCAGTACATGCGGCTTGTCTATGATGGTCAGAAGAAACGGCCGGTTCCTACCTACTGGCCGAGCGATGACGTTTACCTCCCCTACGCAGCATCCAACTTTTACACTGCTGAACGTGTGACCTTTGTCGAGCACATCACTGAACACGAGTTCAAGATGCGCGTGAAAGGGGGCATGTACACGGACATGGGCGACGCTGTTCCGACATCACAGCCCATAGATCAGACACGTGCAGAGAAAGCCACTGACGCAGTCGAAGGGAAAGATCAGATCCAGCCGTACAACGAAGACGGCTTACGCAACGTCTACGAGGTGATGTGTTGGTGCGAACTCGAAGGTGATGATGACTATGCACCTTACCGTGTCACGATCGACGGTGCGCATAGAAAAGTAGTCGCTATCAATCGCAACTGGGAAGAAGAAGATGAGACAAAGCAGCCCCTTTACTGGGCTGTTGAGTTCCCATTCATCCCTTGGCGCGGCGCGTACACCATTGGTCTTGGACAGATGATCGGATCGTTGTCCGGTGCGGCAACAGGTGCCTTGCGTGCACTTCTCGACTCGGCCCACATGAACAACTTGCCGACACTGCTCAAATTGAAGGGTGCGAACTTCTCGGGGCAGTCAAAAGAATTGAATGTGGCTGAGGTCACTGAGATCGAAGGGGGCATCGCTGGTGATGACATTCGCAAGCTGATCATGCCCGTTCCGTTCAATCCTCCGTCAGAAGTGCTTCTGAATTTGCTGGGTGTGGTCTCTAAATTGGGTCAGGGCATGGTCCAGACCACGTTTGAAAATCTCGCCGATCAAAGCACGCAGATGCCCGTTGGCACCACGCTAGCCCTGATTGAAGAAGGCATGACCGTATTTAGCGCAATCCACCTGCGCCTGTTCCAGTCAATGAATTACGTGCTCAAGATCCTGAATCGGATCAATCGCATGTATCTGGATGATGAGGATGCGAAGAGTGATACCGGTGAGACTCTGGCTTACCGACGTGACTTCGATCCACCGTTCGATGCCATTCCGGTAGCTGATCCGCAGATCTTCTCTGACGTGCAACGTATGGCGCAGCTGCAGGTTATTGCGGATCGTGCTGCGTCTATGCCTGAGGTGTACAACCAGAAAGAAGTTGAGCGCCGGATTCTAGAGCGCACAAAGATCCCCAATCCTGATGAACTGTTGCTTCCTGACGACACACCTAAGGAGCAAAACGCTGTCAATGAGAATGCAGCCATGTCATTGGGTAGGCCTGTAGGTGCATTCCCGGATCAGAATCATCTTGCGCATCTTCAGGTGCATCTCGATTACATGCAGTCACCCGTGTTCGGTCAGTTCCCATTGATCGCACCAACATTTTTACCGTTGGTGCTGCAGCACATTGTCGAGCACATGACTCTGTACTACGTGCAGTACAACGTGGAGCTGTTGCAAGCGTCGACAGGTATGGACGACAACGAAATAGCTCGGATGCTGAAGTTGGAAGATCCAGATGTGCGTAAAGAGCTGGACAAGAGTTTAGCGGTGCAGTCGCAGCAGGCTGTTCCTGCGGTGACCCAAGTGCTCTCGGGCCTGCTCCCGATTGTTCAGCAGGCGCAACAAACGCTACAGGCAATGAAGCCTCAGCCCCCGACGCCGCCCAGCGATCCGAACGCAATGGCTGCGATCGAGCAAGAATCTCAGTCTGATCAAATGCGTGATTCACGGGAGCGTGAGAAAGCGCAACTGACGTTTGTTGATAAGAAGCAGGCGCGTGATCACGAAGCTCAGATGAAGTTTATGGAGCTTGACTCGGCAGAGAAGGAGAAGGCTTTAAATGCTGCACGTGAAGATGCTCGGCAAGCTACTGAGTACGCTGCTCGGCTACAAGAGCTGCGAGAGCGTGAACAAGCAGCAGATGAGCGTACGGCTATCGAAACCGAATCCAGCGAGCTGATGAACGCTGAAGATAATCGCACAGCGTTGCGGATCGCTGGTGTCGAGGCAGCTACTAAACGGGAGACCAGGGTCACGACTGGCAAGGGTGTCACAAACCCCAGTTCATAGCATGAGGAGTTGAAATACACTGGCCTCTAGAAGCTGACGCTGCGGATACCGTAAGCTGTTCCGAAAGGACTCCATAACTGACAGGAGATTGAGATGAAAGATGGTCAAGCTAAGGCACCCGGAAAGTACCCCACAGGTCCCATCCGGCAACACAAAGCGCTCGCTACAGGAGCCTCGTTGGCGAAAGCAAATTTGGCGGATAAAAACCCTACTGGTTGGGGTCCTGGTGGCATAGGTAAGGGCGGTACGATTTCGTCCACTGGTGACACGGGTGGGCCGCGCGGTAAGCAGGTTCCCAAAGGCCCGATGACATCGTATTGATTTCGGGACTATTATGTCGTCCATCGACGAACAGGTAGTCCTGAAAAAGTTTCTTCAGGTGCTGAGAGGGGAGCAGGCCAAGTGCATCGGATTGCTAGCAACACCCAAAGACAAAACTGCTTTCGGGTATGGTCAAGCGAGCGGCACTTACCTTGGTCTGTATCGCGCCGAGCAGCTGTTCTTGGAAGTGATCGGGGAAGAGGAAGACAGGACCTAAATGGCTGAGCACATCGCAAGGATCGGCGGCAAATCTGAGCTGCACTATGACTCGATAGATCAGGCATTTCCTAAAGTGGAAGCCGGTCTGCGGCCTTACGGCTCCCGTGTATTAGTGCAGAAGCGGTCGCCGCGCACGGTCACGAAAGGTGGGATCTACGTTCCACATGATACCCAGGAGACTGAGTTCTGGAACACTCAAGTCGCGAAAGTCATCTCTCTTGGACCCGGCGCTTTCAAGAATCGCGATACCCTCGAACGGTGGCCTGAGGGGGAGTGGTGTCAGGTAGGAACCTACGTTCGGGTTCCAAAGTATGGTGGTGACCGCTGGTTCGTGGACCTACCCGGCACTGAATCCCGTCGTACAGGCGTTGATCAAGCTTGTTTCTGCATATTCAATGATCTCGATCTCATCGGCGAGATCACTGTGAACCCGCTTGAAGTGGTGGCATTCCTATGAGACTTACAGAAACCTGAAGGAGGTTTAAACAATGGCTGTCGAAAAAGTGGATGTCGACGAGAAAGAAGAGGAAGGCGAAGACTACGTCGCCGTCGAAGAGGGGTCTGCTCCAGACGAGAAAGATGACACGCCCCCCGCTGACCCGGATGATGACGAAGACGATGCTGACGACGAGACTGAGGGGAAAGAAGCCCGTTTAGGGGGTGGTCGAGAAGAAGATGATGACGACAAGCAGTCGCATCGTCGGGACGAGAATAAGTCTCGCCGCCAGCGTCAACGTGACGCGCGTCAGCGTACCGAACGAGAACTCAAATTCCTTCAGCGCCGTAACGAAGTCCTTGAGCGTCGTTTCAGTACGCTCGAAACCAGCCTCGATGCACGCGTCACCGGTAACGAAGTTGCCAATGTCGACGCTGCCATCAATAAAGCTCGATCAGATTTGACGCTGGCCAATCAGGTCATTGCGCAAGCTGTAGAGCAGAACGATGGGAAGAACCTGGCTGAAGCGCTAGAACATCGCGACACCATTCGGGACAATCTCAAAGAGCTGGGAGATGCGAAGACTTATCTCTCGCAGCCTGCTTCGCGAGGGGAAGGTGCTCGCCAGTTGGATCCCCGGCATGTTGCCCATGCGCAAAAGTTCATGACCGATCACGCCTGGTGGGATCCACGCGGCGGTGACAAAGACTCCCAGACCGTATTACGGATCGACCAATCACTCGTGCAGGAAGGCTACAACCCTGCCGATGGCGATTACTGGGAAGAATTACGTACGCGTACGAAAGAATCTGTACCGGCTCGCTTCAAAGTGGGTCGGCGTGCGGAAGAAGATGATGATGCCGATGAAGATCTCCCGAGCAAAGGTGGTAACGGGAAGGCTAAGGGGCATCAGAATAAAGGACCACAGTTCCGAACCGGTGGGCGGGAACGTCCGCTGAAGAAGAACGAAGTGTACATCAGCGCCGAGCGCAAAGAAGCGATGGTGGAAGCTGGTGTATGGGATGATGCAGTGCTCCGCAAGAAATACCTCAAGGCGTACTCGGATTACGACCGGGGACAGTCACAGGCCACGGGAGCATAAATCATGGTAGCTAAGCGTAAAGACACGAGACTGAATTCCGAGCCATCGAGAGTTCGCGCGAGTCGTCACGATCAAGAAAGAACAGTGACGCAGAACCGTGAATTGTCAGACGATGCGAGGGTAGCTGAGTTTCGCCAACAGTTTTTCCAATCAGCATTGCCTGATATTCCACGAATCGAGGGTTACCACGTTTGCTGGCTAACTACGGCGAATCCACGCGATCCGATTCATTCAAGGGTCCGACTCGGCTATGAACCTGTTACGACAAAGGACATTCCTGGGTGGGAGTTCCCTTCATTGAAAACCGGCGAGTGGGCGGGTTGCATAGGTGTGAATGAGATGGTGGCTTTCAAGCTACCGTTGCCGCTGTACGAGCAGTACATGCGCATCAATCATCACGAGCAGCCGCTGGCTGAGGAGCAAAAACTCAGCGCATCAATTCGTCAGATGGAAGCTGAAATGCGTCAAGCATCGCGCGGCGCAGTGGAACTCGAAGTCGAAGGGGGTACAGCTGCATTGGGTACAGCACCGGAACCTCCGCCGTTTGCTCTGCAGACACGCGAGAGTTAGTCCGGATAATCATCAATTCGATTCGGAGCAATCACAATGAGTTCAGTAGCTTCTCCGTTCGGACTGAAGCCTGTTTGGCACCCCTCGGGTACGATTCGACAACTCGCAGGGACCATCCTTTCAGGCCTGGTCACGAACATTTTTCAATACTCTCCTCTCGCTGTTGCGGCGGATGGAACGTTGGTTGGCGCTGTCGTAGGCGTCCGAGCCATCGGTTCATTCATGGGCGTGGAGTTCACGGATACGGATGGTCGTCGCCGCGTCTCCAATCGTTGGACAGCCAACACAGTCGCAACGGATATCGTTGCGTACTACACGGAAGATCCTCTGACCGTGTATGAGATTCAGGGCAATGCTGCCGTGACTCAGTTGCAGATTGGCCAACAGTTCGATTGGTCCGCACTGGCAGGGAATGCCACCACGGGTCTCTCGACGGTCTCTCTGAACGTGGCTTCTGCCGCTGCAAACGCGGGTTTGCGTGTCATCGGCTTCAACCCTGGACCTGATAACGTGGTTGGTGATGCGTTCACCATCTGCCAGGTTCAGATCTCTGAACATCAGTACGTTGCCGACATCGCGTCGGTCTAACGCTCGTACCTAACACAGGAGATCTGAAAAATGGCTGTTCCAATGAGGTCTACCGACTTCCGCTCGATTGTCGAACCCATCCTGAACGAGACGTTCGATGGCATTTACAAGCAGCGGGCTGACGAATGGAAAGGTGTCTTCACCGATCGCAAGGGTACCCCCCGGTCGTATCACGAAGAGCCCGTTCTGTTCGGATTCAATGCGGCTCCCGAGATGCCTGATGGCGCTCCGGTCACCTACGATGCAGGCGGCGTGCTGTTCATTCAGCGTTACGTCTACAAGGTCTTTGGCTTGGCGTTCGCGCTGACCAAAGTCTTGGTCGAAGATGGTGATCACATTCGTATCGGCACGATCTACGCTGAGCACCTCGCTCAGTCGATGATCGAGACGAAAGAAACGTTGTGTGCCAACATCATCAACCGCGCTTTCAACGGTGCTTTTGTGGGCGGTGACGGCGTTGCTCTGAACGTCATCAACCATCCCATCGCTCCGGGCGGTTCTGCGGGCGGCGTGTTCTCCAACCTGTTGACGACTCCAGCTGCGCTCTCGCAGACATCGCTGGAGCAGATGCTCATTCAGATTCGCAACGCTGTTGACAACAACGGCAAGCGGATTCGTTTGTCACCGCTCAAGATCGTCACGGGACCGAGCCAGGTGTTCCAGGCAGAAGTTCTGCTGAAAAGCGTGCTTCGAGCTGGTACCGCCAACAACGACATCAACCCGATCCTGTCGATGGGTCTGCTGAGCCAAGGGCAAGCAAACATGTCACGTATCACGTCGACAACCGCATGGTGGGTGCAGACCGACGCACCGCGTGGTTTGCAACTGATGATGCGGCGTGGGTTGGAGAAGTCGATGGAAGGCGATTTCGAGACTGACTCGATGCGCTATAAATCAACCGAGCGATACATTCCGAGCTGGACTGATCCTCGCGCGATTTACGGCACTCCGGGACTGTAACGGCCGCGCCACAATGAGATAGGGGGCGGGCTCATTGCGAGCCCTCCCCTCACTCACACAGGAGAATTTTTCGATGTCTATCAATAATGTCTCTCGTTTCCCGATCGGGTTGAACAACCTGGCGGACAACGATGTGTTGGCCAACATCATTCTGGAAGATCGCACTCGGATGCACTCGTTCCTGGAAGATTTTGACCTCTTCCTGGCGACGATGTGGACCGTGGGTGGTGTTGGTACTCCGACACGTGCTTTGGCAGCCGGTGACGGTGGAATCCTCTCCATCAGCAATTCGGCAGCCAACGCTGACAACTCGTGGATCCAAGGGTCGATTGGCTACACTTCTGTAGCAACGAAGCGCTTGTTCTTTCGCGCTCGGGCTTCACTCGATGATGCCACTCTGGCTGTTGCTGCTCTGGGGCTGCAAATTGCTGTAGCTGCCAACAACTTCCTGACTCCGGTGAATGGCCTCTTCTTCCTGAAGGCTGCGGCTCAGACGGGCATTGTCCTGCGCAATGCGGCGGCATCAGTCAACACTGACTCGGTGTCGTTGGGTACGGTGGTTTCAGGTCAGCAATTCGAAGTGGCGTTCTCTCTGGATACCGGGGCGAACATCATGGCAATTGCGTTTCAACCGAACACAGCGAACGGCCCAGCTCAAGTCGTCGCTACCATCACCCCACTGGCTCTGCCTGCTGTGGCGATGGGCGTGGTCGCTGGTTGTCAGAACGGTTCGGCTGTCATTCGGACGATGCTGCTCGATCAGATCTTTGCTGCCAAAGAGAGGTGAGTCATGCGCCCAGTACGTGTTGTTGTTGCGGCTGTTGCAGCCAGTCAGGTCATTCCGATCGATCAATACCTCAATCCGACGAACATCGCACTGGGCGTAATCATCACCACGGGACCGGCCACGTATACCGTAGAGCACACGTTTGATGATGTGTTCGATCCGGCGTTCAACCCTGGAACGGCGACGTGGTTTCCTCATCCAACGTTGGTTGCACAGACGGTGAACAAAGATTCGAACTATGCCGCACCTCCGCGCGGCGTTCGTTTGAATGTCACTGCTCTGACTGCGGGTAACGTGGCATTGACCCTGGTCCAAGCTGGGCTGTCTGGTTAACACGGGAGCGTTCACATGGGTATGGTAGCTGGGGTTTCCGACAACGACGCCCTCGACACTATTCGGATGCTTTTAGCTGATCCGGAAGAGACGAAGCGTAAGCTGGAACAATTCACATCGGCGCGAGATCAAGCACAAGCATTGATTGATCTTGCGGGTCCTGCGAATGAGATCGTGTATCTCCGGTCGAAGTTGGCTATCGACCAGCAGAAGATGCAAGATCTTCTAACGGATGCTCAAAGTCGCGCGGACGTTATCTGCAGAGATGCGCATGAAAAAGCTGCGCAGATTATTGTTGAAGCGACGCAAGATGCCGAGAGCATTCGCGGTGAGGCAGCAGCACTAAAGAATGCAGCTCAAGCCCTGCAAACAGCTGCTGATGCGCTTCGTGCAAAGGCTTTGAGTGAGCACGAAGAGCGCCAGGTGCTCATTCAAGACGCAAATGTGATCAAGAAAGCCCTCCTCGAAAGTCAGCAAGTTTTGAATGATAAACAAGATGAGCTGGACCAACGACTCGGTCAGCTGGAGAACGCCAGGGCTTCCCTGAAGCTCTTATTGGGGTAAGTCGTGGCCATTCCTAGCGGTATGGGCTATGCGGGGATAGTTGCTATCCCCATCCCCAATGATGGGGCCACCGGTCAAGTCCTGACCAAATCGACCAATGCTGACTACGATATGCAGTGGGCTGCCGGTGGTGGTGGTGGTTCCGTTGCGGACGGTGACTATGTAGACATCACTGTCTCTGGTGTCGGCACCATCTGGACCATTGATCCGGGCGTGGTGACCTACGCCAAGATGCAGAACATCTCGGGACCCTCTCTACTTCTTGGGCGCGGGGATTCTGGGGCCGGTAGCCCGCAAGAAATTGTTCTGGGTACTAACCTTTCTATAACCGGTACCACCCTTAATTCTCTGAGTGGCGGTGCTTCAGTCGATGGTTCGTGGAACTTCAGTACTTCGACAGTGGCTGCTGATCCTGGCAACAAGAGGTTCCGAGTCAACAACGCAACGTTGGCCAGCGTCACCCAGATCTACTTCAACGACACCACCAACCAAAACTTTGATGCAAGCACAATCCTTGGCTTTTTGAGGAATGGCAATCGCATTTACCTGCAGCAGAAAAATGATGCCACGCGTGCGGCACTGTTTTTGGTTACCGGCAATGCGACAGACAATGTCGGGTGGTGGACAGTCCCTGTTACAGCAATCGCTGATGGGGGCATTCTCTTTCAGAATAATGCTGACGTTGCCGCTGTGTTTCTGCTTAACGCGGCAAGCGTAACTGACGCTGACTACGGAGATATCACTGTCACTGGTGCCGGGACGATCTGGACGATTGATCCCCTAGCCGTAACTTACGCAAAGATGCAGAACGTATCTGCCATCTCAAAACTGTTGGGGAGAGGATCGGGGGCGGGGGTCGGAAGTCCTGAGGAAATTACCCTCGGGACTAACCTGACCATGGTAGGTACCACTCTGAACGCCGCTGCGGGTGGGGGTGGCACAATCACGCAAGTTACTGCGACTTTGCCTTATCCCGCACAGCGATCGAATGTTATCAACATTCTCGATGCTGCGATGACTGCTACCGATAAGATCCTGGTGACATTGGCTGGTGTTGCAGATACTCAAGACAACGCTGGTTTTATCGAAGTCCTGTATTTGGCTGCAATCGCAAAAGCAGGCTCGTTCGATCTGGTCATAGAGACTCGGGTACCTGAAGGTGGCCCTGTCGTTATCAATTACTCAAGGGCTGCTTAGATGCCGACTTTGTATGACGTTCGTGGGAATGAAGTTCTTGTTGGGCAACCCGATCAAGTCACCGGAGGTGTTGTCACTGATAGTCGAGTGATTACGGCTCTATTGGGTGCCGTGAACGCTGAGGCCATCATGGATCTCAACGGTGCTGCAACTGTGGCTGTTGATGCACGTACAGCGGCAGGCGCATTGACGTTTGTTTTTGAGGGGACAGTCGACGGGACCAATTACTTCGGGTTGCCCGCTTTAGCTATCAACCAACTGATCGCTGCGGCTATTGCAAGTGAGCAGTATGTCGCGGGTGTTGTGGTAGCTACCACCACCTCAGGACTGTATTTAATTGAGGTTTCGGGCCTTCGACGTTTTCGGGTTCGAGTCTCGGCTTACACCTCTGGGAACCTAATAGTTGCCTTGAGGGCGTCAGCGGCTGGCTCGATAACTTACTCCAAGCCAATCCCTTCAATCCTGTGGGTGACGGTAACAGCAGCGGCAAACACCATCGCTACTGCGACATTACCAGCTGCGGGAGCGGGACTGTTTCACTACATCACGTCGATCAACTGTATGCGGAATGCTACTGCTATTCTGGCGGGTGGTGCGACGCTGATCATTACGACTACCAACCTTCCAGGAAGTCCTGCTTGGTCAGTAGGTAATAACATGATCGCAGGCGGACAGCAGTTGGACGTGGATCACCAACCTGCCAGCCCCACTAAATCTTTGTTGGCGAACACAGCAACAACGATCGTCATGCCTGCTGCAGGCCTGGCTGTGTTGAATCGAATCAACGTCAGCTATTACATTGGAGCTTGATTGATGCCAGTTCCAGAAGAACTGTGGAAACTCTTTCTTCAACTGCCGATCGTTGGCGTGGTGGTTTGGGTGGTGCTTAGGTTGTTGCATCAGGCTACGGCTGAGAGAGCAACGTTCATGTTAGCAATGAATGAGCAGTCCCAGCTTTTTACAGCTGAATTGAAAGCCGAGCGTGCCAGTCGAGAGGATACTGTGGGGAAGACCATGGCCAGCCTGACGGAGCTTTCCACAGCCATCACGGAGTTGCGGGGTGAGGTCAGGCTCTCTCATGCAGTTAACAAACGTACTAGTGAGCGTTCTTAAGGAGAAGATTGATGGCTGTTAAGTATGTCGACAATTTCGAGTTCTCTTCTGGGGCTGGCTTCACCGGATCAGCAGGTAAGCAGCCAGTGAAAGGTTACATGCGTGGAGGTGCTGTGAAGCGCCCTTCTCCCGTAACTAAGCACGTAGGGGGGCCCAGTCCAGCGAAGGAATATCCGGCTTCGAAAGCACATCAGAAGATGCCGCCCAAGATAGAGAAAGCAATAAGCTCTCACGAGGCCCTCAAAGTTCACGGTCGAAAGATGGGTTTTGCTTACGGCGGTCAAGTGAAGACCACTGGCATGGATTCCATGGACAGTGGGGTTCAACCTGCGCGCGAAGGACGCAATCAAGCAGACATCGAAGCGGGTGGTACGAAGCGTATGAAACCGGGTTTCGCTGAAGGTGGCAAAACGAAAGACAAGAAAAGCCCGCCGAAGGCACCTCCGGCCTCTCGCTTGGGAACGGGTGTAGCAGCAGTGGCTGCCAAGGGACTGAAAGAGCATGAAGCGCGCATTCACAGCACTGCTGACGACGCAGTGAACGAAATGCGCAAATCCATGGGACTGCCGCCACTGGCTCAGAATGCGCGTGGAGGTCCCGTTGCGATGAAGAAGGGGGGCATGAAAGGCCGCAAGAACAGCCCCACAGTCTGCTGAAGGAATCGTACGGAGGGTATTTTCTTGGCTACGTCAGGGACAGTCGGTGCCACAGTCTTCACCAACCAGCAGCTTCTGGATCATGCATTCAGAAGGTGCAAGATGGTTGAGCAGGAGATTACTTCAGAACACCTCACTATTGCTTTGCAGCTGTTGTGGCTGTTCTGCATGACTCTGACCAACAAGGGCATAAAGCTGTGGAATGTTGTGCCTGTTCTTCTGCCTATCTACGAAGCTGAGCAAACAGTGCCCTTGCCTGTCGGAACCGAGAACGTGTATAGCCTGAACCTGCGAACTCAAACTAGGCTTGCAGGTACTGCCAGTTCCACTGAGGGGACTGCAGGTAATGCGTTTGATGGCAATCTGCTGACGGCGTGCATCCAGACGTTGACCCTGGGGACTATTACGCTGCAGCTACCGAATGCGGCTCAGGTGACGACTTACGGTATCTTGCCGAATGCGTCGGGCACATGGAGCGTTGTCATTGAAGTGTCGAATGATGGCATCACCTACTTACCCACGCTGACACTTACGAATCAGGCTGTCGTCGTGGGTGAATGGCTGTGGTTCGTACTCGAAGGTGTAACGTCGTATTCGTACTATCGGCTGCGTGCAACTGGGACCACTGTGCTGAACGTCGCGGAGCTGGTGTATCAGAACACGCCACAAGATATCCCGATGGCCAAGCTTAACCGTAACGATTACTCAAACCTGCCCAACAAAACGTTCCTGGGGCGACCGGTACAGTTTTGGTATGACCGGCAGCGAAGCACTCCTGACATGGTGCTTTGGCCTGTACCACAGGCTCAGTTTACGTTTTCGCAGATCACGGGGTTTGTGCAGAGAAAGTTGCAGGATGTTGGCGCAATGACAGATTCGTTGGAGGTTCCTGATCGTTGGTACCTCGCCATTGTCTGTAACTTGGCTGCAGAACTTGGGCGCGAGATCAAAGAGGTGAAGATAGAGCTTTTGCCTCGATTGGATCTTGATGCTGAAAAATACTTGGCGGATGCGTGGGCCGGTGAAACGGACTCTTCCAGCACGTACTTCCGTCCTAACATTTCGCCGTACACTCGGTGAGGGGATTATGCCTATCTTTTTAGACCCCACAGGCGAATCAACATTTGGACTGGGCATTTGTGCGCGGTGCCAGAAGAAGATGTTCCTGTCTCAGCTGTATTCAGACCCGAACTCTCCCGCCCTGAAGGTTTGTATTGACGACATGGATCAATACGATCCGTATCGCTTGCCCGCACGGCAGCCAGACAAGCTCACGCTACCGTTTTATCGCCCTGATGAATCCCTGACGACTGGTGGAGATATACCCAACACAACATCGCTCTTCGGTGTACGAGCGACTCGGGGGGGTAATCTTCGAGTAGTTGCAGGTGGGTCTCTCCGTGTCTTAGAAAGCGCAACCGTGGATAGGGACTGGTAATGTCTAACGTACAGATCTCAGATCTCCCGCAGGCTGTTCTGCCCCTGACTAACTCCACCACTTTTTTTGAGGTGGAGGTCCTTGAGAACGGCATCCCGGTCAGTCGGAAAGTTTCTGCAAACAACTTCAGTGGGGGGGCGTCGCAGCCTACGTTGACCCTAACTCAGACTGATCCAGTAGATCTGATCGATACCAACAACGCTTTGAATGTTGGGGGACTTGCTCCTGCGACAGATCCGCACCTGGCTTTCTCGGCTGCGATTGTCCAAGCGAAAGCCAACGCCACTACGGCGGCTCCTTTGGGTGTCAATCCTCTGGGCGGTCAAGTTCGGGTGGGCGACCAGCTGGTTGTGACTGCTGCAGGTACGGTTTTTCAGCAACCATTTTGGACGGCGAATACCGTATTCACTATCCAAGCGGCGCAAGCCTCGATGTTCCAATCAGTGGAGCATTGGAATATCACTTCTACCGGGCCTGTCTACATTACCAATAAGAGTCGGGGTGCCACTCTTGGCGCTCAAGCTTTGGTTCAGCTAAACGATAGTCTCTACACTGAACAGTATCGGGGTAGCGATGGAGTTCAATTTCTTCAATTTGCCAACTTCGAAGCACTGGTCGATGGGGCGGCGGCACTCAACAATACTCCGGGACGTTTGGTCTTTCGAACGACCGCAGTTGGAGGGATTAGCCCGCTTGAGCGACTACGCATTAGCGCTACAGGTCAACTCGTTGTCACCGCCAATGGCACCAGCTACGTCACTGCACCAAAACCTGTACTTGGTGTTGTTCCGGCCATGGTTTGGCAAGGTCAAGCGAACCAAACTATTCTGACCATTGATCACTTCACGCCTGATCAAAATCCGGGACAATTCATTTTCCGAAAGGCTCGCGGGACACTTAGTGTCTACACGATTGTGCAATCGGGAGATCAACTGGGTTCGGTCCAATTCGCCGGGGCAACCGGGACTGACTTTGCTTCATCTTCTGAGATTCGAGCTGAGGTCGATGGTACTCCTGGTGCCGCTGCGGATATGCCTGGTCGATTGCTCCTTCTTACGTCAGCTGATGGGACAGCCACCCCGATAGAACATTTACGAGTTAGGAGCGTCGGGCAAGTTCATGTCTTTTCCGATCCCATAACTTACGCTAACCCCCTTCTGTTACTTGGGGGGAGTCCGCCAAGTCTGGCGGTTCAAGGAGCGACTAACACTGCCTCAATCTTGGTAGAGAGACACAGCGCCGATACAGCTTCTCCGGTTTTTGTCTTTGCTAAAAGTCGTGCTGCAACGCTCGGGGTCAATACCGTCGTTGTCGATGGGGACGGTCTGGGTTTAATTTCATTCTTTGGGACTGACGGCACGGGGCTCATTGAAGCTGCCAACATTGTCAGTCAGGTAGACGGTACCCCAGGACTCAATGATATGCCTGGCCGACTGATCTTCCGCACAACTCTTGATGGGGGGACTACTCCAGTTGAGCGATTGCGAATTAACAACGCCGGAAAGGTGTTTATAACTGGTGATGGTGGAACTTTTGCTGTTCCGATCACGAGTCTTGATTATGGCCTAGCCATTCAAGCTACGCTCAGTGCCTCACTGCTTCAAACTTTGTACAGCTCAAGCGCTAGCGGTCCTCAGCACATGCTGGCTCATAGTGGGTCCAATACCTTAGGTGCCAACGCCACCCTCGTTAATGGCGATGGCCTGGGTTTAATCTCGTTTGGTGGTTACGACGGCACGACTGCTAACATCCTGACAGGGGCGCGTATTAGTGCACTGACCGATGGGGTGGTGGCGATAGGTCAGTTGCCGACGGCTTTGACATTCAATACCCGTGCGATCGGAGATGCTGCCTCGTTCGAGAGAGCACGCTTTAACCCCGCTGGTCGATTCCTGATGACCAACGACAACACCAGCACAGCACCGCCCCCAACGTTGGCGACTGTGGTGCCGTTTGTAGCTGCTCAAGCTGTGAACTCAGTCGTGCCCATTATTGCAGTTTACAAGCACTCAGCCGATGCACTTTCTGGCGCGCTGGCTATGGTCAAGACACGGGGTACTGTAGCCGGTGCTACAACAGTCGTTCAGCTCAATGACTCCCTGGGCAGTGTGCAATGGTGGGCTCCTATCGGGGGCACAATGGATCTGGGG
>Ga0315294_10002092_pt1 | contig 21826 bp, 28 predicted proteins | sample YL17G13_40_MG_FD_203626 | JGI IMG/M metagenome (GOLD analysis project Ga0315294, IMG submission 203626) | Sediment microbial communities from Yellowstone Lake, YNP, Wyoming, USA - YL17G13_40 | ecosystem: Environmental > Aquatic > Freshwater > Lake > Sediment | place: USA: Wyoming | collected...
TCTTCTATTAAGCTGTATTTTCTGCCCGTAATCTTGGCGTATTCATCCCCCGTTTCATTTATGATATCTAGCGCATCCAGCATGGCATTTTGTATTTTATAGCGCAGCTCGTAATACCATTCGGGACTCGTAAGCCCCCCAAAGGCATGAGGTTCCTTTACGTCTAATTTGTATTTAGGGTTGTACGGAGGAAGGAATTTATCTATATCCTTTTGGTCGGGGATGTCTACCGGTTCGCTTGTATGGGAGTGGTAAAACGCGTCAAGACACACCATTCCGGGCAAAGATATCTTCTCGCATATCCTGAATGCCTGGATAATGGTATCGATGATCTCCTGGTTATTTTCGCAATAGAATTGCAGCCACCCCGTATCCCGCTGAGCCAGGCTGTCGGTCTGCTCGCTCCATATGTTCCACGGCGGGCCCACCGATCTGTTCACATTGGCCATTACTATCGGCAGGCGCGCGCCGGATGCCCAATGGAGCATCTCGTGCATTAACAACAATCCTTGAGATGAAGTTGCGGTAAAAGAGCGGGCCCCCGTTGCCGATGCTCCGATGCAAGCGGCCATGGCGGAGTGTTCCGATTCCACTTTAATAAATTTGGCCCGCAATCCGCCGCTTGCCACTATTTCCGAAAGTTTTTCAACGACTTCTGTCTGGGGCGTGATCGGATATGCCGCTATTACTTCGACACGCGCCAATGTTGCGCCGAACGAAACCGCATGATTGCCCGTTATGACCTTTTTCATTTAGTGGAGCCCCCCAAGGCTCCCCCCCGAAGGGGATTTCCGACGAAGAACGCTATTTCTTCTCATCTTCTACTTTAATGGCTTTAACCGGACACTCCTCTACGCATATTGTACAGCCTTTACAATAGTCCAGATCTATATGCGGCTTGCCGTCTACTATTTCTATCGCGACATCGGGGCAAAACTTCCAGCATATCATGCAGGAAGTGCATTTTGAATAATCTATGACCGGCCGTATCGAACGCCATTTGCCCGTTTTATTGTAACGGGTATTAGCCAGGGATATTGCCGCGAGAGGGAGATCGCTTGCCTTCTTGAATTTGATATATTCTACATTTTTAACCTTATCATTTTGCGTTTTCATACGCTTCTTTCGCCGCTTCTATGTTTTCATCTCGCTTTACCGCGACACCTTCTCCGATGGCCTCTAAGAGCGAAGATATTTTTATTTCCTTCGTAAATTTTGAAAAAGCCCCTAACATGACGGTGTTCACTATGGGCGCGCTTAGAGAACCCAGTTTATGTTTAGTGGCTATCTTGGCCGCGTCAAATACGCAGGTATTGAATTTCTTTCCAAACTTAAAGCTGTTTTCGGTAGAGGTGGTATTTATTATAATGCCCCCGCCGCCCTTTAACCCTTTCGTTATATCAATATTTTCAATAAGAGTAGGGTCGAGAATTATGACGTAATCCGGATCGCTAATAGGGATCCTCTTTCTTATGGCCATGTTGCTTATTCTGGTATAGGCTGTCACCGGCGCCCCTCTACGCTCGACCCCAAAAAAGGGAAACGATTGGACGTACTTGCCCTCTTTAAAGGCGGCTATGGCGAGCAGTCTCGAAGCCACTACCGCGCCCTGCCCTCCTCTTCCGTAAATTGTGATCTCTTTCATTTTGTCTGTCCGCTTTCTACTTTGGGCGCTGTCTTCAACAGCTTATTTATTTCATAAAGCCTATTTAAGACTTCAGTATCGTCGGGAGTGATCTTGATTACTTTTTCGTACACTATCTTGGCCTTTCCTAATTCCTCATTTTTTAAATAAGCGTCTGCGCATAGTTTGTAATATTCCAGCAGCTTTGTGTTGTATTCATCCGGAAGCCCTTCAAGGGCTGAAAGCTTGTCGCACTCAGTCGCTATATCATCCCATTTTCCTTCGCTCTTCAAGTTTTCAATATCGCTGATCACCTTCTTTACGCCGCTTTCAAAATCGCTTTTTCTGAACATGCCGGCTATATTGCCGAGGTATTGCTTGCTCTCCGCCGCAAAACCGCTTTGCGGATATTGCTTTATTAGCTTTTCAAAACTTTCCTTTGCGTTAAAATAGTCCTTGTTCTCATAGTAAAATACGGCGATTTTAAAAAGCGCTTCATCCGCCCACTTGCTATTCGGATAATTTCTGGTAATGGCGAAATATTTAAAGACAGCGAAATCTCTTTGCCCTTTTTCTTCCAGTCGAAGCCCTTCTTTATATAGCAAATCAGCCTGATCTGCCCATGTTCGGAAAGGGCATAGTACAATAGTAAGAAGTATTAAATAAGCCAAAGCCGATCTTGGTTTACCGCGCATTATTATCCCCAAAATTAGACGTCTTTTTCAGGGTATTTTTATTCGTATAAAATGCGTTATCGGGATATGTTCCCTGCCAATATTTATCGAATTGTTTCTTATATATATTTGCGGTCTTATCGGAAGTGATAATGATTACATTTTCATCGTTCTTTAAATCAGCGCTTGCCGTCCAATTATACGAGCCGGTAATGACTACTTCCTCGTCGATTACGCAAAACTTATTATGCATCAACCCCTCGCCCTTCTCCAGCTTTACAAGGACGCCGTTTTTTTTCAGGAAATCGGCCTTAGAATAGCATTCCTCCGCATTTTCGCCGTCCAGAAAAACCCTTACCGTCACACCGCGCCGCGCAGCTAATGTAAGGGCATTGGAAAGTTCTCTGGAGGTTAGCATGTACATAGCGAGTTCTATTGATTTTTCCGCCGCGTTCAGTCTGTCCAGTATCTCTTTTCCGCATTCGTCTCGCGGCGAAAACAGAACTTTTATATCGCTATCATCAGCAAAAGGAGAGGAAGCGAAAAAGCTTAATAGAAGAATTGCCGTCAAGACGGCGCGCTTTATATTAGGCATTTTCTTTACTTAATAGATAATACGGAATCAAAACCGCCGAAACTATTTGTAACTGATTTTGAGTTAACAGGATCGTGGCGCCACTCGCCGTCCACGATGAATTTATATTTATAACTTCCGGGCTTTAGCGCTATTCTTTTTTCCCATACCCCGTCAGGTAATTGCTCGAGGCGGCTGGAATTATCAGCCCGCCAGCCGTTAAAATCACCCACTACGTATACGTTTCCGGCCTCAGGCGCCGATATGGAAAATGTTTGTACCTTGAGAGTATCGCGCATCTTTCCCATAAAATCTTCGGCTTCTTTATAGAAATCGTCGAGGAATAGCTTTCTGCTGTCTATAATTACTTCGTCAGCCAGGGCCATATAATCCTCTGCTCCGGCAGCACGCTTGTTGAATTTTATGACAGGCACGCCCTTATCGGCGGCTTCGCGAAGAGTCACATTGATCCTAATCACGGCACCGTACAAATTATCCTTAAAGTACCTTTTTATTTCCTGCAGCATCTTTTTGGCGTAGTTTGTGCGTTTATCGTACATGCAGATCAGGCCTTTTACTTTCGGCGAACGTTGCAATTTTAATTGTATAAGCTCGACCATATTTATTAATTTTCCTACCCCCATCAGAGACAATGAGCAGCACTGTACGGGAACTATTAATTCATGAGCCGCCCGTAGGGCATTAAACGTAAGGAAGCCAAGGCTCGGAGGGCAATCTATTATGACGAAATCGTAGCTAACCTCGAGCGAATCGAGAGCCTTGTATATTATCGATATGGCATCTTCTTCATTTCTTAATTCCTGCTCTATTGTGCTTAAAAGTATATGGCCCGGCACCAAGTCAAATTTTTCCCACAGGTGCAGGACAACCTCGGAAATTCTCTTGCGTTTAGTATCGAGAGTTGTAAAGACATTGTATACTGAGCGCTCTATTTGGTCTGTTTTTATTCCCAGGCCAAACGAGGCATTCGATTGGGGATCTAAGTCGATGACTAAAACTTTATAATTTTTACTGGCAAGCGAATAGGCAAGATTGATAGCCGTGGTGGTTTTGCCGCAGCCGCCTTTCTGATTTGCGATGGCTATGACTCTCATGGTGCCCTCCTTAAGTTATTTTTTTACAATTTTTATATTTCTTATATAGATTGAAGTCCCCGGTTCGTTGGACGTTGTTTGCGTTCCGAACTCAAATCCTATATGATTTACGCGCCTGGAATTATAATATCCTTTAAAGCTGCCAAATGGGATAGATGCGAATTGCCATTCTCCCCCCATATTTTTGTTGAAAATCAGATTGTATGCCCGGGGGGTATACGAGTTATTGTCCGAATCGCGTAGTATCAACTCCAAGCTTTCGTTGCCCTTCAATCCTTTTGCAAAAAATTCTAAAGAGCTATTCGCAAGATCCATCGGTTCGATTAAATCAAAACCGGCGCTGGCCCATCCGGCCGTCCCGTCATTTATTAAACAGACACCGTCTTTAGATATTTTACTATCGTTCAAAGCCGCTCCGTAAAATCCTATTTTTTTTATTATTTGGTTGTTTATCCGGCCGTTTAAAATCAAAAAAGTTGAGACATATGCGGGCCCAGCGTTCTCCTCTATTAGCGGTAATGGTTGATGTGTAGAAGCTCCCTTAGAAACATCGGAAGTTATCCTGCCGGCGTCGTTATCCAAAATCTCTATCTTAATGTTTATCTTACCCCTGTATGCAATGTTGACAAGAAGAAGTAAAACGGCAAGGAAAGATATTAACCAAGGAAAGAGGTGGAAAATTTTTGCACTAAGGTGCGCCGCTTTATGTGAAGGCGGGAGGAGGTCTTCGCTTTTATCTTTTTTTAGATTCGCCGGTTCATCACTCGGGTTAAATATGTAAGTGTTAGCTATTTTCTCTTTTGTAGTAGTATCAAAATTTTCAGACAAAATCTTCGAAGAGAATATATCGTCATACCCTTTTTTATCGGATATTTTTTTCTTATAGGTTAAAAGGTCGACTATTTTGCTCAAGGTCACCCCCTACGTCTATTTTTATAATTATATCATGAACTCCGCGCGACTTCAATAGTATAATTACAATATACGACAATGCCGTGAAATGAAATCATCCTATGAATAACAACGGGTCAACGCATCTGCCCTTTTTCCGTATTTCAAAGTGCAAATGCGGGTCTATATTTTTGTATTTAGCATTTCCGGTCTTGCCGACATATCCGATTATAGCGCCTTGGCGTACCTTTTGATTATTTTTTATGCGGACTCGCGAAAGGTGGCCGTATACCGTAGCGCAACCATCGGGATGGCGAATAATTACATATTTTCCCATTCCGTTTTTAACAAATCCGGCCTTGGCTGTTCCGCTTTTTGAAGCCCTTACCCTTGTGTGCAGGGGCGCATATATATCAAGGCCGCGATGGCTCCTGCCCCCTCTTCGCGGAGCGCCAAAATGACCGTCGCCATGATCATCATTTCTTATGGGGATGATGCCTTGATACTTAATGGGCGAGATAAAATCCTCGTCAAACCAGTCGTAGCAGTGAACATAACCTATCACTGATATGAAAGACATCAGCATTATTACAAGTAATATTTTTTTCATCTTGCGGAATATTTTCTTGAAAGAGTAAACACGAAAAGCCCTATCATAAATGCGCCGATAAAAGCCTCGGAACCGGCAAGCAGTCTATAGTATACGTTCTCCTTGGGAATAAAATCGCCGTAACCAAGAGGCGTAAACGTAATAATGCTGTAGTAAACGCAATCGCCTATCGAATAATTTCCCGAAACGGTATACGATGTGGTAATCGCCTTAAGCGCGTAATATGTAATCCCATAAAGCAATATAATGGCTAGTGATGACAAAACGACTCTATGAGGTTTTTCTCCGTAACCGCATAGTATGCCCATAAGGGCGTGAGGAAAATAGGCGATGTTTTTATTTTTTAGAAGCGAGTGATTTTCCATTGTTTTTTCTTTGAAGGAAGCCCAGCTCGCATCTTTATACCGGCCGTGTTCTATAAAATATTGTTTAAGGTCGCGGTAGGATTCCTCGGCCGCCAGTATCCCCTTTTCCTCTATCTTCTCGTCGCTTTTAGATAAAAAAGCGGGCGAGTGATTATCGAAGTTCTGCGTAATAAGCGATTTAATGCCTTTTAGTTCGGTGCGCCATAACCGCGCAGAATATAGCAGGCATTTCCAAAGATCCGCTTCCCGTAGATCAGCTTCCGAAATATTTGAATACGATAAATCTGCATGCCAGAGGCGCGCTTTTTTTAGATTTGCTTGCGTCAGATCGCTATGCTTAAAGTTTACGCCGGTCAGGTCGGCTTCTTCCAGATTGCATCCTATAAGATTGGCACCGCTCATATCGGAGTGAAAAAGGTTGGTATTTTTGAAATCAGATTGGGATAAATCGGCGTTCTTTAGATTAACTTTTATTAATTCGGAATTTTGAATAACCACTTTTTTCAAAATAAACTTTTCGCCATTGCCGCCCTCGTCGAGAAATTTCTTTAGTTTGTCCGTATATTGCCGCTTATCGGCCGTATGCTTCCAGCAAAATTTAGAAAGGCTTACGGCCTTCTCTTTGCAAGAAGGATCGGCGCATGAAAGCTCATCGCCTATTATGCTAATTTTTTCGGTAAGAGGCGCCATTTAGGATTTTGTATACGGATACTCCTTATTAAGCTTCCCAACCATGCGATCGCATAGTTTGAGTAAGAATCGATTTTCATCATCGTTATGTATTTCTAAAATTTTTACGCCCGCCTCAAGCTTGGCAGCGCCTCCCGCGCCTTTTTGGCGTTGGCCGATAATCTTATATTTTACGGTAGCCTCTATGTTTAATCGGGCGTATTTTCTTCGTTCTATCATTTTATATATCTGTGCTGCGGCTCGTTATATGCTTGTTTATAAATGTCATCAGCTTATCTTGGGCTCCTTTTCGCATATCTTTGAAATGAATACCCATACCCGGATACGACTGCAATTGCAGGCTTTTGTCGGCGAGCCATATTACTATTCCCTCCGCTTCCAATATTCCGCTATCGAGTATATTTACTCTTAAAGTTATAACCGTCCCTAAGGGTAGGACATTTTTAGTATATATAAAAAGTCCCTCACCGCTTATATTAAGGATTTTACCCGTATGCCATATCTTATTTATATCATCCTTGGCGCAAAATTCGGCTTCGATGTGCACATCTAATCTTTTAAAACGCCTTCTAAGCAACGTGTGATCTAAGGGAGATTCCGAATGAAAAAATGTATTTAAGGCAGTTTCCTCGTCCCCGTATATTTCAAATATGAAATCTAACCTGACTAGCTTGAAAAGCTTTTCTATGTGAAGCGGCACATTGCAGAATTTCATCTTGCCTTTATGGTTTATTACGTTTTTATAGGTTATTGCAAGTATAGATACGCCGCTGTAATCTACCAGATTGACTTTATCAAAATTCAGTAAAATGTCCTTCTTTTTATTTTTTATCAGCCAGCCTATAGCCTCGATGATCTCGGACGCATTAATATCGATTTGCCCGTCTATATCGACTATGCTGATATTGTTCGCCTCTCGGATTCGTATGTCCATTTCGCCTTTATGAAAAATTGATAAGACCCTTCCCTTAAAGGGTAGTGGGAAGGTCTATCCTTTCTGGATAAGGCGCACAAAAAAAGTCATATCCGCTATTCGCACAAGCAGTATATGACTTTTTTGGATTGTGATACGCGCCTTATTCTCTTTACCGCCTACCGATTATTTATTTTGTTTGTGCTTTTGTTTCAGGGTATCTTAACTGCTCTTTCATGGTATCTTCGAATTTCGTAGGAGTTTCTTTAACCGCCGGCCTTTGAGTGTCTTCCGGGAAATAATGAAAAACATCTTTTATTGCCTGGAAGAAATGGGACTTACCCTCGCTTGTGCGAGAAACGGGAAACAGCACCCCGAGCACAAATAGCGCAAATATCGTTACTACCATTGTTTTTCTCATCATCTCACCCCCGTTATATATTTTTTGGCAATGACGCCATTAGTTATTTGGTAAAAGTATATATTAATTAACGGCAAAAAGCAACTAAAATATGCTTATTATCTGTATTAGTGGAGCCCCTCGGGCTAAAGCCCTAGGCTCCCTCCCCGAAGCAGAGTGCGCTCCCTCCCCGAAGAGGAAATGCATTCGTCCCCGGGCTAACCCTACAAGGATAGTCTTTCCTAGTTCCTATTTAAGGAAGGGACTAAAGCCTTGGGATTTCTGCGGAGGGGATCAAGATAGTTAGGACTCACCCCAGCAGTTCATTAACTACGGCGCTTAACGCTTTTCCGTCGCAAGAATTTTTAAGCTTTTCCATAGCCGCCTTCATGACTCTACCGAAATCTTTTTTGCCGCTGGCGTTCATTAGAGATATAACAGCTTTAACGGCTTCTTTTATCTCTTCGGGCGACGGCTCTTTTGGGAGGTATGATTTTAAAATCTCTAATTCTGACGTCTCTTTTTTTACCAAATCCTCTCTTCCGCCATTCCGGAATTGCGCTATGGAATCTTGGTGACGCGCCGCATCTTTTCGTATCAGGGAAATTACCTCGCCGTCATCAAGTTCTTTTGTGTTTTTTTCTACCATTTTATTCGTTATCGCCGTTTTTAACATCCTTAGGACGGATAACCGTGAAGCGTCTTTCTGCTTAATAGCTGATTTTAGATCCGTTTCTATTTTTTCACTTAACATATTTCACCTACTTTTACACACTTCGCCTGAAATGTCCCATGGTGTCCGTCTCTATGTTTATGCTTAGATCATTGGTTAATGATAAAAGCGCATCCACGATATCTTTGTCAAATTGTTTGCCTTTTTCTTCGTTAAATATTTTTAATATCTCTTCCCGCCTAAGGGCGTTTCTATAAGGGCGATCGGTGGTCATCGCATCATAGGCGTCAGCCACAGCCAATATGCGCGCGGCAAGCGGTATTTCCGCCCCTTTCTTGTGAAGATAGCCTGTGCCATCGACGTGTTCGTGGTGATAATAGATACATGGAATGATATTTTTTAACAGTTTAATCGGGCTTAATATACTGGCGCCTATTAGAGGATGCTGCCGGATATGGTCGTACTCCTCGTTTGTCAACGGCTCCTTTTTACGCAAGATATCTTCTCTGATCCCGAACTTGCCTATATCGTGAAGTATGCCCGCCGTCTTTATAAGATTTTGCTCGCTTCGCGGGAGGCCCATTTTTCTCGCGATGCGCACGGCTATTTCAGCGACGCGCGAAGAATGGCCGTATGTATAAGGGTCGCGCGATTCCATCGCAAGCGCAAGAGTGGCTATTGTGCCTAGATAGATGGCGTTTATCTTCTCCGTCAACGTCCCTATTATATATCCGGAAATTATAAGGAAGCATCCCCAAAGCAGCACTTTCTTGGTGATGAATTCGACATAATTGTCAAAACTCATAAATGCGATTAGACTTACAAATAGTATGGCGACTACTGCGGTAATAACGCCGCCTTTAGCTTCATAGGCGTATCCGGCAAGCAAGGTCGGCAGGAAGAAGAAGTTTATGAAAATTTCCTTGTCTTCTACAAAATAGAAAATCAAAAGGCTGGCCAGGCTGATAGTAAAGAATATTATTAACTTATAATTTGCTTTTTGGCCGAGCTCCATAATGCCATAAGTATATCATAAAAATTATAAACCGCATAGTAAATTTTCAAATTATTTCTACATTCTTTTTACGCGTAAATATTTTTAATGTCCGGACCAGTAGTATGCTCACTTCAAATAAGAAGTACAGCGGAATCGCCACTAAAAATTGGGTGAAAACGTCCGGGCCGGGCGTAACAATAGCGGCTATTATAAATATGGCTACAATAACATGCCTTCGCTTTGCGGCGACCTGTTCTATTTTAACAAGGCCGGTATTCGTCATAAAGATAACTATAAGCGGCAATTCGAACAACAGCCCGAATATCAGTATAAAAATCAAGCAGAAATTTATGTACATGCTTACCGATATCACCGGGACAAGATAATCTTTTGCAAAACTAAGCAGAAAATTCACAGCGACGGGGAAACCGACAGCGTAACCAAATATCGCGCCGCCTAAAAATAGCACGAGACTTAAAATGCCATAAGTGATTATGTACTTTTTTTCAATTGGTTGAAAAGCGGACCACGTAAACACCCATATTTGGCACGCTATATATGGCGACGCCAGAAACACGCCAGAGATGATAGATATTTTTAGATATGAGATAAAAGCTTCGGTGAGGGTAAGAAAAAAAACTTTTCCTATCGGTTTTATCAGGAAAAGCAATATCGTTTCTTTATATAGGTAAGATATTATACTTGTTAGAGTTACCGCGATGATGCAATATATTATCCGCTTTCTGAGTTCTTCGAGGTGCGCCGCAAATGGAAAAGTTTTGCCGTCCATCAAGGATATTAATCTTTTTTTACACTTGTTTTATCGTCTTCTTCTCCGGAATCTTTTATCGCTTTTTTGAATTCGTATATAGCCTTACCAAGCGATCTGCCTATTTCCGGCAGCTTAGAAGCCCCAAAAAGAATAAGGACAATAAGAAGAATTACTATTATTTCGCCGAATCCTATGTTGGACATATTTCCTCCTGAACGGATAACCTATTTCTATTTTTTCAAATAACCGCTTTTTTTCAGCAGCTGAAACCGCTTTATTGGGTTAAGATGATCGATTGTCAATCGGCCGTTAAGGTGGTCTATCTCGTGTAAAATAGCTCTAGCCAAAAGGCCGGTAGCCTCAAAGCTCAACAGTTTACCGTTTTCATTCAACGCTTTTATTTTTATCGATGCCGGTCTTTTAATGCTCACGTAAATATTCGGAACGCTGAGGCACCCCTCCTCCATCTCATCAGTACCTACCGTTTTTATAATAATGGGGTTTACAAGGCACAGCAGGTTTTTGTCGCCAATGTCCACGACTAGTAACTTTTTATTTATCCCTACCTGAGGAGCCGCAAGGCCTACGCCGTGGTTTAAGTACATGATCTCGGCCATTTGTTTAAGCAGCGCCCTATCCTCTTCCCCTACAGCAAATACCGAAGCGGAGGCCTTTTTAAGTATGGGGTTCGGATATTTTAGTATTTCCATAGATTATATTATCTTGTTATTTTTGTCGACGTGGACAGTTTTGGCTTTTAACTTTTTTGCTTCATTGGTATCCATCACGCCGTAAGAGATAATGATGACAGTGTCTCCTGTCGCTCCCATCTTTGCGGCGGGGCCGTATAGAGCTATCGTGCCCGAGTGAGCCTTTTCTTCTATGCAATAGGTCTCAAAGCGTGAACCGTTGTTTGAGTTTAACACCTGCACCTTCTCATTGGGTAACATATCAGCGGCCATAAGCAATTTTTTGTCTATTCCGATGCTGCCGTGGTAGCCGAGATCCCGTTTAGTAACGCGTGCCTTATGTATTTTTCCCTTACACATTATCCGTAACATGGCTTCTTATCTTCCTTTCTTCGAAGATATAAATCGTTCTATTGTCCTGTCGTATGTACGTTCGATCTCTTTTGAGAAAAAGCAGGCAGGTATTTCATTGCTTCTCAAATGATATCGGACGCATTCGCAGCATATGCCCTTACGAGGACAGGGTTCGTAGGTACAACTGCAGCTTTTGATGTTAGATTCTTTATTTGGGCAAACTTTGATAGTCATTATTCGGCCTTTTTAGGGTAAATAGCTTTAATCGAGGCCTGTTATGGGGGTAAAAAAGACGTAATAGATTAACGAGCCCATTAAAAGGACGATGGTAGACCATTGGCACAATTTAAGCCCTAAAGATTTGTGCTCGAGGTCTTTTTTTGAAAGAAAAAACATTCCAACCCCGAGCATTATATGCGGCGCAATAAGACAGCCGCTAAAATATAACCACCTGTTTTTCATTGTTGTTTTTTAGGCGCATCAGCTATTAAAGTAAGATTATTTCCGTCGAAATAAAGATATTTATTTTTAGATAAATAACCGGCATCCACCGGAATAGCCGCGTACTGCCTTGCTTTATATATCCACACTTGCCGCTGAGAGCCTGTCGCGTCTTGCGCTCCGAGCTTATTTATTATATCCGGCTTTCCCCACTCCTTTATTACTTCTTCTTTAGACATTCCTATCTTTATCGATTCCGTGCCCAGAGGGTGCCGTATAACCTCTTCGGGCGCCTCGAAAGGATTTATTTCCGCACATCCGTAGATGCCCATCGCTAATATGAATAATAAGAATGGCGTAATACAGCTTTTATATGGGGAAGTCACCATTTACTCCTTTGTTTTTCTGGTACGCTCTATAATTTTCGTCTCGTTATAGATCAGATCGCAGAGATACTTCAAAAAAGTATTTTTATTGTCTTCTTCTATTTGCACAAATTCTAACCCGACCTCAAACGGCGCCGCATCTTCGGTAGACAATTTTTTAGACCATATCGTTTTGCCTTTTATGTGAACGGGATTGGTCGCTCCGGGTATAGTTAGATTAAGGTCAAGAAGAGACCCCTCGTCGAGCTTCCGTTCGCTTATGAATCTCAATCCATCACACGATAGGTCCTTAGTGGCAACCCGCTTTCGCACCGGATCGGAATCTTCTTCAACCACATACTTTACTTCTATGGGGACCTCAAGGCGGATAAATCTTCTTCTTTCTTCCATAACTCTTTTCATAATAACCACCTGGTATAATTACCGTAATTGGTTGTTGATCCTTGCTATGCCCTGACTAATAATACACATAATACACGGGGATTAAAGCAGAGATAAGTATATCACAGAGCGTTTCTCGCGTCAAGTGTTCTCATCTCATCAGGCGGTATTATAACTGCGCTTATGAAATTTAATATTCCCACGGCGATCAGACACTGGAAAATTCCTAAAATGGGAATAAGTATGGCCGCGATTAAAAGCGCTCCTATCATTCCGCCGATCAAGTCTATACCATATAACAAGCCCGCAACCCTGCCCACATCCTCTTTTTTTCCGAAGGCTATTTTGCTTGCCAGGGGAAACTGCATACCACCCACAACGCCGAATATAAATATCAAAAGCGGAAATATTATTACGGCCCCGACTCTCACCGAATAAGCTTGACCCAGCCCTGCCAGGATCTTAAATATCGCTATCGGGAGGAACGAAAAAGCGCTTAACGCCAATTTACTTTTCCTAAGCGACATTAAAGGAGAATTTATTAGGTCTAAATTTTTTGACACGATGTAACTACCGGCGAACAGGCCCGTCATAAACGATGTTACAATAAAACCAAGTTTATAATATAGACAGCCATAGATGACCTGAAAGGCAAGCATTATATTGACCTCCGCCGCCATTTGCGTAAAACCGGTAGTTCCCAGGGCTATGAAAACGGCTTTATTTACGATGCCCTTTTTGTTTAATCGAACCCCAAGCAGTACTAAGTAGATAAAAGCCAAGAAATACCACACCATTTTTTCGTTTATTCGCCGGAGCAGCGGCTTTATGCCGGGTTGAAAAGATGTAGCCCATAAGACCATGTCGTAATAGTAGGATACGGGATTGAAATCGGTGTTTACGCGGGTATTTCTCGCGTTCAATATTACGTTTTCAGTATAGGCGATTTTTTCCGGAGACAGTTCGTTATTTAAATAATAATCTCTGACGAACTGCGTTTTTATGCCCCGATCGTTTAGGATTTTTTGAAATGCCCTTGCGTCCAAGCGCGGCGACGTCTCAGCGCCCTCCGCAGCGATAAACCTTACTCTTTCGCCCGGTACAATTTTTACGTAAAACTTGGCGGCGCGTAAGGTTTTATAAATAGTTCCCAGATATTCGGCCATCTCGGGCCCGATATAGTTTTCGCCCGCTTCGCAGCTTAGCGATAATACGCCGTTTTTATTGAGTTTCTTTTTGGCTTCAACAAAAAATTCTTTTGTATAAAATCTGTTTATCTGAGCGGTATGAGGATTGGGTACGGACAAAATTATAACGTCGTATTGCTTCGAAGTCGTCTTTATGTAAAAACGGCCGTCGCCATCAATGATTTTTAAAACCGGGTTAGCCAGCTGAGTTTTTAGCTTTTCCCCTATCGCCTCTTTTGCCATCTCTATCAGGGCCGGGTCCAGCTCCACGTATTCTACGGATTCCAAATTGTATTTATATAATTCGTCAAGCGATCCGTTTAACCCTCCGCCTATCAATAGGACATTTTTCGGATTCGCGCAAAAAGTCATGGCGTAATGAACGGTTTCTTCCGCCCCGCGGGTGTCGGGAAAAGTGAATATAAAACCGCCGCTTGAATAAAAATTTAATTGATTTCTCTCGGAAGTCACAGCGAGTGAGCCGTAAATAGAATTTTCGGTTTTTATAAGGTTAAAAGGCCGCCACATCAATCGGTTAGATAGTATTTCAGCCCTATCTATGGCGCCGGCGGGCCAAAGCGACAGTATCAGTATTAATAGAATAGCGGGCAGGTATTTTGGAAATTTCGCGGCATCGCGGCTCGTATTTTGCAGAAGAAGCGCAGCGATTGCTATATTTAGGGCGCATAGTATAAAAGCTATTTCAAGAGATGTTAATATTTTTATTAGAAACAAGCTAGCGATAGTTCCGCCTATTACGGTACCGGCGGCCTCGAGAAAAAACGCGCTACTCGTGCCTTTTGCTTTGTCGGAATAAAATTGAGAATAGATTTTCGCGCCTAACGGAAACAGAAAGCCATAGGGTACGCAAAATACGCTTAGCGCAATTAACGAGAGATAAAACACCGGGCCAAATCCGATTATTTCGCCCGGCATCAGTCCCATTGCATGTTTAATAACCCGGCTTAAAAATATCGCGGCGGGTATTGAAAATGACAGGACTATCAATGTTGCGGAAAAAAGCTCAAGTTTAGTGCTCTCGCGGTCAGAAAATTTTCCGACGATAATACTGCCGAAAGAGACAAGCATAAGCCAGCTGGCGAGTATGGCGCCTATGGAAAGTTCATTGCCGTAAAATATAGTTAATAGTTCTCGAAGGATGATTATCTCGGCACTTATGCTAGTCGCGCCCAGTATTATGAATGATAGAGCGATAAGTCTTTTCTTTTTTTCCATCTTATCCGATTAGCCGAGATACCGAAGAATGGTGCAGAGAAGTGCTTGTTTGGATTTTTGGCGCTTCCCACACGCCCGCTATTTTCGCCGAGCAGTATTTGCACAGCGAGTTTATTATATTGTTCTGGGCTATAAAATACCCTTTCCTTTCAACGAGCAATCTTTTGCAAGAAGAACAATATGTGTTATTGCTGGGATGCTCGGGAATGTTTCCTATATAGACAAACTTTAATCCCGTGCCCATAGCCGTATCCCTAGCTTCTATAAGAGTCTCAAGCGGGGTAGGATAAAGATTTTTTAATTTATATGTAGGCCAAAACCTTGAAAAGTGCAGCGGCGTTTCCGAACCAAGATTATCTTTTATCCATATGCACATGCTTTTTATTATCTTCATATCATCATTGAGAGTCGGAACCACTAAGTTTGTTATTTCCAGCCAAACACCCTTCTTTTTATATATTAACAGCCCCTTGAGTACTACGTCTAAGTCCTCGGCGCATATGTCATTTAAATATTTCTTATCAAAGCCCTTCAGATCTACATTGGCGGCGTCGAGGTAATTGCATAACTCATTGAGGGGATCAGGGTTTATAAAGCCGCCTGTTTTTGATATATTTTTTATTCCTTCTTTCTTGGCGAGCGCGGCTGTTTCTATCATATATTCATAAAAGATGGTAGGTTCCGAATAGGTATACGCGATGGAGCGGCAGCCCTCTTTTTTTGCGTTTGATATTACGGCGCTGCAAGGTAATTTTACATTATCCGTTTCTTCGGGAGTCATTTGCGATATCTGCCAATTCTGGCAAAATTTGCAGCGGAGGTTGCAGCCTGCGGTGGCTATGCTGAAAGCCAGCGTTCCGGGCAACATGTGGTATATAGGCTTCTTTTCTATGGGGTCGACGTGAACGGCGCACGGTAACTCATAAACTAAGGTATTGAGTTTGCCGCCTGCGTTTTCGCGGACCCTGCAAAAACTTCTCATGCCTTCCTGCAAGGTGCACTTGCGCGGGCATAGCAAGCATTGAACGGTCTTATCGTCGAGTTTTCGATAAAACATCGCTTCTTTTAGGCCCCTAGTTTCGCCTATTTTCCCGTGGGCAGTTTTAATCCCGAAGATATTGCCTAATAGGGGCGTCGTGTAAATCAACAACCCGCATCTGAGGAGGGTTTTAAGGAAGTCTCTTCTAGAGATCTTTTTTGGCATATAGCGTTATTAATCTATTGGCTAATGGCCGGATTTTGTTCAGAGTTTGCCGGCGGAACGGCCGTTTCCTGGTCTTGTGGGCCTTGCGGTTCCTCTCCTACCGTCTCGCTTAGCGTACTTTCTGTTGTAGCGCTAGGGAGCGGAGGCAGAGTTAAATTATCGTCAAGCCAAGAAATTATACTTTTTATTACGGATGCGTCGGCTTCAATATGGTCTCTTATATTGTTGTTTTTGACCATACTTCCCATAAGGTGATCCAAATCGCCAAAATATGTCGCCGTAAAATTATTATTGCCGCTTTGTGAAAGTAAATCTTCCATCTCCCTTGCTTCTTCAGGAAAATTTATATTATCTTTTTTGCCGTGTAGTATCAGAACCGGTATTTTCACTTTTTTCAACGTTTCGATCATATCATAACTGTCCTGTTCCCGCAATTTCTTTGTAAATACGCTGTTGTCTAACACGGTTATCCAATCGCCCTTATCCTTAGTTATTTCCCTGCTTTTTGCTATAGACTTTATTACATTATCCAAATAGGCCGAGTCGGTAGTAATATTACTTTTAATGAATTCTTTTACTTTTTTAAAATCGTCTTTTGCCGGATTCATCGAAACGGCCGCCGATATAATGATGCACCCCCTTATGCCATCATCCATGCTTGTTAAATACGCCGCGTAAAATCCTCCTTCCGAATACCCCAGTACAGCTATCCGCGACTGGTCAACTTCGGGAACTGATCGTAGAAATTCTACAGCTTTTTTTAAATCGGCTATTTCTTCCGACTGGTCATAGGTAGAAAAAAATCCCTGACTTTTGCCGATGCCTCTTTTATCGAATCTAAAAACACAATAACCGTTTTCCGCAAGGGCATGCGCTATATCCGTAAACATGCCCATAGCGGTGTTGTCCGATGGGCCGCTGTCCCATATAAGAAGGATCGTGGGGTAAGGATTTTCTTCTTTGTTGGGAATGGACAAGATGCCGCTAAGCGAGATATCTCCGTTTTTGAACATAACCTCTTTTTCAGAATAAAGACCGCTTTTCTTTACATATTCCTCTACCGGAATAGTTTCCCTTTTTTCGCACAAGACAGCCTTGAATCCGGTTTTAGGAATTTTTACCATGAGGACATTATGGAATGCTTGAGCTGTCCACACTGATATTAAATCACCATTACTCAGCTCGAAAACCAGATTGTCGCACCTTACCTTTTTACCTTCTATATCTATAACGTCTTTTCCGATAGCGGTGACGGATACCATACCTGCTAAGGGGGGCAAATTCGGAGAGATGGCTGTGAGGGTATTGAAAAATTGCTCACCACGCTTTTTAAAATTATATCTTTTGACCAACGGCGGATAAGTGACTAAAGCCCCGCTTTCAAACATAGTAAAGTTGCCTAAGACTTTTATATTGTCTAGAAAAGCAAAGGCGGCATCCGCTATCCCCAAAAACGCTATAGTATTGTTATCGTTTTTTATATAAACTGTGCTTTTCGCGCCGTTTGCCGTCGTTTCTTCTGTATAGTCGATGAGATTTTTTCCGGTTGAGTCAAACCTCATCTTTCTCATTGTTTTTTGGCGGAGCATATCCCGCGGCAGCTCAAGAGAGGATTTGTATATTAACTTGTTTTCTACCAGGTATTTGTCTATTTTCTCGTATCCCGTCAGGACATTGTCGTGATAAACGGCATAAAAAAACGTTTGGCGGCCTTGCCTGTCTATGTATAGGAACGATACTATAAAGAGGCCTACTGCCATAACCACTATGATCGCAAGATATATGTAAACCTTTTTCATTTCAAACGTTCTCGATATTTAGCGCGGATATAGTTAAAAAATTTGATGTATTCTTCGCTTTTATAGTCGGGATACGTTGAATCCGTGGGTCTAAAAGTTCCGCCCTCAAACTTCAGCGTAACCTCGGCATATATCCCCTTCTTGAGATATATCCTGTGCCCGTGATCTTTAGTCGTTAGAAGTATTAACTTGCTTTCGGTTATATAGCCCGGGTCTATATTTATCAGCCGTAAACCCGATTTCGAAATTTTTGCCTCTATTTTATTTGTTATTAGTTTTACCTTATAAATATTTTCCGGGCTTACCGGGCGTTTTAAACTTATAAATTTTCGTTTCAGATTCTCGCCGAATTCTTGTTTGTAATAATCGGTATGGCAAAAGGTGAATATGCCGCTTTCCGAATCAATTGGCCCGATTTTTTTTAGTATAAATAATCGCGCTAATTTATTCGCCGCCTCATCTTTGAATATAAATCCTATTATTAATTTGATTCTTTTATGTAGTATGGGTAAGCCCATAGAAACGCTTTTATTATCCGGAAGCTTTTAATCCCCTCCGCAGAAATCCCGGGGCTTTAGGCCGGGGATTTCTGCTTCGGGGAGGGGCCCCACTAAATTATTGGGTATTAGTTGTTTTACCAATATAACTGGTTAACCTGGCGTCGTCATCAGGTTTGATATTTACAAATTGCACGCCCGTTTGAAATATTCTTCTTCCTGATGCGTCCCGCTCGTCAAATTCTCCGCTGGTCCATACGACCTTCCCGTCCGCTTGAATCGGTTCTTTGGCTTCGGGGATATCAAACTCCAAAAATAGCAGCGTTCCTTCGGCGAGTTTTTCATTTACAATTAACCTCATTCCCTTTCTCGATATGTCTCTTATCTCGCCGTTAAGCTTTATGTGCAGTTTCTTTTCTACGCTGTATTTTACGACTAATTCGGTAGTTACGCGTATGGCTTTTCGCCTTTCTTCACCGTCCCAGTATTCTTTGACGATACCGCGGGGAACGCCGGATTTCTTTACGCCTATTTCTTCAATAAAAAGAGCTACTAATGCGGAAATAAGCACTAATATAATTATAGCCTCTATTAATAAGAGCATTCATGACCTCCGGTAAAATTATATGTGATTATTATACATTGGGAAGGTATCATTTGCAAGACAATCTTAGCGTTGATTATGCCAAGAACTCTGCTGACTTTGTATTAACGCAGATGAGCACAGAATCGTGCTTTAGGTTACGGGCCTTACAGATTAGCACAGATTAATACTGAAAAGCATGGCATCTGTGATCATCTGTGTCTTCCAATCTGCGATCATCTGTGTAAAAATGTCAGCATACTTTGTTACATAATCTTAGCGTTGCTGCTTCTGGAGGATATCGAGAAATAGAGTTCCTATCGAAGGGTCAAATTGGCCGTTTAGATTTTTCTTTATTTCGGTTATTGCCTCGACCGTTGTCATGCCCCTTCTATATGGCCTTTTACTGGTCATAGCGTCAAAAGCGTCAACCACAGCAAGTATACGTGATAGCACGGGTATTTCCTCACCTTTTAAGTTATCCGGATAGCCGTTTCCGTCGTATCTTTCGTGATGATAGCGGATTACCGGAAAGCATTTTTTAAGGAATTTGATGGGAAATATCATTTCGACGCCTCTTGCGGGGTGCGTCTCTACTTCCGCTCTTTCAATAGCCGTTAAGGGTCCGGGTTTTTGCAATATAAAGTCGGGAATGGCTATTTTACCGATATCGTGCAATTTCCCGGAGTACATAAGGCTTTCTACCGATTTTTCATCTAGGGCCATTTCCTTGGCGATTTTAAAAGCGTATGTTGTAACCCGCTCCGAGTGGCCCGAGGTATAAGGGTCTTTTGCTTCTACGGCCCTTACCAGCGCAGCAATAGTACTGTAATAGTTTAATTGTATCTTCTCGTGCAATGTGGCGTTATTTAGCGCTATAGCGGCATGAACGGCGAAGGTAGAGATGAGGTTTATCTCTGATGTGGTGAAATATTTTATATTTCTTGAATAGGCGGTAATAGTACCCAGTATTTTATTTTTGAATGCTATAGGAACGACAAGCAAGGCGCGCATACCCTCCTTACTGCATTCTTCATAATATTTTACACGACTATCATGCAGGACATCTGGTATGGCTATTGGCACGCCGCTTTTGACCACAATGCTGGATATCCCTTCGCCCATCTTTAATAAGCGAGCCCCATTTATAAAATCTTTACTTACGCCGGAAGCCGCTTCTAATATTAACGTAGCTTTTGCTTCATCAAATACGCGGACCAGGCATCCGGATACATCGAGAAACTTTGGAACCGTATTTACGATAGCTTGCAAAACTTCATTTACTTCAAGGCTTGAAACGAGCCTATTACCGAGTTCAAAAATAGTTCTAAGTTCTTCATCCGCCAGTTTTAACTCGCTTGCGCGCTCATCGGCTATCTGTTTTAAGACTTTATTAAGCTTTTTAGTGCTTGCGCTTGCCCTGCGCACTTTTACCTCACTCTTTCTTTTTTCAGTAATGTCTATTACTAGCTCCAGCACTTTTTCGACATCGCCTCGCGAGTTAAATATGGGCGAAGCCGCTATTCTGTAATATCTTTTTTCGCCCGTAGTAGTAAAACCTATGCGCAGGTTGCTGATATGGGTCTTCTTGTCCCGAAAAGCCTTGATGACAGGGCAGCCATCGCATACATGTTCGCGCTTTTCAAAGATCATGTAGCACTTTTTACCTAGAAGATCCTTGTTGGGACCAAACCAGGCCTCTTGCACCTTATTTAGCCATACGATCTCCATCTCCTTGTTAATTAGGCAGAGACCTGCATTTAGGTTATCCCACAGTATGGAGTCGGTGTCGTAAAAAATATTCAGCCTGTTTTGTATATGAGATAGTTGCATTTTATTTCCCTAACGCGTATAGTGAATATTAAAGCCGACCTACCATTACTGGCAGCTCGGCTGTCTTTGATTACCGGATATGTTGCAAAGCCTGAAAGTCCATTCAAAGACCGCGGAGCTTTGCTATAAAAACGCTAACTAACTTTTGATACTTTTATTTTTCCTAATGATATGCCCTATGAACGGCACAAATAAGTATACCTTATTATAGTTTGATTGTCAAGGTAAGCGGGCCCTATAAGCGCTAAAAAGCAGGCTTGTCGCCCTCTACCTCTTTTACTAGAAGCGGATATCGGACTTTTAAATCGCCGTTTAAGAGCACCTCTACGGCATATTCGCCGGGTGAGTCAAACTTTAGGTTATTAAAGCGCGCAATAATCCGGTGTTTTGCCTTTAGATCCTTTAATGAAAATAAAGTCTCCTTGTCTTCCGCTAGCAGATCGCCGTTTTTGCTTATTATCCTGCTTCTTTGCCTGAAATCCCCCATGCCGCTTGTCCAGCAGTTCATTATAAATAATGTCGGGTGGATGGCCGGAAATTTTCGGGCGCCAATTGTTTCAAAAAGCCCTATGAGTATAAACTTTCCGTTATCTTCTCTTCTTACGTCGTCGCACAGAACCGAAAATAATAAAGTCGGTGTTATTATCTCTTCGTTTACCATTTATTTCTCCCTTGATAATATTTTACAGAATATCCTTATTCTGCATTTTCGACCCATTCGATGGTTCGACTCTGCTCACCATCGACACTGAGCATAGTCGAAGTGTCGACTTCGCTCAGGGTTGACCCTGAGCAAGCTCTGACTCTTTAGTAGGAGTGCGCCGAAGGGTCGATAAAAAATACCTCTGCTCATCTATAAGATCGTCTACCTTTATTCTGGTAGACTTTCCGAACCTTGCCGATCTATCAAATACCTTTTTCGGATCGGTTGTCCGGAT
>Ga0315294_10002093_pt1 | contig 21820 bp, 18 predicted proteins | sample YL17G13_40_MG_FD_203626 | JGI IMG/M metagenome (GOLD analysis project Ga0315294, IMG submission 203626) | Sediment microbial communities from Yellowstone Lake, YNP, Wyoming, USA - YL17G13_40 | ecosystem: Environmental > Aquatic > Freshwater > Lake > Sediment | place: USA: Wyoming | collected...
CCCGCCCTTGTCTGTGGCGTCGTTGGCGACGATGAGAACCTCGCGGCCGTGCACTCGGCCAATGCCCGTCACAACTCCTGCGCCCGCACATTCGTTGTCGTACTGATCCCATGCGGCGAGCGTGGAGAATTCAAGGAACGGACTTCCGCGGTCCAGAAGGCCCTTGACGCGGTCGCGGACAAGCATCTTGCCGCGCTCGAGGTGACGCTTGCGGTGATGCTCGGGTCCGCCGAGCTTCACCTTCTCCATGAGCTCCTTCAGCTCATCGACAAGGCGCAGGTTGTGCTCGACGTTCTCCTTGAAGTCGGTCGAGGTGGTGTTGACTTTCGATTCGATCCTGAACATGGTTTTTCAAGTGTACAGAAGAATGAGACAAACGCACACGAAAACCCCCGCATGATGTCCGGGGATTCAAAAGCACTCACAATGATGCCGCATCGCGGCGGCGATTGCTACAGTGCGACCACCTTGTACCCGTACGCCAGCACGCCGCCTTCGCCAACCGACTGGATTTTCCGGAACTCCACCTTCAGCTTCATCCCGATCTTGATCTCGTCGAACGGCGTGTCGGCTATCTGTGTCGTGATGCGTGCGCCCGGCGCGAGCTCGACAATGCCGATCGCGAACGGCCGCTCATCCTGGAACTGGCTTCCCGGCGTATGAATGATCGTGTAGGTCAGCAGCTTGCCCTCATCCGGAAGCTTCCTGATCTCCATGTCCTCGCAGCCGCAGGAACACACCAGGCGCGGGGGGAAGAAATACCTGTCGCATTTCCTGCAGTAGCCGGCCTCGAGCCGATATCGTTGAGGTATGAACCTCGCGTATCTTGCAGGGGTTACACTTTCGAAGCTCATGACATCGCCTCCAGAATGTGGACTACCGAACTGCCGCCGGACCCGCCCATGTTCTGGGTCAGTCCGACCTTAGCGCCTTTGACCTGGCAGACGCCCTTCTCACCCCTGAACTGCTCGACCAAAGCGATGATCTGCGCCACGCCGGTCGCGCCGACCGGATGACCCTTGCTCTTGAGGCCCCCCGATGTATTGATCGGAATCCGTCCGCCGACCTTTGTCTCTCCAGCCTCGACAGCCGGGCCGCTCTTGCCCCTCTCCACGAAGCCGAGCTCCTCCATGATGAGAAGCTCAGCGATTGTGAAGCAGTCGTGCACCTCGGCGAATTGAATGTCCTTCGGGGACTTGCCGGCCATCTTGTAGGCCTTGTCCGCGGCGAAGCGAGTGGCGTCGATGGCCGCGAGATCGGCTCGTGAATGCAGGGCGATGGTGCCGGTCGCCTGTCCGGACCCGATTATCCTGATGATGGGCTTGCCGAGCTTCTTCGCGTTCTCCACGGTCGTGAGAATGATCGCCGCGGCGCCGTCGGTGATCGGAGAGCAGTCAAGAATGTTCAAGGGCTCCGCGACCTTGGTCGAGTTGATGACTTCCTCGACCGTCACCTTCATGCGGTACTGCGCGTTCGGATTGTGGAAGCCGTTCTCGTGGTTTTTGACGGCCACCATCGCGAGGTGCTCGCGCTTCGTACCGTACTTGGCCATGTGCGCCCGCGCCATCATCGCGTACAAACCGGGGAAGGTGATCCCGTTGTACGCCTCCCATTCCTGATCGCAGGCGGTCGCGAGCGCAAAAGTCGCTCCGTCGCCGGACACATCCGTCATCTTCTCGACACCGCCTACGAGGACGATGTCTGAGAAGCCGCCGGCCACTTCCATGAAGCCCATCCGCACTGCAATACCCCCCGAGGCGCAGGCCGACTCGACCCTCGTCGCAGGGATCGGGTTCACGCCGAGATAGTCGGCCATGAGACTGCCCAGGTGCTCCTGGCAGTTGAACAGCCCGGATGTCATGCAGCCCACGTACATGCTGTCCACATGATCCACCCCGGCGTCCTTGATGGCGAGCAGGGCCGCCTCCACGTACAGATCGCGGAGGTCTTTCTCCCAAAGCTCGCCCCATTTGTTCATTCCTACTCCAACTACCGCTACATCTCGCATGGTCGAAAGCCTCCGTTATTTAGCCCTCAGGATCTTGCCCCTGAACTTGGCGTAATTTCCGTAATCAAGATAGATGGGACGGTGTTCGAGCTGGTAACGCGTTTTCTCGACCATGTCGCGGACCTCGTCGATCCGCTTCGTGACCTCGAAAATGAACGCGTCCGACCCGGCTCCCGAGCCGTAACTGACCATCAGTATGAGCTGGCCCGGCTTCGCGATATCCAATGTGGCAGTGAGCCCGATGGGGCTTGCGCCGGAGTAAGTATTGCCCAGCTTCGGGACCAGCCATCCGGGCTCGATCTTCTCCTTGGGAAAACCGAGCGCCTTGCCGGCCCTGAGCGGGAACTTCCCGTTCGGCTGGTGCGCGATGAACCAGTCGATCTCCTCCGCTTTCATGCCGGCCATGTCCATGATCCCTTTTCCGGCGCCGAGAACATGCTTGAAATAGGCCGGCTCTCCGGTGTAGCGTCCGCCGTGCTGCGGATAGTGCTGGTACTCGCGTCGCCAGAAGTCCGGGGTGTCGGTCATGTAGGAGTAGGTGTAAAGCACCTTCGCGACCAGTTTGTCGAGGCCGAAGATGAAGGCGGCAGCACCGGCGGCCGCTGAATACTCAAGCGCATCGCCCGGCGCACCCTGGCTTGTATCCGCGCCGATCGCCAGCGAGTACTCGACCGTCTCCGCTTTCACCTCCGAGTACCCCACGAACATGGCCTCGCTTCCCGCCTTGCAGGCGAACTCGAAGTCCGCGCAATGACACTCCGGGACGGCGCCGATCGCCTCAGCGACGACGGTCCCGGACGGCTTCACGGCATACGGATGCGACTCAGAGCCGACATAGACGGAGCCGATCCTCTTAGGATCGATCCCGGCACGCTTGATCGCGCGCTTCGCGGCCTCCACAGAGAGCGAAATCGTGTCCTGATCGTTCGCAGGCACACTCTTCTCCGTGAGCATCAGCCCCTTCTTGTAGCTCTCCGGGTCGGCTCCCCAGACCTTCGCTATCTCCTCAACCTTGATGCGACGCCTGGGGATTGAGGCTCCGTATCCTATGATGCCAACGTCGGTCATAATATCCTCTCTTTCCTTTCTGGCTCCCCCCTTACGGGAGTCGCCGGGCGTTTTCTGCTATTCGAGGCCCGCCTGCTTCGCATGCGGACCGCTTTCGACTCAGTCACTCGAAATCGTGTCGCGGGAAGCCTCTCTTCACAAGGTCCCGCGCGATAACTATCCTGTGTATCTCGTTCGTGCCCTCCCCGATCTCCATCAGCTTCGCGTCCCGGTACATTCTCTCCACCGGGAACTCCTTGATGTATCCGTAGCCGCCGTGAATCTGCACGGCGTCGTTGCACACTTCCCGGCAGGTAATGGCTGCGAAAAGCTTGGCCATCGCAGCCTCGCGATGATGGTCCTCCCCGCGGGCATAGCGCCTCGCCGCGTTATAGACCAGGTGCCGGGCCGCCTCGAGTTTCGTCGCCGAATCCGCCAGCATCCACTGGATCGCCTGGAAATTGATGATCGGCTGGTCGAACTGCACACGCTGCTGCGAATACTTCAGCGCCTCGTCGAACGCTCCCTGTCCGACGCCCAGGGCCAGCGCGCCGATGCTGATACGTCCCCCGTCCAGGGTCTTCATGAAGACCCTGAAGCCCTGGTTTACTTCTCCGAGCCTCTGCGCATCGGACAGGCGGCAATCCTCGAAAATCAGCTCGGTCGTCGATGAACCCCTGAGGCCCATCTTGTTCTCATGCTTCCCGACACGGAAACCGGGGGTGTCCTTTTCCACTATGAACGCAGTGATACCCCTGGTCTTTGCCGGAGGGTCGGTGCTCGTGGCCACGACGAACGTCCCGGCGAACTCGCTGTTGGTGATGAACGTCTTGGTGCCGTTCAGGATCCATCCGTCGCTGTCCCTGACCGCGGTGGTCTTTGTTCCGCCGGCATCCGATCCCGCCTCCGGCTCGGTGAGACCCATGGCTCCGAGATATTCCCCGGAGCACAGCCTGGGAAGATATCTGATCTTCTGTTCTTCGGTCCCGAACGCATATATGGGGTAGCAGCCGAGTGAGGTATGGGCGGCGAGGGTGATGCCGGTCGAGCCGCAGACCCTGCTGAGCTCCTCGACCGCTATTATGTAGCTCAGGACATCCATACCCGTGCCGCCGTATTCCTCGGGCCACGGGATTCCCCAGAAGCCGAGCTGGGCCATCTTGGAGAGGATATCCGGGTCCATTCGACCCTTCTCGTCCATCTCGGCGGCTTTGGGAGCGAGCTCGTTCCGCGCAAAATCGCGTGCCATCTCGCGCACCATCTTGTTTTCAGCGGAAATATCCACAAGGAACCTCCGAATCGGCCACTTGTCCGGATCAAAGCTCCGCAGGGATTCAGGGGTCGGGCGCAATCCGACACAAAATGGAGGGTGCAACCCCTCCTCCGCTCGACCCCGTCCCATCAGGGAAAGGTGGAGTATAACAGAAGCCGAAACGCCTTGTCAAAAAGGTGCAAGACCCCGATTGCCGCGGGTTCCACGGTCATGTTTGCGACGATGACATCTATGAAAATACATTCTCGCCTAAACGAAGATCGCTCCCGGCGCTGCGATTACGGCAGCGTGCCCACGACTATCGAGCTGCTCTGCATCAGGTTCTTGAGTATCTTCGTCATCTCTTCCTTGATGACATATCTCTGCACCATGATGCGGGTCTCGTTGAGCCTGAGGGGGCCGATTATCTCGATGCCGCCACCTTCGCCCAAAGTGATCTCGTACTCGATGGGTCTGTAAAATCCCCTGCCCGGGTTCGCGATCACGCTCCCCTTCTCGTCCAGCGGCACGTATCTAAGAACCGGCACGATCCTGCTGTCCGTAAGCGTGTAAAGCTTGTATTCGTTCCGGGGATTTTCGAGCATCGCCTCGTAGCTGACGCCGTCGATGTGGGTCATTTTCTTCTTCCTTTCGAGTTCGCCGGTCTGAGACCGGTTTTGGAGACGGGTATTGTATCAGTTTCGTCCTGCGAACGTAAGCCCCCGGAGTTCCCGGTGCCATGGCGGCCAATCTTCTTGTGGCTGGAGCAGGAATCAGAGATTCTGCTGCCGTTTTTCTCCTAATAACATTGCACTATGTGATAATACTTGTTATAATGGACTCCAGAGGTGTCTGTCTCGACCTCTTTATCAGCCTGCGTAGGAGGCCTGCAATGTCGCGTTGCTCCCTTATCATTGGTGTTGCGCTCGCGATGCTGACGGCGGCCGGATGCTCGGCGGCTTCGGTCTCGCCGGCGACCCCCGGAACCGGTCAACCCGGTGAGATGACCGCACCGATCGACGCCCGGGTCGCTTCAAAAGTGGTCCCTTGGGGTTTCTACGATATCTCGATCGACACCGCGTCCTGGTCGGTCGGAGTCACACCCCTGAGGACCGCCGACTTCACCGTGGATGTGGTGACGTTTCTGCAGCCGCCTGCCGGCAAACTGACGAACCTGAAGCTGACGGTCACCGACGTATCCGAATGGTTCGACCTCGGGAAGATCGGTGTCGACGTGACACTCACGCACCCGTTCCCCGGAATGGATCAGTACACGGGACACGATGTGACAGGCGTCCTGATGAGTCCCGGCAGCATAATCGGCAAGTATGATGACGGGGTGCTCTACACGAATGGAGTCGACGGGGCCAAGCTCCTGAACGCCGATGGATACACGCGCTGGATGAATCCTGCCGAATTCGCACCGGACGGCACGATTTTCAATTTTGTGTCCGGAAAGCTCGGCTCGCCCGACTTCGGCATGTTCACGTCCACGATCAACGGGTTCAAGTACTTCGCCGACGGGCTTGTCAAGGATGAGAGCGTCGCCGGATATTACGGCGATCCCCTGAATGTTCACAACCGCGGGCAGTTCCGCGCCGGGGCGGCCAACACAAGAGAGTACGAGCTTCAGTTCCCCTTTGATGTCGGACCGATACTTCAGTTCCAGTACGGGGTTATCGCACACTGGGTCGAGCCGACCGAGATCATCCCCGGCGATATTCCCGGCAGCTTCCCGCCGGAAGCCAATGCGGACGAGGCGATATATCTCGCGGTCACAGCCGACAATTCCACGCTCTGGTACGAAGTCGACCACGGCGGGGGCGATGTGAGCCTCGATATCGAGATTTTCGACCAGGGCCTGCCGCATGACCCGGACGGCGTTCCTGGAGAAATCTCGGGGATCGCCATCGAAGCCTACGACGAGAACTCCAATAACCCTCTCCCGTCCGACTATGTATTCTTCCCGCTGAACGAGCTCGATGTGTCTCCGGGCTCGACGGGAATCTCCTCGGTCGTCACCATTGAGATTCCCAACTGCACTCCCGCAAGCCTGTTGCCGATCACGTTCTTGCTCACCGTCGAGTCCGCCGATCCCACGACATTCGACCCCGGCACAGGGAATCCGCCTGTCGACGCCAACCTGGCCGCCTATTCCTTCTACACGGAAACCGACATACTTCCCCATGAGCCGACCCCCCCGCAGGGAACACAGGTCACGGATCTGAAGCTCAAGACCAACCGGGTCTCCGGCGGCACTGCGATAGAGAGCCTGGAACTCTACTGGACGGACACGGGCGACCCGCAGTACGCGGTCTACCGGGATGCGGACCCATATGACAACAGCGGAGTCATCAACATCGATTACACTACGCCCGTGCTGCTTGTCGACGGGTCTCCGGCGATCATCACCGACTTCGACGGCAACGGGGGCTACGTGTTCACGGTGAGGTCGCGGTCAACGGCTGACGATCCGGCCACGGAGTCGGTCGACAGCAACCTGGCGCTGATCGAGATGGACAACGGCGGCAGCGAAACCGATGAGGGCAACTGGCTCATGGGCGGGAACTCGATCTACCTAGGACAGATGCGCATGCAGAGAGGCGCCGGTTGGGGCAATGCAGGCGGATGGGGCTATTTCGTCGACAACGGCTGCTGGGCCGACGCTTGCATGGTCATGTGGTCGACCCTCTGTACCCCCGCCGAGCCTGAAATCCCGGACGCAACCGAGTCCTTCATCGAGTGGGGACACTGGTACTACGACTGCTGGAAGAAATCCAACTTCTACTGCGGCGCCGGAGAGAACTATCCCGGCTTTACAGGGGGCGGCGCCACCGCTCCTCCGCCGGAGCCGATCGGATACGCCGATCCCACGAGAACGTGGTTCGAGTACGATATTTTCTACAATTACCCGGATGATCCTCCCGGGGGATTCGGAGATCCTGCCACGCATGTCGGGTACCCGAACCTGTCGATCACGGAGCTCTTCGGCACCCCAACGACCTCGGCGATGTGGCACGGCACGAACCAGACCTGGCTTCTCAGCCGCGTAAACGCCGGAATCACCGATGCGGATTTCGATTACGCCGCGGTTACGTGCAGCACATGGAGCACCCTCAACAACTGGCAAGCGAATGAGGGCCACTACTACATGGACGACCTCGCCGTCATTGTTTACTGACGCTCAGTAGTCGGTCTTGAGAAACGAGAAGCCGGAGATACGCCGTCTAAGGGCTTTTTCTCAGCGTCAAGCCCGGATCAAAAAAAATGCCGACCGACATCGACCGCACAACAGACGTTCCGCTTACCGCTGCTTCCTTCCGGACCTGACGGGGTTCACGGTGCCCGCTCGCGACGCGCCGATCGGCAGAGGAAGTATAACCGCCGCGGCTGAACCGGGCAAGTGACGACCGGGGATGGGCGCATCCGGCAATCGATCTTGCCGGTCCGCCGCTTTTCCAAGCGGCATAAGAAAGAAAAGAGCCGACTGGAAAGTCGGCGCACCCGGATAAAAAAACGGCAGGCTGGAAAGCCTGCCCCACGAAACCGCTTCTTCGACAATCGCTTTGAGCTTACGCCTTGTCGGATTCGGCTTCCTCGTCGGCATCCGCTTCCGCCGCTCTCAGCTCTTCCATGGTTTTCTTGTAGCCTTCCTTGGCGGCGCGTGTGACCTTGCCGGTGACTTCCTTCATGGTTGCGGCGGTCTCGGTGATCGTGGCGCCCATCTTCCTGGCCCTGCCGGTCATTTCGCCGGCGGTAGCGCGCGCGCGCTCGGACACCCGTCCGTACGTCTCCGCCGCACGACCGCCAACGTCGCCCGCGACCGTCTTCGCTCGCGATCCTATCTCGGTCGCGAACTCCTTGATCTGCTCCCGCGTCTCTCGACCGGACTTCGGCGCAAGAAGGATGCCCAGCGCTGCGCCGACCAGCAGCCCCATTCCGAATCCGGCGGCCAGATATCGTATGGTGTCCGCCGAGTAGTCGCTCCGATAATCGTCATCTCTGGTCATATTTCATCTCCTCATTCTATTCATTCTATGTCGATTTCGTCTTTGCCCGAACGTTGATACTCGCCAAGCGCCTTTGCACCCTCCATCAGCCCCGCGAACAGCCCCTTCAGCGTGTGCGCGATCGGCACAACTCCCCCTCGTATCGCCCCCGTCGTCGCCCTCGCGTCATCCGTCACCTTCTCCAGGTTCTCTATCAGCCTCCCAATTTCCTCGCCCCGCTCCCCAAGCTCCCTGGTAAACGGCTCAATGTTCTTCAGGGACTGATCGATACTGCTCATTATCGGTTTCAACTCGTCGTCGATGCTCGTCACTTTCTCATTGAGATTCTCAACGAGGGCGACAAGTTTATCGATAAGCCCCTTCAGGAACAACGCGACGACGAAAAGGGCGGCCGTCACGAGCGCGAATCCCACTCCCTGAATAAGGACAAGCAGAAGGGCCGTATTCGTGTCATTCACCGTTGTAGCTCCTTACTACCCATTCCTTCGACAAGAAACCGTGCACCTCAAGGAGGCACTATATTATAATCGTTTATCGAGGGTGTCAAACTCACGGGTGGCGGAAAAAATCCGGGGCATCCGGCAAATGATTTTCCACCTCACCCCCCCAGCCCCCCTCTCCACAATTAAACCTCACCCCCCTTCCCCCCTCTCCACAATTGTGGAGAGGGGGCTAGCGGGTGAGGTGGAGAGGGGGCTAGGGGGAGAGGGGGGAACGGGGGGTGAGGTTTGACTTTTGACTCCCTCCGACCCTGATTGATATACTCGCATCGGTCGTGGAGCTGTTTCCCCCTGGAAACCGCCGATAGGTTTGTTATGCCTTACAAGGCGTTGTATAGAACTTACCGCCCCCGTCACTTCAGCGAAGTGGTGGGGCAGGATCACGTGGTCCGTACGCTGGTCAACAGCGTGAAGCAGGACAAGGTTTCGCACGCCTACCTATTTTCGGGACCTCGGGGCACGGGCAAGACGACGGTCGCGAGAATCCTCGCGAGGGCGATCAACTGCGAGCACACGGTGGACGGCGAGCCGTGCGACAAGTGCCGCCGGTGCAAAGGCTCCGAGGAAGGGTTGGGCGTAATCGAGATCGACGCGGCAAGCCACGGGTCGGTGGACGACATGCGACAGCTTGTCGCGCAGGTGAGCCAGGTGCCGCTGTCCGGCGGGATGATGGTCTACATCATCGACGAGGTCCACATGCTGTCGAAGGAGGCGTTCAACGCGTTCCTCAAGACCCTGGAGGAGCCGCCTCCCCACGCGGTTTTCGTGCTTGCGACGACCGAGCCCGGAAAGCTCCTCCCGACAATCCATTCCCGCTGCCAGCATTTTGCCTTCCGACGCATACCGGTGAACATCGTGGCCGACCACATCGCGGGAATCTGCCGCTCCGAGAACGTGCCCGCCGAAGACGCCGCCATCAGGCTGATAGCTCGGGCCGGCGACGGAAGCGTGCGCGACAGCATCAGCATCCTCGAACAGTCCATCGCTTACGAGCCCGCCGGCCTCACGCTCACGGGTGTGAGAGATGTCCTTGGAATTCCCGACAGGATGGATATCCGCGCTCTCGGCGCCCGAGTTATCGCCGGCGATCCCGCCGGTATCAGCGCCTCCTTCGCCCACCTGATCGAATCCGGACGAGAGCCCTCTTCCATCCTCACCGAGCTCCTCCTGCACTTCCGAGACCTCCTCTTTGCCGCTCTCAATCTGGAGCACTCCGATCTCGAGATTCTCCCCGACGAGGAGCGACGGGAGGTCGTCAGTCAGGCCGCCGGCCTTTCCGTCGAGGAAATCCATCGCGCCATCGCCTTCCTGGCGAAATGCGAAGGGGAGATCAAGTGGGAAGATGAAGCGGCGCTGATTCTCGAGGTCTCGCTTTTGAGGCTTGCGGGGAGATTTTCGCGAGAACCCGCGACAGAGACACGGACGGTCCCGGCTCCGGAGACAGCAGCCCGTAAGCTCCCCGAGGAAGGACCCAGAGCACCCGATGTCCCCTCACGGAAACAGCCGTCCGTTCCTGAACGCCCCTCGCTCACCGGCGGGGTCAGTCTCAAAAAACCCAGGCCCGCGCCGGTTGAAGCAGCGGTCCCTGGAGCGAAAGAACCCGGGAAACCGGAACCGGCACCGTCACCGCAGAAATCCACAGGCGAGTTGCAGCCTCTGAGAATCCCCGAGGAGATCGATCCCCAGTGGAAGAATACGCTTGAGAGCGTTCGGGAGGCCTCCGTCGCGGAATACATCCTTCTCGCTCAGGCTGTACCGTCGCCCCCGCCGTCGGAGTGGCCTCAGGTCGATTCCGCAAAGCCCATGCCTCTCGAACTGACCCTCAAATATCCGTTCGAGCAGGGATTTCTGGTCAAGCTCATCAACGAGCCGCCCGTGATGAGCCGTATCACATCGCGGCTGGAGGAGGTCCTCGAGCGGACGATCATGCTGCGAATCGCGCAGGAACGCTCGGAAGGAAAAGACCTCCTTCCGTCGGGACAGACCGGACAATCGGGCATGTATGACGGGGAGGGTCATGTTGTCGGACCCGATCCGCAGGACGGCCCTTCTCTCTTCCCCGGCGCCGCCCGTACCGCCCCGACCGATCCGGATCTCAAGAGAATACATAATCTCATCGTGGAGGACTTCCCGGACTACAAAGTGGAGAACGAGCCCTCTGCGTGAATGAGCCCATGGGTAACGCTTCAAGGAGAACAGCATGAGTTTCGACATGAACGCGATAATGAGGCAAGCGAAGAAGATGCAGGAGAAGATGGAGAAAGTTCAGGATGAGCTTGCGAACGAGCGCATCGAGCATTCCACCGGGGGCGGCATGGTCAAGTGCATTGTGAACGGACAGGGCGAAGTGCTTTCGATATCGATAAATCCCGAGGCGTTGAGCGAGGGGCACGAGATTCTCGAGGACATGGTCCTGGTGGCGGTGAGGGAAGCGCTGCAGAAAGCCCAGGCGCTCCAGCAGGAGCGTATGCACGGCCTCACGGGCGGGATCAACATCCCCGGCCTTGGAATCTGACTCGATACGTGCACAACTATGTCCAGACTCTTTCCCGATACCGTCCGACTTCTGCTGGAGGAGCTTCAGAAGCTCCCCGGCGTGGGGCCGAAAAGCGCCCAGCGCATGATGCTGCATTTTCTGTCGGCGCCCGAGGAGGAAGTGAGGGCGCTCGCGGAAGTTCTCGCCCGCCTGCACAAGAGTGTCACGCCCTGTCCGATCTGCGGCAATCTTGCGGAGAACGGTCCGTGCGCGGTGTGCGCGGACGCCACTCGCGACCCATCACTGATTTGCATAGTGGAGGAGCCCATCGACCTCATCGCGATCGAGCGCGCGCACGATTACCGCGGCGTGTATCATGTTCTCGGCGGACGCATCAGCCCGCTCGACGGCATCCTGCCGGAGGACCTTGCCGTCGACTCGCTCGTCCAGCGTATATCGAGATCCGAGCCCCCGGTGCAAGAGATCATCCTCGCCACAAATACCGATGTCGAAGGCGACACCACGGCAGGTTTCATCGCTCAACTCCTCCATGAGAAATTCCCCGATCTACTGATAACCCGGATCGCGACTGGCATGCCCATCGGCGGCGAGCTCGACTACGCCGACCAGGTCACTCTCATCAAAGCCCTCCGAGGTCGACGCGAAGTCTAGCTCAGCATGCCCGTCCCGTGTAACATGCGCATCTTGCGCATGGTTCTTTCTTCCCCGAAAGACAAGAACCATGCGCAAGATGCGCATGTTACGACGGCGCTCCCGGATTCCGGGAGCGCCTTTCCAGAGACAGGAGGAGAAATGCCACAATGTGAAAATCACATGACCAGGAAGGAGGAGTGCATGCTGAAATTTATGTTATCAGTCGACCAGCCTCAACTCCGCAGGGCCGTCCTCGAGCTTGCCGTCGAAATATAGCTGCCAGCTCGAAGTATCCTGGCTTCCGGCCGCGTACTGCGCGTGGAGACGCCCGCCGGGATAGCCCGTCGGTATCGTCAGCACGTCAAGCTTGAACGTACCGTCGCCCGCGAGAGTCCCCGGCCAGGTGTTGCCGTAGTCGTCATAGTAATAGATCGACTTCGCGCCGACATCGGTGTCGAACTTGTTCACGTATACATCGAATCCGGCAGCCTCGGGCGGTATGTAGCCGAGGTCAATGTCGACCGTGCCTGTCGTATTGAAGTTGATCGGAAGCGTTCCGAGCGCCGTTATCTCGGTTCCGTTGTTGGCATACCAGTCCGCGGGATTGCTGGTGCAGGCTTTGGGAGGACCGGCCCTCAGGTTGAAACCGTTCTCCGAGGACCCGTTCGTGGTCATGGCATTGATGCGGTACTTGCCGTAGCCGTATGTCGCGAGGTTGAACGCCCATCCCGTGGGCGTAACCCACTTCATGTCGCTCGTCTTCATACTCGGGGTCCAGGTCGCTTCCGCAATCAGGGTGTCGTCAGTGAAATCCCCCGGGGTGCTGTCGGGAGCGTACAGCTGGAACCTCGTGGTCGTGTACTTGCTCGACGGCTGGGGGTGAGGGTTCGGAGGCGCGGGACGGATTTCGTCCACCTTGCCGGGTCCCGCGTCCTGCGCGTCGCCCACGTTATACGTGTCCGGATCGAATACCTGGACAACCAGGTCGTTTGTGGCGTTTTTCGCGAAGTAGTCGTCCTTTATGTCGAGCAAGAAATTGTACCCGTCATCATTGTAGTACGGGTTGTCGTCGCCGTTGTTCAGCCACTTCGTGGAGTACGCATCGCCGTACGTATAGTAACCGTAGGGGCCGAAGCAGCTCAGGTTCATGATTCCGTTGATCCCGTACTGCCCGGCAGAGCCGGTGATGTACAAAGGCAGGGGGCTCGTGTAACTCGCCGTTGCGTTAACCTTGAGCACGCCGCCGTTGTACCCCATGATCGGAGCCAGGAAATATTGAATGGGCTTCGAGATCTCAACCTGGTACCAGCCGGAATGCTTTCCATCGGGGTTGCGCTTTCCGGTCACCGTGATGCCGTCCTCACCGTGGGTATACCCGTTCTTCGCAGCCAGGTCTTTGGCCCTTATCAAGGCCATATCCTCCCAGGGAAGCTGCTTCGCACCGGCAAGAGCCGCGGCATCGCACGCACGCTGCACCCTTGCCCGCTCACGCTGGATGAAACCCACGTCCACGACCAGGCTAGCCATGCCCATTCCAACAACGATAAGCACGACCGCCCAAGTGAAAATGCTCCCTCGCTCCCTGTTCGATGCAACGCTCATGCGTCTGCATCGCTCTCTAATAGTTGACCCTGTCATACGTTCGCCCTCTATTGAAAGGATACAACTCTTGAATCCTTTCGCGTTCCCATCCTCTACACAGGGTTCAATCACTCAACCAGACGAGGCGGCTGGTACATACCCATATCGGGTGCGCCGCCTGAAGGCGAGTAGTTCTTCGTGACAATGCCGGGAACATAGAATCCGATCATCCAGCCGTTTTGCTTTATGTCCAATCCCATCGCGGACGCGTACGCTTCCTGCTCGGCTTGCGTAAGCAGGAAGAAAGGCGCGAAGCCGTCCACAACAACATTATCTCTGTCCCAGTCCGCACCGCTGTAAAAATCTGCGGCAGTGAAGGCATCTTGCCTGTTAACGTGGATCAGATGCACGATGGGAACATAGACTATACGGTTATTGTCCCCTTGCGACCGAGGGTCGAAATCGCCCCACTGTATCGGGTTGTCTCCAAGCAATTCCTCTCGACCTTGCTCCGGCGGGCCGGATATATTTCCGTTTCTCATCGGGACTGTGTCGCCAATCCGCATGGTCCCGGGCCAGCCATTGATGATATCGTACTTGATATCCGACGCACCGGCGTTGCCATAGGTGCCGTCGGAGCAAAGGCCCAGCCAGGCTTTCCAACCGCTGGAATTCACTTTTCCCTCCTCCGGCGGGGATGGCAAACTACCGTTCGCCCAGTCTTGAACCATGAAGTTTAATGGACCGTAGTTAACTACATAGGGGCGTCCATAGTTGTCGGGCATGAAATCATCCGACGGATCGTTGTTGAGGTTGGGATTGATAATAGCTGACGGGAACCCGTGACCTTTCAACGTGCCAACAGGTCGATGAGCCAGCGCGGTGGCTTGCGCTGCTATATCCATCGTGTCGTGCCCGAAAATCTTCATGAAAAACGTCGGCACCACTTCCGTCAGCTGCACTGTATATGCATAACCGTTCGCACTCATGGTCTTGGATCCGGGCTCGCCATAGTTCGTGCCAATGATGTTGTCGGCTTTTTCGTCGGCCACTGTCTGGTTCGGGAGGTACGATGCACCGGCAAGCGCAGCAGCATCGGCAGCTTTCTGCAACTGCGTCTTGGTCCATACACCTCTTCCCCAGTCCACGACGAGGCCTGAAGCTCCGATGATGCATGCGATAGCGATCACCGTAATCAGAAGAGCGTTGCCCTTCTCTGATTTCCTGTTTTTGCAGCTGTTTGTGGAAAACATCCGTTTCATATGAGTCATGGTTTTGTCTCCGTTCTATGCTGTGATTCTCGGGCTATGCAGGCTTCTTACTGCCAGCCTGGATTTGCGAACACCGAGAGTTACTCAATCATGAATTCCGCCTCCGAATGGAGATTTATTGTCGTGAGACCTTCTATGAAGGCTCCAAGAGGCGTGATGAGCTGCACGTCCTCGCGGACTATGGCCACGTAGATCAGGTTATCCGGCGTCCGATCGTTGTTGTCGCTCAGGACATTCCCGGCGGGATCCCTGATCTCGATCGTGATGTCTTCGGTATTCACAGGGAAAGTGCAGCTTTCCATTATCTTGGCTATGATCACGGTGTTCGTTTCGCCGACCGCGCCGCGCCTGGCGCCCTGCCTGGTCGCGTTGTCCATCTGGATCTGCTGGTGCAGAATCCAGCCGAAATCGAACATCCCCATGAAGAGGAGTATCAGGATCGGCGCCACGAGGGCGAACTCGACAAGGCTCTGGCCCCTCTGACGACAGCGTCCCAGTTTTCGTTTTATCGTTAATACGGCTTTCATCGTTGTCCTCCGTACTTCGTTCTTCTTTCATCCCGGCCCTTCGCTCTAAAAAAACCAAAGGGCCCAGGCTGTTCCAAAGCCAGAAGCCCTCTAAGACCTAGCCGGGTCCATTAGTCCTGATGGGCAGCCGGACCGTCTACTTGAGACTCCTGGCTTTGCGGCCCCGTCTCGCGACGGGTGTGCCTTTTTCCGTCGGACACCGGTCCGACACACCGGCATTATACCACAATATAGTATTGTATGCAAGACCCGGGAGTAATATAATCCCCCGGAAAAAGTGGTCCGCCGTGAACTAACGGCGGACCGGTCCTGAAATGGGTTAGATGGCTGTGGGGTGCCTGTCCCTGCCGGTCAAACGATCACGTCAAGTAAGTATCCACTTACTTCTTCCGCCACCCTCGCTACCTTCCCCCCGGCTGCCGCGATCAACTTCGCCTCCTTGAGGCTGATCGCAGCGTCAACAATCTCGCCTTCGGCCACCGATTCGGTCGCCCTCAGCAGAAGCGCTTCCGCCCTCGCGAACATCTCGACCACCGCTTGCATCGCACCCATGCCGCTTTGTATCGAGCCTATACCCAATCCGTGAGCGCTCCTGAAGATCGGTTCAACTTCTACGCTTCATTTCGACATGCCCCCCCGAAACTTAAGCCCGACGGGTGCCTTTCCCCCCGACCCTACCTTGCCTTCGCACCCGTTACGGGTTAACCTGCGAGCCGAAATGTCTCGCTTTCTCAGTCTTCTTTTCTTCGCCTTCTTGATCGGAGGGGGATGTATGCCCAGCACCACGCCCACACCGCCCAGCCATCCAATTCCGGTCACCGCTGTGAAGACTCCGTCCGGCGCGCTGCGCCCGCTTCTCATCGCGCACCGATGCGGGGCGGGTCTTGGTCCCGAGAACACCTGCGCAGCGCTGGTCCAGTCCAGCTTCTACCGTCCCGACTTCTACGAGGTCGACATCCGCCACACACTTGATGGTGTCGCGGTCTGTCTCCACGATCCCACACTCGACCGAACGACCGACCTCTCCGGGAATATCTCCGACAAGACCTGGGCGGATATCAGCGGCGCAGATGCGGGCGGCTGGTTATCTTCGACCTATACGGGCGAGCCGCTCCCGAGGTTCGAGCGAATGTTGGATTGTGTGAATCCCGCGCCCCTCGCGATCGAGCTGAAGGAGCCCGACATTTCCCCCGACCGGCTCGCGGCGCTTGTCGCGGCGCTCGACAAACGTCGAGACAAATCGTCGGTCGTGATGAGCTTCCACGCCACCGCGCTCGATGCCTGGCGCACTGCGGATTCATCTCACAGGCGGACCGTCTACCTGACCGTGCAGGTCGACGATTACGCGCTGAACGGTCCTCACGATGTGGTCGGGCTTTCGGCCGAAAGCTGCTCGCAGGAAAACGTGAGAAAAATCCACGCGATCGGAAAGGCGGTCTGGGTTTGGACCGTGAACGATGATTTCGAAGACTACATAGCTTTGGAAGTTGACGGGATCGTCACCGACCAGCCCGATTTTCTCAGACGTGCGCTGCCTCCGAGCTAGACTGTGGCATGCGCGTCCCGCGCATGGTTCCTACATCCCCGCTGCCCCGATTTTCAGCACGTAGATGTCCCTCAGCCCCGCTGACCAATGCTCGTTGATCCCGGTCCCGAGGTCGAAATCGACCAGATGCGAAAAACCTCCCGTAACGAAGCAGTATCCCTGCTCGTCCACTGCCACGTCCTCCGCCGTGTCCCAGTACAGTCCCCCCCATGTCGTCACCCAGAGGAAATTCCCGGACGAATCGAACGCACTGAGAAACGCGTCCCCCTGTCCGTTCGACGTGCGCTCGCAGCCGCCGGGTCCGGGATCGAAATCGACTGTCTTGTAGAAATCCCCGGCGACATACACTTTCCCGTCCGGTCCTGTCGCAACGCCGCATCCCTGGTTCCATTGATCCTCGCCGGATGTGCCCCATGTTCCTGCCCATTCGAATTCGCCGGATGAGTCTATCTTGGTGAGATAGGCGTCGCGCCATCCGACCGACTCTTTCGTGCGCACCCCGTCGCCGGGATCGAAATCCACCTCTCCCTGGAAATAGCCGGTCACGTATGCGTCGCCGTTTTGGTCTATTGCGAGCGACGAACTCTTGTCGGTCGCCTCGCCTCCCCAGCTTCGAGCCCGGACGAGATTCCCCCAGGGATCGAACCTGCTCAGGTAGACATCCGATTCGCCGTTGGAGACGTGCTGATCGATTCCCTCTCCGGGGTCAAGGTCGGCCAAGCCTACAAAACTTCCCGTCACGAATATGTCCCCCGACGGACCGACCGCAAGGTCCGCGCAATCATCCCACGATTCTCCGCCCCAAGTTGTTACCCAGGCGAAGCCCTCGTTCTGATCAAATTCCATCAAGAATGCATCAGTGCCACCGAACGCTGTTCTTTCGTCGACCCCCTCACCAGGATCGAAATCCACCGTTCCCGAGAAGGTACCGACAACAAGTGCATTTCCCTCCGAATCGAGCCCTATGCCGTCGGCACTCTGAGCGTCCCATACCAGAGTCCCTGTCTGCACGCCATCCGGGTTAAAGCTGACAAGGAAGGCCTTGTTACCGTCAGAGAGACAGTGCCCGACACAATAGGCGTTCCCCTCCGCGTCGATTGCGAAATCCGAAACATAGGTGTCCATCAACAGGTACAGCCACTCGCTTCGCCACATTGCACTCCAGAGGGACTCTCCGCTCGGGTCCAGCTTGGTAAGGACAGCCCATGCCTGACCCAGGGCCCCGGAATCTCCCGCACTGAAGACATTCCCTGATCCATCGAACGCCACTGCCTTCCCGAAATCATCGTTCTCCAATGCCCAGAGAAACGCCCAGCCATCCTCTCTTACTGCGACCTTCAGCGGCCGCGCGAGTGTGTCCGTCTCGCCCTCATCGTCAGTAACCCGGAGCTGCACCAGATAGATTCCCGGATTGTCCCACGCGTGCTCGAAAGTCTCACCCTCATCGTCGAACGCTCCGTCATTCCCCCAGTCCCATTCGTACTTGACGATTGCGCCGCCGTCCGGATCGTATGAATTTCGACCGTCGAAAAGCATTGCGTCGCCGACGGTCTGCTCGAAACCCTGCGCCACAGCTACAGCGACCGGCAGCGCCCGACCCGCAGCCACTTCCACCACCAGCGGCTCGTCGAGCATGTCCGATTTCCCGGTCGAGTCGGTCACCCTCAATTGCACCATGTAGGTCCCGGTCAGGGGGAACTCGAGCGCGGGCTCCCATACTTCATCCGTCGGAACGAAACCCTCCTTCGGGTCGTACGAGAGGTCCCAGTCCCATTCGGTGATATCCCCCCAGCCGTCGGGATCGGTCGAGTCATTGTAGAAACGCGCAACCGCTCCGGGGAGAATCTTTTCGGGGTCGGCGAATGCCGATGCGTAAGGAGGCCGGTTGAGTCCCGCCGCATTGATAGTGATCTGAAGCTCCCTGACTTCGGACGGTCCGGTCGAGGGCTGCACGGTGGCGCGGATGACGGCGTTCAAATCCGAGGCCGTCTCTGTCGCCGTGAAAATGATCGTGCCAAGACGGGGGTCCGCGATTTTCCCCGCAGATGCGGGCGCAACCGCCCAGAGGATTGTGGCGCCGAGGTCGTCTCCCGCCGACACTCCGTACTCGACCGTCGTCGATGCCCAGACCGACCGGGGTCCGGAGATTTGGCTTACGCGGGCCGGGAGCGCCCCTCCTCCGCACGCCGCCATGGCCGTCATCAGGAGCAGCACCGCCGCCGAAGTTGCGAAACGCATCCCCTTCATCCTCCCACGATCGCAGTTAGGGTCTATCTGCCCAGAATAAGTCGGGCGATATCGTGATACGTTACAAACAGGGCCAGGAGCATCAACAGGGCGAAACCCGCGAAATGAATCAGGTTCTCCATCCGCACGGTGACGACGGGTCGGCGGAAGACAAACTCGAAGAACATGAACAGCAGCCGTCCGCCGTCCAGCGCGGGGAACGGAAGCAGGTTAAAGATCGCCAGGTTAACCGACAGGAGCACCATGATGTTAATGAGGTCGACGAGACCGCTCGACGCCGCCTCGTAGGTGAACGTTGCGATCCCGACAGGCCCGGAAAGGTCGCCCACAGACGCCTGTCCGGTGGTGAGCATCCGTATCGTCACGAATATGAAACCGGTTATCTCTTTTGTCTTCTTCAGACCCGTGACCATGCTGCTCAGAGGGTCGGCACGGAAGTACTTTGTCTCGAACTTGAGCCCGCCGAAGAAGGCGTTCAAGCCGTCCGTGTCCTTTTCCGAGGGTATCGGCACGACAAAGACGCGCTCCTCTCCGCCGGACAGGGCCACCAGGCTCACCCTTTTCCCGATGTGGCGCTCGAATTCCAGGAATGCCGATATCCCGTTCGGGGTCGGGATTCCCGCGATCGACAGTATCCTGTCGCCCGTTCTGAGGCCGCTCTGGTAGAGCCTGTGATCGTAAGGGAGCCTCACCAGAACCGGATTCGCCGCGTCATCCATGTAAACCTGGATCCGGGAGAACGGCGGGTCGGGCGCGAGTCTTGCGTGACGGATTTTCCCGGACCTTTCATACTCGAGTGTCGTTACCTTGGGCGCCTGGGCCGGCTCACCGGCCACCGTGCTTGTCCAGGTCTCCATCCCGCCGCCGAGAATCCTGTCTCCAGCCTTCAGACCCGCTTCGTCCGCGATGCCACCTGGTATCACGCGGGTGACTACCAGCTCGCCATCGCAGAAATAGCCGAACGGCGAGTAACTGTCCCGCACAATCTCGTCGTCGAAGTAGTCGACGAAACCGTTCACTTTCTGGTATCCACGGTAAAGCCTGAGCCTGAGCATCCCGCTGCCGCTTTCGATCTCGAGACGGTGCGACGGAAACCTCAGGCCGTCCACGGAGATAATGATGTCGCCCGGGATCAGGCCGCTGCGCTCCGCGGGAGAAGACGGGATTAAGTAGAGCACAGTTCCGTCGTTCAGATACACAAAACCCAGTCTGCAGAAGTGGGTATCGACGAGACGGATGGGCTGGGGGATGACGGTCGCGGAGAAAACCTGGTTCCCGCGAGTGCCTTTCAGATGGAGCGCGCGACCGTCCGACAACGCCACCGCCTGGTGGAGGTCGGCGGTGGACGCAAGCCGCACGCCGTCGAGGTTGGTGATTATGTCGCCCGCCATGAGACCCGATCCTTCCGCGGGACCCCCGGGTATCACGCCGCCCAGCTCGGCGGCAGGGAATCCGATCGTTACGCCCATCAGAAAAACAACCAGAACGGCGATCAGAATGTTGGCGACGGAACCCGCAAGCACGACGCAGAATCGCTGATACACGGGCCTGTTGACAAATGCGCGAGGGTCGTCCCTCGGCGCGATCGAGGAATCCGGGAGGGCGACCTTCGTCCCCTTGGACCTGGCTTCCGCAGCTTTCCTGGCCTCTTCCTCGGGATCGATCACTTCCATCCCGTATATCTTGTTGTACCCGCCAACGGGTATGAGGTTGATGGAGTAAACGGTCTCTCCGCGCCTCCAGGAGAGAAGACGCTTGCCGAACCCGATCGCGAATTCGTCTATTCGCATCCTGAAGGCTTTGGCCACCAGGAAGTGCCCGTACTCATGCCCTATTACGAGAATGCTGAATATGAGCACTACCTCGGCTACACTCAGCGCGCCGTGCAACAGTCCCAGGATGTAGGCCGCAAAATCCACTTGTTTCCTGCTTATCCCCTGACCGGGATTTCCTGAATGGTATTATACTCCACGAGAGTCGGCTCAACCTATTAGATGCCCTCGCGACCGCCCTGAATAGTGCCGATCGCGCTTCCACGCACCCTCTCACGCGCCCATTTGTCGGCCTCGATCACCGCTTCCTCGCTCGCCTCTCCCACGTCGTGAGCGTCCAGCGCTTCCTCAACCAGCCTGACTATCATCGGAAAACGGATCTTGTCCTCCAGGAAAAGCCTCACCGCTTCCTCGTTCGCCCCGTTCAGCACCGCAGGACCCGTCCCCCCCATCTTCAGCGCCCGACGTGCAAGCTCAAGCGCGGGGAATCGCTTCGAGTCCGGCGGATAAAACTCGAGTTTTCCCATCTCGGCCAGATCGAGAGGACGAACCCGGGTTGCCCGACGCTCTCCGCCGAGAAGCGCGTACTGGATCGGCACCTCCATCGTCGGATGGCTCAACTGCGCCATCACGCTGCCGTCCAGGAACTCCACCAGCGAATGGACAATGCTCGCGGGATGAATGACAACGTCGATTCTCTCGGGGGGCACACCGAAAAGATGATGCGCCTCGATTATCTCCAGCCCCTTGTTCATGAGCGTGGCCGAGTCGATTGTGATTTTCGGACCCATCTTCCATGTGGGATGCGCCAGGGCCTCCTTCACAGTGAGGTCCTCGAAATCCTCAATCCGGCGATCCCTGAACGGGCCTCCGGACGCGGTGAGGATGATTCTTGAAACGCCGGGATCATCGAGCCTCCCGCCGAGGCA